>Ga0315294_10005472_pt1 | contig 13939 bp, 4 predicted proteins | sample YL17G13_40_MG_FD_203626 | JGI IMG/M metagenome (GOLD analysis project Ga0315294, IMG submission 203626) | Sediment microbial communities from Yellowstone Lake, YNP, Wyoming, USA - YL17G13_40 | ecosystem: Environmental > Aquatic > Freshwater > Lake > Sediment | place: USA: Wyoming | collected... | reverse complement strand
CATCTTCCCACTTCTTCTGCCATTTCGCATCAATCTTGGTAAAATCTATCTTTTCTTCTTCAGATTTTATCTTCTTCCCTTTTATTGCATTAGTTCCCTTATTTGCTGATTTCTTTTTAATCACCATGTTATATCCTAAAAAACCTTAAATTTAAACCTTTTTAGTATGTCAAATCTGCTTTATATTCAACTTCTCACAAAATTATTATCTTCCAACAAATCTCATTTTAATTATCAATCATCCATTATTATCATTATTAATTGCCGTTTAATTTATCTATCGGGTGCAAAGATATTAAGTCATAAAGTTTAATCTGCACAGGGTTAGAAATCCTGCTGCAAACTATCCAAGATTCCTCTCTTCCTCAACTGGTTAGCTGCTCCAGGATTATACTTGAATATAATGTCTCCCTTTGAGTCATCATCAACCCATGGAGTTATCAGGACAATATCCTTTGGCCTCAGCCACAGGAATTTCTTGAATCTTCCAGGTATTCTGCAATTTCTCTTCTTGCCGTCAGTTGTATGAACTTCCATCCTGTTTCCTCCGAATCTCTGCACAACTATTCCAATCAGTTCGCCTTTGCGCGGAGTTCTGACTCTTACAGGTACTCCTGCTTCTTCGCTGACAATCTCCCCGCCTTCATCCACTTCTTGAAATTCATTGGTTTCTTCTTCCATGTAATATCCTAGAATATTGCTTTTTTAAACCATTTGTTTACTGATAATTATTAATACATATTTGAGTGTCCGGGGAGCAACATTATTTTATGGGAACTTGGAAAAGCAACATAAACTGTATTTTGAGATTGATATGTTAGGTGATAATTCTTTTCTCCAGCCTTAAAAATAGAAATCTGAAATTACTTAAAAATCCTCTTCGCCTGCAATTCAACAAATTTCTCCATCTGCGCCTTTCTCTTCTCAAGCTCAGCCTGCTTTATCTTGCTTTCCATTACAAGCTTTTGATTATATTCTCTTTCAAGCTTTCTCCTGAGCTCCTGCTCTCTCTTTTTCACCTCAGATTTAACTTTTGCAATCATCTCATTGTGCATTTTGTTCTTCAAATTTGAAATCACATTCTTTGCCTGCGCCCCTATTTTCCTCGCGGTTTTCTTTGTCTCAAATCCAAGCTTCTTCTGATTTTCTCTCATCAATGAAAGAAGAGCTCTCTTTTTTGTCTCTTCAATAACTTTTGCTTTCATAGAACTAATTTTCTTCCTCAACTCAGCATTAAATCCCTCTTTAACTTCTTTCTCAAGCTCACTTTGAACCTTTTTCTTATAATCCTTATGTGTTTTTCTTACAAGCTCGGCATATTTATCAGAAAATTCCTGCTGCCTTTTCTTAAGCATTTCTGCAACTGTTTTTTTCTTATTTTCTAGTTTCTGTTTTTCTTTCCCGAGTTCAACCTTTAACATTAATTCCTCGTTTTTATTTTTATTCTCAATTTCAGCGCCCTTCTCAGCAAATAATTCTTTTCTCTTCTCCAAATCAGATTTAAGCCTTAGATTCTCCTCATCCTTCAATAATTTCTCTTCTTCTCTTAGTTTCTCTGTCAAATCAGCTTTCAATTCTCTGATAAAATCATCAAATTTAGAATCAACAAGCAAGCCAACACCTGTGTCAATTTTAACTTTTCCTGTGGTTAAATGTTCGTCAAACGACTTCTTCAGCCTGTGAAGCTCTCCCTCAAGCTTTGGAATGTCTTTTACATCCCCAACTTCTTTTCCGCTAAGCTGTTTTGCGCACGCAATTCTTCTTCTCTCTTCAATTTCTCTCTCAAGATGCGAAATTTTTCTCTTCAATCCAGAGCCAACATCAACTGCTTTGACATGCTTTCTTTCTACTTTTCTTTTCAATTCTGCAATATCTCTGGAAATGCTTGGTATCTCGCCAATATCCTTTAATTTTGCCCTGATAAGCTTCACTTCTGTCTCAAAACCCTTTGTATCAAGTGCATCAAGCTCGTGCTTCAAAGATTCAAGCCTTGCAATTTTCTCTGCAAAATCATTAAACTCTTTTTGTATCTGCGCTTTTGTCCTCTGCATTTTATCACTCTTTTTAAGTTAAATATTATTATTCTTATTTCTTTTTATACCCTTCGGTTTTGTATTTTTTCTTCCATTTATCCATTATTTGCTTCATTTCCTTGACGTTCAAGCCCTTTAATTTATAATCCAGAGCCAAAGTATTATAACCTCTCTTCTTCCACTCACTTACTCTTGCCTTCATCTCCTTGATATTGCCTTTTCTCTTGAGTTTCTTAAGCTCTTCCACTCGCGCAGCCTGTTTTTGCCTCAATTCACTTATTTTCTGCTCAACTTCTTTTTCAAGCTCCCGGGGTTTTATGCCTTTTTTCTTGCTTACTGTGCGAACTTGCGCTGAAAGGAATTCTTCCTGTTTCTTTAATTCCCAGGCATTGTACTTTTTCATCTCAACAATAAATTTGTCCCTGTCTCTTATAACATAAACAAAGAACAAAATCATAATTAAAAAGAAAATAACAATAGCCCCTAAAATTACAAAAAATCTGAGATTTGACTCTCCTGAAATGTCAGATAAGCTTGCCTTTTTAACCCTGAAAAGCTGGCTTGATGCTCCAATTGAAGATTTATATTTTATAATAACTGAAAAGAAATAATCTCCTTCCTTGGCTGTCTTTGGGAATGAAATTGTCTTTGTAATCTGGTTTTCCCTGCTTACAACAACACTCTCTGTCTCTGAAACAATAACATTCCCCAAATTGTCAGATATTCTGTATTCCAAATTAACAGATTGTGTTCCAACACCATTTGTAGTTCCGCCAGAACTCAAGTCAAATATTTTTATTTGCGCTACAACCTTATCTCCCGGAGCAATCTCAGAATATTCAGAAGGAATGTCAAGATTGGCATCAAAGAATACGTCTTTTGATTCTAGTTCAAACATCACCGGCAAATAATATATTTTGTCAGGCCCGCTGATTTTTATGCTGCCTGCATAAACACCGGGTTCAATTCCAGCAGAATTGAAATTAACCATGACTTGTTTCCTCTCCCCTGCCTGCAAAGCAAAGGTTGTTGCATCCATACCAACACCCTTCAATCCAATAACTTCCAAGCTGAATTGCCCGCCAGAATCACTTGAAATAACTATTGGCTGGCTTGTGCTCTGTCCAACTCTGCTGGATATTTTCAACAAAAGATTATCAACATTGAAGCTAGCAGATACAATAGACAAGCTGATAACTAAGCATGAAATCAATAATAAGATACAAAACACCTTCTTTTTCACCATCATGCTATTAAAACCAAACTATTTAATTTAAACCTTGCGGTTAATCCCCCTTTTAACTAATCCTCTGTAAAGAAGTCTTCTTGCTCTTAATATCCAAACCAAAAAGCCAATTCCAATAGCACCAAGTACAGTTATCAAAATTATCGCCTGGTTGGAGAATTTGCTGACGCCTGTTGGAAGAATCTCAAATTGCGCGCTTGAAGTTGCAAAAGCGCCCGGATAAGCAATATCCAACCCAAGAACATACTTTCCAGCTGGGAAATTATCAGTATAGAATGTCTTTACATAATCTTTTGCATCAAGAACAAAGAACGTTTCTGTTTCTTCAAGATATTTCTTTCCTGTCAAGTCCTTGATGACATAAGTTGCAACAACATCAACTTTCTCTTTCGGCCCTACCTGCAGCAAGTTTACCTGTGCAACCAGGTCATCTCCTGGCTTAATTGCTCTGTACTCATCAGGTATAGTCAGGGCGCTGTCAAACAAGAAGTTTTCGCTCTTCAAATTAATAACAACCGAAACATCCTTTGAATAGTCGCCTATTCTAATTACAATCTTACCTGTAAGAAGCCCTTTCTCAGCCTTATCAATTGTTAATTTCACGACTTTCTCTTCATTAGGTCCTAAGCTAAGCGCGCCTTGTGCCTTCAATATTCTCGCCACTTCTCCCTCAACAGTTATAGACAGGCTTATTGTGGCATTTCTAAGATTCCTAATAGTTATCTCTCTCTCAGCGCCTGTTCCAGCAACAAGCATTATGCTCAGCTCTTCAGGATTAACACTTATTGGAGCAAGCTCTTCAGCTTCTTCTTTTGGAGTAGGAGCAGGATAAGTAGGTGCACCTCCTCCGCCTCCACCGCCGCCTCCACCTTCAGAAGGGGGCGTAACAACAGGAGCAGTTACACTAAAGCTTCTTGTTTCGCTGGCATTAATGTTACTATTATTATCACTGCAGTTTATATTCCATGAATAACTTCCAACCCCAAATACATTGGTAAATTGATTTATTGCCCCTGCGCTCGTATTGACACTAAAAGATGTATTTGCAACAGCATTATTCACAATCAAGCTGCAATTTGCTATGTTGAAATCAGAAACATTGTACTGGAACACAACACTCTGGCTTGTTGAAACGTAATTTACACCATTTCCAGGATTGAATAGGTTAATTACTGGTACAATTCTGTCTACAGCAGCAAAATAAGTTGTCTCGCTGTCGTTTATTCGGTTATAGCTGTCATTGGATATAATTGTTATGCTATATGTTCCAAGAAGCGCAGGAATTTCAAAGCTATTATTGTATTTATTAGAACTTCCAACTTTTTGCAATTCAATCATTCTGCTTGTTCCATTAGGCATTGTTAAATTTGCAAGCACGCTGTCAACTCCAAATAAGTCGCTTGTATTTGCGGAAATCTCAATAATCTCGCTGTAATTGTATTCCTTCCCGCTTGTCGGCGCCAATCCATTCACGCTTGGGGCAAGCACATTAATTGTAACATTTCTTGTAGCACTATCATTCTTGTGTCCGACAGAATCTTCAGAACTTGCATTAAACCAATAAACTCCATCAGCCAAGTTAGTGAAGTTTGCAAAATTAGGCGATGCCAGAGTCATTAAACTATCTACCAACCCGCTTGAATTATACAAGAAGATTGTGATATTCGACAAGCTCAAATCTTCTGAAGTCACATTTACTAAGATATTGTCCCTTTCCAGATAGGCATTATCAACTTCAGTGGGAGTTACATAAAATATTCCCGGCACATTTATATCGACAAAAAATGTAACTCTTGAATAATTCAAATTGCCCGCACTGTCATTAACCCAAACAATCCAAGTGTTGGCTCCTTCGCTGGATGTCAACCCAGTCACATTCTCTCCGCAAGTTATAGAAACATTTGTTGCCCCGTCATCTAAAGAATACAAGCAGCTTGCAAGACTAAGATCAGAAGCACTATAATTCAATGTTTCCTGAACACTATCATATGAACTATTCAAAGGATAAGTTACGCTTACGCTTGGATAAACTGTGTCCACAGAGAAACTAACAGATGTTGTGTTCAAGTTTCCAATAGAGTCATTTGCGTAAGCATGAAGTGTATTTGAGCCTTCATTGAAAACTACATTAAGGGAAGAATCATATGCGACATCTACCCCATCCCAGTTATACCATATGCTGTCAACATTCGAATCGCTCACGCTTATATTGACAAGCAGGGAAGTGCTATTGTAACTCGTATTCGCAGGCGAGATGATAGTCAATGCAGGAAGCCCATCATAATCGCATGGCAGGGTTTGATTATTATAAGAGTCATTATTTATATTGCAGTCAGAACCAAATCCTGTAACCACGCAGCAGCTATCGTAATTAATATCAATATAATATTGTGTCAATGTATTTGATGGCAGGCAGGTTGTGTTGAAGGACCCTATAATATTCTCACTGCAATAATTACAGCTTATATTCTGATATTCCCAATATGTAACATTCTCCACCTCTCCGCAATTCTTTGTATCATACTCTATCCAACTTCTGTTCTGCAATTGCAAATCATCTGTCTTGCAATCGCCCTGATTTGTCCATGCACTCTCTGTTGTATTAGTCATGTTAGGAGTGCAGAAATCGCAGCTCTCTGTTGATTGATAGTCAAAGAATGTAGTGTTCACAGCGCAAGCATAAACATCATAACGCGTCAAGTTTCTTGTTTGGTTCATTTTATCTCCAAACAAGCATGAAACATTTGTCCAATTGCTCCAAGTTGCATTAACTAAAATTGGCCCCACTAATTGATATTCATAATGTGTAACATTTTCTATCTCTTCGCAGACATTCAAATCATATTCAATCTTGAAACTAGATTGATTCATCTGGCTTCCAGAACAGGTTAAGTTTATCCAATCGCTCATGGAGGTATTTGTCATGTTAGGCACGCATGAATCAATATTGAATGTTACAAAGGTTGAATTAACATTCCCAGCTGTATCATTGGCATAGGCGTAAAGTGTATGCGTGCCATTGAGATAGTTTCTGCTAACAGAAGTTGTATAACTCTCATTTCCTGTTCCATTAAAGAACCACGTATAATCTCCATCAGAAGAAATATTCACAAGAACACTATTGGTATTTTCGTAAGTTATGCTCTGAGGTGAAATAATGCTTATCAAAGGCGCAATTGTGTCAACACTAAACATGACAGATGTTGAATTAAAGTTCCCAACAGAATCATTGCAATTAAACACGACATTATGACTTCCTTCAGCCATTGTTGAATTAGTTGCAGTGTAATCGAAACCATTAGAACTGCTCATGATTTTATTTGCCGAGCTGTCTAAAGAATACAGGCATGTTCCATTCTCGCTCAAAGTTATATTAAACAAGACAATTTGAGTTGTGTAAGTTATGTTCTGAGGTGAATTTATTGTTATCAAAGGTGCTTGCGTCTCAAGTGTTATGTTTCTCGTCTCGCTGTAATTTATATTTCCAGCCAAATCAAGGGCACTTGCATTAAAGTAATAAATTCCATCAGCTAATCCGCTCTGATTTACAAATAGTGAAGAATTGCCCAAGCCAGTATTATAACTATAAACCAGTCCAGAACTGGAATTGTAAATATTTATTGTAATGCTCTGCAAATTACTGTCATTGGCACTTGCATTTATTGCAATATTATTTCTATTTACGCTTATCCCAGATGCATCTGTAGGAGAGATCAAACTAATCGCTGGCTTGACACTGTCAATTGTCACACTCCTTGTGCCTGTTGAATTTGAACGCCCTAAAATATCAACAGCAGTTGCATTAAAATGATAAACTCCGTCGTTTAAGTTGGTAAAATTAGCAAAAAGATTGGTTTCAGCGCCGCTTTCATTAGTCATGGAGCTGTTAACCAGTGCCGTTGCATTATACAGATGTATTGTTAAATTGCTGATTTCAAGATTAGAGGCAGTTACATTAACAGCAATATTATTTCTGTTGAGATAAACTCCATTTCCCTCTGTCGGTATAACATAATAAATTCCAAGAGCAGATAAATCGGTTATAAATGTTACAGAAGAATAATTCACATTTCCAGCAGAGTCATTAGCCCAGACAATCCAGGTGTTGTTTCCTTCATTGCTTGTCAAACTTGTAACATTCTGCCCGCAAGTTATAGTGTTATTATTAGCACCTAAATCAATAGAATACCAGCATGCCTCAAGATGAATATCAGAGGCAGTATAATTAATATCTGTCTGCGTCTCTCCATAGCTTATATTTTGAGGATATATAATTGCAACATTTGGATTTGTTATATCAAGAGTTATTTTTATTGTTGATGTTGAATTTTCATTTCCTAATGTGTCATTCGCTGTTGCATTGATATAATAAATCCCATTCGCCAAATTTGTAAAGCTAACAAACAAATTGCTCAATGAAGATATTGTTGTGTTAATCAACGCAGTTGAATTATATAATCTCAATACAACCTTGTCCAAATTTGTTTCATTTACACTTATATTAACAGGAATATTGTTTTGTGATAATATTGAATTGTTCGCAGGTGTAGGTGAAACAAAACCAACAATGGGTTTTATCGAGTCAACAAAGAAAGTGGCAGATGTTGAATTCAAATTCCCAGCACTATCATTCGCATAAGCATAAAGCGTGTTGCTGCCCTGTCCATATGTCCTGTAAACTTCTCCAGTATATGTCTCATTTCCAGTCCCATTGAAGAACCAAGTGTATGAAGCTCCAGATGTTGAAATATTCACAAGCTGCGTTGCATTTGTATAATTCGCACCGCTTGCAGGCGAGACAATCGATATTGTTGGATAAGTTGTATCAACATCAAAAGTCACGCTTGTTGAATTCAGATTCCCAGCAGAATCATTGGCATAGAATACAAATGTGTTACTTCCCTCGCCAGCATTTGTATAATTAACAGTTGTATAACTTATATTAGCCGTTCCGTTGTTAAACCAAAGTGCCTGATAGCTGTCAGCTGTAAAATTAACTAATATTGTTCTATTGCTGTAAGTTGTATTTTGAGGCGAATAAATACTTATCACAGGAGGAATATTGTCATAGCTTACATTAACTCTTCTTGTCTCTGTTGAGTTTATACTATTTGCATAATCCGTCGCGCTTGCATTGAAATAATAAATTGTATTAGCAAGATTTGTAAAGTTGACAAAATAAGGCAAGGCTGTTTTTGTTGTTGAATTTACAAGTCCTGTTGAATTATACAAATTAATGGTTACATTTGCAAGATTCGTGTCATTAGCAGTTACATTAACAATAATATTATTCCTTGTCAAGAGCGTTGTTCCATTTGTTTCTGTCGGCGAAGTAAAATTAATTGTCGGATAAATTGTATCCTTTGCAAATGTTTTGCTTGAAGAATTCAGATACCCATTACTATCATTGCAATATAATGTCCATGTATTGCTTCCCTCTATTGAAGTTATGCCTGTAAAGTTCACTCCAGCATTAACAGCAGGAGTTGAATTTGTAACCCCGAGATTTGTTGAATACCAGCACTTGTTTGGATTTGTATCAGAATAACTATAATTCAAGGCAGAAACATTAACATTGTAAGTTGTGTTTTGAGGATAAACAACAGAAACAAAGGGAGATATTATATCATAAAATATAGTTACATTTCTTGTCTCAGTTGAATTTCTATTATTAGCACTGTCTGCCGCAGTTGCATTAAAGAAGTAAATGCCATTAATTAAGTTTGTAAAGTTCAAGAACAATGGTGATGTTGAGGATGTTGTTGAATTAACCAAGCCAGTTGAATTATAAAGGTTAATAGTAATGTTCGCAAGATTCGTGTCATTTGCAGTTACATTCACAACAATATTATTTCTATTTGCAAGTGTTATTCCAGATGTTTCTGTCGGATTTGTAAAGTTAATTGTCGGGTATATTGCATCATAAACAAATGTTTTCCATGTTGTGCAGTTGAAAGAGCCAGAGCAGTAAGAATCAGATTTAGCCGTGCTACTCATCCACTGAAGGCATCCCCACAAACTGCAGGCCTTTTTGCTATCATCCCATGCCGTGCAATTCCACCTGTCGCAGTACATATCTATATTGTCTGCTGTTCCAGAATCTGTCGGAGTTAAACATGCCCACTTATCGCATGTATTTCCATTAGTTCCAGCCCAGGCAGTGCAGTTCCATCCATCCAAGCAATATTCATCCGTTCTTGCAAGCGCCGCACTGCTCCAGGCAGTGCAGTTCCAATTCGCGCAAACATTCCCATTCCAGGAAGTGCAATCGTAAACACCAGAGCAATAATAATCCGTTTTCTGTGTCGCTACATCTGCCCAGCTATTACAGGCCCACTTATCACAATTAACCCCATTCCAAGCAGTGCAGTTCCAGGTGCCATCACAATATGTGCCTTCTTTATATGTCGAAGCACTCCAAGCAGTGCAGTTCCAGAACCTGCAATAATCGCCATTCCATGTAAGGCAGTCCCAATTGTCAGAACAATACTCTGCATAACCTGCTGCACTTTCTGACCAGACGAGGCATTTGTAATTAGAACAAGTTACACCATTCCATGCACTGCAATTAAATCCTCCAGAACAGTAAGGGCCTTTGGATGCAGTAGAAAGAGTCCATCCAGTGCAATCCCACAAACTGCATTTCTCAGTGCTTGTCCCATAATCATTCAATTGAATAGGGTGCTCATCACCCTGCCCATTGTCTGTCAGTTCCTTTTCAGACGCTTGCATGCTGTTAAACATCATGAAAAATGCAGGTGATGCAGAAGGCGTCCCTGTCGCAGCGTCTTTTATGTAATCAAATTCCAAATAAGCCAAAGAATAATTATCTGCATTTGTAAGCTTGAAATCAAATGTCGTGGCATTTCCAGACATTCCTGAGAGTTCAACGTCATATTGTCCAGAAGTTGTGATTATTGGAGTTGAAGCAAGAAGCAAAGAGCCATTTTCCCCATAAACTTCAATTAAAGTGTTTGAACTTTCATTGTTTCTAACATAAAAGTTTATGACATTGCCATTAGTCATCTCCCTCTCAAAAGTTGCTCGGATATATTGATTATGATAAATTGGCTCGCTCCAATTTCCGTCAAGCGCGCTGACATCTTCATAAATATCAGAAATAAATGTCCTGTTCTCATCAAGATGCTGTGCAGCAGTTATTAAAATAATGTCAAATGTCTGATTGCTCAGATGTGGTGTAATCCATTCAACATAATCCAATTTCCCATTTCCATCAATATCATAAGCATCAAATTCAACATATGAATCATTCTCAACCCAATGAATTCTTATTTTTCCTTCCTCTCCAACATCCAATACCTCTGAAATATTCGCAAATGAAAGCACATCAGTGTAATTCAATTCATCAGGCCCAGAGATTACAACTCTCTTTCCAAATCCAGTTTCCTGTTCAAATGCCTGAGGCGCATCAGTATAATATTCAACAGAATACTCAGTTACGCTCTCGTTGAGTAAAACTTCAATTCCCCCAGAAATATCACCCTGTTCTTCGTCAACAACAAGTCCTGTTATTCCAACTCTTGTTTCCTCCGGCTCACTGTAAACAATATCTCCAGTTATTTCAACAGCAGAACCCTCAATTTCTTCTGCTTTCTCATCATCAATTTTCTTTACAACAACATCTTGTGCTTGTTTTGGCAATTCTATTGCAACATCTTCAGGCACTTCAAGAGTAATATTCTGAGTCCACCTGACACGCTCTCCAACTTTTATCTCGCCCCTTGAAATATCAATATTAATTGCTCCAGAAGAAACAAGAATATTAAATTCATTGCTCTCCAAGCTCAAACCATTAGAATAAGCAATTATTTTTCCTATTCTTGCGCCTTTGAAATCTTTATTGGGAGTTAATGTCAAAACATCATCGTCAAATTCAGCGCCAATATCAGAAACTTCCAAAGCATATCTCTCTGCGCCTGCAAAATATTCGCTCAAATTCAAGCTGTAATTTCCATTTTTCTGAATTCTTATTGCAGGAATATCACCTAATAAAGATAAATTAGAAGTTATATTCTCAGCAACAACTTCCTTGCCCAAAACAGAAATATCCTCAGACACTTCTGCAATAGCAACATCATCATAAACCAATTTGACTTTTAATTCACCTTCTTCAGCAGCAATATTAAACCTAGAAATATCCACGCTCAAGCTCAACATCTCCTCTCCAATATACTCCTCTCCAAATCCACTTTCTAAGGTTTCATATTCAGTTGAAATTCTCGCCTCATTCCCAGAAATATCAAGATTTATCTCACCATCTCCAATCTCCTTGCCATCAACTTTTACACTTTCAGGAACAATTTTAGCACTCTGCCCATCTTCAAGAATATGAACATAATCTTCTCCCTTGCCCGCACTTCCAGAAACAATAAATTCATTCTCAGAAATTGCCATTCCAGTCATTCCTCCCCCGCTAACACTTCCCCCTTCGCTCTCGCTTGATGAAGAGCTGTCAGAAGAACTTGCATCTCCCCCATCATTTGATGCTTCTTCCTGAACCGCCCTATCATCATTAATTACTGCTTCGTCATTACTTGTTATTTCTTCAGGTTGTTCAATTATTTCAGAAGGAATCTCTTCAGGAGCCGTAGGTTCTTCAATTGTTTCTTCAGGAGTTTCTGGCTGTTCAATTGGTTGTTCTTCATTTACACTACCAGAATCAGCAGAAACTAAAAGTTCAAAATCAACTTTAGGATAAATTATTTTGCTTCCAGCAATTCCATAACCTTCCCCGCTCCCGGATAACGAAACGCCTTCAGCAAAAAAATCACCAGAAACCTTTTCATTCTCAAGAAGCTCAGAAATAGGCACTTCAATAGAACTATTTCCGATTTCCAAAATCAGCATTGAATTTGCAGGAATTAACTCTCCCTGTTTTAAATTAAAATTAATATTCCCAGCAAGATTTTCTCCAGGAACATACTCTGTTTCAATATTCAAGCTTGCATGCCCCATAACACTAAGATGGCCTAATATCCAAATCAAGCCGATTGAAAATAAAGCAAGAATTAAGAACGCAAGAATCCCGTATTTTTGCGGTTTGTAAGCAGAATTTTCTTCATTGGAAGGCAGAACATCCTTGCTTATGTATTTGTTGATTACTTTGCCGTTTTCTCTGTAGGATTTGTAATAATAAGGCCCATAGCTCTTTCCTTTTATCTTAATATATCTTTTAAATGCCATTTATCCTCTTTTTTAGCTGAAAACTATTGTTTTTATTAAGAAAACACTATATTTAAAGATTTTTGAGCTTTTACACTACGATTTTAACTTGGAAATATGCCTATTTAGTGTAGCGTAAAGTAACTACATTCTGTGCTTAATATCCCAGAGCTCTTTTCCAAGCTTTTCCCTTGTTTTAAGATATCCTTTACTATCAAGCGTTCCCCTCTTAAATTCTGCATCCAGATTCTTTATCTCATTCCTTAATATATTCTTTTCTGCATTTAATACATAAATGTCTTTCTGCTCCGCAGAAATCTCTTCAGGAACATTGCCCCTTTCAGTTTTGCTTTCCAAACTTTCTAAAACTCTCGCAAACCATCTTTCAATATAAGACATCACCGTGTTTTCCAGCTCATTGCCCTTGCGTAGAGACCTTCTTTTAGCAAGCTTAACCTTATGCACAAATAATTCAACCTCTTGGTCTGCGCCATAAATCAGGCTATTGGAAAACTTTCCAAGACTATAAACCAAATAGCCAAAAAATTCAACTGCTCCAAACACCAAGCCAACAGCAAATCTGGAAAAGCCGAAAAATAATCTTTGAACTCCTTTAACCAAAAATCCCGCAAATCCCGCCATCCCAAAGAAAAGCCCAACAATAAAGCTGCCAATGCTTATTAAGAACATCCTAAACCCATAAATCAAGAAATATGCAAAATCCATTACCCCTTTGCTCAGTCTATCAAATATTTCCTTAAAATCAGAGACTGCCCCTTGTTCTGCATTCACAGCATTTCTAACACTTCTTCTTTCAGCAAGTTTAACACCATGTGCAAATGATTCTGCATTACTCTCAATGCCATAGAGCAAGGTTCTAAAGAACATTACAGCACCATAAATTAAATACCTCAAAAATTCAACTGCTCCAGAAATAAGCACTTCAAACGCCCTTGCCAATTTGATAAGCAGCCTCTTTGTCCCGTGAATCAAAAATCTCATAAACTCAACTATTCCCTCAAGCAGGCCATTAATGCCCGCAGAAACAGCAGCAAATGTTTTCCTCATTCCTTCAACAAAAGAATAGGCAAAACCATCAAATGCCTTGCCAGCTCTGGCGAAAAACATATATAATTTATGCATTAAAGCTGGTTTAGATTTAGGAAGCTTGTATCCTGCTGACAGAGGACATGTTACTTTAACCTGCACTAGCTGCTCAATTTTTAAGACCCTCTCTCTGTGTTTTTTCCTAAACAACAAGAATATCAGCCAGATGAATCCTGCCAAAAGCGCTAACAATGCCAAAATTTCACAAATAGAAGTTTTTGTTTTCCTGACAACTTCGAATATCTCATATGATTCTGCCTGGAAGTTATCATAATCTGCCTGCGCAAGAAGCATATATTTGCCATCTGCAAAATATTTCGGAACAACAAATTCTCTGGATATATTTACAATCGATTCATTCATTTTAATT
>Ga0315294_10005470_pt1 | contig 13940 bp, 13 predicted proteins | sample YL17G13_40_MG_FD_203626 | JGI IMG/M metagenome (GOLD analysis project Ga0315294, IMG submission 203626) | Sediment microbial communities from Yellowstone Lake, YNP, Wyoming, USA - YL17G13_40 | ecosystem: Environmental > Aquatic > Freshwater > Lake > Sediment | place: USA: Wyoming | collected... | reverse complement strand
TACCGGAAGCGGGGGCGTTTTCTGACCAGCAAGGTCGACATAAGCGGTTTTAATGATAAACATGTCGTTGAGTATTACTACGACCTGCTTAGGTTGCTGTCGATCGATGCGAAAAAAGACGACAAAAAACCGATGGTGTACGTACCTGAGTCCACGAGCGAATGGGCCGACGTTTTCTTGGTACAGAATGGCATCCATGCGTCTGACAGGATTGTGGGCATCATACCCGGCTGCGGTGCAAGCTGGGGGAAGGACGCCTTCTACCGCAGGTGGTCGCCGTGGAAATTCGCCGCAGTGGCCGATTATGCCGTATCGAAACACGGCCTGAAGACCGTTATCTTCGGAGAAGAGAAAGAGAAAGACCTGTGCGCCAAAGTTCACAACCAGATGCGCGCGCACGCGATTCAGGCATGCGGTCAGACTTCGCTCATGCAGTTTGCGGCACTTCTTGACAGGTGCGACCTGATCATCACCAACGACGGGGGCCCCATGCATATCGCCGCGGCGCTCAGAAAAAAGATGATAGCAATATTTGGTCCGGTGGACGAAAAGGTGTATGGGCCGTATCCTCCGAATCCTCTTTTCGTAACCGTCAAAGGCAAAAACGCGTGCAGGCCATGCTATAGAAATTTCAAGTACCGCGCATGCGAAGATCTTGAGTGCCTAAAGAGCATACGTCCGGAAGACATTTTTTCTCATATCGACAGGCTCATCGCATCGCTGCAGAACCTCGAGGTGGCATAGGTGAAGTGTGATTGCATAATCCCCGTATGGAACCAGCTCGAACTCACGACGAAGTGCATTGAGGCCCTTGCAAAGAATACGCGTTATCCCTACCGTCTCATAGTGATCGATAATGCAAGCGGCATAGATACGAAACGCTATCTCGAGAATACGGTCACGCAGATGCGCGCAGGAGGAGCTCGCGACCTCATCGATGCAATCGTGATCAGGAATGAAGAGAATGCGGGGTTCGTCAAGGCCGCCAACCAGGGCATGAAGATCTCCGATGCGCCGTATGTCTGTGTCCTCAATAACGATACCATCCCCGCCGCCGGCTGGCTCGAAGAGATGGTAGAGTTTGCCGAGCGGCACGAAGATATCGGCTTGATCAATCCTCAATGTAACGGCCACGGTACGATGGCGATTGACGACTACGCGAAGGTCCTTGCCAAAGAGCGGGATGCGTACATGGAGATGAACCAGTGCCAGGGGTTCTGCATGCTCATAAAGCGCGCGCTTATCAAGAAAATAGGGTTTTTCGATGAGTCGTTCGGCATGGGAGGGTTCGACGATACCGATTATTCGATGCGCGCGCACCGGGCTGGATTCAGATGCGCGTCGATGAAGGCCGCGTATGTCTATCACCGTCTTCACGGCTCGTTCGATGTGTCGGGGGACAGAGAGTCGTGGGTAAGACGCAACCAGGAGATCTATTACGACAAATGGGGAAAACATGCGCGGATCGGCATCGTGCTGCATCTGACGCCTAAGGAAGACCATGGCGCCATAGCGCGCACGGTGGTCTTTGCGTACGGCCTTGCGCGGGAATGGTCGTGGGTCCATCTCTGGATCAATAGTACGTTCAGGAAAGATGAGGTACACCGGATCGTCGAGGAGACCTTGAAAAAAGAGGGCCTTGCCCCTCATCAAAATATGCGGCTCGACTGTTTCGATCTTCCAAGGCCTGTGTTCGGTATCATGCTTACCGCAAAGATACTGGAACGGCTCCGGAAGAGGATGCGGGACAAAAAATTTGACGCGGTCATAGGATTCGATGAAAAGAGCGTTTCTTCTTTGCGGCCGGCACTCGCCCTTGCAAAAAGCGCCGCTATCGTCGTGGACTCTGGCAACGATGATTGGCTCAGGCAGGGCAAGGAGACGGCATTGTCGATAAAAGCCTCGAGGGCCGGCGCCCAATGAAAATAGCCTTTGTCTATCCGGCGATCTTTGGATCCGGTTTTAATACGGAGAAGAAAGATATTCTTTTCGAACAGATCCACGAAGGCCTGGCGGGCTTAGGTGCGGTATGTAAGAAGGAAGGATTTAAGGATATCACGCTCATCGATTTACGGCTGCTCGAGGGGTGGGATGACTTCGCCGAGAAGATACGGCAACTTGCCCCCGACGTCGCGGGCGTGACCATGATGAGTCCGGATTATCCGTATGCGACCAGATGTATCGATATCATCAAAGACCTCGACCCGCGCATAAAGATCATCGTCGGGGGGCATCACCCGACCATCATGACGCAAGAGGTGGCGGATAATCCGAAGGTGGACCATATCGTCACCGGGGAAGGGGAGGCAGCGTTTCCCGTCATCCTGAAAGATATTGAGGCGAAGAGGCCCGTAGCGCGTATTATCGAAGGCCGGCGGCCCGATCTCGACACCCTGCCGTTCATCGACCGGGAGTTGTTCGATTTTTTGGAGCTTCCGTACGACTTCTTTCTGCCGCTGCCTTTCGTGACGGTCCTCGCGGGCAGGGGATGTTCCTATAACTGCAGCTTCTGCGCTCCCGCGAGCAAGATTATGCACGGTGACCGGATGCGCAGGCGCAGCGTCGATAACGTGATGAATGAGCTCTCATACCTGCGCGATACCTACGGTATAAAGAGCATACAGTTCTGGGACGATTGTTTTACCGAGAGCCGAGACTGGGTGATGGAATTTTGCAAGGCGTATAGGAAGAACGGTTTTCGGCAGCCGTTTGTGTGCCAGACGCGTGCTGACATTGTCTGTAAAAATCCTGAGATGATAAAGGAGCTCAAAAAGGCCGGCCTTGTTATGGCATCGATAGGATTTGAGAGCGGGAGCGACCGGATATTGAAATTTCTCAACAAAGGCACGACCGTCGCGCAGAATCTTCAGGCTGCGGCTATCTGCAAGAGGCTGGCCATCAAGATCTGGGCCTATCACATGTTGGGCCTGCCCGGCGAACGTCCGGAAGAGACCAAGGATACCGTGAGGATGATCAACAGGATCAAACCGTACCGGTCGAGCGCCGCCTTCTTTACGCCCCACCCCGGGAGCGCGTTGCATGCGTATTGCAGAAAGAACGATCTCTCTCTTATCGGAGATCATGATAACTTTGTCATGTTTCCCGAGGTCGATAAACCGAAGATCAGAGGTGTTGACTATGCGCTGATGCGCAGACTCGCCGGTATATCAAAACGGCCTTCTCTTTCGGTCAAAGTCCGGATAAGGATCGAGCGTGTCTTCGCGCATAAGAAGAGTAAGGCATTCAGGGTGAAGCTCCTCGAAGCCCTTAAGGAACATCCCGGCATGAACAAGATGGCGGTATTGAGGATCGCCCATAAGAAGGGGCTCCTGTAACTATGCCCAGGGTCAGCGTGGTCATGCCGTCATTCAACTGCGCGCGTTACATCGGCGCATCGATCGAGAGCGTGCTGAAACAGTCGTGCAAGGACCTTGAGCTCATTATCGTTGATGGTGGTTCGACGGATGCGACCGATCAGACGGTAGCTGCCTATGCGAGCGATGTACGCGTCCGTTACGAAGTGAAACGCGGCGCCGGCATATCAGCCGCGCGCAATGAAGGTATCAGGGTGGCCAAGGCGGCGTTCATCGCGTTCCTTGACGCGGACGACCTCTTTACGCCGGGCCATGTGGAAAAGGAGATGTCGTTTCTCGAGCGTTCCACGAAAGCCGATATCTGTTACTCCGCCATGGTCTATTTTAACGATGAGACAGGAAAAGAGCTCCGCTCGGCGTATTACCCATTTTCAGGGGACATATTTTACTTTTTGAAACGCAGTAATTTTATTCATCCGTCAGCGCTTATGGCGCGACGGATCGTCTTTCGCGATGGACTGTTCGATGAGACGCTTCCAAGCCACGAGGATTGGGAGCTGTGGTTGCGGCTTTCACGAAAGGGGATGCGATTTTTGTGTATGCGCGAACCGCTCACCAGGATACGGGTCAGGCCGATGAGTACGACGACGAATAAGGCGGTTTTCGATCGTACGCGCCATGAGGTGGGGCTTATGGCGAAACGTTACTGGGTGGATTTCAAGTCGGAGATGGTTTTCTCGAGCCCTAAGGGCATAGCGGCGATCGCGCGCTATATGAAATTCAAGATAGCCGCGGCGCTGATAGGTTTTCCTAAAAGGGCGTGTTTTCACAAGGCCCTTCCCGCGGAGACGCTCCTGTAGATGATGAAGAATATACTGCTCTTGATCGCGGCGATAGCCATCATTTTTGTCATCGGCGAAGTGTCGATCAATGCCTACGATACCATAGTGGGACGAAGTCATTGCGCGCTCTCTGATGAGGTAATGGATTTTAGAGGGTGGCGGTTTGACGATATGCTGAACCGGGTCCATATACCGGGTTTAAAATTCACCTATGCGGCGCTGGACGGCAGGGAGTTCAGGAACGTGGTTGAGTACAGCGCGAAGGGCCTGCGCGATCACGATTACCCTTATGAGAAGCAGGCCAATGTTACCAGGATACTCGTGTTCGGGGATTCGTTCGTCGAGGCGCTTCAGGTAAAGCAAGAGGATAACTTTTGTAAGAGGCTCGAAAAGCTCTTGAACGAGTCCGGAGGCCCGGACCGGTTTGAGGTCATCAATATGGGGGTTTCCGGATATTCGCCCATGCTCGAATACCTGTATCTGAAATACGAAGGCATGAAATACTCGCCCGATATCGTTCTTGCCTGTTTCTTCATGAACGATGTCTACGAGGATTCGTGCTACAAAGGATTGGCCTCATTCGGCCCTGACGGCCTTCCCACGGCGGTGAGGGCGCAGGGTGTCGATAAGATAAAAAAAGTGAAAGGGTTTAAGAAGGCGGGTAGGATCGTCTCCGGGGCATTCAAGCGTATCGTCAATAAGAGCAGATTCTACGTATTCATAAAAAAGAGGGTTTACCGGCTCCTTGCGCGCTATGGCATGAAGGAGAAGGAGGATAAGAAGAATCAGTTCTTCGTTTTGACGCAGAAGCCGGGCCAGGAAGAGATCGAGATGTGGCGCGACTCTTTTCGCTATATTCGTGCTATGAAAGAGTTGTCCGAGAGCGGCGGCGCCCGATTTCTTCTGACGATCATGCCGGTAGAGCCCCAGATTACCGCGAGCACAGAGAGCGCATCATTTCGCGCGTACTTTACCCAGACCCCTGATTCCGGCGCGGTCAATGCACTCATAGACAGGTTCTGTGCGGAGAACGACATACAGCGTCTGCAGTTATATAACGTATTTCGCACGAAGAAGGATGAGGGCCTTTACTTCAAGAACGATGGCCATCTCACGCCGAGAGGGCATTCAGTGACCGCAGATGCCTTGCTGCAGCGGTTCATCGATCTTGGGTGGGCGACGAAAGGGTGAGGATGCTCCCGTAGGGCGTTGATATCATTATACCGGTCCACGATCAGGTTGCGATGACCGCGCGATGCTTCGAAAGTATCAGCTGATGCGGCGATCGGGCTCGGCGGAGAGACGGCGCTCACGCTTAAAAGATCAAGGCGCCCTAAAAAGGTGAGATAACCATATGAAATGCGATGTGATACTTCCGGTATGTGACCAATACGACTATGCGAAGGGTTGCATTGAGAGCATGATAGCCAAGACGAGGACGCCTTATAGGATCATAGTGATTAATAATGGGAAAGACGCTCGGATCAAGGAATATCTGGAAGGCCTCATAAGGGCAGGAAGATGCGAGATAGATGTGGTGAGCAACACGCAGAACATGGGATGGGTCTGGGCGATAAATAAAGGGATAGAAATGTCAAGGGCCCCCTATGTCTGTTTCCAGAATGATGATACCGTGGTTACTGAAGACTGGCTCGGTAAGATGATACGCATAGCCGAGGGTGACAGCCGTATAGGCATCGTAAATCCGCGATGGGAAGGGAAGCGGCCCTCTGAAAGCATAGATGATTTCGCGAAAGAGATAGAGCGCTCGCCCAGGGGGTACATCGAAACGGATTGGGCCCGGGGGTTCTGTGTGGTGGTGAAGAGGGAGGTCCTCGATAAGATAGGCGGCCTCGATGATATATATAGCCCCGCATATTTTGACGATGTCGATTTTTCGGTGAGAGCCATCGAAGCCGGTTTCCTATGTGTACAGGCCCTGCATACCTATGTCCATCATTACAGAAATAAGACCTTTTTTGAGGTGCTCCGCGGACCTCGATGGAATGAGGTTCACGAAAGAAATAAGCTGATATATTTCCGGCGGTGGGGCAAACCGCTGCGAGTGGCACTCATCCTGAAAAATGGCGTATTTGCGCATAAGGCCTGTCTCGATGATATCGAGAACCTCGTCTTTTATCTCGCAAGGAAGCAGCACAGGGTCTATGTGTATTCGCCAAGAAATATCGACGGCAGGTTCTTGCATACCAATATCATCACAAAGGTATTTCCGGGAGTGCTTTTTCCCATCCTTACTTTTCTGGAAATACAGAAAGCGAATATGTCCAAGAAAGAAGCCAAGCGCTATGCGGGTGTATTTTGTCTCTCGGGGCAGGGCGATGACCTGAATGCCGTGAGGGCGGGCGTAGACCGCATCAAGGACGAGACAAGGAAGGATATCTAAAGGAGGTCTTGTGGAAAAGGTCTTGGTGACAGGAGGCGCGGGTTTCATCGGTTCTCACCTTATCGATGAATTGACGCGTAGGTCGTACAGAGTGAAGTCGTTCGATGTGTATGACAGGCAGGTCCATAAGAGGGCGAAGCCCGCGTATATGAATAAAAAATGCGAATACGTGCGAGGCGATGTAAGAGACAAAAGGGCATTGCGTAAAGCGCTCGCAGGAGCCGATATCATATTCCACTTTGCCGCGCAAGTCGGTGTCGGCCAGTCTATGTATAAGATTCACCGGTACGTCGATCACAATACGTGTGGTACGGCAAACCTTCTTGATATAATCGTGAATAATAAATTGAATCCGCGAAAAGTCATCGTGGCGAGCTCGATGAGCATTTACGGAGAGGGGGAATATGTGTGCCCGCGATGCGGGAAGGTGGTGTGCAGAGTGCGTCCGGAAGCGCAACTTGTGAAGAGGGACTGGGAGATGAGGTGCCCCCGCTGCGGCGCTCACGCGAAGGCCCTTCCGACGCCGGAATCGAAAGGGCTGATCGCCACTTCAGTGTACGGCATCACAAAGAAAGATCAGGAAGAGCTCTGCCTGGTTGTAGGAAAGAGTTATCAGATCCCCACCGTAGCCCTGAGATTCTTCAATGTATACGGACCAAGGCAGTCACTGTCGAATCCTTATACCGGCGTCTGCGCCATATTTTCTTCAACGATCAAGAACGATTGTCCGCCCATAGTATATGAAGACGGCAATCAGACAAGGGATTTCGTTCACGTGCGTGATATTGTACAGGCGAATATCATCGCGATGGAAAAGAAGGAAGCGGATTATGAGTTTTTCAACGTGGGCTGCGGCCGGCCAGTTTCGGTGCTTGAGATAGCGCATATCCTCATCACGCTTTACGGCAAGAAGATGGAGCCTATGATCGCGAATAAATTTCGCGCCGGCGACATCAGGCATTGCTTTGCCGATATATCGAAAATAACGAAGCTCGGTTATAAGCCGTCGGTCAGCCTCGAGACAGGGCTCAGAGAACTTGTTGCGTGGGGAAAAAAGGAAAAGGCCGCGAATCTCATCAAGAAGGCGGATGCGGAGCTTGATACAATGGGCTTAAAGATCTGAAAAGGTATGGCGAAAGATTGTGATATCATAATTCCGGTCTGGAACCAGCCGCACTTCACCAGAGACTGCGTCGATTCGATCAGGGAAGGCACCTCAACGGCGTACCGGATCATCATGATCGACAACGCAAGCGATGCCCCGACGAAGAAATATCTGGAAGGCATGAAGGCCGTCGACGTAGTTATTATCAGGAATGAGCGGAATCTCGGGTTTGTGAAGGCGGTCAATCAGGGCATACAGGCGTCAGATGCGCGGTACATATGCATTTTGAATAACGACACCCTCGTCACGAAGGGGTGGCTGGAGGAGATGATCTCCATCGCGCAGAGCCGTGACGATATCGGCATCGTCAACCCGTCAAGCAACAACCTTGGGCAGAGGCCGGAAAAAGGCGAAACGATAGCTCATTATGCCGAGCGGATCCGGCCGCAAACGGGAAGATCCGTTGAGCTCGGCGCGGCGATAGGATTCTGCATGCTCATTAAGCGCGGGGTGATCGAACGGATCGGGATATTCGATGAGATATACGGAATGGGGAATTTTGAGGATACCGATTTTTCACGAAGGGCGTCGAAGGAGGGGTTTCGTTCGGTCAGGGCGTGCGGGGCGTATGTCTATCATCGCGAGAATACCTCATTCCGTACGCGGGAGACCTTCGATGAAGAGTTCAGGAGGAACCGGGATATTTATGAGTTCAGATGGGGCAGGCCGATGAGGATCGCGTACCTTCTCGATGCATGTGATGAGTATGCGCTCAAGAAGATCTGGGCGGACTCACTCAAAGCGGCGAGGGACGGGAACTGGGTCTTCATTTATTCGAAAGGGCGCCGATCGGTCCCCGCCCACTCGAATATCATTTATCGGGAGCTCCCGGGAAAGCTTTTTCGGTTACATGCCTTATGGTACGTTGTCACAAAGAAGAAGAAATTCGGTACGGTCATTGTGCGCGATGAGGGGTTCGGACGGCTCCTGTCCCTGTTCGGGTTCATGCATCACGCCCGTATCAGCTACTATTAGGAAAGGGATGCCATGGAGAAGGTGCCTGTATCGGTGGTAGTGATCACGAAGAATGAGGAAGAGAATATAGAATCGTGTTTGAAGAGCGCGTCTTTTGCCGACGAGATCGTCGTGCTCGATGACAGCTCAACCGACAAAACGGTTGCCAAGGCGCGTGCCTTTACTGACAAAGTATTTACGAAGAAGATGGATATCGAAGGCGCGCACCGCAACTATGCATATAGCCTTGCAAAAAACGATTGGGTCTTGAGCCTGGACGCCGACGAGAGGATAAGCGCCGAATTGGCTCAGGAGCTGGAAGCGCTTATGAAAAGGCCGATGAATGACAAGGCGTATACGATCCCGATCAAGACCTATATTGGAGACCGGTGGATACGATATAGCGGATGGTATCCGGCGCCCAAGGTGCGGTTATTCGACAAGAGGTGTTTCACGTATGAAGAGGTCGAGGTCCACCCGAGGGTTTTTATCCAGGGGAGCTGCGGCCATCTGAAAGGCGATATCATCCACTATTCGTACAAAGATTTTCACGACTTCTTTGTAAGCCTCAATAATCAGACGACGCTTGAAGCGAGGAAGTGGTTCAAGGAGAGGCGTAAAATCGGCTTCTGGAAGATGTACAGGAAGTTTGTCGACAGGTTTCTTAAGGCGTATATTCGAAAGCAGGGGTTCCGGGATGGTTTCCTGGGGCTCATGATATCGTACGCGGCAGGGTTGTACCAGGTGATGAGCTACGCGAAGTATACCGAGATGCTCGCGCGCGAGGACCGGAAACAGCTAAAAAGGTACGGGGTAGGAGCATGAAAGAGGTTCCGGTCTCAGCCGTTGTGATCGCGAAGAATGAAGAGAAAAGGATAGCACGCTGCCTTGAAAGCATACGCTGGGCCGACGAGATTATCGTGGTCGACGGTTGTAGCACAGACAGGACGGCCGAGATAGCGGCTTCGTTCGGCGCGAAGGTTATCCCGCATAAGTTTACCGGCTCATTCGCGGACGATAGGAATATCGGATTAGAGAACGCCAGGAATGAATGGGTTCTTCAACTGGATGCCGATGACGTGGTGACGGAAGGTTTTCAGAAGAAGGTCAAGGAGTTGTTACCCGCGGATCCGTACGTCGCCGTGTACAAATTCAGGCGAAAAAATTTTTTTCTCGGACATTCGATGGACCATGGGGGATTTCATCACTTCATACCGAACCTTGTCAATAAGCGATGTGTGAAATTCACAGGGGATGTTCACGAAGTGCCTGAATATACGGGAAAGATCGGAACGATCGATGCGGATATAGAGCATTATCCGTTCGATTCAATCGGGCAATTCGTCATGAGGCAGGACCGGTATACGGACATCGCGGCGAAAGACCTCCTGAAGAGGGAGGGTATCGTGCCGGAGAAGCGAATCCGGAAAGAGATGATGGGGCGGACGTGGAAGCTATTTTGGAAGTCCTACGTAAAGAAACAGGGGTTCCGGGAGGGGATTTACGGCCTGGTATTCGCGGCGCTCTTCGCATCCATCAACTTCTTGAAGTGGGCGAAGTACTGGGAATTGATAAGAAATGAAAGTAGAGAGTAGCGAGTAGAGAGTAGAGAGAGAAAGAAACATGGCGATATCCTGCGATATCATCATACCCGTCTGGAACGAGCTCGAGGCGACGAGGGAATGCCTTGAGTCGATCTCTGCGCGGACCGATTATCCTTACAGGCTCATCATCATCGATAACGGAAGCGCGTCCGAGACGCAGGACTACCTCAAACATCTGCGCACCGTCGAGAACCGCGAGATCCTCATCATAAGAAATAGCGAGAATCTCGGTTTTGTAAAGGCGGCGAATCAGGGGATCGTCGCTTCTCGAGCATCGCGTATATGCATCATGAATAATGATACGGTCGCAACGCAAGGATGGCTTGCCGAGATGGAGAAGATCCTCGAGACACACCCCGAGATCGGCATAGTCAATCCTTCGAGCAATACCTCGGGGCAGATGCCTGCATGCGGCCAGACGATCGAAGGTTACGCGCGCGGGCTACAGGGTTTACATGGGCAGATCCAGGAGCTCTATGCCTGCCGGGGATTTTGTATGCTGATGCGCAGAGACGTGATCGATAAGATCGGCATCTTCGACGAGGCGTATGGTATCGGTTACTTTGAGGAGACAGAGCTCTCGTACCGTGCTCAAAAAAAAGGGTTCAAGATCGCGCGGGCGAAAGGGGCATACGTATACCATAAAGAGTCGATGACGTTCAAGAAGTACCCCGAGGCCGACAGCCTTTTCAAAAAGAACGAAAAGATCTTTCAGGGCCGCTGGGGCAGGCGCGCGCGCGTGGGATTTTTTATCGACCGGGTCGACGCCCCCCTGCGCATAGACGATATTGCGGCGTCCATCTCGCGCGCAGGGCACGAGATATTGATCTTCCTGCGCAGGGGCGTGCTATGGCCGGTGACCATAGACCATGCGCTCATCAGAAAAGTCGAGATGCCGTATATCTTCTTTGGTTTCGGTTCGCTCTACCAGGTCTTTAAGCGCAAAAAGAAGAAGCCACTCGACATCGTCGTGGCGGATAATAAGCTTCTCGGGGAAGCGTTCAAGGCGTTCGTTGCATTTCACGGGGCCACGGTGCTTGTGTACCCCGAAAAAAGGTTGCTCCAAGACGCGATCACGCAGGTTTCAAGAGTACAATAAGCGGAGGAATATATGGCGGAAAAGATCTTATCGGTGGTGATGCCTGTATACAACGAAAAGGACACCGTGCTGAAGATGATCGACAAGGTGTTACGCCTCGGCATAGTCAAAGAGATTATCATCGTCGATGACGGCTCGACGGACGGCACACGAGAGCTCCTCAAGACCACGAAGTTCGATTCGCGCGTGACGATGGTGTATCACGAAAAGAACGAAGGCAAGGGCGCAAGCCTGCGCACCGGTTTCAGGGCTGTGACAGGCGATGTCGTCGCCATACAGGACGCCGACCTCGAATACGACCCTCACGACCTTGAGGAGATGATAAAGCCGATCGAGATGGGCGTGGCCGATGTCGTCTATGGGTCGAGGCTTTCAGGCGGAAAGCCGCAGCGGGTATATTTCTTCTGGCATAAGGTCGGCAACACCTTTCTCACCTTTCTGGTCAACGTGCTCTACAACTCAACGCTTTCGGATATGGAGACATGCTACAAGATGTTCAAGAGGCAGGTGCTTGACGGGATCACGGTGCGGTCGAACGATTTTTCGGTGGAGCCGGAACTGACCGCAAAGGTCTTGAAGAATAAGAGCTTGCGTGTATATGAAATGCCCATCGCATATTACGGAAGGACCTATGCCGAAGGGAAGAAGATATCGTGGAGGCACGGGTTCGGCGCGATATGGGCCATCCTGAAATACAGGTTCATCGATTAATGAAGATATTGCTGGTCAAGCCGTACAATGTAAGCGATCATATCCAGCCGTCGCAAGGGCTCGGGTATCTTGCGACCGCGGTCAGGAAGACGCATGAGGTGAAGATCCTCGATTGCATAAAAGAAGGGGTGACCGCGCAGAAATTTGCGCGGATCATACGCAGGGAACGCCCCGATGTTGTCGGCATCCAATGCTATACATTCGATCTCAAATTTGTCGACGAAACGCTGAAAGCCGTGAAGGGGCAGAGCGCGGAAACGGTTACCATGGTAGGGGGGCCGCATCCGTCGGCCGCGCCGATGGAGATGATGGAGCATTTTGCCACAACGCTCGATTACCTCTTCGTCGGCGAGGCAGAGGTCGGCCTGCCGCGGCTTTTGACCGCGTTACAGGAAGGCCGAAAAGACCTGTCAGATATTCCTGGCCTCGTATATCGAAAAGACGGCATGGTGACAAAAAATCCGCAGCTCTTTGTCGATGACCTCGATAGCCTCGGACTTCCGGCATGGGACCTTATACGGCCCGAGACATACCCCGAATCGCAACACGGCGCTTTTTTTAAGAAATTTCCCATTGCGCCCATTATAGTGACACGGGGATGCCCGTATTCGTGTACATTCTGCGCAGGATGCGTCGTTTCGGGGAAAAGGGTGAGGAGACGCAGCGCAGGTCATGTCCTGTCCGAGATCTCGTACCTCTATCATGATTTCGGCATCAGGGAGTTTCATGTGATCGATGACAACTTCACCATGGACCCGCTGTATGCCAAAGATCTCCTGCGCCAGCTGAAAGAGCTTCGTCTGGATATCAGCTGGGCGGTCCCCAACGGCGTGAGGATGGATACCCTCGATGACGAGCTCCTGGCGCTCATGAAGGAGACGGGGCTCTATATGATCTCTCTGGGGATAGAATCGGGCTCAGACCGGATACTGAAAGCGATGAAGAAGGGTATCACCACGGCAAAGGTAAGAGAATGTGTGGCGCGCATCCATCGCGCAGGGATCGAGATGTCCGGTTTTTTCATCCTCGGGTTTCCGGGAGAGACCGAAGAGACGATGCGGCAGACGATCGAGTTTTCGCTGGAGCTTCCGCTTTCCCGCGCGAACTTCTTTACGTATCTACCGTTCCCCGGTTCAGAAAGTTATGCGCAGCTGCAGGAAAGAGGCGAGCTTGCAGAAGTGGACTGGCGCCACTTCTATTTCATGAATGCCGCATATACCCCTCAAGGATTGACCAGGAAGAGGCTCAAACATCTCCAGCGGAGCGCCTTTGCCAGGTTCTACTTCAGACCGCGGATCTTCTTGAGCCACATACGCGCGATACAATCGCCGCGGCACTTCTTTTTTCTCGCGCGGCGGGTATTTCGCTGGACCATGCTCGGATGACATGAAGACGAATATCGTGAAGATAATTCTCGTGGTATGGACGGTCCTTTGGGTATCATTCACCGTGCGCGAGCTTTTCAGGAAAGGGTACTACTATGACTATAAGGAGCTCATGCGGCGCGATCTTGACGGAAAACGTGCATATGTGACCGGCGATAGCTTCTATCAATTTATCGCGTTCTGCAATAAAAAATTGCCGGCAGGCGTTCCTTATTCCTGGAGAGGCGTAGAGGACGGATCTCTCGCCAAGAGGATGGCGACATATTATCTCTATCCGCATCTGGAAGCTGAAGGCGCTCCATTCATCCTTGCGTATAATATCCGGACGGCGCACGAAAATGGGCAGGTCTTATGTGCGAGGCTTGATGACACAAGAGCGATCTTCATGAGAGAGGACGGACAATAATCGCATGGAGACGACAGCGCTTCTTGCCGCAATCTGTACGGTGACTTTCATAGGGT
>Ga0315294_10005468_pt1 | contig 13942 bp, 6 predicted proteins | sample YL17G13_40_MG_FD_203626 | JGI IMG/M metagenome (GOLD analysis project Ga0315294, IMG submission 203626) | Sediment microbial communities from Yellowstone Lake, YNP, Wyoming, USA - YL17G13_40 | ecosystem: Environmental > Aquatic > Freshwater > Lake > Sediment | place: USA: Wyoming | collected... | reverse complement strand
ATCATTATACCGGCCTTGGCCCATGGGTCGGTGTTGCTGACGCTCTGAACCTTCGCTATAATCCAGCAGTCGCCGTTTGCCTGTGTGTAGGCATAGTGGAACTCATCGTGGTAAGATAATGGTTTCCGCAAGTCCGGCACATCCCCGATGTCCGTCCCGGAAGCGGTCATTGTGTAAGTGCCCGGAGGAGACTCTACAAAGGTGCCGGCAGGTGGTGAGGGATATCCTTTAAGCCACAATGTCAGTGCCTTAACGCCGTCTATTGTCCAATCCTGCGCTGTAGCAAACGTGCGGGTGGCCTCTGAATAATTGGGCGACTTAAGGTTGTTGTAGTCAAAAGGCATCGACTGTGCGCCTTCGTGGACAATGGTTACCTCGGCATAATTGGGGTCGCGGTAGCCTGCCTGTGAGCCAGTCCCGTTACCCGGACCGCCGAAGCCAAGCCCATCTTTCCAGGTCTCGCATATTATATTGGGTGAGGTGTTGGTATAGCTCTCAAAATCATCCACGACACGGTAGTCTTGTGTCGTGAAGCTCCAGACATCGCCTTTATAAGCCACCAGAGGAGGACCCGTTACAATTTCGTCAATCCGCCAGTAGTAGATTGTGTTGAGTGCCAAGGTTCCAGGCACAACATAAGTCTTAGTCGTCTGGCCTTGACTTTTCAGTACGCCCAGCGGATTAGTCCTGTTGGCGTCGTTGACCTTGTCAAAATCGGTGCCGAAATATACATCGTGTTTCGTAATGTCTGTCCCTGCAATCTTCCCCGCATTCCAGGCAAGAGTAGGGTCTCTACGCGTATCTGTCGCATAGTTGGCCGGCCTTGGATTGAAGGCGAGTCTGGGATCGGTCAATCGCGCATTGTCAAGGTAAAAACTCCCTGGGCCCTCGGCAGGATTCTGCAGAGCGAGGAGTATCGTCATCTTTGTCGCATCCGCCCAGTCAGTGTGGGTAACTCCCAAACTATCAGGCCCTGTAAGGTCAAAGGTATAGGTTTTGTACGCGTTACTCGGCCCGGACCAGGCATTAGGGCTCCATAAGCCGGTGGTCCTCTTTATTGCTGTGGGTGTGTACGAGCTCCAGGTGACAGGGAGGTCGGTCTGCACAACCAGCGGCCCGACCTCGGTATCTTGGCCGCCCCATTCAGAAGCGATCATTGTAACGTCAAGTCTAAGCACCATGCCGGTCGGATTCAACAGCCCACTCCGCTGAATAATCCAGTAGGCCGGATCTTCTGGGGTCTTTTTAACGGGCTGTACACCGAGACTATAGTTACCTAACGTGGCTCCGGTTGTAGAGTAATGAAAAGTGGTCTTCCCCTGCCACGTTGCTTCCCAGCCGTTCATTCCCTTTTCCCAGTCGCCTATCACAACGCCTGTTACGCCGAGATACGCAGTCGTAAAATCCCAGACCGCGCCTTTCCACAGACCGGGAGAGCAGGCATCATTGACCTCATCAATCCGCCAGTAGTAAGTTGTGCCGAGTGCCAGGGTGGGGTCATAAGTGTTAGTCATCCGGTCTTTACTTTTCAGTACGCCCAGAGGATTAGTCCCGTTGGCGTCGTTGACCTTGTCAAAATCGGTGCCGAAATATACATCGTGTTTGGCAGCATACGCACCCTGCGTCCAGCTAAGAGTAATATCAGGCTCCAGACTTCTCGCACCGTTAGCCGGATTAGGATCGTAAGCCATCCCCTCGCCGACCATTTGCACATTATCAAGATAGTAAACCCCGCCTGGGGTATAGCCACCCCAATTCGTGGCGAGGATAAGACCCAAATATGTGAGGTTGTTAAAGTCGATCTGATTGAGAATCAAAGAGTAGTCGTATGTAACGCTCATCGGGCTGTCCCCATTCCAAGAGCCCCAATTTGCAATCTGGCTCAGTTCCCGCCCCAAAGCCCATGTGCTACCAGGTTTTGTGCTGCCTGCCTCGACTATCAGATGTAATTCGCTCCAGCCTAGATTATAAACCCCCCAGTCGATTCCATTATATAGCCGTGTAACGTCTAACGAAACCTTGAGGTTTTTCCTGAATTCGTTAACGTCATTGTTTGCTACCAGGTCGTACATGATAGCTCGTTCAAAGCCTCCACCAGTAGCATCGGCAATCTTGAGGCTCTTGGCGCCCAATGTAGCCCCAGTTGTGCTGTAGCTTAGCACGATATTGGGGTCGCAGGGGTCGGCTTTGACCCATCCGTCCATCTGGTCTTCAAAGTCGCCTATCACAATGCCGTAACTTGTGGACGCCAGACCCAGCACCAACACAAAAGAGATTAAAAAGCACAATTTTTTACACATAATATTCTTCTTCAAAAAAGGACTAAGATTAAAATGTCTTTGCTTTGGCCACACGCCATAACAGTTTTTAGTTTTGAGTTCTTAGTTCTGAGTTTTTTCTACGTCTGTTTCGGACAATCTCCACATAAAAAATGTATCGGCAAAAACGCTGAAGTCTAAAAAATTGATAACATTATCAGTCGGCTGAGAGATATTGCAATCTGGGTCCCAATTGTCATCCCCAGCTTTGCTCAGCCAGGCCGAGGCTAAAATGGCAAGATCGTACAAGTTCACCTTGCAATCACCATCTATGTCGCCTGTGATCAAGTCTGTGCACTCGATTTGGTCAAGCAACTTTTCCGCACCTCTCAGATTGTTGGCAAACAAGTAATCTTCTACCATATTCAGCTGAGCCATGACCGTGGGATTATCTTGGTGTTCCTTTCTTAGCGTGTAAAGCCGCACTGGCAGCCTTAAGTCCGCAGCCCCGTAGGGGAAATTAGAATCGACATACTCTTTACGCAATTCCTGAGTTATTTCCAAGTACAGATATCCATCCTCTTGCGTTGGCTCGATGATTGTCCCTTCCCCATAATCATTCCAGGTGACGATCTGCACAATATTGGCGTTGCTTTGCAGGCCCCTTTCTAAAGTTTCCCGGTACGTATTGGCATCCTGATCATCTATGTAACCATACGAAGGCCCTACTCCGGCTTGCTCGTAAATATCGTGAAATCTCGGGAAAGCTCCACCGATGAAATATCCCCAGCCATAAGAAGCCGCCCTGTTGTAAAAAGTGTTCAAATGAGTAGTTACACCGTTTGTACCATCTTGAGGAGCTGGCCAGTCAAATTCGCCAGTTTTCGGAACATCGTGATATATCAAAGGAAAGAAGTGCGGTTTCGGATCCAAGTCTTTAAACAATGAGGTCCATTCCAAGGAGGTGAAGAACTGAGGCCCAAAGCAAAGCAATACCGGTCTGCTGTCTAATTTTAGATACGATGGATCAGTAAAGTAGTTATCTTCCAACCACTGCATTACCAGCTTACCATGCGCAACGGCCTCGGCTCTGTTGGCAAAGTGACCATTATCGAGCATATACCCAACCGTCCGATCCTCATAGCAGATGGAAAATTCCAGTTGAGCTTTCTTTATGTACTGGATAAAGTGATGCGTGGCGTCCCTTATGAGGCCGTAATCCCAAAAATCCTCAATGCCATACCAGTCGGCAATCATGCCATCTATCCCCGCGAACTTCATTAAAAGTGCTTGGGATGCCAATATATGTGGGTCATTGGAGTCGTATGGCCCAAGCAGCGGGTAGTAATGTGATGCAACTGTAGCCGGCGGATTGAAGTGGTTCATGTGCCAATGCCAACCCCACCACCCACGGAAAGGCTGGGACTGGTACCAAGGCATGTAATGAGCCATGATTTTTTTGTCAATGGCATCTCCATAAGACTCATTAACAAAAATAGTCATAACAGAAACGAAGGCTACCAGAATCACAATCTTCTTCATATATTGCTGCTCTATTTCGTAGAAAAACTATACCGGAGAATTAACCAATTTTTATTATAACCTAAATTCCCAAATTTTTCAAGACCGGCCAAAAATCAGGTCGCGACTTGACTTTCCGGAATGCCCTTTGGCTTATGCTCAAAACGTGTTCATTTTTGCCTCCTCACTCTTTCGCACCTAAGCACTTTACCTCGTTCGGTCTCATCCGGGCTCTATTTCCAATTCCTCGCTGTAACCAGACTACCCATAAAAACAATCAGGGCCTATGCTGATTTTTCTCAGTATAGGCCCTGAAATGATGCAAACTTATTAGCTAACTGACACTTTTAGAAAGTATCAGCGTTTCCTCCGTAGTAAGGCCAATCCACCAAGGCCAAGCAGAGCTACCGTTGCCGGCTCAGGAATCAACCGAGCATTGTCAAGGTAATAAGGCCCCGGAACCAGGTAACCAGGGGCATTCAGCTTGAGACTAATAGAGACGCTCATATTTTGGTCATAACCAGCGTCTATCATTCCTTGAAGAGCTACTTTAGCAGCAGCGAGGGACCAGGTAACGTCGTGCATCGGGACGTTCCCATTAATGGCTGGGGCAATACGCGCGGGGTCAAGCAAAGCAAGGGTTCCAGGATACCACGCGCCAGCTAATACTTCTGTTCCGCCACCGTAGTATGCCCATTCCCCATCTTCGTTTTGGGCGCTGGCATTGAGAGAAAAGAAGACCCGGCTCTCCGGAATCCACCAATTAAGTCCCTCACCATTTCTCCCCAGTGACCACTCGGCAACTGACCGCGTCACGTCTATTTTGAACATGGGCTCTTCAGTATAATTCAGAATCCCATTCACCTGGCCCTCAGAAAGCGGGAGATTTAAAGCAGGTATGTACCAATTGCCGGAACCAACGTCGGAACCGACCACCCTGAGACTGGCGCTGCCCAATGTGGTCCCCATCGTGTCGTAGCTTATCGTGACATTAGCCGGATTTTCGTTGACCCAGCCGTCCATGTTGCCCTCCCAGTTGCCTACCAAAACGCCGTAACTGTTGGACACCAGGCCTAACAATAAAACGCAAACAAAAATCAACTTTCTACACATGATATTCCTCCTCACTTACACATCAAAACATATCTTCGCTCGTTTTGGCTACACACCAAAATGCTCGTTGCTCTCGACAAACAAACACAACCTCAACAATCGTTGGTTTATGTTTGTCTCAAACAACAACACAAAACAAGCAACAAGAATCTTCACTAAACCTGTGCCTGTCAAAATAACTTTTTAATCTGGCTATGGCTTTGGCCTTCGCCAGGTTGAGTGGGTCTTGCCCTCTCCTCCTGTGAGAAAACCGCTGAAAGCTTTCAGGCAAAATGTCAAAACCACAGAAGCCCAGCGCTCATTGCAAAGCACCCTCTATCCACTTTTTTCACTACATTCCATTTACCTGCTTGTACCAAGTTAGCTATATATTCGTCAAGAGAATTTTTGCAAAATCTCAGCAACTTTTTGGTTAAAAATTTGTAGGGTATGTAACCTGTGTATTTACAATATGTTACATTCTTTATGTGATGAAAAACCAGCCAAAAATATCTAAAAATAAACTATTGTTGCGGTTTGGTGTAATAGGTGATATAATACCAAAGCACAACGGTCGCTTTTCAGTAATCCTTGAACCTTCTCATCCATACCGGTCAATCGCTCGGTCTGACGACCGCAATGTGCCGGCGGGTAATAATCTTGCGGAGCGAGAACTTCGTCCGCTGGTTATCGCCAGGAAAATCAGTTTTGGCTCTCAATCTGAAAAGGGGGCCAGAACCCGTGAGATTCTTATGACGGTCTTGCACACACTAAAGAAAAGAACCCCCGATGCAATGGCTGCCTTTAAGTCTGCACTTGACAAACTTGCCGAGCAGCCCAACGCTAATCCAGCTAAATTGCTCTTCGGCCTCGATTCGTCCTGATTTACGCTCCTCCACCCATAACTGACCGGTTACAAAATTTTCGAAATTTGACTTGACTTTTCGACCCCTCATTTTTGCCCTGATTTTGAAGGTGGCCAAATTTCGGTCCAAAAAGTGCGCATTTTTGTAAATTTTTGCAAAAAAATGACAAAAAATGCAAAAAAACGCAAAAAAGTGCTAATTTTTGCAATTTCTCCCTTTTGCACCTAATCTCTTATCTCTAATTAACTTACGTAACTTTTATGTGATTTTCCCACTTCACCAGGTGTCCATTTGCCCCTTATCTGCTGCTAATTTTTATCAGCGTTTTTTTGACTGCGGCGGTCTCGATGGAGAATTGTCAAATTCCTGCAAATATCTGGTTGCTGTTTTCCTGAAATCCTGATAACACATACACTTATGCTGGATAGAACCAGAAAATATCGCGTCTTTTTGAGTGCCGCCGAGCCGAGTGCTGATGCCCACTGTGCCGGTTTGATAACTGCTTTGCGCAAAATGGGTTACGACAATATCGAATTTGTCGGCGTAGGCGGCCCCAAAATGGCCCAGGCTGGCTGCAAATTGCTGCAAGCCACCGTCAATAAAGCAGTTATGATTTACAAGGCACTCAGCTACATCGGCCATTATTACAAGCTTATAAAGAGCGTAACTCGTTATCTGAAAATGAGTTACGTTGATTTGGTTGTCGTCTGCGATTCCCCCAGCTATAACTTCCACATCGCAAAAGCCGCAAAAAAAATAGGTATTAAAACCCTTTTCTACGTTGCTCCTCAGCTTTGGGCCTGGGGCGGCTGGCGTATCCGCAAACTGCGAAAATACTGCGATAAACTCTGCTGCATATTGCCTTTCGAGCAGGATTTGTTTGCCCGGAGAGGTATGGATGCGGTTTTTGTGGGTAATCCACTTCTCGATGAATTAAAAATCAGCTTGAGCCAGGGAAAAACATATAAGGATTTTGAGCCAAAAAACTTGCGGTTAGCTCTTATGCCTGGCTCGCGTGCTGCTGAGATCCAGTCGCTGTGGCGACCGATGCAGCAGATTGCACTTCGCCTGAAAGAAAAATATGCCGCAGCAACCTTCGTCACCGTGGCTGTGGATACCGAACGAGAACGGCTTTTACGAGCAGCACAAATGCCGGGCTTCGAATGTCAATATACTATTGGTGCGGTTAGTGACACTGTCGGTGCTTGCGATTTTGCTCTCGCGGCAAGCGGCAGTGTTACGTTGCAGGTGGCGGCGGTAGGTTGCCCGATGGTGATAATGTATCAATCCAGCAGGATTTTGTGGCACTTGGCAGGGCGATTTATAGTGAAAACGAGATATTTGTCTTTGGTCAATATTTTAGCTGGTCGAGAATTGGTGCCGGAATTTATGCCGTATTTTACCTCGATTGAACCTATCGTGGATACAATTGAGCGGCTTTTGGAAGATAAGGATAGATTAGCCCAGACCAGAGGAGAGCTGATTAGGTTAGTTAGGCCGTTAGCCGAGAAAAAGGCCGGCGAAGAAACCGCAAAGATAGTTGTTGAAATGCTACATTAAATCGAAATTCGAAGCTCGAAACTCGAAATCCGAAACAAATTCAAATAACCAAAATGGCAAAATGAAGAAGGATAAAAAAGTCGGGAAATAGGTAGAAATAGAGGGTTTTTGGGAGAAATTTTGAAAATTGGGGTGGTTGGCGGTAGTAAAAAGTGTGATTTTATAGGACTTATTTGTTTTTAGGCTAAAAATGGGGGTAAAAATGAGCAAAAATTTGCATTTTTTTGCATTTTTTTGCATTTTTTTGCAAAAATTAACAAAAATGAGCAGGTTTTGAGCATGTTTTGAACACTTTTTTTGCACTTCTTGACTTTGGGAGGAGATGAGTCCGCCTACGGCGGACAGGTTCGCCTTCTGCCCCAAAACTAAAAACTAAAGACTCACTGCCTTTTTTAGACGCTGATTTACGCAGATTAACAGTGCAAAATGTCTTTGCCACAGAGGCCACAGAGAAAATTAGTTAATTGGTGAGTAGTTAATTGGTTAATTGGTTAGATTTCCGCGACAAGTCGGGGTTGGGTAGCAAAGGGTGATTTATGAGTGGTGATTTGTGGCCCGATGCTTCCGCCTGCGCAATCCTACTTTGCTAAAGCTTCCGCCTTCACCAAAGGTTACGGCGGACAGGACGCCGGACCAGGACGGCGGACAAGCGATTCTCGATATTCGCTTATCCTCGACCCCCGACCTCTAACCCGGATTTTTCAAAGCCACAGAGCACACAGAGACCACAGAGATATATATTTTTTAGACACGGATTGACACTGTTTTTGTTTTGGCCACCAAGACACGAAGTCACGAATTTCCTGATAACCTGATACCCGACCCCTGAACTCTGAACCACGAGCCAAAATCACGATAAACCATACGTATTTCTACGTAATTTTACGAAAAAGCGGAGGATTCTATTGACTTTATCGGCCTTTTCGGTTAGAATTATTCCACAAAGCGTTAAAATATAACCAATATAATTTATACGCAGGAGGATATTTTATGGCTTGCAAAGACCAAAGAAAACCAATTTCCGCAGTTCTTCTCTTGCTTTCTCTTTTAACTTCACCGCTGTTTGCCAAACCAATAGACAAAGATAAAGCATTAAAAGCTGCCCAAACATTTCTTGTTGTTCGGTATCCTGCTTCTGATCTGAATTTAATTCGAACCGCTACAAAAAAGGGATGCTCTGCTTTGAAGGTGCAAGAAGTTCTGCCGTTAATAGTATCCAACAAACTTGTGGGGTATGTTGTGGACTTAGAACCGGCAGGTTTTATATTGCTTTCAGGTGATGATGAAGCACCGCCAGTTAAAATCTACAGTGACGTTGGTTCCTTTGAAAAACTTCCCAATGGGTTTAGAAAAGTCCTGGAACTTGAACTTCTCGAGGATAATACAACTGTAAGTTCAACTTCAGAGAAAAGTCAGGACGTACTGTTGAATATCAAACGATTTTCTGGTCAATGGCACTATCTTACCTTCGATGAGAATCAAAATAATAATGTTGAATCTTTTCCCACCGGTGCACCTGGAACTACTATTCTCACGACAACCTGGGACCAGGATGATCCCTACAATTTTTATTGTCCCGCCGCTACCGGTGGGCCAGGAGGACGGGCCTGGGCAGGGTGTACGGCCACTGCACTCGCTCAGGTATTGCGGCATCATAATCAACCTGCGTCTATAGCTTCAAACCATACATGGGTAGACAATTTCGGTTCCTGCCGTGGAACTTTTTCGATCAGTGATGCGGGGATGGGAGCATATGACTGGACAAATATGCCCGCCTCAATCTCCGGCACAAGTGCAGATGCTCAAAAGCGGGCGGTCGGTCAGTTGATTTATCATTGTGGTGTTGCCCTGGATTCAGATTTTGAGGCGAGTATAACTTCCGCCTTCCCTTCTTCAGTTTCCTCTGTACTTAGAACATTCTTTAATTACACGTGTGGAGACTATTTGGAAAAAAGGAATTACACAGATGCCGAATGGTATGACAAGATAAGGAGCGACATAGATAATAACAGGCCGACCTTCTATGCCATGTGGGAAGCTGATTGGAGCGATGGCCATGCTGTGGTGTGTGACGGATACCGTAACGGAAATGAGATTCATCTGGATTTGGGATGGTCTGGTGCATGGACGGCTTGGTACAATATTGATAGTGTTGTTGCGAACGGTCATACGTGGACGATTCACGGTGCCGTTTTTAGTATTACGCCGACGACCAGTCATGCCCCCATTCTTTCCAACCCTCGTGTGAACCCTACCTCAGGGACGGAATCAACCAATTTCGAATTTCTTGTTGATTATTATGACCCCGATGGCGACCCGCCGGATAATGATTACAAGAGGATTTATCTGAGTGATGGACGAATAGTACCCATGTCACTTAAAAGTGGGACACAGTCTAATGGGACATATCACTATACGACAACATTGTCTATGGGTTCCTATTCTTACTATTTCTTATTTGCTGATACACATATGGGAATAGATACAACTCCTTGGCAGAGTGGTCCATTAGTTTACTCTGACGATGATGCAGTTATTAATATAGTTATACAGTGTACAAGAATTTCATCAGATTTACGTTTGAGGTATTCGTTAACCGGCAGCAGTCCCTGGACCGATATACCAATTACAAAGCAGATACTTGACCCTCTTGCTGTGCCTGCTGGCTCTACTGTCTGGTTCCAAGCAGATGTTGCAAGCGCAAACTACGAATATCGCGAATGGGAACTTCTAGAAAATGGCTCACGAATCGGCGGCGGCACGGGTAGTTTATGGTGGTTTACCCTTGGAACAAATACAAGCGAAGTGGGTTTAAATGTTTTTTACCGTTACACGCCGCAGTATTACACTATCAGTGGAACCGTTTTGAAAGGTAATGGGACACCTGTTCCAGTGGGCGTTGATTTAACCCTGACAAGTGACGAGCAAACAATGTCACAGCACACGGATAATGGTAACTGGTCGTTTACAGGCGTCCAGGGTGGAGTTTCAGTAACTATTACTCCATCAGCAAGTGGCTATGTTTTTAGCCCAGCCAATCTGGTTTATAACAATCTCAAAGATAATCAAACTGGTATCGCGATAGTTGCTTATGCCTCTGACAATTACGTCCCTACGACATCATTTGTAACTGTACCAGCTACCGTAAGCGAAAATTCATCTATTTCATTTTCGTGGATAGGCATAGACAATGTTACAGCCCCAGCAAATCTTCTGTATCAATACAAACTCGACGGCGTTGATGCCGATTGGTCAGTATGGTCTTCCGGAACATCGAAGTCTTACGATATTGCTAACGGCGCCTACATATTCTGGGTTCGAGCAAAAGACGAGGCAGGAAATATCAACCAGGCGCCAATGAATTACAAATTTGTAGTCAACGCTGCGCCTAAAGTAATCGCCGCTGAGCGAATTAATAACAGTGTATGGGCTTCTCGAATAACGCTGGAAATGCCTACCGGCGCAAGTCACCCAACTGACAAATTCGTCTTATTACTATCACACTCAGGCATAAACGACCCTGAGCTTATTCCCGTACAAATCCATCAAGCAAACCAGACAGCTCCCTGTGGCGCGAATTCTATTGTTGCGAGCCAGTTAGGATTAACTGCGAGAATTGAAAAGACAGAAAGCGGTTGGCTGGTTACATTGCCTCAGAGTATTCCATCAGGACAGTCTATTCAGTATGACATCGTCTGGGGCAAAATCAAATACTTCGGATGGCAGGAGTTTCAGCCCATCCCACTTAACTTCCCTAATGTTGGGCAAAAATATCCTCCTAATTATAATGATTTGAGTCAAGTTGATAGGTCATATTTAGACGATAGCTTGAAATTATGGCGTACAGCAGTTAAAAAAATAAAGTTTGGAACTTATTGCGGTGAAGCTAACGCCTCAATCCTTATGAACATATCTAACAAGAATGGTCCTGTGGTAGGTGAGACATTACTAAGGTATACACCCGGAACCGGCTGGGATGGTTCGTATGGCAGATACACTCTTTACACTGGAACCCAAATTGTCCCGGTAGGATCCAATATGGCATTGCTTTGGCGTGATGAACAAGAAGAATATTTCAAGGCGACATATACGGATGTTAAAAAATGGAGACATGGCGCTGAAACCTTTAATTATTCGGGTTCAGTAATTGGTTCCCATGATGGTACGTATGCTGAACACCGCAGCGTTTACATACCTACTCGTTCTATTGGTGACACATTATGGTTTGTAGATGCTGATGAAACAACGGCAGCTTTTTGGGTTTTAAACAGTGATTGTTCCGAAATTATAACCAAGACTACTTTTGAATCGTTTACTGCTAATGATTCCGACCTGAGCTTGGAGAGTGCGGTTCAAATCGGAAACAATGTCTTGTTCTTATGGACCAGATACTGGTATACATTAAGTCACGATCGTCGACGTGAGCAGATTATGTATCAAATACGCGATCTAAGTGGTAATATTGTGAAAACTACTGCTGAATTGTCTCCTGCCTTGCTAAATGACGATATTGATAAAGAAGATAAGTACAGTATTTGTTCGATCCTCCCTGACAAAAATGGTAAAGTTTGGATCGCATACAATCACATCCAAAGCGGACAATCAACAGAGTTTTCATATTTGATTATTGGCGCAGATGGGAATACATGGAAGGGTCATATCCAGACAACAAATAGTAGAAACTTTAGTTTCTGTGACAAAGATGGATATATCTGGGCAACCGAAGGGGGACAGTTCTTTGCACTCAATCCCAATGATACCATAGCATGCGGTCCGAGGCTGGCAGCGTTTATTCCGAATCAATCTGTTGGCAACATTGCCGCTTCTGTTGGTGTAGATGGCTATCGGCTTTACGACCGCTGGTCTCCGCAGCTTGTTGGAATTGATGTGCCGGGGTGTGCTAATTCAAATTCAATGGAACTTTTTGATTTGAACCTGTGGAATAATGACCTCCACCCGGCTAACCTTTGTTTGAAGAAAGGCGATACTATTATCTGGTGTCAATCCGGCCCATTCACCGGCCATACAACGGTTGACGTTTCCGGCTCTCTTGCGTGCGGGCCTAACCTTTTTATGATGACCCAAAATGATTTTCTTGGCGGCCAAGTGCTGATTACGTTCCCATACAGCATCCCTTCACCAAAACCTGATATTAACTGTGATTGTAAGGTAAACTGCGAAGACTTAAAGATATTGGCTGACCAATGGTTGCAAGTGCCGGGCACTCCTTCCGCTGACATTGCTCCGCAGCCAAGCGGTGATGGCAAAATAAATTTCTTAGATTTCGCGGCTTTGGCCGAAGATTGGCTTAAATGAAATATCCCCAAAGCGCTTGTTGAAAATTTGCTCGTGTTGACTCGTGTGCTTGCTGATATTTTCAGTCGCCGATTAGCAGTTTTGCACCTTTGCCTTGCTGGATTAGAGGGACGTAGGTCTTCAACTCTTCGAGAACCTTTGTGTCGGTCAAGTCGATAACCTTTTTTCTTTCGTGAGACATATAGGCGGCCATAACTAACATCGTAACAAGGCGGCCATATTCAAAATCGAGCAGGGCGTTTTTGCCTTTTTCAAAGGCCGAGAGGGCATCCCGCCATTCGCCGACGTAGCCATACAGGTCAGGCTCGTTCGGCTGGAGGGTCAGCGCGCCCCTTGTTGCCTGTGCTTTTTCGAGGGCAAGCTCGCTATCTGCAACGGCAGTAGCAGCCGCATCGCTAATAAATAATCCCGCAGGCGATTGCAGAGAGTTGACAGTGTATGAATAGCCCGGGCCGAAGGCCTCCATAAGGATTCGCAGGCCCGGTGCATCATACATCCACGAATTTGTAGCTTGAGCTATGCTGCGAAGGCCGGTCTGGGGGTCTTTGAATTTGATTGTAACGGTTGAGTAGTCTTCCGCCGGCGTTTTGGAGTAGTCCACGCCTCTTTTCTTCAGTTGGCTAAGCCAGGGTTCTTTGCCCCATTTTAATAGGGACATATTTGCGCTGATTGAAACCGGAGTCAGGTAATCGGGCGGCCTGGCGGTTGGAGTGAGCATATACATACCGATGGCGATGCAGTGACAGCCCATATCGCAGCATACGCCGCCCCCTTGTTGTGTGGGGTCCCAGAACCAGGGTTCGTGCGGCCCACCGTGCTCTTCTGCGCTGCGGGCCAAGTGCACGGCACCCATCTTCTTTTCAACCGCAGCAAGCTGGCGGCGGGCCTCGGCTACGGAGGGCATAAAGAGCTGGTTTTCAAAATAGGCGGTGGGGACGCGGAGTTTGCCGGCAATTTTGACCATCTCATCGGCTTCGCTTACGTTTCTGGCGAGGGGCTTTTCGCAGATAATGCCTTTTAATTTGGCTCCGCCTTCAACTGCCGCCGCTATGTCACGCATAATGTCGAGGCGGGCAAAATTGGGAGCAAAGATACAAACCACATCGACGGCCTTGCAGAGCGATTCTACGTTCTTGAATACCTCTGTTTTGCCCAAGCCATCATCGCAGGCGCGCTTTGCGAGGGCCTCCGCGCCTTTTGGAGCACAAACTCCGGCTAATTCTGCGCCGCGGACCGATTGCAAGGCCCTTGCGTGAAATCCGGCTACGAAACCAGCGCCGACCATTCCTATCTTTAACATTGCTAAACCCTTTCACAGTTATTCCAGAT
>Ga0315294_10005467_pt1 | contig 13943 bp, 11 predicted proteins | sample YL17G13_40_MG_FD_203626 | JGI IMG/M metagenome (GOLD analysis project Ga0315294, IMG submission 203626) | Sediment microbial communities from Yellowstone Lake, YNP, Wyoming, USA - YL17G13_40 | ecosystem: Environmental > Aquatic > Freshwater > Lake > Sediment | place: USA: Wyoming | collected... | reverse complement strand
GAGGAGGGCGCGCGCACAGCTCTGGGAGAGCCGGGACATTCCTGCGGCTCTGAAGAGCTTTCCTGAATATCTGCACTACGAGCTGGCCATGCTCAACTACCTGGCAGAGCATCCCGGGGATTTTTCCCATGCCTTCCAGGTTCTTTCCGTCAACCTGAGGCGCCTCTTCGTCCACGCCTACCAATCCTACCTCTTCAACAAGATCCTCAGCCGCCGCCTGGCAGCAGGCCTGCCGCTGGACAGGGCGGTGGAGGGCGAAGTGGTCTGCTTCGCCGAAAGTGGGTCGCCGGACACCAACAGGCTCCAGGCAGTGACTTCGGAAAATCTGGAGGCGGTGAACAGGCTGGCTGGGCGAGGCAGAGCGTTCGTAACTCTCCCGCTCGTAGGATTTGAGACCGCCCTCGCAGAAGGCGCAGAAGGTGAGATAGAGAGGTCAGTGCTCGGGGATGAGAATGTGAGACCTGAAGATTTTCGCATTGCAGCGAACCCTGATTTGGGATCACGGGGGGCAAGGCGTGCCGCCCTGTTGCAGGTCTCTCCCAAAATCAAGATAAAGGGAAGGTGTGCAGAGCTAGAGTTCTTCCTGCCTAAAGGCAGCTATGCCACGGTGATCTTGCGGGAGTATACCAAGAGCGCAACGATTATCACAGAATAAGCGTGAGGATAAAGATGTGCACCTAGAACTGGAAGATCCTTATGTGGTGGTTTACAGGCAGATCCACGCGCTGGTGGACTCAGAGGCGCGTTTGGTGGAGCTCTTGGAGCGCTCCAGCTGCTACGGCGGTTCGGCCTGGGCCAGATATCACTACTCCCGAGGGCCCTTGATCCAGAGCTCCCGCAACCTGGGTGATTGGTTTCGCTACATGCTGAAACCTGGGCATGCAAATCTGGATCTGATCTCATCCAAGAGGTCTGCAGGCATCGAATCCGTCCTGGTGAAGGGTGGAGAGGTGGAGATAACTTATGCCGGCCTGGGAGGAGGGGGCGTGGGAGCTACCCTTTCCCGGGCGAAGGCCGAGGACGTTCTTCGCTATGAAGTAACGGAGTGCGGCGGAGGCCGAGTAGCCCGCGGCACGATCGTTCTCCCTCGGCGGGAGCGGCTGATCATCGGAGTGGATGATACCGATTCCAAGACGACAGGAGCGACCTGGGCCCTGATCCACAACATCGCCTCCAAGGTCGACCGCCCTGAGGCGCGCTACATCTCTCATTCTCTGGTGCAGCTCTTCCCCGTCCCGACCAAGACCCAGAACTGCGTTTCTACGGCGGTGGAGTTCGCTTGCCTTCCCGGCAGAGCGGAGAGCATGCTCGCCGATTTTATGGCATTGCTCAAAAAGTACACTGTCTCGGAGCAGACGGGCATGGCGGTCTTCCGGGATTTCGATCCGTCCTCCCTTTTGGCTTACGCCCAAAGGTGCAAGCGAGAGAGGGTGCAGTACGAAGATGCCTTGGAGGCGGCGCGAGAAGCGGGTGTGCAGATCCTCATGAATGGCCAAGGATTGATCGGAGCTGTGGCGGCTTTGCCCTTCTGTGCCAGGCCGGATGAATCCATTGTGCCGGGGATGAAATGAAAGGCCTGGATGCCCTGGTTCAGGCCGCAGAGGATGCTGGAGTGGAGGCGATCACATACGTTCCGGGCTATCCCTTAACCGAAGTGGCCGAGGCTTTGGGTGCTGAAATATCAGTAAACGAAAAGGTGGCCCTGGAGATCGCCCTGGGGGCCTCGGCCACCGGCACTCGCTCCATGGTTCTATCAAAGCAGCTGGGGATGAACATTCTGGCCGATCCCCTGGTGATCTCGGCCACCCATGCCATCGGCTCTGGAGTAGTAGTAATAGCGGGAGACGACCTTGGCCCCGAAGGCTCCCAGGCGGAGATGGACAGTCGGGCTTTTGGCCCGCTCTGTGAATTACCCGTGCTCGATCCAATAGACCCTGGCAATCTTTACAGCTCTATTCTGGAGGCCTACACACTATCCGAGTGGCTGAGAATACCGATAATTGTTCGAGTCACGTCGCGTCTTCTCCGGAGCGAGGCTCCTTCTATCCAGCCTCACTCCTCGCAGGGGTCGGGCCAAGAGTTCGAGCGAATCGGCTGGGAGCTGACTGCGAGGGGCAGGCACCAGAAGCACCACGACAGGATCCTGGCCTTGGCAGAAGAGGCCTCCGAATCCACCACGCAAAACCGCCTGCAGATCTTGGGGAGTGTGGGCATCATCGCCAGCGGCTTTCCGGCCGCCCTGGCCGAAGGCCTTGGAGTGTCTTTGCTCTCCATCGGTTACGCCTATCCCCTTCCCTGGAAGCTGATGCGCCGCTTCATCGATGGCCACCGCCTCGTTCTCGTCGCCGAGGAGCCTGAGCCCCATATCGAGTCGCAGCTTCGCATGAGCCCCAAGGTGAGGGGAAAGCTCACCGGCCATCTGCCCTTCGGGCCCCTGGAGAAATCCGATCTGGTCAAGGCTCTGGAGAATCTGGAAAAGAGGATAGAAAAAGGGCCGCAGGTCTATGAAAGTGCAGCGAGGCGAGGCTACACCGGCATCTGCGACGATTGCCCTTACGTTCCCCTTTTCCGGGTGCTTGCCGAGCTGGACGTACCCGTGGCCGGGGACGCGGGCTGCGTCATCCGCACCACCCGCAAGCCCTATGAATCCGTGGACGTGGTCTATGGTCTTGGCTCATCCGTGGGCGTGGCCTCGGGCTTTGGGAAGAAGGGCGTGGCCGTGATCGGCGACTTCGCCCTGGCGCATTCGGGCCTGCAGGGTGTGATCAACGCCGTCTGGCGAAAGAAAGAGGTGCTGGTGGTCCTGCTCAAGAATGACGTGGCGGCGATGACTGGAGGCCAGGAGACGCCGGATTTGACCAGGCTTCTGGAGACGCTGGTGCCCACGCGCTGGCTGGAACTTCCTGCCCCCGAGGAAGAGATCAAGAAAGTACTTCGGGAGGAGCTGGCCAGGCCTGGGGCATCCGCGGTGGTGGCAGAAGGCAGATGTTCAAGGTGCGATTGAGCTTCCCGTTTAAAACCACAGAAAGTCCAATAATTGTTTTTCAATTGGCTTTTAGTTCCGATTGCCACAGATATATGTTCAGGATAAGCAGAGGGCAATTATGAGAGCCATCCTGCTCATGGTTTCCATGTTCGTCTTTCTGGCTGTCATCATCTCCGGAGTCCCTGCCGCAATGGATTCTATGCACAAAACCATTGACTCACCCGCTTTAACGCTACCTCTTTCTTTCTCATGAGCATCCACAAATTTTCTCCTTCTTTGGCGTCCCGAAGTCTCCTGCATCGTTGTAGGAAATGTCGTCGGTCTTGTTGCAGTAGCCCACCCACCAGTCGAAGACCTTGATCCTGACCGGCTGCCCCAGGAAGCAGCCCGTAAACCAGAAATAACGCGGCACGCCACCAAGGTTGATTCCCTCCCCATTGCCCGTAGTGTCCACGATGTAGTATTTGTCCTCACCCGGCAGCATGACCAGATTGTAGGCATGGCCGGGATGGTTGCCCAGAAGGGGCAGATCGTAGCCCGTGCTGGCTGTGCTGAGGGCCTCCGTCCGGTTGTACCCGGCTTTGCGCAGCAGCGTGGTCACGGCGGCAGCGTAATCGATGCAGACGCCTGTGTGCAGCAGGTTCACCGTGGCATGGGTCGGGAACATCCCCAGCACGGCACTGTTCTTGCTCATGTTGGTGTCAGACCGCCATGCGGTTAGGCCCCACTCCTCCGGGCGGCAGGTGAGGTTGCTGACATTTTTGTTGAATCCCTCCCGGAAGGCGCAGGTTCCGGCAAGGCCCATCCCGCAGGTGCGGGTGCACTCCGGGTAGCCGGAGCAGCAGGCCTTGAAGAGAGCGTAGCCCTGCATGTACCTCGCCTCAGGCCCGAAGGCCCGGATGAGGTAGAGAGCGCGGCATCTTTTTTTGTCGTCCCCCGAGTCGGCAAGGGCTTCTGCGCAGGCTGAACCAGGGCGGGGCGCCCCGTCGCAGCAGCTGATCGCGTCAGCGACGATGTAGTCAAGGCCGGGATGGCAGACCTCGAACTCCTGGCAGCCTTGCGACGCGTTGGGCCAGATATCCTGGCAAGGGGTATCCACGGGATAGTATTTTGGCCTGGGATTGAGGTTGCTGCAAACCCACGGTTCGGCAATGCCCAATTCTATGGTATCTGTGGCTGAGGCGTTGGCGCTGTCGGTAATGGTAAGAGCAATAGTATGCCATCCTGGGGAGAGGTTGCTGCTCTCGAACTTATCTGCGCTGCCGATCACGCCGTCCAGACTCGACCTCCACAGGTAGTGCAGCGGCCCTTCTTTGCAGGCGCAGGCCTCGAAGAGGACAGGCTCTCCACGCGGGAAGGTGCGCACGTCCCCCGGAGAGAGAATCAAGGCTCTTAGCCGGCCTTCCTGGCAATCCAGGCTCTGGTTTGAGGCATTTGTCGGATTGATGTTCATGCAATCGCATTCGTTCAGGCCCGAAGTCTGGCTGCCTGTGCCGAGACTCCACGGCCCCGTCAGCTGATCTTTCATACCTGCGGACGTCTCGCCCTTTACGTCCGATCCTCCCTCTGCTGGAACGTGGATAAGGGCCGCTATGGCCAGAAAAATCAGAACCAAACTTAACAGCGTATACAGAAAATAGCCGCCTGGGCGCGAGGCGCTTCCGTCATGCAGCAGGGGCAGATGTTTGAAATCTTTCTCTGTAAAGAAGAGAAGCCAGCAGAAAACAAAAAGAACCCCCGAGACCGCCCAGGTCTTCCAGCCGTAGGGCAGGAAGGTCATAGCCGCCTGGCCAATGGGAAATCCGACGAGCCCTGAGAAGAGCAGCAGATCTGCGCCTTTTCCAGCACGCATGCCGGTCCAGGATACTACTACGATTATTATGAGAAGAACACATGCAGCCCATTCCCTGAAGATGGCTAAAGCCACAAGGCCGGTCAAGGACATGAAGACGAAAAGGTCCATCAATCCCCGTGCCGTCCCCCTGCTTTCTGCTGCCAGCGCCGCACCTATGATTCCTGCCAGCCCCAGCATGAGGTAGAGGATGGCCCCTGCCGCTGGTGAGAGGAGGTAGCCGTACTCGCCCTGGCGGCCCAGAGAAGGAACAGAGAAGAGAAAGACAAGGCCGCCTATGAAGACTGAAAACACGCCTCCCAAAATCCCAGGCAGCTCCAGGATCAGCCTGCTTCTTTCGGCCCAAGATTGCATCAGGCCTTTCTGGCGCTGCCCTGGAAGTTAAAATTATGGGCCGGGAAATCTCCGACCCCTGTCTTGCCAGGCCAGGCTTTACTGGCGCGTGCCTATCCAACCTCCCGACCATCCACCTTCCGATCCATACCTCCAATTGCCGCTGAAGGATTGACAGTCTTGGGACATCGTCAGCTCCACATCTCCGGCGTCGCTAGTCGGGCTGTAAGAGGGAGCTTCCGACCAGGTGCCGACCAGTTTACCGCCAGAAACAATGCCTTGAATTCTCCCCTGGTCGTGGGTGTAAGTGCCGCTCACCTCATTTTCCGACTGCTGGAGAACCATCTCGCCCCAGTCGGTGTTCCAGGCTCCCGTCCAGTCGCAGCCAGAACCGCCAATAATCGTCCCGGAATCGTCGTTTTTCGGCGGTATTTCTGTCACAATACTCCTGCTGCCCTCGTCCGAACTCGCCGAATAGCCCTCCACCTTGCTAAACCCGCAACCTCCCGATTCGTAATTTTGGGACCAGGTAGAGGGATCGGAGTCGACAATGGTGTAGGTTCCTGCCGGAATCACTGTATCCGGGCGGCATTTCCAATAGGCGTTGGGGACCCCATTCATGCCCGGCTCAGTTTGCACCGTCCAGGGTCCGTAGGTAGTGCCGTCATCCTTCTCCAGGCCTATCGTCCCGTCCATCTCTGTACCCTGGCCATAGTTCCAGTGGTAGGTGTCAATGTAGGTGATCCTCCGAGGCTCGTTGATGGTGAAATTCGGGCTGCAGGTAGGATTGTTGTCCACGGAGGCCTTGTTCGAGTTGTCGAAAATAATCTGGCTCTCCTTTGCCCCATCTTCCTGATCGCTTATCTGGCCACCTTCCGGGCCCAAAATCAGAGGCTTGATGGCAGTTCCTTTTGGCCCAGTCATATCCATGGGCTTGCCGGAGGGATCTATCTCCAGAGAGGTTCTCTCCCCGGGCAGGAGGTAGACAGAATAAACCTGGGTCTGATTCATCTTTTTATCCACGATGACCAAGTGGTGCCATCCTTCCTTGACGGCCTCAAAGCTCACCTTGTAGGGAGCATCAGAGAGCTCTTTCCAGAGCAATCCCCAGCTTCCGGTCAGCTCCTCGTAGAAGGGAATCAAGCCCACGGAGAAGCTGCCCTCCAGGCTCTCCTGGACCTGGTCTAAGGCCATTCTCTGGCCCTCACCCTCCCAGAGCACATTCACGGGAGAGCCAGAGTACACTACTCTGCTCGGCTCGTCCATGATGCGTTTGCTATCCGGCACCATGGGAATCGGCCCCAGTATGGTGGGGATGGTCAGGGTTGAAGATCCTTCTTCCACCGTCGGTTCCTGGGAGACCTTCTTGGGAAGCTTCTCTCGATAGAGCCAGGCCCCCAGCTGTCCGCCCCAGACGTTGAAGCAATACTTTTCCGGATCGGAGGGTGATCCCATCACCCGCCTGACCCCCTGCTCCACCTCATTGCCCAGGAAAGAGAGCAGAGTGCGACTGGAGGGCTCCTTCAGCTCCGGATCGGCCAGGAACAGGTTCACGATCTTGTCCAGGCCATCGCCCACACCCCGGTCAATCACCATCTCCACGGGAGTGTAAAAGCCCCAGTTTCCCCTGCCCTGCATCTCGAAGTATGCTGTGCCGAAAAGATGATACCAGTTGCCTGCGTTCTGTCCCTTTCCCAATGTCTCCTGGCCTACCATCGGCTCAAGATATTTGTCGAAGAAATCCAAGCTTGCCGGCACCAGGGTTAGGGACTGGTCGCCGGTGCGGGCCAGGGAGCGGAAGAGGTTATGAGCCAGCAAGGTGGCCTCCCGAGCATCTCCGTTCCTCTGCTCCAAAGCCAGGTTGAAGACATCCCCAGGAGTGAGCTTATCTTTCTTATCCTTGAACTTATTCACTATCGAGTAATAAAGGGCATACTCAGTTCCCGGTGTAGCCTCATCATCTCGAGGCGTCCTGGAGCTGAACTTGCTTCTATCCTCATCCGAGGTGAAGACGAAGCTCTTGCTCACAGCGTCGCTGGTTCCGCCCTCTGCCCACAGCCAGGAGATGGCAGGCAGAATCCCCAGAGTATTGTCTGAGGAGTGGGCTTTGATATCATGGTTTTCATTGTAGTCGTCGATAGCCTTCTCCCATTCTTGCTTCAGATCCTCGTAATCCTTGCGCAAGCTTCCGTACTCTGCTCCCTTCTCGGGAGAGAGCGGGAAATATCTCAAGATGGCCTCGGCGCAAAGGCTCTTCTTGGGGCAGGTTGAGCTGTCCTGGCACTTTTGTTCCTTGCCTGCTTGCTCTGTCTCGTTCTTGGTCTCGGCCACGGGCAGGGAATAGGAGCGGTTTAAGCTCGCCTGTACCACCACGCCCCGGGAGCCGGCGTTGTAGCTTCCCTCCAGGGAGATGGTGAAGCTGGCCTCTTGGGCCTCGGCAGGTACTGGAACGGTGACCGAGAAGGGCTGATTCATAACGTCCTCAGCCAGACCGTTCTTGGGAAATTTTTCCTGGTGGAAGCTCTTGGGCTCCTGGCCATCCACGCTGACGCTCACATCTATCGTCGCACCCCAGCCCCCGCTCGCCTTGGCCGTGCCGGAGACTGTCAGCTCATCTCCAGTGAGCTTTCCTTCCATCTCCCGGTAGAAAGTGAATCCTTCCGAGTCTTCGGGAGCTGCGAGGCCAGCTCCGGAGACGGAATAGCTTATCTGCAGCCCGTTGAAGGGCTCAGCGGGAAAGACATCTGCCGAAGTCGTAGTGGATACGACAAAGAAAATTATAAAAATATATCGAATAATTAATCCTGTTTTTGCAGTTGAGAGATCCGATTTTAGAATATCAACTCCTCCTAAATGGATAATCCCATCAAATCCGCTGCTAAATAAGATTTTTGCCTATCTCTTTGTTCTGGGCATGCCCATTGGGCTTGTCGATGAAGTAGGTGTACCCCTTGAGCGTTCTGTTCAATTGGGCCTCGATCTGCTCCAGCTCCTTCTTGTGTATGCATTCCTTCTTGGCCACGCAGCGGTCCATGATCTCCCAGATGTAGTCCTTGGTCTCATAGTTGAAGAAGTCCAGGAGCTTTCGGCAGGTGTCGCCTTCCACCTTCTGGCAGATGTACCAGTCGTCTCCTTCCGCCATGACGTGCACCTCGTGAGCGCAGCCCAGCAGATTGTGGAAATCGCCCAGGGTGTCCTGGTAGGCACCCAGGAGGAAGATGCCCAGGTAGTAGTCCTCGTTCTCCATCAGCGTATGCATATCCAGGTATTCCCGGCCCTCGCTATCTCCGGCATAGCGCTTGATCTCCCCGTCCGAGTCGCAGGTGATGTCCACTATCCTCCCGCGCTCGCAGGGCATCTCATTAAGGCGGTGCAAGGGGATGGTGGGAAATATCTGCTCCACGCCCCACATGTCCGGAACGGATTGAAAGAGGGAGAAGTTGCCGATATACTTCTGGCTCACCAGCTTCTTCAGCTCCAAAAACTCATCCGACTCGTCCTCGGCCTGCTTGGCCAGGAAGGCGGCCTTCTTGCAGACCATCCAGAAGAGCGTCTCTCCTTTGGCTCTCTCTTCCAGGCCGATGTTGCCCAGGTTGAAGGAGTCGTAAAGCTCATCCCTGTACTGCAGAGCGTCGTGGTAGTGCTCCTTGTAGTTGTCGGTGTTGATCTCCTTGAAGGCACTGCAGAGATCATCGATCTGGATGGGGTCCTCATCTTTGGGAGTGCGTAGCAACGAGTCCTTGGCGTTCTTCTTGCCGATGATCTTAAAGATGAGCAGGCTGTGATAGGCCGCGATAGCCCTCCCGCTCTCGGAGACAATTGCAGGACAGGGAACCTCTTCCTCCTCACAGATCTTCTGCACGGTGTAAACCACATCGTTGGCGTACTCGCGGAGCGAATAATTGGCGCTGGAGGGCGTAGCCGTGTTGGAGCCGTTGTAATCCACAGAAAGACCGCCTCCCACGTTCAGATACTCGATATTGGCCATCTTGCGGGCTTTGGCGTATATCCGCGCCGCCTCATTCATGGCGTTCTTTATGGTTCTGATATCCGTGATCTGCGAGCCGATATGAAAATGAATCATCTTCAGGCTGTCCAAGAGGTCTCTCTCTCGCAGTATCCTCAACAGCTCCAGGGCCTCGCTGGTGGACAGGCCGAACTTGGCCGACTCGCCTCCCGACTCCACCCAGCGTCCTGAGCCTCGGGCAAAGAGCTTGACCCTCATGCCCACCCGGGGTGTGATCCCCATGGCATTCGCATGCTTCAGGATATCGAAGATCTCCTCGAATAGGTCCACTACTATTATTATATTATTAACATTGTGAATGCTCAGAGCGAGGCGCAGATAGTCCTCGTCCTTGTAGCCGTTGCAGATCAGAAGGGCCTCCTTGGGAAGGCCCAGGGAAAGAGCAGCCAGGAGTTCCGCCTTGGTGCCGACCTCCAGGCCGATATTGTATTTTGCTCCGTACTTGATGATGTACTCGATGACCTCTTTTCTCTGGTTGACCTTCATGGGAAAGATGGGCTGATAAGTGCCCTTGTAGGAAAACTCGTCTATGGCTCCAAAAAAAGCCCCGGTGATCTCATTGATCCTGTCTTCCAGGATCTGAGGAAAGCGCAAGAGGACGGGAAACTCCAGATCTTTGGACTTCTCAATCTCCTCGATGAGGTCCATCACGTCCACAGACTGAGACGGATCCTTGTTAGGAAAAATAATAATATTTCCTTTATCGTTGACCGAAAAGTAGCCGTTGCCCCAGTTCTCTATTCCATATAGCTCCAAAGAATCCTCAGCCTTCCACATGATCCTCCTCAGCCTTGCACAGGAGTGTTGCCACTGGCTTTGAGCATGCCATCAATCGCTCATATCCCCTTCACATGAGATAAAATCTTCAATGGCGTACATACGATCCATCACCCCCGATGAACCCAAGGCCAATCGTATCGAACTTTGCTTTAGGGACTCTTTTGGTATATAAAACTTCATGCAAGCGGAGATGGATAATCTTTAAACGTCTCCAGGCTGTTTATAATGAGAACTGCTTTAGAGGGATAAAATGGATCACGGTCATGGTCATAATTTTATCTGCAACGGCGAGAGGACGAGGACTACCATACCCATGAAGGACCGGGGTGTAGCCGATCTGGTAAGGGATATGGGCAGAATGGGCTTTCAGGGAGGCCAGCTCGGAACCTCCCTGCAGGTTTGGGAGCGCATGCTGGATGAGGATGTGACCATCTTCCTTGGCCTGGCAGGGGCCATGGTGCCAGCCGGCCTTGGCGAGTTCATAGCCTATCTCCTGCGAGAGCGGAAGGTTGACTGTCTGGTGAGCACGGGCGCCAATCTCTTTCATGACCTTTGTGAGGGCCTGGGCATCGTCCACTACCGGGGCAGCGCCTGTGTCGATGACATCTCCCTGAACGAACAGAAGATCGACAGGATCTATGACGTCTTTGTCTCCGAGATAGAGCTGCACAAAGCTGACACGCACATATCGAACTTTGTAAAGGGACTGAATGAAAGCCGCCGCTATTCCTCCCGCGAGCTGATGTACAGGGTGGGCGAGGGACTGCCCGATACCACAATACTGGGAGCGGCGCACGAATCGGGGGTCCCCATCTTCGTGCCGGCCATAGCAGACAGCTCCTGGGGCATAGGCATGGTCATGGCCTACCGCGAAGGACACAGCGTCATGGTCGACCAGATCAAGGACGTGCATGAGATCACAAGAATAGTGGAGAAGTCCAAGAAGACCGGCGTGATCTACATCGGCGGAGGCGTTCCCAAGAACTTCATTCAGCAGACCGAGGTGATTGCGGAGCTCATAGGCGAATACTCCGGCGGCCACAGCTATGCCCTTCAGTACACTACCGATGCTCCGCACTGGGGCGGGCTCTCCGGATGCACCTTCGAGGAGGCCGTATCCTGGGGAAAGGTGGCCAGGGAAGCCTCCAAGGTGCAGGTCTTCTCCGATGCCACCATCACCGTGCCCCTCGTGGTGCAGGCCCTGAAAGCCTCGGGGAAAAAGCGAAAGAGCCATCCGGTTTATGACTGGAGCGATGCGGAATTGAAGCTGAGATATGTCCAGACATAACTTTGGCGTTTGGACCTTTCCGCAACCATTGAATGCTGATGATGGATGAGGATCAAGAAGAAAAACCACCGGAGCATACGCAGATAGAATGGCTTGCATACACAAGTCGTTCGTAGGGAGAGATCCTGAAGGTGACCGAGGACCCCGGGCAGAAGGTCACAGTGGCGGCCAAGGCGGACGCTCCTGGATGGCATCGCATCGGCGTAATGGACCTAAGGGGAAAGACTCACGAGGACCACTACCCATTTTGGGTCACTTTGGAGCGATAGCTCATCGAGGCTGAGGGAGTGAGGTTCAAGTCTCCCTCAGAACCCAGATGGAGCCGTTAGTTGCTTCTATTCATCTCAGGAGATGGCTGAGCCATCTGCTCTGGACTCAAAGTAGTCTCGCCGATCGATCTCCTTGAATTCGATGATCTCTGGCGAGCATGTGCCGGATTTTATCAGCTCCAGGCTGCAGTTGAATATCGCTCCCTCAGTGATATTGTACTTCTGCAGGAACTTCGGCCCGGGATACCAGGAGTTGTAAAGCTCGAGGACGTTCTTGCACCCGATTACGCTCTTGTTTATTCGATCATACACATCAAAAGGCAGTGACTGGACATCATTCGGAACAAACTCGAATTTGACCTCGAAGCCTGCATATCCGGGGCCTCCGATGACATTCTCCTGATGAACAGACTCATCGGTCTGCATGATGGAGCAGATCTTGCACTGACCCTTGTATTCATCATAGGTGCAAGCCGTATTGGACATGGCTATCGCACTGGCGATTATGATGTATCCTATCAGAGCTGCATATAGAATCATAGTTCTCATGAATCCCACCATATGTGATTCAAATTGTCATTATAAGAACTCTCGCAAACCCCGGGTGCAGGACATCGCAGGCATTGTGGCAAGACCCCAAAGATATCTTAATCACAGCACTGGATATCCCGCTGGAACAGCACATACGATCCGGGCAGCCTTCCAGGAAGTATACGGACAACGCCGTCTCTAAGACGGTGAGTTCTACCACAGAGTGCTGTGGACGCTGGTCGCCCACGACGGGATGTTGGTCCCGAGCATCTTGCGCCGCCGCATGAAGATGAAGCTGGCAGAGCTGGACCCCATTCTCCAGGACCTGGAGTGGGAGGGCAAGATAATCCGCGCCGAGCTTGAACCGATCAAAGATAAGCCACAACAGCTAATTATGCTGAAATGCAACCATTGATGACGACTGGAAGCCGGGAAGCCTCTCGTATCATAGGAGTATCGTGATTTCTATGACATTTCATAAGATCCATGCCGAAATGTCATAGAACTGAGGCTATGTTTCCGCTCTACAGATATCGTATTTCCTCCCCTGCCTCTGCAAGAAGACGGCATCGCCGCAGACGCTCTGGCTTCCGGCTGGGGTGGATCTGTGCCTGTGAGGAGATCATGGAGAAGGTGGCCTTCGTGCCTGGGCAGGCGTTCTACGCGAAAGGTGGCGGCAGCAATACCCTGCGGCTGAACTTCTCCAACTCTGATCTGGATAGGATCTCAGAATGGATAACGAGGCTGGCCAAGGGCATCCAGGTCCACGGCATCCGATAGGTTATACCAAACGAAATCGGATGGCATGCCAAATTAAACAAACAAAATCAATATATTTTTTTAATATCAAAAATTAAAGTAAAGGATTGCGGGCCTAGCGCCCTGTGGCGCTCGCCAGCTCCAGGCTCTGGCTTCTATCGCTGTTGCCCTCGATCAGCGCCACAATGTCACCGGTGTTCCAGAGGTAGAGATATTTTATGCTTCCGTCGCCTCTGATCTCCGTTATCTCCAGGGCCTGGTGACCATTGACCGTGGCATTGCTGAAGATGGGCAAACCTTTGGCCAGAAGCTCCTGGTACTCCGGTTGGGATTTGTAGTTGGAGACGGCTGCTTTGGCGTGCTGCTCGTCTGAAAGCTGGATCAAGGTCACCTTGGCGTCGTAGGCTACCCCCGGCGTGGCCCACCAGTATATCCCCACTGAGGCGTTGGCTGGCCCAATATCCTCGGAGCCGTAGAACTCCTTGATGTAATCGGTCATGTTAACGCTGGGGTCATTTTCGGGCAGAGCCGCGATGAGCTTGAAGCCCTCGGGCAGGTTCTCCTTAGGAACAGCCAGATCGGCATTCGACGGGCTTGCTTTATCTTCGGCCAGACAACCCGAGCTGGCAGCAAGCACCAGGGATATGAATAGCACATAAATTATGTCTCTCGATCTCATGGATGCTTCTATGCAATTTCCAAGTCCATAAGCTTTGTGAGCCCCCGAAGACGGCAAGAATCAAGGCTTCGATGCTTTCTTCGGCAAGAGAGGAAGATCAAAAGAGAACGAACTTCCTGGGCCAATGCGATATTGCTTTAAGCATAAAATATATACGTCATTTAGCCATTAAGATCTCTAGTGAAAAGGAATTTCATTGCCATGATTGTTGTGGGAGCGTTTGTGGCATCAATGATGTTATTAGCTGGCTCTGTCGACAGTGCAAAAGCGTCTGATGATGGGCCTAGTTTGCCCCATTTGGTTCCAGTCAATGGGCTTGGGCACTCTGTAACCGAGAGGGCGTCCACAGATAATGGATTTCTCTATGAGGAGTCGTCAATTGTCAGGGGTTCCGGGGATATTTCTATCAAGGGGTCATTTCGCGATCGCGCAGTGGATT
>Ga0315294_10005466_pt1 | contig 13944 bp, 11 predicted proteins | sample YL17G13_40_MG_FD_203626 | JGI IMG/M metagenome (GOLD analysis project Ga0315294, IMG submission 203626) | Sediment microbial communities from Yellowstone Lake, YNP, Wyoming, USA - YL17G13_40 | ecosystem: Environmental > Aquatic > Freshwater > Lake > Sediment | place: USA: Wyoming | collected... | reverse complement strand
CTCGATGTCATAGCCGAGCACGGCGAACACCGCGCCCGCGGCCACCATGTTCGCCATCACCGGCGAGCCGGCGACGTCCTGCGCCGTCTTCGTCAGCGGCAGCGCGAGCACGCCTGGGCCTTCCTGTTCGTCGGACATCACGACGCCCCCCTCGCCCACCCCGCCGCGCAGCGTCCGGAGCGCCTCGGCGCCGAGCGCCACGAGTACATCCGCCGGCTCGCGCGCCGAGAAGAGCTCGCGGTCGCCCACGCGGACGTCGGACCAGTTCAGCCCGCCGCGGATGCGCGACATGTAGCTCTTGGTCGAGAACACGTGCAGACCCATGCCCGCGAAGGCTTCCAGCAGGACGGACCCCGTGGTGTCAACGCCCTGCCCCGCCTCACCTGCGATGCGCACTGTTATGTCCATGGCCTGAAAGACCCCTTCAGAACCTGCACGAGGACCACAAACGGACGGCGCCCGCCCGCAACGTGCGCGGGGCGGTTCCTGAGACCGGCGTGCCCCACCGCACGCCACACACGACGAATCTACCATGCCCATCGCGATGCTGCAATCACAAGGCGCCGCGAGCCGGCGCCCGAGGCCCGCCGTCAGCGTCAACGCGGTCAGCAGCACCGCCACCGCCGCGAACCGGAGGCTCGCGCACAGCCGAGCGCGTGCAAGTTTGCGCTCCCCGCCTGTCGCACAACGCTGGTCGTATTGCCTCATCCTGCCCTCCTCACCCAAACAGAAGACCCGACGCCTCATCGTTCCATCGCCTCCACTCTACACGGTCCTGAAAAGGCGTGTGTCCGAGATGGACCATAGACGACCATATGCGACCATCAGATTCCAAATACTCTCTAATCCGTGCAGCCGCAACGCGTTACGCGAGGCGAAATCGGCAATGTAGGAGAACCCTACGGCCAACGGATGCGGTTTTCGGGCTTCCTGAGGTTTTGGGCATGGTCATTTTCGCGGTATTCACTAGATTTTTCATCAATAGGCTGCAAGAGTTAGGTTGTGAGGCCGCGCTGCCGGAACTGCCTGCTGTGCTGGACGGCTGGAAGCTCGGGAGGTAAAGCAACATTATCTATCCGGGCAGCAACTCTGCGTCCCGCATGCCGATGGCCGCAGTACACCTGCCGGTGGAGAGGGCATGCCGTCTGGCTGTAGAGCAACATTATCTACTATGGTGGGTGCAACGCTGCCCCGCCCCTGCCCGGACTGGCCCATCCTTCCGGCGCCCGAAAGGCCCCGAGGCTACTATTACCAATATAGCGTGCCAGAATAACTGCTCCGGATTCCTGGCACGCGCCCCCCGCCCTCAGAGCTGCGCGCGCTCCTGGCTCAGAAGCGTCACGTGGCTCATCTCCTCCCTGATGATGGCCTCGATCTTGTCCCTGCCGAGCTCAGCGGGAACAAGCTCCCTGATGCCGACGTAGAACGCGATGGAGTCCTTCTCCAGGACGATGGCCACGCGCAGTATCTCCTCCAGCGATTCCTTGCCCGTCAGTCGGTCGGCGGGATTGACGTTGACGGGGAACACGAATCCGTCCGCGAAGGCCTGAAGGTAGAGCGCAGCGTCGCGCTGAGGGTCGAAGGCCACGGCGTCGGCCGACAGCCTGGCCAGCTTCGCGCGCATCGTCTTGAACGTCTTCTCGTGCTGAAGCTCCATGTCCGCAAGCCCATTGAGCACGCGCTGGCTGTGCACGGCCCTGGTGCTGCCTGCGGTCTTGCGGTAGAACGCGGCGCCGTTGCGCTCGATCTGTTCCGCAATCTCGAAGATCTCGTCAATGTTGAACTTGACTCCCATGTGATCCTTTCTACGCGTAAGATGCCATGTCCTGGTCAGGGTCGTTCCTGCACTGTGCGACACGGGCGAAGTACCCAATTCCCTAACACCCAAGGACGAAGGAATGCACAAGAGTCATTGCGTCCCTAGTCATTGAACGTTCCTGTCTGCGACGTGCTCCTGACTGCGAGCCGCGTCACACCATCTGCTTGACGGCTGCCAGGATCTGCTTGTAGTTCGGTTCGCGTGTGATCTCAGGGACGATCTGCACGTATCGGATGGTCCCGTCGGCGTCCACCACAAACACCGCGCGCGCGAGCAGGCGAATCTCTTTGATGAGCACGCCGTAGGAGGCGCCGAACGAGAGAAAACGGTAATCGGAGAGCGTGCGGACGGCCTGGACGCCTGCGGCGGCGCACCAGCGCTTCTGCGCGAACGGAAGGTCCATGCTTATGGCGAGGATGCGGACCTTCTCCCCGAGCGCGGCGGCCTCGACGTTGAACTTGCGCGTCTCGCGGTCACACACCTCAGTGTCCAGTGACGGCACCGACGCGATTACGGTGACGTCGCTCTTGAGGTCGGCGAAGTGGACCTCCGACATGTCGTTGTCCACCGCGACGAAGTCCGGCGCCGTGTCCCCCACCGAGACCTCTCTGCCCACCAGCGTCACGGAGTTCCCCTTCAGCGTGACTATCCCCTTTCTCTCCTGCATCGTTCTTCCCCTCGAAAAAATTCGCGGCCAACACCCCTGCCGCATCACCCACCTGCGCGCGCCGCGTCCCCGCGAAACGCGCCGGCGACCACGTTCTGCGCATCCCTTCGGCCTTGCGTCGGCCGTGCGCAGCCGCTCCACCCCTCCGCCCCTCGAACCGAAAAATCCGTCTCCACCACCGCGTTTGAGTTGACAGCAGGCACCCGATTCCCCTAAACTCTTCTCGGGACAGGCAGCACTTCTTTGAAGTCGGGCAATCCGACTTCACGTATTCGTCGCAGCTAACCGGCTCCGCCGGGATTGCTGCCTGTATTTTTGCAGAAGGTCGCGCCGATGTCAAAAGACCCGGTGCAGCCGGAAAACATCAACACCCCCCAGCGCGAGCACGCACAGGCAGAGCCTGCGCCCGGGCCGCGCTCCGTGATTCTCAGCGTGCGCGGGATGCACTGCGCGGCCTGCGCCCAGACGGTCGAGCGCGCCCTGCGCGCAGTGCCGGGCGTGACGGACGCGTCCGTGAACTTCGCAGCAGCCAGGGCGCGAGTGACATTCGACCCCCGCGCCGCGGGCGTGCCCGACCTCATCCGCGCCGTCGAGAGCGCAGGCTACAGCGCGGGCGAAGAACCCGCCGCCCGCGGTCCCGCCGAGGAAGACCCTGAGCTGCGCGCGGCCAGGCGGCGGCTCTTCGTCGCGTGGGCGCTCACCGGGCCTGCAATCCTCTTCATGCTCGCGGATATGCTCCGCATTCCCGGCGCGGAGCGGCTCGGCGGGCCGATTGTGGTGCTCGCGGCCTGCGTCCTTGCGGGGCCGGGCCTGCGCACATACGCCAGCGCGCTCAGGAGCATTGCCCGCGGCTCGCCGAACATGGACGCGCTCATCATGCTCGGCAGCCTCGCGGCGTTCGTCACCGGCCCGCTGAGCGTGGCCGGCATGAAGGTGCTCGACTACTCGGGCGTCGGCGCGATGATCATGGCCGTCCACCTGACCGGCCGCTATGTGGAGACCAAGGCGCGCGGACGCACAAGCCAGGCCATACGCAGACTGCTCGAACTCGAACCTGAGACCGCGCGCGTGCTGCGCGACGGAAACGAGATCGAAGTCCCCCTGGCCGTGGTGCAGGTCGGCGACCTGATGGTCGTGCGACCCGGCGAGAAGGTGCCCACCGACGGCGTGGTGGAAGACGGCGAGAGCGCCGTTGACGAGAGCATGGCCACGGGCGAACCCATCCCGGTCACCAAGCGCAAGGGCGACGAGGTCATCGGTGCCACGGTGAATCAGCACGGCGTGCTGCGCGTGCGCGCCGCTAAGGTGGGCAAGGACACGTTCCTGGCGCAGGTCGTCCGGATGGTCGAGGAGGCGCAGGCCACGCGCGTGCCGGTGCAGGCGCTGGCGGACCGTGTGACCTCCTACTTCGTGCCGGCAATAGTCGCGCTGGCCGCGCTCACGTTTGCGGCGTGGCTTGAGTTCGGCGGACCCATCCAGAACGTGGTCCCGCACGCCCCGTGGGTGAGCGCATATGCGTCCCCGCTTTCGCTCGCGGTGTTCGCTGCGGTTGCCGTGCTGGTCATCGCCTGCCCCTGCGCGCTCGGACTCGCCACGCCCACCGCGCTGATGGTGGGCACGGGCAAGGGCGCGCAGAACGGCATCCTCATCCGCTCAGGCGAGGCCGTGCAGCTCATGAAGGACGTGCGCGTCGTCGTGTTCGACAAGACGGGCACGCTCACCGTGGGCCGCCCGCAGCTCACCGACGTGGCGTGCGCCCCCGGCCACCAGGAGCGCGAGGCACTCAAGTGGGCCGCCTCCGCGGAGGCCGGCTCCGAGCACCCGCTCGCGCAGGCCGTCGTGCAGGCCGCGCGCGAGCGCGGCGTTGCGCTCAGCGACGCGAGCGGCTTCGAGGCCGTCACGGGCCAGGGCGTCCGCGCCACCGTCGAGGGCAGGAGCGTGCTCGTGGGCACGCGCGAGATGATGGGCGCGGCGGGCATAGACTGTGCCGCGCTGGAGGTCGCCGCGTCGGCGCTCGAGGGGTCCGCCAGGACGGTGAGCATCGTGGCGGTAGACGGGGAGGCGGTCGCCGCGCTCGGCATTGCGGACACGCTGAAGGACAATGCGCGCGAGGCCGTGGCCGCGCTCAGGGCGATGGGCATCCAGGTGGCGATGATGACGGGCGACAATGAGCGCACCGCGCGCGCCGTGGCCGCCCAGGCGGGTATCGAGCGCGTGCTCGCCGGCGTCAGGCCCGGCGAGAAAGCCGCAGAGATAAAGCGCCTGCAAGCCGATGGCGGCATCGTGGCGATGATCGGCGACGGCATCAATGACGCGCCCGCGCTCGCCCAGGCCGACGTGGGCATTGCTATCGGCACGGGCACGGACATCGCCATCGAGAGCTCCGACATCACCCTGGTGCGCGGCGACCTGATGGCGGTGGTCAGCGCCGTGCGCCTGAGTCGCGCGACGTTCCGCAAGATACGGCAGAACCTCTGGTGGGCGTTCGGCTACAACTGCGTCGCCGTACCGCTGGCGATGCTCGGCCTGCTGCACCCGGTCATGGCCGAGGTCGCGATGGCGCTAAGTTCAATTACAGTCGTGTCCAACTCTGCTTTGCTTGAGCGTGTTGACATCAGCCGGTGAGCAACGTACAACGGCACAAGCCGGACCACGGATTACACGGATGGCACGGATGAAGCGAACGACAAAGAAGCCGGGCGCTGACGCGCCAGGGCGTCGAGTCGCATGCCCGCAGTGCGCACGAAGCGCGACCCCGTGCGCGATGGTCATCTACGGCGCTTCCGGCGACCTCACAAGCCGCAAGCTCATCCCCTCCCTTTACCAGCTCGAACGCGACGGATTGCTCGACGAGCGATTCATCATCGTGGGCTTTGCGCGCACGCGCATGACACACGGGCGGTTCCGCCGCCAGATGCGCGCGTCCGTCCGCGCAGCCCCCGGCACGTTCTCTGAGCGAGACTGGCGGCGGTTCGCCTCGCGCCTCTTCTACGTCACAGGCGACTACGAGGACGAGCGCTCGTGCGCCGAGCTTCATCGCTTTCTGAGCGACCCCGCCCACGGGTGCGCACAGGGACGATACCTCTACTACCTGGCGCTCCCGCCGCACGTCACCGAAGGAATGCTGCGCATGATGAAGACCTCGGGCTGTGTGCCGAAGCGCACGGGCGCAGCCGCGCCGCGCATCATGATTGAGAAGCCGTTCGGCTGGGACGCGCAGAGCGCCCGCCGCCTCAACCGCCTGCTCGCGTCCATGTTTGACGAGGCGCAGGTCTACCGCATTGACCACTACCTGGCGAAGGACACCGTGCAGAACCTGCTGGTGTTCCGCTTCGCCAACGCCATCTTCGAGCCGCTGTGGAACCGCGCCTACGTGGACAACGTTCAGATAACGGCCGCGGAGGACATCGGCGTCGAGCGCCGCGGCGCGTACTACGATGAGGCCGGCGTGGTGCGAGACATGGTGCAGAACCACGTGATGCAGGTGCTCGCGCTGGTGGCGATGGAGCCGCCGGCGAGCGCCGACCCGAACGCGGTTGACGAGCAGAAGCTCGAGCTGTTCAGGTCCATCGCGCGCATTCGCGCGAGCGACTTCGCGTTCGGGCAGTATGACGGCTATCGCCGCGAGCGAGGCGTGAGCGCGCGCTCGACCGCGCCCACGTTCGCGGCCCTGCGCATGTTTATCAACAACCCGCGCTGGAGGGGCGTGCCCTTCTACGTCCGCGCGGGCAAGCGCCTGCCGCGCAAGCTCACGGAGGTCATCATCCAGTTCAAGTGCGTACCCGCCTGCGTGCTCGACCAAGAGGGGCCGTGCAGGCACGGGCTGCACCCCAACACTCTCGCCATCCGCATCCAGCCAGATGAGGGCATACGGCTTTCGTTCTGCGCGAAGGTGCCGGGCCGCGACGACAGCGTCGCCCGCACCAGCCTGGATTTCCGCTACAGCGACTTCGGCGTGCGGATGCCCGAGGCCTACGAGAAGGTGCTGCTGGACGGCGTCCGCGGGCGCGCAGGGATGTTCTGGAGGGCGGACGTGGTCGAGCAGGCGTGGCGCGTGGTGGCGCCGCTGCTCAAGCCAATGAGCACGAGCCGTGTGCCACGCTACAAGCCCGGCACGTGGGGATCTCCGGAGGCGGAGGCCCTGCCGCGCCGCGACGGGCGCGCATGGATAGAGTAGCAACGAATTCACCGCAGAGACGCGGAGACGCAGAGGACGACAACGGCACGGAAGACGAGGAACCCAAGAGACCAGGATGTGATGATGGATCAATGACGAAGCAGTAACCTTGAACAGTAAGCCGGGAACGCCGTGTTCATGGTTTCCTGGCTTCCTTATGAGTCCGTTGCCGCTGTTGGCGGGTGATTCGTTGGTTCCCAGTCGCAGGAGGCTGTCATGCCGCACAGCAAGTTGAAGGACATTGAGAAGTTCATACTGTCCAAGCGGGCCGCGGCGGTGCGGAAGATTGACCCGCGCAAGGTCGTGACCGCGGAGTGGGTGCGCATGAAGTGCCAGTACGGATGCGGCGGATTCGGCGAGCACCTCACCTGCCCGCCCTACTCGCCCACCCCCGAGCGCACGCGCAGGATGCTCGACGAGTACAGCGTCGCGCTGCTCATCCACTGGGGAGACGGGCACAGCGACCGCAAGACGCTCGCCGCGATCGAGCGCGAGGCGTTCCTTGCAGGCTACTACAAGGCGTTCATTCTCGCCGGCGGGCCGTGCCATCTGTGCCGCGAGTGCAACGTGAAGGGAACGTGCCGCCATCCGTACGAGTCACGTCCCGCGATGGAGGCGTGCGGGATTGACGTCTACCAGACCGCGCGCGACGCCGGCTTCCCCATCGAGGTCGTCACCTGCCACGAGGACAAGCCGAACTTCTACACGCTGCTGCTCATAGAGTGACGGCGATAGCCACGCGGGCAAAAGAAAGCGCCTGCGGGCCCTCGGAGGGGTAAGAGCTTCGCAGGCGCTCGTGCCGGCACACCTGCCGGCGCAGGTCTAAGTCACCTCTTGCCTCAATCCTCCTTTCCATCTTACCTGTCGCGCGGGGCCGCGCCAGCGCGGTGTGTCAGCCCTTTTGACCGAACTGGTCGTCGAGCTTGCGGAGGTACTTCTCTGGGTCATTCTTGAACTGGGCCACACAGCTCGGGCAACAGAAATAGACCCGCCTGCTGTTGTAGTCCACGTAGACGTTCTCGTTTATCCGGCCTCCCATCACCGGGCAGATCGTCTGCTCCGTCTGCGCAGCGCCCGACTTCACTTCCGGCCCCGAGGCCGCGGGAGCCTTGGTCTCTGCTGACGCCTTCTTGCAGCCAAGCAGAATCATGCCGCACGCTGCGACCAGCGCAAGAACCACAACCATGTAGAGGATGTAGACTAACTTCGGCATGGCTGTCCCTCCTTCCGTTCCTCATGTCTCCTGCTCATTCTCCACTATATTAGTAGGATTTCCTCGGGGTTGTGTTCAACCGTTCTTTCACACTGGTGGGTTTTTCTTGGCGGGCCCGGCAGGGCAGCACGCCCCAACTTCTTTCGACACACGGGTTTACACACTGACCGTAGACGTGTCCGGCCCGTCAGACCCGTCAGACATTCCGCCCGCCCGACAGCCCCTCGTTCAGGCTCCCCGTGCGGTAGCCCCTCAGGTCAACGGTGACGTGGACGAACCCCAGGGCCTTGAGCGCTTCGAGCGCCCTGTCACGCGCCGGCGGCGCGGCAAGCTCGTGCACGCGCTCTGGCTCGACCTCGATGCGGGCGAGGTCGCCGTGGCTGCGCACGCGCACCTGCCTGAACCCCAGCTCGCGCACCACCATCTCCGCCCTGTGCACGCGCGCGAGCTTCTCGGCCGTGATGCGCTCGCCGTACGGAAAGCGCGAGGCAAGGCACGCCGCGCTCGGCAGGTCCCACGTCGGCAGCCCCATCTGCCGCGAGAGCTCGCGTATCTCAGCCTTGGTCAGCCCCACCTCATCGAGCGGGCTGCGCACACCCGCCTCGCGCACGGCCCGGTGGCCAGGGCGATAGTCCGCGCGGTCGTCCGCGTGCCCCGCGTCGAGCACGAACTCGATGCCCTCTGCGCGCGCGATCTCAAGAAGCTCCCCCAGCACGCGCTTCTTGCAGTGGTAGCATCGCTCGGGCGGGTTGGAGAAGAACTGCTCGTCCTCCAGCACGTCCACGGCGGCGGTGACGTGCCGCACGCCGAACGCGGCGGCAAGCTCGCACGCGCGCTGTGTCTCCTGCGGGTCGTAGATGGGGCTGACAGCGGTGACGGCCAGCACGGCGTCGCCAAGCTCCTCGCGCGCCACCTTCAGGAGCAGCGTGCTGTCCACGCCGCCGGAGTAAGCGACGAGCACGCGGCCCATGCCGCGCAGCAGGGCGCGCAGTTTGGCCAGTTTGTCCTGTGCGGTCACGAAAGCCTCACATTGTATTGTCTGCCACCGGCTTCAGCCGGTGGTAACGAACACCATCCACTCAATCAGCCGGCTTCAGCCGGACTTCCCGCCGTCTCACCAGTTCCCTCAGCCTACGCCCTGCGCTCAGCTCCCCTGTCCTTCTCCACCGTCTCCATGCGCTCGCGAAGCCGCTCCTGCTCCTCTGCGAGGTGATGAATGAGGTCAATGACGGGGTCGGGCAGGTCGGCATGTTCGAGAATCGCCGCGCGGCGCTGCCTGTCCTCCACGCTGTGCGCCGGCACGCCGACCACCGTGGTGCCGGGCGGGACGGACTTGATGACGACCGAGCCTGCGCCGACGCGCGCGCCCTCCCCAACCGTGATGGGACCGAGCAGTATGGCGCCCGCGCCGACGACCACGCCATTCTCAAGGGTCGGATGACGCTTCTTCTTCTCCAGCGACACGCCCCCCAGCACCACTCCCTGGTAGATGAGCACGTCGTCGCCGATGTCGGTCGTCTCGCCGACGACGACGCCCATGCCGTGGTCAATGAAGAATCGCCGGCCTATCTTCGCGCCTGGATGTATCTCTATGCCGGTGAGAAGGCGCGTGAGCTGGGACAGGCACCGCGCGCACAGGGGGAGCCTGTGCGTCCACATCCAGTGCGCGATGCGGTGCGACCAGATGGCCTTCAGGCCCGGATAGCAGAGCAGCACCTCCAGCACGCTCCGCGCCGCCGGGTCCTTGTCAAAGGCGGTCCTGATGTCTTCTCTGAGTCTGCGGAACAAGCGTGTCATCCTTTCCTGCGCTCAAGCCAGGTTCGCCCGACTGCGGTCGTTCTCTGCGCCAGACAGACAACAGCACGGCAAACCGGACCACTGATTACACTGATTTCACGGATAAAGCGGGCGAACGACAGGAGCTATGCTTCACGGCTCGGTCCGCCGTGCCTTCCCCCCATCTATCCGTGCTATCCGTGCAATCCGTGGTTCGGTTCGACTTGCCGTTCTCTGCGTCCTCTGCGTTCTCTGCGGTGAAAGCCGTCTCCGTTCAGCCTTCCTCGAACAGCCACGTGGACAGGTATCGCTCCCCCGTGTCAGGCAAGATGGCGACAATGAGCTTGCCGGCGCTCTGCGGCCTTGCGGCCACCTGGAGCGCGGCCCACGCTGCGGCGCCGGACGATATGCCGACGAGGATTCCTTCCTCGCGCGCGAGCCGCCGCGCCGTGCGCCCGGCATCCTCGTTTGTCACCCGGACAATTTCATCCACCAGCTCGCGGCGGAGCACCTCCGGCACGAAGCCCGCGCCGATGCCCTGAATCTTGTGCGGCCCCGCCTTGCCGCCAGACAGCACCGGCGAGGCGTCCGGCTCCACCGCGACGGCCGTGAGGCCGGGCTTGCGCGCTTTCAGCGCCTCGGCCACCCCCGTGATTGTTCCGCCGGTGCCGACGCCCGCGACCAGAATGTCCACGCGCCCGTCCGTGTCGCGCCAGATTTCCTCGGCGGTCGTCTCGCGGTGAGCCCTCGGGTTCGCGGGGTTCTTGAACTGCTGCGGCATGAACGCGCCAGGCGTGCTGCGGACAAGCTGCTCGGCCTTCTTCACCGCGCCCGTCATTCCCTCAGCGCCGGGGGTGAGCACGAGTTCCGCGCCGAGGATGCGCAGGAGCTTGCGCCGCTCCTCGCTCATCGTATCCGGCATGGTGAGGATGAGCCTGTAGCCGCGCGCGGCGCAGACGAACGCGAGGCCGATGCCCGTGTTGCCGCTGGTCGGCTCGATGATGACGCTGCGCTTGCCGATGAGTCCCCGCTCCTCGGCGTCGCGTATCATCGCCACGCCGATGCGGTCCTTGACGCTCGAGAGCGGGTTGAACGATTCGAGCTTGACGACGACCTCGGCCTTCAGCCCCGCGGCCATCTTGTTGAGACGGACCAGGGGCGTGTTGCCGACAGTCTCGGTGATGTCGTTGTGTACCCTCGGCATCATCAGGTTCCTTGTGCGTGACACGTCAATGACGAATGACGAAATCCGAATGACGAAACAATGACGAAGTCCAAATGACGAAACAAAGGCACGACATGGGAAGGTGTCCAATGCTAAACTGGGAATTCGAGTTTCGTCATTCGAGCTTGATTCGTCATTCGGATTTCATCATTGGTCATTCCCTACGCCCGTCGGGGGACCATGTTCAACACCCCCCGGCCGCTCCATCAATGCGCTTCTTGCGCTCCGCCAGGTCGCCGATGGTTGTGCGCGCCAGAACGTCCTCGACGCACCGCTTGACCTCCACCCAGGTGTCGCGCACGGGACAGATGTCCTCCAGCGGGCAAAGGTCAGGGTCGTCCACGCACTTCACGGGCGCGGAAGAGCCTTCGAGCACGTTGAGCACTTCGCTCAGGGTGATGCTCTCCGGCGCTCGGGCGAGCGCGTATCCGCCGTGCACGCCGCGCTCGGCCTTGATGATGCCGCTCGCCTTCAGGGCAGACATGATGCGCTCCAGGTACTTGGGCGATATCTTCTGGCGCTGCGCGACGTCGCTGACCGAGACGGTGTGGTCGGGCCAGGCGAGCGCAAGCTCCACCAGCGCCCTTGTGCCGTAGCGTGCCCTTGTGGAGAGCTTCATAGCGGGATTCCTTCCCTTTCCTACCTTCTAAGTAGGATTTTACCGCTCTTACGATAGTGAGTCAAGCCAAAACAGGCTTCACCACAGAGACACAGAGCTTGCCCGCCAATGACGGGCTTTGCCGTTACTCGACGAACTTGATCTCCGCGAAGTCGGTGAGGTTCGCGCTCGAGCCTGAGCCTTTTGTGTTCATGCGCGTGTACTCCCGCACGCTCCCCTCCTTCTTGTCCGCGTTCCTGGAGTCGGCCACGCGGTGGCGCGTGAAGTTGCCCGTCCAGACCGTCCCCGTGCCTGAGCCGGGCTTCTTGGCCTCCTTGAACGCCGAGTACGGCAGGTAAACCTCCAGGCTCCAGAAGTCCTTCCCGCGGAACGCCTTTGACTTGAACCCCTGGCACTCCCAGGAGGTGTCCTTCAACCTCGAATCCCAGATGTTGCCTTCGGGGTTGACGATGAACTGGTAGTATTCGCCTTCGTTCTTGCCCGTGACGTCAACGAATATCTCGACGTTGTCGTCCCACCACATCTCGCCGCTGTCGTGCCCGCCGTTCTTGATCTCGAGCAGCTCGGGGGTCGGCTCGACCATCTGGAAGCCGAACATGATGCCGTCAGAATCCCACACGCCCTTCACAGTGGTGGCGTACTTGGGCGTCCCCGTGCCCTGGGCGTGCACGAACGTGTTGCCTTCCACCCTCTGCCAGACCTCGTCGTCGAGCTTGCCGTCAAGCTTGGGCATCTCGGCGACCTTCTTGGCGAGGAGCGGGCGAAGGCCCGTGCGCTCGGAGAGCTCCTTGGACTCCTTGAAGAACGCCTCCAGGGCGGGCGCGACGTATTCGATGTGCTTGGCCGCCAGCTCGTCGCCCTTGGCTTCCTCGCGCGCCTTCTTGAGCAGCCCCTCCATCTTGATGACGTCCGCACGCGGGAAGCTGACCTCATAGATGCCCTTGGGCGAGAAGCGGCCGCCCGGCCAGCGGCTCTTCTCCCAGCCGTCAATCTGCATGCCGACCAGCTCGCGCATGGTCTTGCCTGCGGGGCCGAACATGCGCTGGCAGAAGCCGTCAACCGCCGCGTCCACGTCGAAGTCCGGATTCCACAGGCACTTCATCCAGCAGTAGAGGCTGATGTGCTGGCGCGGCCAGTGGTCGCGCTCGCCGTTGATGAACGAGCCGATGGTCTTGTCGCGGTTCTTCTGGTAATGCTCCTTGACCACGTGCGGGTACTGGTAGGCGGCCCTGGTCTTGTCCTCCGGCCAGCAGTCGTAGTGCCAGTTCTGAATCTTGCGTCCGGTGATTGCGACCCACTTGTCAATGTTGCGCTGCTCGCTGTCGCGGATGGCAGGCTCCTTGTATGAGGCCATGCCGGGCATGCCGCATATCTGCACCTCCACGTTGTCCGGGAACTTGAAGCCGTCCGGCGCGCTCGTGTAGTTCAGGTACGGCAGGAAGATGATGGTGAAGTGCTGGTCCGGCCAGCGCTTCTGGACCTCGCGCCCCAGCTTGTCCACGAACGTCGCGAGCACGCGCGAGTAGGTGCCGTACTCCCCGCCGTTTGGGTCGAACAGCTTCTGGCAGTCTTCGCACTTGCACGAGAGACCGACGTCGTTGGGGGAAACCGTGATGGCCTTGCCGTGTACGCCGAGGTTGGGCCTGCCGCCCTTCACCAGCGTGTCAATCTGCTCGAGGTATGACTGCAGCGTCTTCGGGTTGCCGTAGCACAGCACCTCGTAGTTGCGCGACCCGTCGTCCTTGAGCTGGTAGACCTCAGGCCGGCCCTCGCGGTATTCCTTGACCCCGGACCAGTTGGGCGAGTGGACGACTAGCGCGGTGGGCCACGAGCATCCGTGGCGCAGCGTGGTGTGGAGCGGCCCGAGCATCTGCCCCTGGCCGTGCCACGGCTCGCCGCACGGCGGCCATATCTCGCGCTTGCGGAAGACCGGCGCGTCCTCAAGCCACACAGGCTCCACCACGAGCTTGTCCGCCTTGACGATGGAGCGCCCGTTCTGGTCGGTCGGCCAGTACCAGCGCACGCCGACGTACCGTTCGAGGAACTCGAAGACGCCCCATGCGGTGCCGGTGGATTCTGCCGCGCCTCCCTCCACCTGTTCATCGCGCCCCACGATGAAGACGAGGCCGGGGGCGGTCTTGATGGCGAAACCTTCAATCGGCATCTTCTCCGGGGCGAGGCCGTTCTTGACCGCCTCATCGCAGCCGCCGATGACGATTGCCGGCGCCTGAATCTTGTCGTTCACGATGGGCAGCTTCGCGCCCGTGCTCGCCTCGATGCACTGCTGAAGCTCGGCAACGGCCTGGTTCAGAGCCGCGCTCCTGCGTTTGGCCATCACGCAGATGCTCGCCTTGGGCTGGCCGCCCTGTACGAGCACGACCGGCTCGTGCGAGGGCGCCTTCTTGAAGCTGACGGGGTTCAGGTCATCCGCCTGCACGCGAGCGGTCG
>Ga0315294_10005465_pt1 | contig 13951 bp, 10 predicted proteins | sample YL17G13_40_MG_FD_203626 | JGI IMG/M metagenome (GOLD analysis project Ga0315294, IMG submission 203626) | Sediment microbial communities from Yellowstone Lake, YNP, Wyoming, USA - YL17G13_40 | ecosystem: Environmental > Aquatic > Freshwater > Lake > Sediment | place: USA: Wyoming | collected... | reverse complement strand
CAGGGGTCCGTGCCGGACCGCTCGTCCTGAAACGGTCGCACCCATCCGCCTGCGCGGCCCTACGGAGCAAGCAGGGCGGTCAACTCCCGCACATCGGCAAGATCCTCGAGCCGCCTGACCACCTCGACGACCCGCTCTGCCTTCGCGGACGGCCAGCGACTGAAGGCGGCGCACTCGCGGAACTTGTCCGCCACCTCCTCGTAGCTCATGGGATTCGCGGGACTGCCCTTGCCGAAATCGGCGCGACCGGAAATCCGCCGCCCATCCGTGAGCGCAATCTCGACGATGGTCGTCATCTTGTCGTAACCCGCCGCCTCGGCCTCGGGGTGCACGCCGAAGTCCACCTTCTGGATCATGGCCTGGACGTCCGGCCGGTTCACCACCTCGTCGGTGAACTCCGGCAGGCCCCCCTTGCGCGTGAGGAGCAGGATGGCCATGCAGAACTCCATGCTGAACTTGGCCTGCAGCTCGGTCGTCGGCCGGTGGTGGATCAGGGCGTTGGGCATGTTCTGGTTGGTGCCGACCTTCACCGAGACCACCTGCTCCGGCCGGATGCCGTGCTGCTTGATCAAGGACAGCATCAGCGTCATGCCCGGGTGCGTCAGCGATCCGGACGGATGCGGTTTGATGGAGATGCCGGGCTCCGCGAACGTCCAGGGGTTGCCGAGCCTTCCGCGGATCGCCCCTTCGTCGTAGCCCCCACCCGCCGCGCGGAAGAAGCCGCGCGGGGCTTCCAGGATGTAGGGGGTCGCCGTGAAGCCCAGGCCGGCGAACTCGGCCGCCAGGACGCCGCTCTCCGCGGCCCGGCCGGCATGGAAAGGCTTCATCATGGTCCCGAAATTCTCTCGCAGCCCCGCCGACAGGCTGCCGGCGATCCCCAGCGCCGTGCCGGTCACGGCGGGGGACAGCCCGGCGAGGTTGGCCAGCCCCGCCGCCGCGCCGAAGGTCCCGCAGGTGGCCGTGGAGTGGAAGCCGTGCTGGTAGTGCCGCGGGTGGATGGCCTCGGCGATCTTGCATTCCACCTCCACGCCCACGTGGTAGGCGGTCAGAAGGTCCCGGCCCGGCCGGCCGTCCTGCTCGGCTACCGCCAGGACCGCCGGCAGGGCCGGCGCCGTGGGGTGCGTCAGCAGGCCATAGACCCGGTCCTTGGCCACCGCCAGCTGGGTGTCGTCGTAATCATCGGCGTGGATCGCGGTGCCGTTCGCGAAGGCCGCGAACCTGGTCGGCACGCGCAGCGGAGTGCCGATGACGCCGGCGGCTCCGCGCGCGCAGCCAAGGCTCTGGAGGTGGCGCCTGACGAGCTCCCCGCTCTTGGCGACCGAGCCGGCCAGCGCCAGCCCGAGGCCGTCCAGGATGGATTTCTTCCCGAGCTGCACCACCTCCCCCGGCAGGTCGGCGTAGCGCGTGGATGCGATGAACTCGGCGACGTAGGCGGTCAGGGATTCGGCCTCTGTCTGGACTCGGTCCGCGGTCATGCTCGTTTCCTCCCGCTGGGCTTCCGTACCTGGAGGCGGCGATTCCCCGCCAGCGCAAAGATGACGTCATGGAAGCGTCAGGGCGTGCGCAGGGCGGCGGCGCGCTGCCGCGTGTGCTCCGCCTCGCGGCTCATCCCCGCGCGCTCGTAGAGGGTGGCCAGCGCCTCGGCCAGTTCCGCTTGGCGCTGCCGCGGCCATTCCCCGGCCGCGCCCAAGGCATCGCGGAGGGCAACGATGGCTAAGTCGAGGCGGCTCAGGCGCTCGTACAGTTGGGCCAGCCGCTCATACTGGGCAGGATTCCCGGGGTCCAGCCGGATGGCCCGCAGCAGGTGCTCCGACGCCGCCTCCATCTGCCCCAGCCGGGTGTACGCGTCCGCCAATCCGACATGGGCCCGCGCCGACGCCGGGGCCAGCGCCACGGCCATCTGGAACTCGCGGATGGCCGCCTCGCCCTCCCCATCCAGCAGCAGGGCCTCGCCGAGCGTCTCGAAGCCTTCGTGGTCGGAGCGGAAGGTCTGCAACCGCTGGGCGGCATCCACGGCCGTCGGACCGTCCTTGGCCCGCATGGCCACCCGCAGGAGGGCGTCGAGCAGGACGGGGTCCTCCCGGTCCAAGAGGCCGAGCACCCGCCTGTACGCGGTGATGGCGGCGCGGGACTTTTCCGCCGCCTCGTAGCTCTGCGCCAGCTTCAGCCAGACGTCCTTGGAGTCCATCTGCAGCATGGCGGCCCGCTCGTAATACCCGCTCGCCTCGGCGTGCCAGCCGAGGGTGGTGAGCCACGCGCCCAGGCGGAGGGAGGCCTCGACGTCCTCCGGACGCAGCCGGACCGCCTCCCGCATGGCCGCGACGGCCTCCTCTTTCCGCCCAAGTTTCCACAAGGCGATGCCGAGGTTGAAGTGGGCGTCCTCCAGGGTCGGATTCAGATCGATGGCCTGGCGGAGGAGCGCCACCGCCTTCTCCAGGTCCCCCTGCCTTCCCAGCTCCGTTCCCCGGGTCAGCAGGTCCATGGCCTCCGGCTCGCGCCGGATCCGGGCCTCTTGCTCCTGTTCCTCCTGGTCCGTCAGCACCTGGATCACGGCAAAGCCGATCTCGGTCTGGAAGATCGGGGTCAGCCGGTCCCGCCGAGTCCTGCCCAGGGCGGTGCGGGCCACCGGCGGCAAGGTGGCAGGGTGCACGCGCCCCAGGTAGCCGCCGCGCTCCCGAGCCGGCCCGATACTCTTCTCGCGGACGATCCGCTCGAACGGCACGCCCGCCTGGACCTGCGCTACCGCCTCGCGGGCCTCCTCCTCCGTCTTCACCACGAGCATCCGGATGGGCGCCGGCTGACGGAGAGCGGGCGCCGGCTGACGGAGAGCGGGCGCCGGCTGACGCTGGCGGGCGGCCCCCGCGTCGGCCGGTCCCACCCCTCCCCAGAGAGAGCCGACCAGCATGAGCAACACAAGAAAGAGGACGGGCCCCTGGAATCCTTCGCGCCCGCTCACGGCCATGTCCCTTTGCCTCGACTGTCCGCCAGTCCGGCCGACAGGAAGAACGCCGCCAGCGCCAAACCGCCTGCCAGGTAGAAGCCGCCCGCCAGCGACCCGGTCAGGTCTTTGATCCACCCCGTCACCGGCGGGCCGACCACCGCCGACATCACACTGAAGAACGAGAACAGCCCCACCGCGCTCCCCACCGCCTCCGGCCGCCGCGTCGAGACGTAATCGCCCAGCCAGGCGATGGCCAGCGGGTCCCAGGTCAGCTTCCCCACCAGCCCATACGCCAGGAGCACCAGCAGCAGGCCGGCCGGCGAGAAGACGTGGGGGACGCCGAAGAGCGTCAGGGCCGACAGCGGGAGCATGCTGAGGATGATCCGCTTCCGGCCCAGCCGATCGGACAGCCGTCCCAGCCCGAGGCCGGCCGGGATCGCGGTGACGGCGATCACCAGCGTGTAGAGGCCGGAGGCGGTCAGGCTCACCCCGCGCTCGGTCTGGAAGAAGACCGGCCCCCAGGAGAGAAGCACCCACCAGCCGTACAGCACACAGAACCCCGCCAGGTTCATGCGGAGGAGCGTGGGATCAGCGAGCAATTCGGCAACCGAGACCGCCCGACGCGCAGGGGTCGCGACCTCGCGGACCGTTCTCTGGTAGAACACCACCGCCAGCGCCGTCGGGAGTGCCAGGATCAGAAAGGGCACACGCCAGCTTCCCGTCGCCTGGTAGACGGGCCCGGCCAGGGCCAACCCGGCCAGGAGCCCCAGCGACATGCCGCCGTTGATCGCGCCGGCCGCCAAACCGCGCAACCTTCCGGGAACGCTGTGGATGGTCAGGCTGTAGGCCATCGTGTAGTAGGGACCCGCCCCCGCCCCGTGCAGCCCCGCCACCACGAGCAGGAGAGGATAACTCACCGCGGCCAGGCCGAACCCGAGGACCCCCACCGCCGCCACGATCGAGGAGAGGACCAGGATGCGCTTGAACCCAATGCGATCGGCCAGCAGACCCGAGGTCACCTGGGCGACCACGTAGCAGCCGAAATAGGTCCCGGTGATCAGGCCGGTCTCGATCCCGCTGAGGCGGAACTCGCGCGCGATCACCGAGAGCAGCGGATAGAGCACGGTCCGGTCGGCATAGATGACGGCCCAGCCGCCGCAGAAGAGCGCAACGAGGCAGACGACGTACCCGCGCTCCCCCCGATCCGCCTCTCCGACCGCCGCCTCGCCTCGCATCGCCCCCTCACGTCCCCCGAACAGTCCGGATCCGCGCCTTGACTTGCTGGGCGCCCCGCGAGCATACCATACCCGGCGGATCCGGCAAGAAGACGGGGCGAGCCGTCCTCCGGCCCGCCCCTCTGTACTTACAGTCCCTTGATTCCCGCTAGTCGGCCGTGAGGACCGCCCCTCGGCTCCCCGAGGTCACCATCTTGGCGTACCGGGCCAGCCAGCCGCTGGTGACGCGCGGCTTCCGCGGCTGCCAGGCGGCACGACGCGCCTCGAGTTCGGCCTCGGAGAGGTCCACCTCCAGCAGTCGCTTCTCGATGTCGATCCGGATCCGGTCACCCGGCTTGAGCAGGCCGATCGGCCCGCCCGCCGCCGCCTCGGGCGAGACGTGCCCGATGCAGCCGCCGTGGGTCGCCCCCGAGAAGCGCCCGTCCGTGATGAGGGACACCGACTTCCCAAGGCCGCGCCCGATGATGGCCGCCGTGGGCGACAGCATCTCTTGCATGCCCGGGCCGCCACGGGGTCCCTCGTAGCGGATCACGACCACGTCCCCGGCCTTCACCTTGCCGGCGAGGATTCCGGCCAGCGCCTCGTCCTGGGACTCGAAGATCACCGCCGGCCCCTCGTGCCGGAGCATCTCCGGGGCCACGCCGCCGGCCTTCACGACGCCGCCCTCGGGGGCCAGGTTGCCGAACAGGACGGCCAGCCCGCCCGTCGCCCGGTACGGGGCATCCAGCGGCCGGATCACCTCCGCATCCTGCACGGACGCGCCCGCGATATTCTCGCCCAGCGTCTTCCCGGTCACGGTCGGGCGATCCAGCCTGAGGACGTCTCCCTTCTCCGCCAAACGCTTGAGGATGGCGCTGATCCCACCGGCACGCGCGACATCCTCGATGTGGTGGTGGCCGGCGGGGCTCACCTTGCACACATAGGGAATGCGCTCGGAGAGCTGATTGATGCGATCCAGGGAATACGGGACCCCCGCCTCCTGGGCGATGGCCAGCGTGTGCAGGACGGTGTTGGTCGAGCCGCCCATGGCCATGTCGAGGCAGAAGGCGTTGTCGATGGTCTCTCGGGTCACAATCTCGCGCGGCTTCAGATCCATTTCCACGAGTTTCAGGACCTGCCGCCCGGCCGTCCGATAGAGCTCCTTGCGCTTCTCGTCCACGGCCAGGATGGTCCCGTTGCCCGGCAAGGCCATCCCCAAAGCCTCCGCCAGGCAGTTCATGGAGTTGGCGGTAAACATCCCCGAACAGGAGCCGCAGGTGGGGCAGCCCTTCTGCTCCAGCTCCAGGAGCGCCGCATCGTCGATCTTGCCGGCCGAGTGGGCCCCCACCGCTTCGAAGATCGAGGCCAGATCCACCACGCGGCCGGTCGACAGTTTGCCGGCCGCCATCGGGCCGCCGCTCACATAAATGGCCGGGATGTTGATTCGCATGGCCGCCATGAGCATGCCCGGCACGATCTTGTCGCAGTTGCCGATCAGGACTAATCCGTCGAAGCAGTGCGCCATCGCCATGGTCTCGACCGCGTCGGCGATGAGCTCCCGGCTCGGCAGCGAGTAGCGCATGCCAATGTGCCCCATGGCGATCCCGTCGTCCACTCCGATGGTGTTGAACTCGAAGGGAACGCCGCCCGCCTCCCGGATCGCCTCGCGGACGATCCGCCCGACCTCCTGCAGGTGGACGTGGCCCGGGATGATCCCCACGTAGGAGTTGGCCACGCCGATGAACGGCTTGTCGAAGTCGGCCTCCTTGAGGCCGACCGCCCGCAAGAGACTGCGGTGGGGCGCCTTCTCGTATCCCTTCTTGACCGTGTCACTGCGCATGTAATTCCTCCTCGAGCACCCGCACCGTCCGGCGCGGCCGAATCGAACCTGCCGCGGAATGGGTCGCTCTCGGCCGCGTTACGCGGCACCGAGAGGGTAGTGGACGTTACCATGAATGAATCGGCACGGCAAGGCCGTCAGCCTCGGTTCAGCCTCGGTTCTGGTCTCTGATGGCACACCCGAACCCGAGGGCCGCGATCTGCATGGAACCCTCTCGCTCACGCCCTGAGTGCCTGCTCGGAGGCTTGCCCACACCCTACCCTACCGGGTTTCCGTTGCACTGGAGCGCGCTGGGCATCAAGACCAGGTCCGAGACATAGGTCCGTGGCGGCAGACTGGCCGCAAAGACGCAGGCCTGGGCGATGTCCTCCGGCTTCATCATCAGGTCACGCTGCTCCTGGGTCGGCGGCACCGCGCGGTTGTTCAGAATGGGGGTGTCGCAGAGGCCGGGGTAGATGACCGTCACCCGGATGCCGTTCTGCCGCTCCTCCATCCTCGTCGCGTTCGCCAGCCCCACCATGCCGTGCTTGCTGGCCTGGTACGCCACGCCGGCGAAGTCCCCCCAGAGGCCCGAGATGGACGAGACATGGATGATGAGGCCGTTCTTCTGCTCGCGCATCCTCGGCAGGACCGCTTGCATGCAGTGGAAGGCGCCGGTCAGGTTGATCCCGATGATCCGGTCCCATCCCGCCTGGTCGAGCAGCGCGAGCTGCCGGTTGCGGGTATTGACCCCGGCGCAATTCACCAGCACGTCCAGCCTGCCGAACCGCGCGACGCTCGCCTGTACGACCGCGTCCACCTCCGCGCGCTTGGCCACGTCGGCGGCGAGCGCGACGGCCTCCCCGCCGGCCCTCGTGACCTCCGCGACGAGTGCCTCGAGCTCCCGCTGCCGGCGGGCGGCGAGCGCGACCTTGGCCCCCTCCACGGCAAAGGCGAGTGCGGTCGCCCGCCCCATCCCACTGCTCGCGCCGACGACGATTGCCACCTGCCCCTCTAGCCTGCCCATCTGGACCTCCTTCCGCTCTCGACGATATCTGCCACGGTATCATCCAGCAGCAAACCCCGGCATCATAGCGTGGTCAGTCCGCCTTGTCTACGACCGGCCCCATGGGGTTCGGAGGCTATAACCTTTGACTTTCCTGCCACTGCTCGCTACATTATGCGCTAGATCCATCGAGTCCGGACGGGGCGTACGGTCAGCAATGGTGTTTCACCCAATGAACGGCAACAGAGCATTTACTAGACGGCCCTCGCCGATTCGGACCCGACCCGAGGGTTTTACCCTTATCGAGCTCATCCTCGTCATCGTCCTTATCGGAATCCTCGCCGGCCTCTCCAGCAACCTCCTGGCCAACGCCGTCGATCAGGGCCGCTTCGATACGACGCAGGCCACCCTCCAGAACATCAACTACGCCATCACCGGGAACCCCGCCCTAGTGGCGAGCGGCGTGCGCAACAGCTTCGGGTATGTCGGAGACATGGGCGTCCTCCCTGCTACTCTCACGAACCTCGGGACTTCCCCCTGTGTTTGTCCTTGGACCTACGACGCGGCCTCGGGAACCGGCTACGGGTGGAACGGACCCTACATCGACACCAAACAGAACGACAGCGGGACGTATCTCTATACCATCGATGGATGGGGCAACGCTTTGGACTACAGCAACCCCCCGGTCGCCCCGCTCTTGGCGGGACAGGTGAGGAGCCGTGGTTCCGACAATGCAGACGGCGGCAGCGGGTACGCGGCGGACATCACCTTCCCCGGGACCGCGATCACGACCACGGGGACCGTGGCCGGTGTCGTCACCAGCGTCGCCCTCATCCCCGTGCCGGGGGCCACCGTTACCATCACCTATCCCGCCACCGGCGTCGCCGCGACGGCCTCGGCGACGACCGATAACAACGGGGCGTTCTCGTTCACCGGGATCCCCATGGGGAAGCGGAAGCTCGCCGCAACCGTGGGAGGGACGACCTACACCACGTCGGCCGTTGTCCTGCCGGGAGCGACGGCTACCGTGAATATCCAGGCCACCGGGAGCACGACCACCCCCAACGCCCCGACAGCACTCACGGCGACGCCGGTGACCAGCTCCCAAATCAACCTCACATGGACCGCCCCGACGACGAATACCGACGGGTCCCCCCTGTACCTGAAAGAGTATAGGATCTACCGGGGGACGGCCAGCGGCGGCGAGGTCTTCTACACCGGGGGTGTGGCGGGAACCGCCTTCTCTAATACGACAACTGCTACAGGGGCCACCTATTACTACAAAGTGAGCGCCGTGGACCTCCTCGGGAAAGAGAGTGCGCTGTCGGCCGAGGCGAACGCGGTTTCCAACCCCATCCAGCAGACCCAGGCCGTGAGCCCCGCTCTGAACAGCGGGACCAACACCGCGACCTGGACCATCCAGCAGATAAAGAACTTCTCCAGCGCCACGATCACGATCACCCAGATGACGCTCTCCTGGGCGGTGAGCTCCGGCTCGACCAACAACCTCACCGGCATCACCATCGGCGGGACGTCGGTCTGGTCCGGAAACGTCGCCTCGCCCAACATCTTGACCTTTACCACAAACTACAATTTGGCCTCGGCCGGGACTGCCAGCGTGGTCCTCACGTTCTCTAACCCCCTCAGGCTCGGCAAGCCCCTTTACATTCAGCTCGATAGCAGCGATGGCACCTGGAACGCGTATTGAGATGTCACGGCCCTTCGGGCTACGTCACCCAATCCTCTCCTCAGCCTCACTCGCTCCCCTCAAGGCAGAAGGCAGGGATGTTGGAGGAGATGCGAAGGTGATCGGCGTCAGGGCGACCCACGAATCGGGGTGGACCCTCATCGAGATGATCGTCATCCTGATCCTTGTGGGGATCGTGGCGGCCGTGGCCGTCCCCAGGTACGTTGACCTTCGCACCCAAGCGGGAATCAATACCACCCAGGAGAAGCTTCAGAACATCCGCCGGGCGATCGTCGGCGACCCGGGGGCCATTTCCGGGGGAAAATACAGTGCCCAGGGATTCTGGAGTGACCGGGGCGTCCTCCCGACGACCCTCACTGACCTCGTCGTCCAGGGGGGACAACCAACCTACGACAAGTACACCCGCCGCGGCTGGAACGGTCCATACACGGACACCCAAATGGTTGGCGCGAAGTATCAGGCCTTCGTCGATGCCTGGAACCAGGACATCACGTATACGACCGTCCCGCCCAGCACGCCGACCGCCCGCACATTCACGTTGACCAGCCCCGGACCCCCGGGCGGATCCTCGATCACGATCACCGTGACCTTCTGACTCTCCGATCTCCAGCTTGGCCCCTTGCCAATCGGCCCGCGTCTGCTGTATAAGTCGAGCCATGCTCCGGTCCGCGTGCCGCAAAGAGATAGCCGAGCCCCAGGGGACCGATCTTCTCCTGGCCCAGGGCCTCGTTCTCTTGGCCTTCACCCTCCCCCTCGTCATCTTCCCCGCTTCCACCGACTTCTACACGGTCCCGAAGACTCTCCTGCTCCACGTGGTGATCCTCCTGGGGGTCCTGCGGACCGTCGGGCCCGGGGGGAAGACGCAGATCCCCTTCACCTCTCTCTCCCTTCCTCTCTTCGCCATGCTGGGAGTAGGCCTCCTCTCCCTCCTCGGAGCCATCTTCCCATGGGCTGGCGTCGAGGCTGCCTGGAGGCTCTGGAATGGCATCCTCCTCTATCACCTAGCGGCCCTGGCCTTCGCGGCTCCCCAGGCTCGGCGCTGGTTCGTTCGCGCCGTCGGCCTCTCCATCCTCCCGGTCGCCGCCTATGGTGTCGCCCAAGTCATGGGCCTCGACTTCCTTCGCCTGGCCGCGCGGCAGGTCCCCGTCTCCAGCCTCGGCAACACCGGCTTCGCCGCCGAGTACCTGGTGGCCGCGCTCCCCATCGCCCTGGCCCTGGCGGTCAAGCAGGATCGGTGGTCCTGGGCCTTCTCCTCCGCCCTGCTCCTCGGCGTCAGCCATCTCTGGCTGACGCAGAGCCGCGCCGGATGGCTGGGTGCGGCTCTCGGGGGGGGCATCCTGCTCCTGACGCCCGCCTCGCCACTCAAGAACGAGCTCGCGCGGGCACGGTTGCGTCGGCTCGCCCTGGCGGGCCTCCTCCTCACGGTCGTGGCGGGCCTGACGATGCCGGGCCTGGGCCCCGCGTCGGTCGCGCGCCTCGGTTCCATTGTAGATCCGGGCGACCCCACCGCCAGAGTCCGTCTGCTGATCTGGCGCAGCGCCCTGGACCTCATCGGGCAACACCCCCTCCTGGGGGTCGGCCTGGGGAACTTCGAGTTCGCCTACCCCGAAGTGCGGAGCGTTGAGGAATGGCGTCTGTCGCGGCGGGACGTCGTGGATGACGCCCACAACGAATACGTCCACCTGACGGCCGAGACGGGACTCCTCGGTCTCGCCGCATTCCTCTGGTTCTTGGGGCGCGCCGCTCGATCCGCGCGGAAAGTGCTCGGCACGCCGGAGGGACGTGAGGAGGCCCTTCCGCTCGTCGCAGGACTGGCAGGTCTTCTCCTCTACGCTGGGTTCGGCTTCCCCTTCAAGGACCCGACCAGCGGCGCATACTGGTGGATGTTCCTCGGGTACCTTTCCGCCCTGGGGATGAGGCAGGGCGAGTCCGCGGGGCGTGCGATTCCCGTGAAATGGGCCCGCGTCGCGGCGGTCCCCCACTGCGCGCTTGCCACCCTGCTGGTGTTTGGCTCGTTCCTGGCGGACCTCCACGTCCGGCGGATGCAAGTGCTGATCCGCCAGGGGGCCGAGGCCGCGGCCGCGGCGGAATACCGCGCAGCGCTTCAGTCGTACGTTCCCCTGGCCTGGACCCATCGCCTCCGGTCGCTGGTCCACGATGACCACAGGATGTATCCCCTGCTTGCGGCCGAGTACGAGCGCCGACTGCGCTCTCGACCGAACGATGCCTGGCTCCTCTCCGAGCTGGGCGGCCTGTACGGGATGCTGGGACGGTTGGACGAGGCCGCGCGCGTGCTGCGCCTGGCTATCGCGCTCCGGCCGGGCTTGGCTCCTGCCCACGAGAATCTTGGGAGCGCCTTGCTCCTGAGCGGCGATGTCCAGGGTGCCCTGGCTGAGTTGGACGTGGCAGCCCGGCTCGATCCCAAGAACGGACGCCCTCGCTACAAGCTCGCCGTGGCACTGTATCACGCGGGAAAAAAGGCCGAAGCCGAGGAGCAGTTCCGGCTGGCCAGGACCCTCGACCCTGCACTACCCGAATTCCTCCGGCAAGGTAGCGGAGAGAAAAGTCCATTAATTCAATGAGTTTTTCTTGATTCCTAAAGCAGTTTATATTATCATGTACGGCAAAGTCAGCACATCAGGCGCCATTCCGATTCCCTCTCCAATCCGTGGGAGAGGAAAAGGAAGAAGAAATGAGTGTCATCATACTTGTGAAACGCAGCACTTAGGGCCAACGGGACGGCCAACGACACTGGCCTGTTCGATCTCCGGTTCACGGGGGCCATCACCGTGGGCGATAGCGTGAAGATCTCGCTGAACGCGGCAGGGGCTGCCGGGACCTTCGTCGTGGAGTAGGTGCGGGGATGCTCTGGGGAAGCGGGGCCGGCGTTGTCGCCGTGGACATCGGCAGCAGCGCCGTGAAGCTCGTCGAGTTGCGCGGGGGGAAGGTGGTGGCCGCCGGCCTGCGCGAGGTCGCGGCGCGCCTCGGCGAGGGCCTGTCCCCGCGCGATGCCACGCTGGCCACCATCCGAGATCTCCTGGCCGAGCTCCGCGTCACCAGCCGCAGGGCTGTGGGGATCGTCCAGGGGCCCTCAACGGCCACCCTGCGGCTCACGCTGCCGCGGATGCCGGCGAAAGAGCTCCATCAGGCGGTCCGCTGGGAGGCGCAGAAGGCTCTGCCCTTCCCCCTGGACGGCGCGGTTCTCGCCCACCAGGTCATCGGTGAGGTGGTGGGCCGGGACGGCGTGGCGAAGCTGGCGGTCCTCGTGGGGGCCGTGGCGGGGGAGCACGCGGCGGAGGCAGTGGAGATCCTCCGCGCCGCAGGGCTGGAGCCTGCCGGCCTCACGGTCGTCCCCGCCGCTCTCGCTCGCTTGGTCCGGCAGGGGGAAGCCGGGGCGAAACCCAATCAGGTCTGGGCCCTCATGGACATCGGCGCCCAGGCCAGCCACCTGATCTTCTTGTCCGGGACAGAGCTCCAACTCGCCCGGGAGATCGGAGCCGGCGGGCGGGCGATCACGGAGGCGATGATGGCTGCCGTGATGGTCCAGGGGCAGCGAGTGCAGTTCGACGCCGGCCGGGCGGAGCACCTGAAGCGAGAGCATGGAATCCCCTCCCCCGAGGCGGCGGGACGCCAGGCCGATGGAATCCCTCTGGTCCAACTCGGCGTCATGATGCGCACGGCTCTCGACCGGCTGGTCGTCGAGATCCAGCGCTCCTTTGCTTACTACCAGGAGCAGGTGGGCGGTACGCCCGTGAGCCGGCTCCGGCTCTCGGGCGGGACCGCGCAACTCCGGAACCTGGCTCCCTTCCTCAGCGAACGCCTCGGAATCGACGTGGAGATCCTCGACCCCTCCGCGCGCCTCGACCTGGCGAAGCACCTCTCCCGGAAGAAGCTCGCGGTGGTGGCGCCCCGGTTTGCCGTCGCCGCCGGCTTGGCGCTGGACCGGGGGCGGAGCCTCGATCTCCTCCCGCCCCAACTCGCAGCCGCTCGGCGCGCGGTCCGGGCTCGCCTGGGTATTCGGGCGGCGGTCGTGACGGCCACGCTCGCCGTGGCCGGTGCCTATGGGTTCGCCTGGCAGGCGCGAGTCGAGAATGAGCGCGCCGTGGCGGATCGGCGGGCTTCTCTGGCCAACCTGCAGCCCGCCCTCGCGATCCTGCAGCGGGTCCAGGGCGAGCGGGACGCCCTCATCCCGCGGCTCCGGGCGTACGATGCGCTGACCGTGGGGGGGACCCTCTGGTGCGGGATCTTGAAAGACTTGAGCAACCTGACCCCGCGGGCCGTCACACTGAACGAGCTGGCGGCCACACCCGAGGGAAACCTCAAGATCAAGGGGATCGTCTTCGCGAACGGAACCACGGCCGAGATGATTCTCGCCGACTACCTGGGGAAACTCGATGCCTCCCCGTTCTTCTCAGGGATCGATCTGGTCGGCACACGCGAACGAGAGGATTTCGACGTCCGTGCCCTGGACTTCGAGCTGACCTCCAGGTTGCCGCACCCATGAATCTGTCGCTCCGCGAACAGGTGACCCTGCTCGTCGTGGGGGTTCTGCTGGTGGCGGCCTGGATCCTGGCCGTGGCGCCGGAGCGGGAGCGTGGCCGACGCTTGGCCCAGGATTTGGCCAAGCTGGAGACCCAGGCCAGAGGCGCAGAACGGGCCGTGGAGGCCATCGGCGCCACCGAGCGCGAGGTCCGTGAGGGTCAGGAGCGCCTGCGGTGGGTGCAGGAGCGGATCCTGGGGGCCAAGAACCTCGGACGGATCCTGACCGCGCTCTCCCGCGAGACCCGGATGTTGGGGGTCCGGATCGTCTCCATGCGGCCCCTGGCGGAACGGGCCGCCTCCGGCGACGTCCCGACTCGCCAGCTCCCGGTCGAACTCGAGATCCACGGTCGCTTCCTGGACCTGGGTCGTTATCTGGAGGGGCTCCAGACCGCCCCGTTCCTCTTCACGGTCGAGAGGGTCCAGGTGACCCGGGCCGACAAGGAAGGGTCGCGTCTGGCCATGCGAATGGTGGCCGTGGCTCATGTTCGGCCCCAGGGGCCGTAGCTCATGACCGCCTGGCTGACCCCGCGGGTCAAGGTGCTGCTGATCCTGGCAGCCCTGGGCCTCGTGCTGTACCTCTGGAATCCGCGACCGCCTGGTGCACCGGGGACGCCCCCGGCGCGGGGCGCGCCGGCCAGTGGGGTACCCCAACTTCCGGAAGCGGTGCAGCAGCTCCTCGGGACGACGACGAAAGGCGCCCCCAAGCCGACCCTGTCGCCCG
>Ga0315294_10005462_pt1 | contig 13955 bp, 22 predicted proteins | sample YL17G13_40_MG_FD_203626 | JGI IMG/M metagenome (GOLD analysis project Ga0315294, IMG submission 203626) | Sediment microbial communities from Yellowstone Lake, YNP, Wyoming, USA - YL17G13_40 | ecosystem: Environmental > Aquatic > Freshwater > Lake > Sediment | place: USA: Wyoming | collected... | reverse complement strand
CAAGAGGATTGATTATACTCGTAATATTAACTCCACCGATAGTTGTCATAACATCAGTTTTAATGCGCTCAGCATAAAGATTAGCTATATCCTGGGCAAGCTTACCAGTGGTAAGAATTACTCTAGGCACTCCGCCAGCTTCCCAAATTGATCTGATGTCAGCTTCAAGACAGGTTTCGTCTACAGCGCCACTATCAGATGTTGAAGTAATCAATCCAAATAAGCCAGCCATAGTCCTATAAGTAGATGATCCATTACCAACTTGAGACGCAACACCCATTAATAAAGTTTTTTCCAATTCAAGAGCCAATTGCTTCATCGCTACCATGATCTGATAGTTTACTTCACTTCCACTACCACCAAGCATCCTGACAGCATTCTGAATACCCGATATCTCCACGGTCCTACTAAATGTTTGCACGTAGTTTGATGGACGGGTTCTAACTCTAGCTTTTGCTTTCTTGCCATCAGCACCCTCATGTTCAACCTGAGACACAATGTGAATAGTCGATCCATGAGCATGGGTAGCCGCAGTACTACCTCCGTAAGGCCTTGTTGCAACCGTTAAAGCGTCGTCAGTTACAGCAGTGACCAACATATATTCGCGATCTATCCTGATGATAGTATCGACGTCAGTGTCAAATAATTCGCCATCCCCTGCAGCAACGTCTACTGTCGTCTCACTATTATCCAAATTGTCGGCATGATCTAGCGTAGTAACTAATGAGCCAAGCTCATCCTCAATCCATTCCGCAAGAATTGCACTGACTTGAATCTTTGGCAAAAGTAATTGTAAAGGGGTGTCCGAAGGCGAGATCGTATGTATACCCTCAGCAACGAAAACGTCCGCAGTGGCAGCCATATCGTAAGATTGCATAAGTTCTGTGACAACAGCCATAATAAGGTCCTCCAATATAAAAATTTGTATAGTTAGAGCAAGGTATGAATGCCAATGTTTATCTAAACAAAGGTATGCTATCTAGCAGGAAGGAACGGATCTACCGCTATTAGTTGAGAGATGAAAGCTGAGAGTTTAGAGTTTAGATAGATAAAATAGAGAAGGTGGACTCTCAAGTCTCATCTCTCATCTCTCAACTCTCATCTCTCAGCTCTCAACTATATAATTAAAGTTTCCCAACATAAAACCTTAATCTACTCTCTCAGCTCTCAGCAATTCAGCATTGTATCAAAGCGGCTAGAAAAGAATATAAAAAAAAACTAGCCGCCTCAATACAAGGGAAGAAATTATCATCATAACTCAGATCGAGATCAGCACATATAAATGTGAATGCCCCATAATAAAAGATTATGCAGACCAACTATATCCTGTGCATTATAAACCCTTATCAATACTATATACAGACATGCCATCCAATGCCAGAAATAAGGGCTTTTTGTTGTTTTTATGGCATAGCAAAATGGTGATCCCATAGAGAATCTATGGCTAAATGGCATGGCAACGTAATTGGCAACGGTATCACTATCAGCACCTTTTGAGATACCAAGTTCCATCTAAACTCAATTACACCGCTCCGTCTCTCGAACCTCACGGCGCTTGTCATTCTGCTTGTCACGTCTAACTTAATTCTACCGCTCCGTTGCTCGAGACCGCCTTCGAGAGAAAAGAAGCGCGGCGGTCTCGAGCAACTGCGCTCTGTCAATCTGCTGTCACGTCCAACTCCACTTGATCGCTTGGGGGTTCGAGAGACTCCGCTATCCTTTACCAATTCGAAAGGTTTTTGTTCGCAGAAGCGTTTCCCCCGCCTTATGCTTTGTGGTGAAAGTCTTTACCAATTCGTCAGTCTATACCATTGGGAAAATATAGGGCGGGGGAAATTCATAGGTAATCTCAGAAAACGTTTCCTGGAACGGTTCATCTTTTCTTTTATCCGAACTCTCACTGGGTGCTTTTTTTCCTGTTGGGTAAGTCGGGGCTGTTTTTTATTCCCTACTTTAATCTCAGGAACGCGCCCTTCGGGTTTAATTAAAAATTCCTCTATATAAACCCAAATCTAAATCTTCTTATGGGGTTGTGGTTTTTGGCGTTTTTCTTTTTTCTGTCTGGTGGCTCTGGTGGCTCGTTTTTTCTTGCCTCTGCCCGTCCCTGCGGGTCGGGCTTCGGCGGGCTTCGCCCCCTCTTTTTCCTTCTTTTTTGGTGTTTTTGGTGGGCGTCTTTTTGTTTTGTTTTTCTCCCTTTGCGTCCTTGCCTCTTGTGGTGCGTTTTTCGGTGGTTCTGTGTTTGGTCTGGCGGGGTGTTCGGTCTTTTTTTGTTCCATTTTGTTGCAACCGTCAGTTTTCTGTCGTTTTCTCTTGCTCTTTTTTTACTTGACTTTTGCTTTATTTTATGTTATAATAAAGGCACTTGCAGGGGGGTATAAAATTAAATAAGTTGGTTCGGTTGGCTTCGTGGCTTCTTTCCCGCTTTTGCGGGGTTGGGGGTTCTTATGTTTGCTCTTCTTCGTCTTGGTTGCCGGGTGGTTTCGCGGGTGTCCGTCCCTGTTCTCGGGCTCCGTCTGTTCTGTTTCCGCTCTGGTGTGTCCTCTGGTTTCTCTGTTCCTGTTCTTCGTGTCGGCGTCTGCTGGCTCCGGGTTGGTCCTGGTTGGTTTGGTTATCGCCTTCCCTGTCCTATCCGCCGTGCTGGTCTGTGTTGGCGTCGTCGTTCTCTGTAGGGGTTTGTTGTCTCTCCGCCGTGTGCTTGTTTCTTTTTGCCCTTCGGGGCTTTGGGGGTGTTTGGTGTGTCTGTTGGGTTTGCGTCGTCGGGTCCTGTCGTCGGCTTCTTGGGTTCTCGGTCTCTTGGTGCTTCTTGGGGCGCTGTCGTCCGCTCTGCTCTTACTTGGGCTTGTCCTCCTGGGTCTTCTTTCGGCGTGGCTGTGGGTTGCTCTGCGGGTGTTGATTCGGTTGCTCTGTCCTCGTCCTTAGGTATGGGCTTGCCTGTTTCTCTGTTTGCTGTGGGTGGTCCTGCTGTTCCTCCTCGTGGCCGTGGCCCTCTTGGCCCTTTGGTCGGGTTCTGGTCGGGGTCCTCTTCTCTGATCCGTAATGTTGCCCGCCTGTGTTCCTCTGTGTTCTGGTTTGCTGGCGGCCCTCTGGCTGTCCCTCTTCGTGCGCGCCTGTCTCTTCGTTCCCGTGCGCTTATTTCCGCCGTGTCCTTTTCTGGCGGGTCTCTTGTGGTTGCTTTCGTTGCGGGCGGTGTTAAGGCGTCTGCTGGGTCCTGGGCCGCCGTCCGTTGGGCTTTGCTCTCGGGCCTCTCTGTTGTTGTCGTTCCCTGTGGCTGTCCTGTGTCCTGTTTCCCTGCGTCCTTTGTTGGCGTTGGGTCTGTGTCTTGGGTGGCTCTTCCGGCTTCTGCGGGCTTCCCCGGGTTCTCTTGTGTTCGTGGCTCTCTTGGTGTCCAACTGTCTTTGTTTTAGGTGCTTTTCTGCCTTGCCCTCGTTTTTCGGGGGCTTGGTCCCTATGTCGGTTTTGTGTGTTCGTGTGGTTATACAAGGAGTGTGTCATGAATAATATAATTGTTAAGGCTATCATGGAAGATGTGTATTATCCGATCGAGGTCAGTTTAAATCAAAGGGAGCTGGTTCTACCAACTTCAGGTGGAGCCCTATGTTGCTTATCCCTAAGGCAGGCAAAGAAACTGCTTGCTGATCTAGAAGCCGAAATTGAGATAGTGGAATGGGAAGAAGCGAAAAAGAAAAAGGCTAATCCTGATCCAGAAGTGTCAGAAAAAAGAGAGTTTGCAGAGAAGATGGTTTTGCAGCCATCATCGGTCTATAACTGGTAATATCGGTCAGGCTACTCAGATCGTCTCTGAGTAGCCCTCCTTGTGTGTCGCGTGTGTGAGTGTGTCATCTCACATTAATATTATATAGGAGATTAAAAAAAATGGCTACAACAAAAAAAGAAATGGCTTTAATATCCACCGATGGAAGCCTTGATATCTCAGGTCAAGGTGTAACGATGTATCAGAAAATTAATGAGTATGTCAAAAACTCCCTCATTGAAGGTCAGCATTACGGAAAGATTCCGGGAACAAATAGACCATCATTATTCAAGGGCGGAGCCGAAATGATTAATAAAGAGGCAATGCTAATCCCTGACTTTGAGATACTCCATGAAAAAATAGACTTTGAGACTCCGTTTTTTGCTTACATGTTTAAATGCACGTTGCATAAAGACGGAATGAAAGTGTCCGAAGGCTACGGCGCTTGTAGCTCAAAAGAAAGAAAGTTTCTATCAGATCGAAATGATAAGCATTTTCTGTTTAATACAATCTTGAAAATGGCAAAGAAAAGGGCCTATGTAGACTCGACTATAACAGCTTGGGGCTTATCAGGTATTTTTTCTCAGGACCTGGAAGATTTGCAAGCTTCGCCAGTTGAGAAAGAAGCTCCGCCAGTGGAGACAAAAACTCCACCAGGTCCTACTCCAAAAGATGGTCCCGATCCTGTCAATGGCGGCGAAAATGGCTTTGATAAATACGCTTATTACCGGGCTAAATACTTCGCTACAAAAAAGATTCAAAGCATGAACGCCGATGAGCGCCATAATTGGAATCTAAAATTCATCGGAACAGAATCATCGCAGAGATGGTCACTGACTCAGTGGAATCTAGCTTGTGAACTCGCAAAGGCACAGTCTGAGCCAATGGCATTTACGATTACAGGCGAAGAAAATGATTTGTCTGGACAGAATGATCCCGAAGGAAAGAAAGCACTACCGCATTTTGACCGACAAAACGGCAATAACTCAGGGATCACCAGTCAACAGATGAACGCTATCGGCAAACTCTGTGAACTCAAAGGCTATCAGATAAAAGAAAACCTTGATCAGTGGACAACTGATCAAGCTAATCAGGCTATACAGTTTCTAAACAAAAATTAAGCTCTAAGTCACCGGGAGCGGAAACGTTCCCGGTCCATCAGAAAGAAACAGATGACAACAATCAAAGTAAACGATATTTTCTACATGCTGACTTGCGTAAGCCCGGGCATTAAATTCTTCAGGGTAGTGTCAGTGCCAAATAATAGCCACGTAGTAGTAAAAGAGATTGGAAGTACTATCTCAAGGCGCAACCCATCAGACAATACCGATTGGCGTAAGTGTGCCATGCCGCGTGAAGATGAGGTGACTGGTGAACCAATAGACAAAAGAATTATCAGCAACGGATGTATCAGAATTGCAAGAAATTGTAAAGCGTTTAAATGGAATAATAAACCAGTAAACATTTACAGATAACGAAACCGAAAGGAAAAAAAATCATGAAAAGAGACAAACGCTTTTGGAAAAGATTAAACAAATATGAACGATCATACTTAGTCAGATACGAAAGAGCAAATAAAAATTACCATACTTTCATGGAAAGCAGACTATGCCCAATGTGTGAATATCCAATGTCATGTCCTCCAAGATGCAATTGTCTAAAAGAATATGACAGAATCATCGCAAAAGCCAAAGGAAAAAAATCATGAAAATAGAATGTCTACTACTAACTTTTCACAGCTGCAATAACTGCAATCTAAGACACAAATGCTTTAAGGTGTGGAAATATGCGGCTCACGATCTAGCACAGTCTTATAAGACAGCGATAGAGCATATCGCAGAACTTACAGAAGAAAATGAAAAATTGAGAACTAGAATTGATGAGCTGGCAGACCTTGCTACAATCAAAATCATTCAGGAGGAGTTAAATGCCAAGAAAGTTTAATCTAAGCGAAAATTGCGGAAACTGTAAACACAGGAACGACGCACTAACAAAACACCTTAAAGAGCAAGGCTTTATAATATGCTACTACCACAAGGAACATCCTTTGATGCTGTCTCACGAACATTGCACCAAATGGGAAAGCAAAATACCACAACCAACTCAATTAAAACTATTTTAAAATAACTTGATCTTATATTCCTATGCCTCTATAATATAGGGGCATAGGGCAAAAACACAATAAAAGGAGATTGAAAAATGAAAGAATTGAAAGATCAGAAAGTTATCACCGGCAGGAAAACTTATATCTACAAAGACCATTCCCTTAACATAAGCCTGAACGAGAAGAGCAGGGAAATGCTTGATGAACTTAAAGAAAAAACAGGGGCATCCAGCTACTCGGAAGCCGTAAGAATGCTAATATACAACGCCCATAAAGACCTCGCATAGCGTTTAAAATACAATAAGCCCGCCATCTTTGCTGACTAGCAGGCTTATCGAATTAGCAACGTAAGGGAACAATCACCCTATACCCATATTCTAACACAATATGGCGATACAATCAAGGAGTAATATCATGTTGTTTAGAGATTTATCACTACAAGCGAAAGCGATGTATCATGCAGTTGTCAGATCAAAAAATAAAAAGACAAACCAACTTTTCCACCGCATAGACAATTTAGCATACCGGGCAGGATTAGACCATAAATCCGCAGTATACGCCATTCGTGAACTCATCGACAAAGAGATCATAAGCAGAGAATCACGTCCCGGACATTCCAGCATTTACACATTCCTGAAAGAGCTTCCACTAGAAGATGAACCCGCATTAGATAGCCTTTTTCCCACTACCCGATCAGTGTTGGTGTCCCACCACTACCCGGTGGCACTGTCCCACCACATAACAACAGGATTTAAACATAGCAATTTAACAACAACAGAATGGCTAAGCAAAAAACTTTTTTATAATCTTATAAAACAGTACGGTCAAAAAGCCGTCAGCGATCGTGTTGTTGTTATTTCGAAAATGAACGGACAGATCAAGAATAAGACAGGACTGCTGGTAGCCAGTCTAAAAGGCAATTACATTCCAACCTGTAAAGAGTTTAGAGAAAAAGAAAAATCAGAAGCTCATTCAAAATGGATTGACCAAGAAAATGAGAAACGCAGAAAAGAGATCGAGCAATGGGAACTAAAAACGAAACTTACACCCGAACAAATAAAGGAAATGATTGATCAAGTGGGAAAGGAAAATTGAGATGCCAAAATATACAGGAGATAAAATTATAAGTTTTCGCTGTGATCCTGATATGAACCACAAACTAACTACCTACTGCAAAAATTCAGGACAACAAAAAAGCCGATTTATTAGAAATGCCATAAAACAATATCTTAAAACTCAAGGCAGCTTAAATAACTCTGTATTACAATACAAGTACAGCCCAGCAATTTTTTATGGAGATAACATTTAAAATTACGTAGCAGAGACTTTTTGTAATACAACTCCGGGTAAATTAGAAAGGAAAATTGAGATGACCAAAATAGTAAAAATTATTATTAACGACTGCGTTGGTTGTAATCATTTTGATCGATTTAGGCATGACAAAAAATATAGTGGATACTGCTGTGTATCCAAGAAAAAAATTCCACACAAGAAAATACAAAATATTGATGAAATTCCCGACTGGTGTTCACTAGAAGAATCAAATTGACATCTGAGCAGATAAAGGAAATGTTTAATCAAGTGGGAAAGGAAAATTGAGGTCCTAAGATCTAACTCTATTTATCAAATTATCTATCTTTTCCTCTAATTCACATAATAATGATCTCAAAACAGTGTCTTCAGCAATATCACCCCGATCCTGATCCTTACTAATCACCGTAAAATCCAAAATGTCCGTCAACTCATTCACTTTTTTCGTCATACGGACTATTTGTTTAACATAACTACGCTCTTCTATCAATTCTTTCATTATTCTAACTCTCCTAAAGCCATCTTAAACATGATTGCTTCAATATGCGACTCAAAAGACGACACAACACCGACTTCATATCGGACATCACCAGAAGTAACAAAATCGCCAGTCTGTAAACTCTCTGAAGGGCCCACGTATAGCCTAAATCGCTGTCTTGTATCCTTGCCCTGATTATCCTGATTATATTGTCCTGTATATCCCGGCTCCACGAAAGCCTCAATCACGCCAGCAGTATCGACATCAGCAATGCTCATATCCTCAAGCTCGCCGATATCAGTCCGGGTGCCCCCTGAATTTCTGCTTATCGTTATCGCAACGCTATTTTTCGTTAGAAACACTGGAAGATCCGCCATACTTTTCCATCCTCAACATTATCAATTCCTTTTCAAGCTCACCATCGTCATCATCTGGACATAACTCCTGAGATAAAAATTTCGTCATCACTTCCCAGGGACTAAGCAAATTATCTTCTTTTTTGCCATCGTTAGGTCCGATTATCTTACCCGCCAACTCCAATCCAGCAAATTTCAACATTATCAATTTTGAGGTAGGAATACTAGAGAGATCCCTTTTTCCCATCTCAATATCAATCATCTCTATTTCTTTGGCGATAGCCTGAATCCGTCCAACCCGGCCCAGATTATGAAGCTCTATTGCCACTTCCAGACCACGACTCTTAGCATCCCTGATCTGATCCGCAAATATCCAGCCCCATCGTTTCAACGTTTTCTCAGACACACCCAACACGATCGAGATTGCCCGATAAGATTCCCCAAGCCCACGTCGCGCGATGAACTCATTTTTAACGTCGTTAGTATAAGCCATCAGAACCAACTTTAGTTGAGAGATGAGAGTTGAGAAAAGCTGAGAGTTGAAGGTTGAGAGTTGAGAGTAAAAATCTTAACTTTCAACTCTAATCTCTCAGCGCTCAACTTTAAGCTCTAAGCTCTCAACTCTCAACTCTAAACTCTCAACTCTAAGCTCTCTCAGAACCCCGTAAAATAGATCGTTGATTTGCCACGCTGACCATGATTATTGCGAGGAGTGATCCCATCCGTCATCAAATCAATTCTCCCGGCTTCAATCGAAGGATTGCAAGGTCCTCCGCCAGTAGTCAGCCCAGTCTTTGTTCGTCTAGTTTTCTTCTTCTTCTTCACCATAATTACCTCCTAACCGGGTCCACTCTATCGCATGGTTGATATCACTAATACATTTATTCAACTCAGCCACCAAAACCACAAACCTTGACCTTTGCCATTCAAGAAAAGCGATCACTGCATCACGATCCCCTAAATCAAAAATAGACCCAACTTGATTTGACATTTACTCATCGTCAGAATCCAATTTATCTTTAGCCCTGATCCCGAATTTCTGCTCCAAATAACTCAACCCGTTCAGAGACCGATCAACAACCCGCTTGATTGAATTCACAGAAGAACCCGAAAAGTAAATCTTAAGAGAATACGAATATTCACCTTTTGTAGATCGACTTATTTCTAAAGACGAATTCCCGACTATTCCAGACTCCAACATTATCATCACCTCAGTATTACTATACATCTGTTAAGGCAATTTGTCAATATTATGTCGCAATAAGCCCCAAACTTCTCAATGTCGCAAGTGCCAAATTCAACTGAGTAATAGCAGATGCCGCATCAGTAGCGTTAGCAATCGCCGCATGTTGAGCCGCAGGCGCCGTTCCGTAGAATCCAACGTTCGATCCATCGTGATTTAGATCGCCATCTATTTCTGCATTGCCGACTACCTTCAGGTTATTATCACCAGGGTCAGCATCTTCACCAACCGCAAGACCACCATTGATCGCCAACTGAGCCACTGGTGTGGATGTGCCAGCCCCAAATTTGCCGCCAGCAGTAAAGCAACTCAGCACCGTTCCACTAGAATTTATTAACTGCATAATGTCAGCGGTCTGATTAGCCACACATTTCAGATATAAATTTGGCATTGTTGTTACAGTAGAATAAACCTCCAATGCCGCCACAAAAGGCTGCGTGTATCCTGCGTTGATTCCCGTTCTTCCTGAACCATCAATAATTACACGAGGAGTCGCGCTATTTATATCATAAATCTCAAAATTGCCCCTCCGTTCTACAGTAATGAAATCATCCCCAAGTCCTTGCAAACACCATCTACCTATACCAGTTATTTTTGGCAACAATCTAGTAGATGAAAGACCGCCATACTTACCAGTAGGATTTCCCACTATCCGTATTAGTCCAGTTTCGGCACTTGTAGCATATATACCATCTGCATTGTCAGCATCATTTGTGTTTATACCAATTGCACCAACTTTACTTATGCACGCCAACACTGTTCCTGCACTATCTCTCCATTCATGCAGATTAGCTGTCTGTAAAGACGCTCCTTTTGTGATTTGCCCAATAACTGCCGCAGTTGTATCAACTTCAAACTTTGCGCCACCATCCGTCGTCCCGATAGCAACATTACCACCATCCTTAACGAATATCCCGGCGCCACCATCTTCAAATAGTGAAAGTCCAGCACTATCCCTAGCCCTTATTTTGTCTGTCTGGATCATTCTATTATCGCCAATGTCCCAATCAGCAGACAAAACCCTTGAGCCACCCGCAAGAAGATATTGGCTGTGATCGTCATCAGATAATCCGCCAAGCCCGCCGTGATCTATCTGAGCGCCATCCCCGCCAGCATGATCGTGGCTATCACCATTCGTCACACCTTTACCACTAACGGCATAATCCCCCGAAGATGTATAAGCCGCCGACCCCAACCCCAAAATAGCCTTTACTTCTGCCAGAGTTTTCTTTACGAACGTAAATGTCGAAGTTCCAGCCCCAACTAGAAAGTCACCGACAGCCTCAGCCAGAGAATGCTTAACCGCAACACCATCGAGAGTTGCAAGCGACTCAGACAACCAACCTAAAGTTACTCCCAATGAGAATAAATCAGACTCAACAACTCCAATAGCATTAAAAACCCTTGCTATATCCGAAATCAATGCAATCGGATCACCGTCTACCGTAGGCGTATTTTTGATCTCTAAATCCTTAAACCATCCTTTGACTACCCTTGCCATAGAAGAACCTATAGAACCAGACATAGAAAGATCAGTAACCCCTGTTAATGCTCCATCCACAACAGCCAGAGAACCCCGCTTAACAAATTCGCGCAATCCGTAGCGCTCAGCTATTTCCTCTAATTCGTATAGGAGATCCCGCTTTTCTTCATCATTCATCGGCTAAAGTTTCCATTTCCAATATTACTTTCCTCGTGATAGACTCGTCGTTATGGCCGCCCAACCATTCCTCCGGCATAGCCAGAAACATGACCTCGAAATATCTTTTATACGTTATCCTGATTGTATCACCAAGAGTCTGTCCTATAAGCGTCACTGATCGTCCATCTGTCGCTATTGTATACTCAGTAGTCAACTCTAGAGTATAACCCGTTTCCATATTCTTAACACTGACCACATCACCAGTGATAACGTCCACTATTGCCTTATGACTCAAATCGATAATTTCAGTTTCATCCAAATCTATATCTTCTGTCAACTCAGGAACGTCGCCATCATCAAAATAAACTAACTCATTACATCTCATTAAAGTCTTTAAATTCTCATATTGAGTAGCATCAACAAAATTCCATTTCAACTTGAAAGTATAATGAACTACATTTAGATCGTATTCTCTAATCCCATCTAAACTTTTGTGAAAACTGCCCGCTCTGTGAGGCGTCCGGAAATAATTATCAGGGTCATTCAGGATCATATTGCCACTCATTGAAACATCGTCTATATAAAAGGGCCCTGCATGTTCCACAGGCTGACTGAACGTTATGCGAACAGATACGCAGTCTACAGGCACCAAGATATTGCATTCATATCTAATCCATTTTTCTATATCGTCAAGCTCAACTGTTTCTATTTCTACGTCATTAGTGACATCCCAAAAGGTTAAATCTAATGTTCCCAAATCTATCTTATATAAGCAGGAAAAAGAGTATAGAATTTCCGGCATTACCACCGCGTCATAATAAGCTCCCTCGTCAATACCCAATGGAGAATCATCAAGACATAGCCCATCGCCAAGATCGTAGTCATCGCCTAAGTCCCATGGCACGCCAGCCATCTTCATGACAGACGGCCTAATATTGTCGCCAGTATATCTGCTAGCTTCAATCTTATCGCCATCTGTTTCTGTCCAAATATCAGGGTCAGTGCCGAAAGTCTGCACACCATATTCCGCCGGTGCAGAGAGAGTTAGTCTAAATCTTGTTGCCATTATATTACCTCTAGTTGAGGGTTGAGAGTTGAGAGTTGAGAGCTTAGAGAAATAAAATGAACTCTCAACTCTCAGCTCTAAGCTCTCAACCCTCATCTCTCAACCCTCATCTCTCCTTAACATCTATGATTAGCATATTAAAACCATCAACAGATATAATAGAAGAGCTATCAAGCAAATCATCATTGATCGCAATATAAAGAAAAGAGCATTGACCATTCTTATGGTCAGCGATCCCATTGATGACATCCCAAATAGACAAAACTTGGCCCTGTCGGTCCGAACACCATTGACAAGGATTCGGTCCAACTACACGCACGGCATAGGCTTTGCCATCCAGCAATGCATCCGCAGCTTCTCTGGATAGCGCCAAAGACTTTTCATTCTGTTCAGACAAATTTTGATTCGAATCAGCCATCTACTGACCCACCAACTTCATAGCAGTAAACAACAACCCTATGATCGCAACCGTAACTCCAAGCACCTTCCAGACAAGAGTGTCAACCTTGCTTTCTATCCGGGACATCACACGATTGATCCCATCATGGCGCTCATCGCAAAATTTCTGATCCATGTCTTACTCCATTAGTTGAGAGTTGAAAGTTGAGAGATGAGAGTTTAGAGTTAAGAGTTAGACCCCATCTTCTTTCTCTCAACTCTCAACTCTCAACTCTCAGCTCTTAACTTGACCGCTTCGTCCCTTCTTGCTGCGAGGGCTTCGAGGACTCCGCCCTCTTGCTTCGAAGGGACTGCGCTTGGTCAAAAACTAAATCTCAAAAGGCAATGAGCTTGAAACTGTCGTTCCGCCAATAGCGATCCCGACAGCACCATCGGTATAGGCAACCGTTGATCCTGCATGATCAAGAGCCACCGTCCCAAACGTAAAAGCCTCTCCTGTGTCCTTTGCTGTAACCGTTCCCATCCTCACGTGAGCCGAAGCAACCGCAGGGATACCAACGATAGCCAATGCCGCCGAGTCGTAACCCGTTGAATTTGCCGCAGCTTCAACAGCGTCTATCGTTCCGTTAATGCCAATATCAAACGCACAAGCCCCAAATTTGCCATTAGGGATCACGTCATTTCCCGGCTCGGTTCCAGCAGTATCCGCTGCTTTCGCATAGATCGTGCCAGCGATCATGTAATAAAATAAAGCACTAGCAACCGCTGTCTTATCACCCGATCCGATAGCAAGCGTTGGCGCACTCATAAGCCCGGAGGTGAACGATGCTTTGAGTGCATTTGCCAACGCCTTAAGATCAACAATAACAGTCCGAAGCTCATTAAGCCATTGAGCTAAAGTATATCCTTGTGCCAAACATGCCAATGCTACAGCACGCAATATAGCTCTCATAAATAAATCCCCCTATATTACATCGCATTCCCCCGCTTGTGCGGGGAAATGCTAGGTTAAAAATCTATATCATTTAGTTGAGAGATGAGAGTTGAGAGAAAGCTGAGAGTTGAAGGTTGAGAGTTGAGAGTAAAAATCTTAACTTTCAACTCTCAACTCTCATCTCTCATCTCTAAGCTCTCATCTCTCAACCAGAAAAATCAGCCAGTTAAGCCATGACGACCAGCGTGTGCGTTTGCATTCATTAACTCAAGAGTATAATCGCCGATAATCAATCGCTTTTCTGAGTCTCCATCTTTAGCAAGAGGCTGCATCTGAAAAGGTCTAACGTATCCAAGCGCTATCCTCGCAGTATCCAAAATAAAATACTCACCAGCGCTCATTAAGCGATGAGGGATAATTGCGATTGGTCCTACGCCAAGAGGATTGATTATACTCGTAATATTAACTCCACCGATAGTTGTCATAACATCAGTTTTAATGCGCTCAGCATAAAGATTAGCTATATCCTGGGCAAGCTTACCAGTGGTAAGAATTACTCTAGGTACTCCGCCAGCTTCCCAAATTGATCTGATGTCAGCTTCAAGACAGGTTTCGTCTACAGCGCCACTATCAGATGTTGAAGTAATCAATCCAAATAAGCCAGCCATAGT
>Ga0315294_10005461_pt1 | contig 13955 bp, 11 predicted proteins | sample YL17G13_40_MG_FD_203626 | JGI IMG/M metagenome (GOLD analysis project Ga0315294, IMG submission 203626) | Sediment microbial communities from Yellowstone Lake, YNP, Wyoming, USA - YL17G13_40 | ecosystem: Environmental > Aquatic > Freshwater > Lake > Sediment | place: USA: Wyoming | collected... | reverse complement strand
TATCCGCCATAGGCGCCCGCGTTGCCCACCACAGCGCCGCCTACAGTGCCAGGCACGTCCACGGCCCACTCCAGGCCCGCCAGCCCGCGCTCCACGGCTTGGCGCGCCGCGTGGCGCAGAAGGGCCCCGGATTCGGCCTGCAGCCACCCGGTCTTGCCGTCATCCTGCAGGGAGAACTCGAGGGCGCTGGCGCGGTTGTGAATCACCAGCCCGCGCACGCCCTGGTCCGAGACGAGCACGTTGGCCCCGCTGCCCAAGAGCAGGTAGGGAATGTGTTGCTCCCAGGCCAGGCGCACCACGTCGCGCAGCTCGGCTGCCGCATGCACTACCACATAATACTCAGCCGGGCCTCCAATCCCAAATGTGGTATGCCTGGCCAACGGCTCGTTTGTTAACAGGCGCTCTCCCAGCGCCGCTTTCCATTGCTCCGCACCCATGCTCACGCCTGTCTGCGTGCCTGCAGCACGCTCTCGCCCACCCGATCGCCATTGCCCGCGCCCAGTGTCAGCAGGACATCGCCTGGCCGCAGCTCGGCCTGCAGCAATGCGCTGGCCTCCGGCAGCGTGGCCACGTAGCGCACGTCGGGGTGGCGCACGCGCTGTACCAGATCGCGCGCGTGGATGCCCAGGTCGTCCTTTTCGCGCGCCGCGTAGATCTCCGAGATCAACACGTGATCGGCGTCTCCAAAGCTGACCGCAAACTCGTCCAACAGCGCCCGGGTGCGGCTGTAGGTGTGCGGCTGGAAAAACACCCACAGCGGCCGCTGGCCAAAGCGCCGCCGCGCCGCCGCCAGCGTCGCCTGAATCTCGGTCGGGTGATGGGCATAGTCGTCGATCACCGTCACACCCTGCGCCTCGCCTTTGATTTCAAAGCGCCGCCGCACGCCGTGAAAGCGCGGCAGAATCTCCAACACCCGCGCCAGGTCCAGTCCCAGCCGGTCCACCACGGCCAGCACGGCCAGCGCGTTCGAGACGTTGTGCAGGCCCACCAGCCGCAGCCGCGCCTGGCCGACGACCTGGCCCGCGTGCCAGACGGCGAAATCGCTGCCGCCCCACTCGTTGACGCACACGTCACGCGCTTGCCAATCGCCCTCGGCGCGCAGGCCATAGGTCACCGCCGCCACGGCCCTGTGCTGCGCCGCCTGTCGCAGCAGGTCCACTACACGCGGCTGGTCGGCGCAACCCACCAGCGTGCCCCCCTCGGGCACCAACCGCAAGAAGCGCAGGAAATCAGCGCTCACCGCTTCCAGATCGGCAAAGCAGTCGGGGTGATCCATCTCGACCACTGTGACCACCGCCATGCGCGGGCGCAGCCCCAGGAAGGTGTGGTCATATTCGTCGGCCTCGACCACGAAATGCGGGCCGTGGCCCAGACGGGCGTTCGTGCCCAGGTCCTGCAGAATGCCTCCCACGATGAACGTGGGGTCGAGCCCCAGCTCGCTCAACACAAACGAGATCAGCGCCGACGTGGTGGTCTTGCCGTGCGTGCCCGCCACGGCGATGCCCCACCGGTCGACCATCATGTCGCCCAGCAGCTCGGCGCGTTTGACCACAGGGATGCCCGCCTGACGCGCGGCCAGCAGCTCCGGGTTGTCGTCCGGCACCGCCGACGAGACGATCACCAGGTCGGCCCCGGCCACGTTCTCGGCGCGGTGGCCGGCGAAGACTTGCATGCCCAGCACCTGCAGCTCGGCCGTGAGCGCGCTGGGCTGCGCGTCGGAACCCGATACCTGGTAGCCGTCCGCCAGCAGCACGCGCGCAATGGCGCTCAGGCCGATGCCTCCGATCCCGATCAGGTGCACGTGCCGCGTCTTCGCTTTGACCAGCCAACGTGTGGCGCTCAGTCTCCGTTCCTTCCTTCTGCCCTGGCCCTCCTGCCGCCCCGGTCAAGAGAGCGGCCATTCTGCATGGGGCGGGTGGCCAGCTCCGTTCCTTCTTTCTGCCCTGGCCCTCCTGCCGCCCCTGGTGATCGGCTGGCCTATGAGCGTACTCAGGATCAGCACCAGGACTATGCCGCCCAGCAGCACGGCCACGATCATCAAACCATCCCCCTGCAGCAAACGCCCGTTGGGCAGGCCGCTCACGGCCACTGTGACTTGCTGTGGGACGCCTTGCGCCGATACGCCCTCGGCGGCAATGCCCTGCGCCTGCAAAGCCGCGACCTTGGGCTGAAAGTACTTGAGCAGGTACTCCTTGACCAGTGAGACGGTCAAGAAGCCGTTGAGCAGCCCCAGCAGCCCACCCAGGATGCGGCTGAGGCCCGCGACGCCCTTGGTCGCGCCACGCGCGCTGTAGGACAGGATCACGAACAAGATCAGCACGACCACCAGCAACAAATACGGGTTCTTGCCGTCAAAGGGCATCTGGATTGCGCCGTAGCGCGTCAGCAACTGCTTCGGGTCGACGTTGAAGCGCCCCTGGACGAAAGCGACGATCAGGCGAAAGAACTTGGACACGTACTCGATGATCGGTGCGGCCAGACGCGGCTCGAACAGAATGGCCGTGAGCGCGCCCAGGAAGACCGTGGTGATGAACTCGGCGTACCAGCCCCGCGTGGCGCCCACGAACATGAAAAGGGCCATCACCAAGAGCAGCACCTGGTCGTAGGGAATCTGGATTGTAAACGGACTGCCACCCATCACTTGCCTCCTGCCATCTGTGCCAACTGCTCGGCTAGGGCCTGCGCAGCGTCTTGACGCGCCAACCTGTGCGCGCTCTCTGCCATGGCGCGCCGCGCACCCTCGTCGGCCAGCAGCTTTTCCAGCGTTGGCAGCAGGGCGCCCTGCTCCAGGTCCACGTCGCGTATCTTGCACGCCGCACCCTGGCTGACCAGATAGTCGGCGTTCAGGTCCTGGTGTTGCCCCGAGTAGGGGTAGGGCACCAGGATGCTGGGCAGCCCCAGCGCGGCAAACTCACCCATGGTCGCCGCGCCCGCGCGGGCCACGGCCACGTCGGCCGCGCGCAACGCATCGACCATCTCATCGTACAGGTACTCGTACAGATGATAGCGCCCCTGTAGCTCTGGCGGCAATTGCGCCCGGCGCTCGTTCAGCCAGGCCACGTCCCGTGGCCCTGCGATGTGCAGCACCTGCGCCATCCCCAGCAGGCGCTCCAGCGTATCGCCGACGGCCTGGTTGATGCTGTGCGCGCCGCGACTGCCGCCGAATACCAGCACGGTCAACTCGTCGAGCGCTAATCCCAAGCGCTCGCGCGCGCCCTGCCGGTCGGGCGTGTACAGCGCCTGGCGCACCGGATAGCCGGTGACCACGGCCTGGCCGGGAGGGAAGTAGCGCAGCGAGGCCTCGAACGAGACCGCCACGCGACCCGCCAAGCGCGCCAGAAACCGGATCGCCCAGCCCGGCTCGATGTCCGGCAGGTAGATCAGAGCCGGAAGGCGCTGCAGCCACGCTGCCAGCACCACCGGGATGGAGGCATAGCCCCCTGTCGCCAGCACCACGTCGGGCCGAAAGCGCCGCACGATGCCCCAGGCCTGCGCGCTGCCGCGCAGCAGCTCAAGGCCATTGGCCAGCGCCTGTGCGGGGCCCAGGCCCCGCAGACCCGCAGCGTGCACTGCATCGAAATCCACGCCGGCACGGGTCACAATGCTGGCCTCCAACCCGCCCACGGTTCCCACGTAGAGCACGGCCTGCAGCGGCCCGCGCTTCAGTTCATCCGCGACGGTGAGCGCTGGATAGACGTGGCCGCCCGTTCCGCCACCCGAAAGCAAAAGGCGCACTGCTCCGGAATTTCCTTTCTACGCCCGTGCGTGAGACATTGAGCAACAGGCCCAGCCCAGCCATGCACGAAACGAGCGACGAGCCGCCATAACTGACGAACGGAAGCGTCAGGCCGGTGAAAGGCAAGGTGGCCGTGTTGACCGCGACGTGCACGATGGCCTGGTAGGCAAACCAGCATGTCACACCCAGGGCCAGCAAAGTGCCAAAGGTATCTTGCGCGCGAAACGCCACCCGCAGCCCGCGGTAGGCGATGAACAGGAACAGGCCAATCACGATCAGGCAGCCCACCAGGCCCATTTCCTCGCCGATCACGGCGAAGATGGTGTCGGTGTGGTGTACCAAGGGATCGACGAGCTTCTGCGTGCCCGCGCCCAGCCCGCGCCCAAAAAGGCCGCCCATGCGCAGCGCCACCAGGATGGTATGGACCTGGTAGCCCGCACCCTGCAGGTCGGCCTCGGGATGCAGGAAGACCTGCACACGCGCGCGGGCATAGTCGGAGGTGAGGATGATGGCCAGCAGAGCCGGCACGCCCGTGAGCAGGCCGATGATCAACTGCGAGATCTCGGCACCCGCGATGAAGAACATGGACCCTGCCGTGATCAGTACCAGCACGGCCGCGCCCAGATCCGGCTCTAGCACGATCAAGCCGGTGACAACGCCGAGCAGGATGGCAAAGGGTACCAGGCCGTAGGTGACGTCACGGATCTCATCGCCCTTGGACGCAAGCCAGGCCGCGATATAGATGATGAAGGCCAGCTTGGCAAACTCACTTGGCTGCACGCTCCCGTCGCCGAACCAGCTCTGGGCATTGCCCTTCGCAACGCCGATCGCCAGCACTGCCACCAGGGCAAGGAAGGCAACGCCCATGAGCGTGGGCGCCATTCGCCGCACGAAGCGCAGATCGATGCGCGCCGCCACCGCGAGCGCCGCCGCGCCCAGGACAACCCACAGCAACTGGCGCTTAAGGTAGTGCAAGGGGTCCTTGGTTACCGGGAACGTGGCACTGTAGACCATGATCAGCCCAAGGGTGATCAGCACGATCACCGCCAGGAGCAGCGCATAGTCCACGCCTGTTCTGTTCGTCGTTCTTCGAGTCGTCATGCCACTTTTCTCACTTACAGCGCCCACAAGGGGCTATGCCAGTAGATCATAGGATGCGATGTAGCATCGGGCCTTGCCGTTCGCTTCGCGAAGACGAAGTGCCCGCTTTCTGCCCAAACGACGACGACTTGACGCCCACGACCACCCACAAGGAGCGATGCTACAGAGACTCGTGATCTACTGATGCTACGCAGCCAGGGCTTGCACATGCTGCTTGAAGGCCCTGCCGCGCTCCTCATAGTCGCGAAAGTCGTCAAAGCTGGTGCCACCCGGCGAAAACAACACTACCTGGCCCGGCCTGGCAAGCGATTGCGCCAACCGCACGGCGTCGGCCAGGCTCTGCGCGCGCTGCACCGGCGGAGCGGAGTGGCCCAACCGTCCCAGTGCCGTCTCGATCAAGGCGGCGGCCTCGCCAAAGGTGATGACCTGAACCACTTTGTCGCTGACTAGGCTGGCCCAGTCGTCCCAAGGCAGGTGCTTGTCCCGGCCGCCTGCCAGCAGCACGATGGGCTCCGCAAAGGAGCGCAAGGCCGCCATGGCGCGCTCAGGCGAGGTGGCAATCGAGTCGTTGTAGTACCTCACGCCCTGACACTCGAGCACCGCCTCCAGGCGGTGCTCCACGCCGTGGAAGCTGCGCGCCACCCCTGCCATCGCCGCCACAGACACGTCCAGCGCACTCACCACGGCGCAGGCAGCCAGCACGTTGGCCACGTTGTGCATCCCACGCAGGCGCAGCTCCGCAGCCGCGCAGATCGTCGTCTCGCGCTCACCCTGACGCAGCCGCAGCAGGCCGCCCTGCACGTAGGCGCCCTGCTCCACCGGCCACAGCAGGCTAAACTGCTGCACCTGCCCCGGCGTCAATGCCGCAAATCCGCGTGTGACCGGGTCATCCGCGTTGAGCACGGCGCAGTCCTGCGGCCGCTGGTGGCGCACGATGTGCGCCTTGGCTGCGGTGTAGGCCGCCATGGTCGGGTGCCGGTCCAAATGATTCGGCGTCACGTTGAGCACCGCCGCCACGGGCGGGCTCCAGCCCCCCTGCGGAAAGAGCGGGCTGACCAGTTCGTCGCGCGGCTCCGCATCCCCGTTCGGGCCGGGAGCCCGACGGGGCGACACGGCCAGCACAGGCCCGAAAAAGTCCAACTGGAAGCTCGAGAGCTCAATCACCACCACGTCGCCAGGCGCGATCTGCGCCAGACGCCCAATGAGCGGGCTTCCGATGTTGCCGCCCAGGTGCACGCGTTTGCCGGCCGCCTCCAGCATCCGGGCCACCAGGGTCACCGTGGTGGTCTTGCCGCTCGAGCCTGTGATGCCCACGACGGTCGCCGGGCACAGGCGGCAGAACCAGCGCGTCTCGCTGCTCAACGTCACGCCGCTCTGGCGAGCCGCCAGCATGACCGGCGCATCCAGGGCGATCCCCGGACTGACGAACACGACGTCGGCGTCCAGGATCTCCGACGGGTGCCCTCCCAGACGGTAGGTCAGCGGCAGGTCAGCCAGCTCGGACAGGACGTCGCCCAGCGCTGCGGCGCTCTTCTGATCGCTGACGGTGACGTGCGCGCCGTGCTCGGCCAGGAAGCGCGCCAGCGCCCGTCCTTCGCGCGCCAGTCCCAGCACAGTGGCCCGCCTGCCGCGCAACTCGTCAATTCTCTGCATCTGCGTTGTCATGGGTCCGGTCACAGCAGAGCCAGGGCGATGCCCAACATGCTCGCCAGGGCCGCCACGATCCAGAAGCGCTGCGTTATGCGCGTTTCTGGCCAGCCTAAGAGCTCGAAATGGTGGTGCAGCGGCGCCATGCGGAACAGGCGCTTGCCCCCACTACGCTTGAAATAGGCCACTTGCAGCGCGACGGACAGCGTTTCGGCCACAAAGACGATGCCCACCACACCCAGCAGCAGCCACTGCTCGGTCATGAAGGCCACCGTGGCCAGGGTCGCCCCCAGCGCCAGCGAACCCACGTCGCCCATGAACACTTCGGCCGGGTGCACGTTGTACCACAAGAAAGCCAGCAGCGCGCCGGCCATGGTGAAGCAGAACGTCACCAGGTAGGCCTGGTGCTGCAAATAGGCAATGATGCCAAAGGCCATATAGGCCATGGCGCTTGCGCCGCCCGCCAGGCCATCCAGGCCGTCGGTCAGATTGACCGCGTTGGCCGCGCCCACGATTAGAAAGGCGGCCACCGGCACGTAGAGCCAGCCAATGTCCACTTCCTGTGGCAGCGTGGGCACCGCCATGCCGCCCAGGTCGAGCACAGAGCGCAAGCCCAGCGCTGCCGCCAGCGCGATGGTCACCTGCAGCGGGAATTTTACCCGCGCCAGCAGCCCATAGCCGGTCTTGTCCTGCAAGCCACGCCAGTCGTCGTACAGGCCCAGCAGGCCAAAGCCCACCATTACTGCCAGCGGCAGCAAAATGCTGCGACGCCCCGCCAAGTTGGTGCACACGGTCACCAGCAGCGCTGGCACCAGGATCATCAGGCCGCCCATCGTGGGCGTGCCCGTCTTGGCCTGGTGCGTCGCGGGTCCGTCCACGCGGATATTCTTGCCGACGTGGTGCGCGCGCAGCCAACGGATGAACGGGCCACCGCCCAGCACGGCCAACAGAAAGGTCAGACCGCCCGACAGCAGCGCAAAGGCCATCACTTGTCTCCCACCGGCTGAGGCATGGCCTGCGGGTCCAGCAACGGCGTAACCACGTTTTCCATGGCACAGCCACGCGAGCCCTTGACCAGGACAAAGTCGCCGGCCACCAGCGCCTGCTGCAGCACCGCAACGGCCGCGGTCGTGTCGGCCACGGCCAGCACTGCCGTGGCGGGCATGCCCGCTGCCCGCGCCTCGTCTGCAATGATCTGGCCCAGTTTGCCCACGGTGACCAGCAGCGCCGTCACCTCGGCTGCGCGCCGGCCCACTTGCCGGTGGCCCTCCTGCTCGAGACTGCCCAGTTCCAACATGCCACCCAGCACGGCCACCTTGCGGCCCGGCATCTCGGCCAACAGGTCAAGCGCCGCTACGGTCGAGGCCGGGTTGGCGTTGTACGTGTCGTCCAGAATGGTCACGCCGCGCACCCCCGCCCGCACCTGCGTGCGCGCTTGGGCCGCAGGGTCGCGCAGTCCGGCCAGCACCTCGTCCCAGCTCAGGCCCAGGTGCAGGCCCACCGCGGCCGCCGCCAGCGCACCATACACCAGGTGGCTGCCCAGCAGCGGCAGCGCCACCTGCACGGTCTGACCATGCCAGTGCAGGGCCAGCTCCACGCCCTGCAGCCCACGCGTCCGCACGCCGCCGGCCGACAGGTCATTGTGCGGCTGCAGCCCGTAGGTCAACACGCGCGCCTGCGTCAGTCCGGCCATGGCCCGCACGCGCTCGTCGTCGCCGTTGAGCACGGCCAGGCCCTCGGGCGGCAGCGCCTGCACCAGTTCGGCCTTGGCCTGCGCGATACGCTCGACGCTACCCAGCCGCTGCAGATGCACCGGCCCCACGTTGGTCACCACGCCGATCTCGGGCCGCGCGATCTGCGCCAGCCGGGCGATCTCGCCCAGGTCATACATCGCCATCTCTAGCACGGCCCACTGCACGCTGGGCTGTAACTGCAGCATCGTTAGCGGCAGACCGATCTCGTTGTTATAGTTACCCGGGCTCTTGAGTGTCGCAAAGCGCTGGCCCAGTACCGCCGCGACCCGCTCCTTGGTCGACGTCTTGCCCACGCTGCCGGTCACCCCCACGACACGGCAGCCGGGCTGCTTGGCGCGCCAGTGGGCGGCCAGACGCTGCAGCGCCGCCAGCGGGTCCGGCAGCACAAAACACACCCGCGCGTCAGCCGTCGGCGCTGCCTGTGGCACGCCCTGCGCGGGCTGCGACACGTCGAGTACGAGCGCGCCCTCGGCCACGGGCTGTCGCACCAGCGCTGCCCGCGCCCCGCGCCGGAAGGCATCGCCCACGAACTGGTGGCCGTCGGTGCGCTCTCCTGGCAGGGCCACGAACAGGCTGCCCGCATGCGCCAGACGCGAGTCGACCACCACATCGTCCAAAGCCCAGTTTCCTGCCTCCGGCCAGGGGCAAGGTCCTGTGCCTACTGCACTCCACACATCGGCAAGCGTGAACGGCATCCCGACGATCCTACTGACCGTTCACGTTGTCGGGGGGCACTCCCAGCGCGGTCACCAGGTATTGCGCAATCTGCTGAAAGACGGGCCCGGCCACGAGGCCGCCCCAGTGTTCTTTCTGCGGGCGGTCCAGAACCACCAGGATCGAGAAGCGCGGGTTGTCGGCCGGAGCAAAGCCTGTGAACGACGCAATGGTCTCCTGTGGGTCGTAGCCGCCCGGCACGGGCACTTCGGACGTGCCCGACTTGCCCGCCACGCGATAACCGCGCACGGCAGCCACGGTCGCGGCGTGCTCCACGGTGTAGACCATCATTTCGGTGGCCTGCGCTGCCGCCTCGGGCGAGACGGCCTGACGCACCGCAACGGGCGCGGTCTCGGTGACCTTGTCGCGATCCACAAGGCGCGCCACGATGTAGGGACGCATTAGCACGCCGTGGTTGGCCACTGCCGAGATGGCGCTGAGCATCTGCAGCGGCGTGACGGCGATGCCCTGGCCGAACGAGTTGGTGCCCAGGTCCGATTCGTGCCACTCGCGGTCGCCGGGCACGCGCACCGCGCCGGAAATCTCATCGTCCAAATCCACACGCGTCAGCTCGCCAAAGCCAAAGCGGCGCACGTACTGGTAGAACCTGTTCGCGCCCATGCTGGTGCTGACGTGGGCCGCGCCCACGTTGAGCGACTGGGCCAGCAGGTCGTACATGCTGGTCTGGCCATGGGCCTGACGGTCTGAGTTGCGGATCACGCGCCCGCCCACCACGATCTGGCTGTTGTCATAGTAGCTGCTGGAAGGCGCAATGGTGCCCGCGTCCAGCGCCGAGGCGAGAGTGATGACCTTGAAGACCGAGCCAGGCTCGTACTGGTCGGCGACGGCCGGATTGAGGAACACGCTCTCGTCGGAAACGTCGCGCGTGTTCGGGTCGTAACCCGGGTACGTGGCCATCGATAGGATGGCGCCCGTGGCCGGGTCCATCACGATGGCAACGCCGTGCTTGGCGCCGCTCGAGACCACCGCCCTGCCCAGGGCATCCTCGACAAAGGTCTGCAGATTGCGGTCGAGCGTGAGATAGAGGTCCACGCCGTCGCGCGCCGGGCGGAACTGGTAGAAGAGGCTGCCCAGCACGTCGCGATCCTCCAGGCGAAAGCCAGGCTGACCAGCGAGCTGGCTATTGTAATGCCCTTCGAGGCCATAGTGGCCCACGCCATCGTCGGTGACAAAGCCGAGCACGCTGGCGGCCAGCGTGCCGTGCGGGTAGACTCGGCTCTGCCGCGCGTCGGCTTGCAAGATGCCTTCGCCCCACTGCATGAGGCTCTGGCGCGTGGCCTCATTCACGCCCCGCTCGATGGGCACGTGCGCGCCGCCCTGCCGGAGCAGCTCGAGTAGCTTGTCACGCGGTTTGCCCAACGTCGCCGCAAGGCGGTCGGCCACCAGTGGCGCGTCGGTGATGTTGCGCGGCGTGGCGCCGATGTCATACACGGTGGTAGCCACAGCCAGCAGGTAGCCATGGGCATCGTAGATGTTGCCGCGCTGCGGAGAAAAGTTCTCCTGTTCCGAACCACCTGCCGACACGGGAGGCGGGCTCTCAATCTGCCAATAGCCGAGTCTCAAAACCACAATGACCACGACGCTCAACAAGATCGTGGCCACGGCAAGCGTTCTGCGATACAGTTGTTCCGGCGCTTTGCTCACGGGAGCATCTCCTTCGCCTCTAGCTGCCGGGCTTCTGGGCCTGGACTGTGCCCAGGCGGGTCCACCCCGTGAACTGGCCGATGGCCTGCTGCAACAAGCCGCCGGAACGGGAGGCGGCGGGCCGCGCGGCTGACAGGGTCGCGTTGACGCTGGCTTGCGCGCCGGCCGGGGCTGCGGCCTGCAGCGGCAGGCCCTCCTCGTTGACCGTCACCTCGACGTATTCGATGCGCTCCGGAGGCCCAAAGCCCAGGATCTGGGCCTGCTGGCGCAGAAGCGGCAGCTTTTCGTGCTGGGAGATCTGGAGCAGGAGGTCGTTGTTCTGTTGTTTGAGTTGCTGGATCTGCTGCTCGAGCAAGAGCATGTCGTCCACCTGGCGCGCGACGTGGCAGGCCTGCGTCAGATATAGAAACGCCGACAGGCTGATCATGGCCAGCAATGTGAGGGCGTAAAAGACGCGGCGCGCATCGATGGCCGGCTGCGCCACCACGGGCCGGACCAGGTTTTGGTTACGGAAGATTGCCATTCGACTACTGCCCATCTTGCACCTCATTCTTGTACACGGAACCAGCAACGATCAGTTCTCGGCTTGTGACGCCTGGGCTTCCAGCTTCTCCACAACGCGCAGCTTGGCGCTGCGACTGCGCGGGTTGCTCGCACGCTCAGCCTCGGACGCCTGCAGCGGCCGGCGTGTCACCAGGCCTAGCACGCCCGCGCTGGCCCGCTCACGCAGGTAGTTCTTGACCACGTGGTCCTCGAGCGAATGGAAGGCGATCACGGCCAGCCTACCGCCCGGCGCCAGCACGTCCACCGCCTGCGCCAACCCCTGCCGGAGCACCTCGAGCTCGTCATTCACTGCAATCCTCAGGGCCATGAAGGTCCTGGTGGCCGGATGGATGCGCCCGCGGCGTCTCACGGCCCGCGCCACCACGTCTGCCAGTTCCGCCGTGGTGTGCAGGGGGCGAGCGTTGACGATCGCCCGCGCGATGCGCCGCGACATGCGTTCCTCGCCATACTGGTACAGGACATCGGCCAGCTCGTCCGCTGGCAGCGTGTTGACCAGATCGCCTGCCGTTGTGTCGGCCGACGGGTCAAAGCGCATGTCGAGCGGTCCATCCGATTGAAAAGAAAAACCACGTTCTGCCTGGGCTAACTGCATACTCGAAAGACCCAGGTCCAGAATGATGCCATCCACAGGCGTCAATCGGCACTCGCGCGCTATGTCGCCCAGATGGGCAAAACTGCCGTGTACCAGCATGGCGCGCTCGCCATACATCGCCAAAGCTTCACGGGCCAGCTGCAGCGCGTGCGGGTCCAGATCGATGCCCAGCAAGCGCCCGTCGGGGCTGGAGCGTTCCAGAATGCCGGCGGCGTGCCCGGCGTTACCCAGCGTCCCGTCCACGTAGCGACCACCCGCGCGCGGCGCGAGCGCTGCCATCACTTCGTCAAACAGAACCGGCTCGTGCGCCCTCATAGGATGCCAAGGTCGCCCAGCTTTTCCGCAAAGGTCACCGGGTCCTGCTCGAGCTTGGAGTTGTCCGCACGCCAGTTCTCTGGGTTCCAGACTTCCAGGTGGTTCTGGGAGCCTGCCACGATCACCTTGTCTTGCAGGCCAGCGTACTCGCGCAGGTAGCCGGGGATGGGCACGCGGCCCTGGTGATCGGGAGTGCAGTCCGAGGCCACCGAGAACAGAAAACGCACCAGCTCGCGGGCGTCGGTCTTGGTCAAGGGCAGGCGTTTGGTTTTCTCGGCCAGTTGCTCCCACTCGGACTGTGGGTAGATGTAGAGGCAGCGATCCAGTCCGCGGGTGACGACCACTCCGTCCGACAGGCTGGAGCGGTACTTGGCCGGGATGGTCAAGCGCCCTTTGTCGTCAATTGTGTGCTCGAACCTGCCCAAGAACATCTGTTCTAGAATCCTCCACCTGGGCCCAGGGTTTGGCCCCTTCTGGCCCAGTCTTCCCCACGGCTCCCCATTTCCTACCCTATTCTACCACCCTTTTCCCATTTTGTAAAGTGGTTTGGGGGATTCTTAATGAACTTTTAAGGTTCGAGCCACGCATGATGGCATTCTTGGCGCCCGACCAGGCCTGTAAGCCGAGTTCTGTATCCCCAGGGAGCGACACTCCCCGGAGATGGCAATCATCTATCTAGGGCGACAGTTGCCTGGCGTCTCGAGCGATCAACCCGAGGGTCTGGAGGCGAGCAACCCCTGGCTTGGCCTGCGCCTCGCCACCCCCTGTTCGATCTTGCTCCCGATGGGGTTTACCTAGCCGGACCAGTTGCCTGGCCCGCTGGTGGTCTCTTACACCACCGTTGCACCCTTACCCCGTGGCCTTGCGGTCGCGGGGCGGACTGCTTTCTGTTGCACTCTGCCGTCGGGTCACCCCGCCTGGGCGTTACCCAGCATCGCGCTCTGTGGAGCTCGGACTTTCCTCGGGCCGGCGCTTTCCCGGCCCGCGATTGCCCGGCCTGCTCGGGCACCGACTATATTGTATCACCATTGTGTATAGGGGTCAAAACATCCCGCGAAGCGCATGCGCGGGACCCGCGGGGAACGTGCAGAAAGCGCCAGAAACGGGCGGAATCATACGGGAATCGAGTGAATCCGAGGCTCGCGGCGCCGGGCTTGCTGCGGGGCGCTGCAACTCATTAGAAACCTTTACGTGAACTAAACGCAGCGACGATCTCGCCTCAGCCACGCTGACAGACGCAGTGGCCGGGGTCGGGAGAGCTGACTCCGGCCACTGTGCACCAATCGCTCGTCAAGGGGAACAGAACACGCTCTGAGACAGCCGCGGTCCTGCCAGAAGCCAGTACCGGCTTGTGTTACTTCTTTCCGAAGATGATCTTGCGGGCCTCTTCGGGCGTGGCGACCTCGCGACCCATCTCGTGCGAAATGCGCACGATCTTGTCAACCAGCTCGTGGGAGTGCTTGGCAAAGACGCCGGGCGTGACGTACGGGTTGTCTTCCCAGCCCACGCGCACATGGCCACCCATGTTGATCGCCTGCGTCAGAACCTGCCAGTGCTGATCAACGTCCATGCAGCTCACGTTCCAGTTGAGCCCAACCTTCATCTGGGGCAGGTTCTCGACCATGAAGACCAGACCCTGCGGGGTCGGTGGGGTCCACTGTCCACCCGGCCAACCGAGGAAGAGGGTCGTCCAGATCGGGCCCGGAAGTGGGGCGCGCTTGGCGACGTAGCGCATGTCACAATACGCGCCCGTGCTAAAGGACTCGACCTCGACCTTGACGCCGTGGTCGTCCGCGATCTTGCAGAACTCGACCAGCTCGGCGCGCGGGTGCGTGGCATAGATGTCGTTTTCGGGGAACATGGGGTC
>Ga0315294_10005457_pt1 | contig 13957 bp, 10 predicted proteins | sample YL17G13_40_MG_FD_203626 | JGI IMG/M metagenome (GOLD analysis project Ga0315294, IMG submission 203626) | Sediment microbial communities from Yellowstone Lake, YNP, Wyoming, USA - YL17G13_40 | ecosystem: Environmental > Aquatic > Freshwater > Lake > Sediment | place: USA: Wyoming | collected... | reverse complement strand
GAGGACTCCAGGATAACGGGACCTGGTACGGTCCCAGCCGCACCAAGGAACCGGCCGGCATTCTGAACGACGACTGGCGGCAGATCAGCTCGGGCGACGGGTTTCACGTCGCCGTTCATCCGGAGAACCCCGACCTGTTCTTGAGCGAGATTCAGGCCGGAGGACTGGTTCGGACCGACATGAAAACCCGCGAGCAGCAGGGCGTCAGCCCCCAGCCGCGCCGCGCGGACGGGGCGCCCGTATCCCAGCTGAAATATCGCTTCAATTGGAACGCCCCCCTCAGTCCCTCGCCGCACGACCGGAAGACGGTTTACCTGGGGGCTAATGTCGTGTTTAAATCCATGGATTTCGGCGGCTCCTGGAGAATCATCAGCCCGGACCTGACCGCCCAAAATCCCGAAAGGCAGAAAGGGGCCGGGGGGCCGGCCTGGCCCGAGAACACCACGGCCGAATACTACGGCACGATCATCAGCCTCGAGGAATCGCCCTTCCAGGCCGGGATCATCTGGGCCGGAACGGATGACGGCAACATCCAGGTGACTCAGGACGGGGGCAAGACCTGGACGAACGTCACAAAAAACGTCGCCGGCCTTCCGCCGTTTTCTCCGGTATCGGCCGTGGAGCCGTCCTGGACCGACCCGGCCGTGGCCTTTTGCGCCTTCGACCGGCACATGCTGGATGACCCGCGGCCCCTGGTCTATCGGACCAAGGATTTCGGAAAAACCTGGACCAACATCAGCGGCAATCTTCCGGATAAAGCATACGTCTGGGTGGTCCGCGAGGACCTGGAAAATCCCGGCTTGATTTTCGCCGGCACGGAGCTGGGGCTGTTTGCCTCCTTCACCGGCGGCAACGACTGGGTCAAGCTCCACGGCCGGAATTTGCCCACGGTGGCCGTGCACGACATCCTGATCCACCTCCGGGAGAACGACCTGATCCTGGGAACGCACGGCCGCGGCCTGTGGGTCTTTGACGACATCACGCCTTTCCAGCAACTAAACTCCGGCGTGCTGGACCAGCCGGCCTTCCTGTTCGACATCCGGCCGGCCATCCGCCACGCCCTGCTGAACACTCGCTACGGCCTGGGCGACGCGTTGTTTCGGGGACGGAACCCGGCCTACGGCGCCTTGATCACCTACTATCTCAAGGATAGGCCGGAAAAGGGGACTGCGCTGAAAATTGAGGTCCTGGATGGGTCGGGCAAAATGATCCGGACTTTGACGGACATTCCGGGCGCTGCCGGGCTGAACCGGGCGTCCTGGGACCTGAGGTCTGAGCCTCCGCGACTCAGGGCCGAGGGGCAGGCCCGCGAAGAGGATGAGTTCCACCACGGCCCGCGCGGTCCCCAAGTGCCTCCGGGAACGTACACGGTCAAGCTGACGGCCGGGCTTCAATCCCTGTCCAAAAACGTCGAGGTCAAACTCGACCCGACGGTCGCCGTGGCCAAAGAGGACCTTCGCCTCCAGAACCGCTACGCCTTGAGGCTCCGGGAAATGGAGTCGGTGATCAATGAGGCCTTGAATGCCTTGGGGGGCGTCCTGTCCCAGGTTGAGGAACGAAAGAAAACGCAGTCGGCCTGGGGACGGTCCGACCGGGTTCGGCCGGAGGCCCTGAAAACCGTCCAGGATACCCTGACTCAGGCCGAAAGCCTGAGGGATGGACTCACCCGGCCCAAGGGCAAATCGTTCTGGAGCGAGGGCCCGCGGCTGCTGGAACGGGTCTCGGGCCTTTTCCAGGAAATCGACTCGACCGATGCCGCGCCCACTCCGCCTCAGCTCACGTACTGGGCCGAACTCGTGATCGAACTCAGGGAGGCTCTCGGCCGGGTCAACGGCTTCCTGGAGGACGGCATCGAGAAACTCAACTCCGCCCTGACCGACCTTAGGCTTCCGCCGATTTTCGTGCCCGAGTCCGTTAAAATGCCGGAGCTCGAAAAAATCCTTTGAACATTCTCGTCATCGGCGTGAAGCGTCCCCGGATTTGATTTGAGTCAAAGACGTATTGGGCCGCGGGTTGGATAATGGTTCGCGGATATCAAATTGAGGAGAGATCAACATGAAGCCGAGAACAATCATCGACAGGGTGCGCTGGATGGGCGCGGAGGATTGGGATCGCCGCTTGTTCGACAGCCTTATTCCTCTGCCGGACGGGACGAGCTACAACTCCTACCTGGTCCAAGGCAGCGAACAGACGGTCTTGATCGATACCGTGGACCCCACCCAGGCCGAAGTTTTATTGTCCCAGCTCGAGGACGTGCCCCGTCTGGACTATGTCGTCGCCCATCACGCCGAACAGGACCATTCCGGGTCCATCCCCCGCGTCCTGGCCAAGTACCCCCGGGCCAAAGTCGTGGCCTCGCCCAAGTGCGTGACCATGCTCCAGGACTTGCTGCTCATCCCCCCGGACAAGTTTTTGCCGGTCGAGGACGGCCAAACCCTATCGTTGGGAGATAAAACCCTGGAGTTCATTCATACGCCCTGGGTGCATTGGCCGGAAACGATGTGCACGTTTCTGGGGCAGGACAAGTTGCTGTTCAGCTGTGACTTTTTCGGGTCGCACATCGCCGGGACCGACCTCTATGCCGAGGATGAAGGCCGGGTCTATGAAGCGGCCAAGCGCTACTATGCCGAGATCATGATGCCCTTCGCCCCGGTCATCAGGCAAAACTTAGCCAAGGTCAAGGCCCGTTCCCCGCGGATCATCGCTCCCAGCCATGGACCGATCTACAAGAGGCCCGAGTTCATTCTGGAGGCCTACGAGGATTGGATTTCGGGCACTCCCCGGAACGTCGCGGTCATCCCCTTTATTTCGATGCACGGCAGCACGCAGGTGATGGTCGATCGTCTGGTGACGGACCTGGCCGCCCGGGGCGTCGCCGTCCACCAGTTCAACCTGGCCGATACGGACATCGGCAAGCTGGCCATGAGCTTAGTGGACGCGGCCACCATCGTCCTGGGCACGCCCACCGTCCATGCCGGCGCTCACCCCCAGGTCCTCTACGCCGCCCTCCTGGCCAACGCCCTTCGGCCCAAGGCGAAATGGGCCTCGATCATCGGCTCTTTCGGCTGGCACTCCAAAGCCGTCGAGCAGATTTCGGGCTTGATCCCGAACTTGAAGGTGGAAGTCCTGGCCCCGGTCATGGCCAAGGGATTTCCCCGTCAGGAAAATTTTCTGGAGTTGGAGCGGTTGGCCCGAGAAATTTCAGAACGGCACCGGACACTCCGGCCTTAGTCCCGGAGTCCGTCCGGTCTTCTTCCCGGCCGCTTATTGACCGGGATACAGGAGCGCGTTCAATAAAAACTTGTAGGTGCCGTGCGACTCGGCCCGGTGTTGGCAGCGGATGCCGATGAGAATGATGCGGCCCTTCTTATATTGGGTGTCCACCACCGCCGCCTTGCGGGCGATCACCTCCGGGCCGAGCAGCCAGCCGCTGAGAAGGATGTCCTCGGCGGGGTAGCTGGCCACGACTTTCCGGTCCCAGTCGTAGGGGGGCAAGGACGTGTCCATGGCCAGGCTTCGGACGAACATGGCCGGAGCCTCGCGGGGCAGGCCGTAGCCGATGGGCGTTCCGTTGTCCACCACGAGCTTGAGGATCGAGCTGGGGCAGAAGAATTTCGCCCTGTCCACGCCTTCCAAGGCGTTGCGGGCCGGAGGCTGGAACTCTTTAAAGACCAGTTCGCAGGCGTTGTTCAGCGTGACGAGGATGCCGCCCTGTTCGACAAAAGACTTCAAGGCCTCCACCCCTTCCTTGTCGATCCCGCCCTCGTATTCGGGCGGCCAGTTGGCCGAGCCCATGAACCGGGCATGTTCGGAGTCGGGGTTGGGCTTTCCGGTCTTGATGATGTCGTACGACTCGTCGGCAAAGACAAGGACATCATACTTGTCCTTGAGGTTAACCTTGGTATCCTTGGCCTCCTGGGGAGGTTTGAAATCGGCGTTGTGAAGCGTTGCATAGGGGATGCCCATGTCATCGAAGATGTAGCGCGTCCATCCCTCGTCCATGCTGCTCCGCCACGATTGATACAAACCGATACGCGGGTTCCGGACGGGGGATTTGGCCACGGCCGAAACATCCTCCAGCCCGCGGGCGTCCAGGCGCCACCGCCCGAGGAGGCCGGGAAGAGACTTGGCCGCCGCGGGGCTGTTTTTTATTAAAAAGCTTCCGGCCGCGAGCTCGAAATCCCCGGCCTTGAAAGGGCTTTGGCTGCGATAGACCTCGGCTTTATCCTTGAGCAGGCCGAAAACCACGGCGAAGGAGGCGTTGGCCCTGGAATCCAAGACGATCCATCCGGCCGCCGGGGCGGGCGTTCGGATTTCGGGCGTGGGCGCGCGGTCGATTTTTTCCAGCTTAGCCTTGAAGGCCTCCTCGATCTCATCGCAGGCCACTCCCATCTGCAAAGGCAGAGTCCACCCGGCGCTGTCATAGGGAGGGATGGGCGGGCCGCCGGGATACTGGCGCAAGTCAGGATATTTTTGCTTTTCCAGAAGCGTCCAGGCATAGGCCTTATAGGGCTGGTTGAGCAAGACAACAAATGACCCGGCCGGATAGGCTTTGCCGTCGGCCAGGAAGTTTTCTTTAGCTTGATGAATCTCGAGGCCGCCGCGCATCAGGATGTCGATCATTTTCAGGGTGGTGGGGGTGTCGTTCTGGCGGGAGGGAATGACGAAGGCGTAAGGCTGCCCGGGGGCGCGAATGTCTATGGCCTGCCTGTTCATTTTGTAGAAATTGAACAGGAAGTCCTCCTTGTGCAAGGACATGGTCTTGATCAGGCTGAGGGACAGCGTCAGCTCGTAATCCACGATGTCGCGGAGACGCCACCATCCGCCCGGCCAGGGATCGATAAAATTCATGGTTTTATTCGCGTATTCCTTCGGAATTTCCGTGGGCTCGATTTTGATGGGCGAGGCGATGCGGACCGAGGCCATCTCGCTCAGCAGCCCGGCGCAGTTATGCAGCCAATCGGTGTCGTCGCAGGCGCCGATCCACCAGCCGGTGAAGCTTCGGCCGTGCTCAACGCCGCTGAAACCGTTTTTCTGCAAGTCGTAGGACATGGCGGCGCCCAGAAGGTTGACGCTTTTCCACAGCAGGGGCGGCGCGTTGGGCAGGGGAGGATCCATGAACGGCGGGATGAACAGCCGGGCTCCGGTCGAACCCATCTGGTGCTCGTCGATATGGACCTGGGGCAGCCACTCGTGGTAGAGGACTTTGTTCACCGCCCGGGTCTCGGGCAGGTTGAACATGAAGAAATCCCTGTTGTTGTCGTGGCCGGCGTAGCGATGGTACAGCCAGGGCATGTTTCCGCCTTCGAAGGGGGTGCCCACGTACTTGCGGTACCAGTCCGTGACCATCTGCTCCCCGTCGGGGTTGATGGTGGGGGACAGAAGGACGATGACGTCGTTGAGGATCTTGTCCGCGTCGAAGGGTGTGCGGCCGACGGCTAAATCATAGGCCAGCTCCATCGACATCTGGCTGGCGGCGATTTCCGAGGCGTGCAGGCTGCAGGTAATGAACAGGATGGCTTTGCCCTCCCGGCTGAGCTTGCGGGCCTCGTCGGCCGAGAGGCCGGCGGCGTCTCTCAGCTTCCGGGCGATCCCTCGATACGCCTCGAGCTTGGCCATGTTGGCCTCGGAGCTGATGACGGCCATGATCATGGGTTTTTCGAGCGAGGTGGTCCCGATCTCCAGAACTTTAATCCTGGGAGATTCAGAGGCTAGCTTTTTAAAGTAGGCCTGGATCTGGTTATAGTCGGCCAGCTGCCGGTCCGCGCCGACCTTGAAGCCGAGAAAGGCCTCGGGCGATGTCTGAGCGGCCAGACACAGGGGGAGGATGAGAAGCAAGGCCGCAAGGCCGCCGGTCAAGAATTTGCGATTGCCCATGGTTTTCTCCTAGGACAAATAACGAGTTCTAGTCGCGCGAGTTGCGGAGGAGGAGCATGCGCACGAGCTGCATGACCGCCATGGCCGTGGCGGCCACATAGGTCAGGGCGGCCGCCGACAGGACTCGGCGCGCGCCCACCATCTCGTCCCGGTTGAGGTAGCCGCGTTCTTCCAGGACGGCCAGGGCCTGCTTGGAGGCGTTAAATTCCACGGGCAGGGTGACGACGCTGAACAGCAAAAACATTGCGGCCTCCTCAACACGCTCAATAAATATATTAAGGGCAATGTCCGCCCGTGTCAAATCTCCGGCGCAGAAGCTCACAACATCGTTGACAAAGAGCGGGCTTGCCTTTAGATTATGTCTTGATGAACATCCACAGGGGAGCTGCAGCGGCGATTATCGTTTTATTGTCCGTCTCGACCGTGGGCCTCCCGGCCCAGACCTCCCAGGAGAAGAAAGCCCAGTATGAAGAAGTCCTCGTCCAGGCGGAGAAGCAATTCAATTCCGGCAATTACCGGAACGCCGTGGAACGATACTTCTTCGCCTCCAAGCTGGCCGCGGACCGGTACGAATTCTCGCGGGTTTATTTCGGCCTGGCCTTGTCCTATTTTTACATGAAGGATACGGACCAGTGCGAAAAATACATCAAAATGGTCCTGGAGGTCGACCCGCGGAGGGCCGTCTCCGTGGTTTTTTATCCCATCACCTTTGTCCAGACTTTTGACCGAATCCGCAACGGGTTGCATATCTCCGCGCCCGGCCCGGGAGAAGCGGAACAGGTTCAACCCCAAATTCGCCCCCCGGAGGTGAAGCCGGCCGTGGAGGCCAATGTCCGGACCGAGACGCCGACTCCGGAGGTCAAGCGACCGGCTGAGCCGGTCGTCGTATCTCAACCGCCGCCCGCGGCCGCCGTCCCGGCGGTCAAGGTCGTCGAGAAGAAGGGCGGCCACTTCGAGGTGGCGGCCTACGGCTCCAGCTGGAGCGTCAACGTCATCAAGGGATTATTCGAAAGTTCGGTGGTCGACAAGTTCAGCACGGAAATCCGAAGAGTCGTGTCTAACGACCTCAGGGATAAATACGGGTATTATTACCTTATCCCCAATCCCGCCAACTATGAATCCAACCTGGCCTTCAACTCCACCGGCCCGAATTACGGGCTGGATATTCGCTTTTACTCCAAGGGCTGGGGCGGATCGTTCAGCCTGGGACTGTCCTTCGAACAAACGCGGATGAAGCTGGCCATCCAAGGGTCCGTCAAGCAGTATTATCAGGATAGTTCCTACGCCGAAGCCACGGTGGAAGGAAGCGCCACGGCCAACATCTTCTCCACCAACCTCAGCTTTCGGTGGGAGATCCTCCCCGACAGCCGGGTGAGCCCGTTCTTCATCCTGGGGTTCGGATGGGCGCCGTTCAGCGCCGACATCACCGAGACTTATAACGGGACGTTCTATCGCGGGGGAGAGCAGCGGGCCATCGACGGAACGACAGTCAAATCCTTGAAGGATATCGCTTCGGAGAACGACTTCGACCTGCCCGATGCCATCGTCATCGTTCACGTCGGCCTGGGCCTCAAAGTGGAGATTATTACCGGGCTATCAGTCTCGGCCGAGGCGGGCCTGTGGGATGGCTTTTTGCTCCGTTTCGGCGCCGCCTACCGCTTCTGAATTTTTCAACGCCGGAGCAGCGCTTATAGGCTGAGCCTTTGCCTTTGACCCAAGCCGATCTCCTCTTTTGGGCGCACCCTGTTCGGCTACCATATGTTTTTCGATGCGTGTATAATCAACTTGACCGTGCTAGACGGGGAGCCAGCGGTGCCCTGTAGCCCACAACCCGCTACAGTGGGGTCGAATCCCCTGCCGAGGCTGGTCCCTTTCTGGTCTGTGTTCCGGCACAGCGGCGATGACGGTTGGGGACCTGTGCGAAGGGCTTCCTGTAAACCCCGTGAGGACCGGAAGGTAGCAGCGGTAGCAGGGCGGTTCCTTGTGCGACAGACGGCCTCGCCTGAGCCAACGACCGGGATAACGCGGGGAGGGATCGGTCAGAGCAGGGTGCACGGTCGCTTTTTTTGACTACGCTTCGAGCAGAAGCGAGGCTTCCGCCAGCCGGCGCCGCACGGGAAGCCCGGAGGGGCAGACCCGCTCGCACGTCCCGCAGTCCCGGCAATCGGCCAGCGCCTTCCTCCCGCCGCATTCGACCCAGAGCTCACGGGCCCGACCCTTTTTTCCGTAGTTCAATTGATAGGCCAGGGCCCGAAGGATGTCCGTGGTCGGAATCGAGGACGGGCACTTCGACCGGCAGGCGGCGCAGCCCCGGCAGTGATCGGCCGCATTCTCGGCGACATGGGCGTAGAGCATGCGCCGCTCCGCGGCCGTCAGGGGGGAGCCCACGACCGCCAGGTCCTCGTCCATCTGGGTGCGATTCAGGATTTCGGTCACGGCCGAGGTTACGTTCCGGTCGTCTAAAACCCATTTGAGCATGGCCTGCTGCAGGGTGGATGTTGAGGTTTGGTAAGCATCGAGTTTCTGGCGGCGGCCGCCCACTTTAAGGGTTTTCATGGCGACAATGCCCAGGCCCCCGGACGCGGCCAGGCTGAGGAGACCCCGCAGGCCGCTTTCTCCCAAATAATCCTCGTAAACCCGGGAATCCTTTTCCGGCTGGTCGATGTCGAAGACGTTGTAGCCCAGTTGGATCATGTCGTATCGGCCGCAGTCCACTGCCCGGCGAACCATGGCCGCCTGATTGGAATGGCAAGAAAAGCCCTTGAACCGGAATTTGCCGGCTTTGTTCAATTTCTCAAAAGCATTCAGGACGCGCTCGTCCGTGAGATGATCCGGGTTCTCGGCGCCGTGGATGAGGAGGACGTCGATCGGCTCAGCCTGCAGCCTCTTGAGGCTGGTCTCGGCCGAGGCGATGATCGAAGCCTCACTGAAGCCTTCCCGGAGGTGAAACTTGGTGGCTACGAAGGCCTTATCCCGGCCGAGCGTTTTCAGCATCTTGCCGATTTGGCGCTCACAGTTGCCGTTGTCGTAGGAGACCGAAGCATCGATGTAATTCACGCCCCTTTCGATGATTTCCAGGAATAGGGGCCAGTCGGGCAGGGGACTGCCGCCCAGAGACACTTCGGATATGTTCAAACCCGTTCGGCCCAGCCGCCGATAGACCAGGCCACCTCCGTCTTTTTTTTGTCCGGGCCGCGGCGTGCTCGCACCTCCGCGACCGTGAACGGAGATCATGGCCGCGGCCGCGAACGGAGCTGTTTTGAAAAAATCCCGACGGCTGGTCATGAGAGGTTCAAGCCCATAGCCCGAAGGATGGATTCGATTTCAATCCGGCCCTTGTCCGAAAGCGGAAGAAGGGGAGGCCGGGGCAGCCCGCCGAAATAGCCCAGCCGGTCCAGGGCGAATTTGAGGCCGGCGATGCCGTATACCGGGACGACGGCCCGGTTGAGAGGGATCAGAGCTTCCTGAACTTTCCTCGCCTCCTCGACCCTCCCTTGAGCGAAGAGCCTGTAGAGCTCGACGCACAAACCGGGCGCGGCGTCCGCCACGGCCAGGATCGCTCCGCGGGCTCCCATCAAGAGCCCCGGAAGGACGATGCTTCCCGCGCCCAGGAGGAAATCGAAATCCGGGGCTGCCTGCGGCACAACCTCGCCCACGGCGGCCATGTTGCCCGAGCTGTCCTTGAGGCCGGCGATGTTGGGATGGCGCGACAGCTCCACCACGGCGGAGCTGTCGATGGCCACTCCGGTGTTCTGGGGGATGTTGTAGATCAAGACCGGAACGGGTGAAGCGTCGGCCACCGCGGTGTAATGCCGCTTAAGAGCGTCGCCGTTCATGTGCGACCGGAAAAAGCCCGGGGTGCGGACCAGGGCCGCTTGCGCCCCCAGGTCGGCCATCCTCCGGGTAAAGTCGACGGTCAGCTGGGTTGATTCTCTGGCCGTGCCGACGATGATCGTTGTCCCGGGCGCGGCCGTTTCCCGGGCGGCCCGGACGAGCGCCGCGGATTCCTCATCCGAGAGCGAGACGCTCTCCGCAGTCGAGCCCAACACGAGGTAGCCCTGAAGCCCAAAGGCATTATAGCGGCGGATGTTCTCCCGAAAATGATCGAGGGACACTTGGCCCTCGATAAAGGGCGTGGTCAGGGCGGCATAAATCCCCTGGAAGCGCTGGGTCATGTCTTTTTCCTTTGCTCAGTCCGAATCGTCCCCGGGCGTTGAGCTCTCGATATCCTTGAGCTCTGTCTCGCTCAGGCCGAAATAGTGGCCGACTTCATGGAGCAGGACTTCGCGCACCCGCCGCCGGATCTCGTCTTCGTCCCCGCCCAGGCTCTCGATGGGTTTCTGGTACAGGACGATGACGTCCGGCGGCGTATTGCCGTAATAGGAGCCGCGGTGCTTGAAGGGAACGCCGTGATAGAGCCCCAGGAGCATCCCCCCGCCCGGCGTTCCGGTGCGGCGCCGCGTGCCGGGGCTGGGAACGTCTTCGACCAAAATGGCCAGGTTGTCGATGCGCTTCTTGAACGCATGGGGAAGGCTTTCCAGGGCTTCGCGGGCGAGTTGCTCGAAGCGCTCACGGTCCATGGTCGTCGTCCCTCTCTTACTTTTCGATTCCATCCCGGGCCCGAACCCCCCGGCTGTAGTAATGCTTGACTTCCGTCATCTCGGTGACGAGGTCCGCCCTCTCCAGCCAGGAAGCCGGAGCATAACGGCCGGTTAGGACGATTTCCACGTCCTCCGGCTTCTGATCCAGGAAGTCGAGAATATCCTTTTCCGAAAGAAGCTTGAAGTGAACCGCCACCGAGACTTCATCGAGAATCACCAGGCGGTGGCGGCCCGAGCGCATGGCCTGCCGGCACTTCTCCAGGCCTTCCCGGGCCCGTTGGATATCCTCTTCCTCGACCGTGTCGTTGATATGAACAAAACCCTTGCGGCCGAACTGTTCGATGGTGATATAGGGCGCCAGGGCCGGAGCCGAGAGGAGCTCGCCGTAGGTCTGCCCCTTGAGAAACTGGCCGATGTACGTCTTGAATTTCCAGCCGGCGGCCCTCAGGGCCAAACCCAGGGCGGCCGTTGTCTTGCCTTTTCCGTTTCCGGTATAGATATGGATGTATCCCCGGAACGGCTGGGAGCGAAGAGGCGATGACATCGTTCGATGTTTCCTTAAACAACTATAGGGAATCAACCGGGGCACGTCAACTGGGTGAACTCGTCCTCAATCCTCGTGACGCCTGAATTCCTGCTTGATCAATGTCCATCTTGCATTGTCCGCGTTGAGGACGCCGGTCTCTCTCCCGTTCGGGTTTTTCACGCCGCGCCCCAACCGTTTTTCTCGGCGGCTCAGAACTCGCTTTCCGGGTTTGATTTTACGGAGATTGCCGGACGCTCAGACATCTTCGCCGGCCGGCTTCTTCCGAGCCGGCTGCCCTCGAAAACCGATTCGGTCGGGCTAAACCCTCTCATGTCGCTCGCTCTGCATTCCTCAACGCCCTGTCAAGCGTAATTATTGAATAGGCCAGCCGGGATAGGGCGTTGATCATCAATCTGAACGAGAACTCGAGCCGGCTGTCCGGCCGTTGTTTTTCGCTTTTATTTTTTATAAAATTTATTTATAGTGGTATCTGCCCTGGGCGCCCGCGGCAAAGGAATCATAACCATGCTCGACAGCAAATTCGTCCTGGACAACCTGGACTTGGTCCGACGCGGACTCGAAACCCGGGGGGCCCGACTGGACCTCGCCGAATTTTCGAGCCTGTTCGAGAAGAGAAATGACCTCCTCAAGCGCGTCGAGGACCTGCGGGCCGAGCGCCACAGGGTTTCGGACGAAATCGGCCGGGCCAAGAAAGAGGGACGGAACACTTCGGCCGAAATCGACGCCATGAAATCAGTAGGCGCGGACATCGTTCGGTTGGAAGAATCGCTCCGGGCGCAGGAGGAGGCGCTGCGCGAGATGCTGCTCAATGTGCCCAACCTTCCCCACGACAGCGTCCCCCTGGGCCGCAGCGCCGAGGACAACGTAGAGGTGAGGCGGTGGGGTCAACCGCCCCGGTTCGCCTTCGAGCCCGAGCCGCACTGGGAAATCGGTAAACGGCTGGGCATCCTGGATTTCGACCGGGCGGCCAAAGTGGCGGGGTCGCGGTTTACGGTCTATTTCGGCGCCGGGGCCAGGCTGGAGCGGGCCCTGATCAATTTTATGCTCGACATCCACACTCGGGAGAGGGGTTTTCTGGAAGTGTTGCCGCCCTTCATTGCCAACGCCGACAGCCTGACCGGCACGGGAAACCTGCCCAAGTTCGCCCAGGACCTGTTCAAGCTGGAAGGCCGTCCCTGGTATCTCATCCCCACGGCCGAGGTGCCGTTGACCAACCTCCACCGCGACGAGATCCTGGAGGTTGAAGCGCTGCCCCGCCGGTACGCGGCCTTCACTCCCTGCTTCCGGAGCGAGGCCGGCTCATACGGCAAGGACATCCGAGGCCTCATCCGGCAGCACCAGTTCAACAAGGTGGAGATGATGGTTTTTTCCCAGCCGGAGAGATCGTTCGATGAGCTGGAGAACATGACGGCCGGCGCCGAGGAGGTCTTGAAGCGGCTGGGTTTGGCCCACCGCGTCGTGGCCCTGTGCACGGCCGACCTGGGTTTCGCCAGCGCCAAGACCTATGACCTGGAAGTCTGGATGCCGGCCCGGAACAAATACATGGAAATTTCCTCGTGCTCGAATTGCCTGGATTTTCAGGCGCGCCGGGCCAACGTCCGCTTCCGGCGGGGAGTCAAAGCCAAGCCCGAGTTCCTTCACACCCTGAACGGCTCCGGTTTGGCCGTGGGCCGGACGGTCGGCGCCCTCCTGGAGAACGGCCAACAGGGGGACGGCTCGGTCCTCCTTCCCGAAGCGCTGCGGCCCTACCTGGATGGGATGGCTAAAATTGGGTGAGGCGGCGGGGTCCGCCTCCGACGGATGAAAAGGAAAAGACATATGGAACGGAGGGATGGCCGAGTGGATGAAGGCGGCGGTCTTGAAAACCGCTTTACGGGCAACCGTAACGGGGGTTCGAATCCCTCTCCCTCCGTTTTTAGAGGAAAAGGCTGAGGCCCATGGGCAAGTCGAATACAACGAATATCATCGAGCTTCATTCCCGCAACCTGTCCGCCGAGGATATCGTCTGCCTCCGGGGAGAGAAGAATCTGGAGGGCATCACCTGCAAGAAGTCATGGCTCAAAGAACGGCTGGCCGAGGGGCTGAAGCTCAAGGTCCTGAAGGTGAACGGCCGGTCCTGGGGGATGATCGAGTACCTGCCGGCCGAGAACGCTTGGCGGCCCATCGAGGCAGCCGGATACACGTTTATCAATTGCCTGTGGGTGATCGGGCGCTACAAGAAACACGGTTTCGGCCAGAAGCTTTTGGCCCAATGCGCCGACGACTCGAAGGGGAAAAACGGCCTGGCGGTGGTGACCAGCGCCAAGCCGTTTCTGGCCGGGAAGGATTTTTTTCTCAAGAATGGTTTCGAGGTGTGCGACACGGCCCCGCCCTATTTCGAGTTGTTGGCCAAGCGCTACAAAAAGAACGCGCCTCTGCCGAAATTCCGGGAGAGGGCCAAAAAGATGATGGGCCCGGAGCGGGCGGGCCTGACTATTTATTTCAGCGACCAGTGCCCCACCATCGCCCAGAGCCTCAAGGAGATGACGGCCCTGGCGCGGAAACGCCGGATTCCCTTTCAGCTGATCAAAATAAAAAATAAAAGAGACGCGCAGAATTTGCCCTTGGCCTATGGGACGTTCGCTATTTATTTAGACGGGCAGTTTTTAACCCATCAGCCGTGCTACGGCCAAGCCTTTGATAAATTGCTGTCCTCACCTCAAAAAACCTGACGGTTCGCGCTTCTTCGCGTGCAGAGCCATCCCCTCGCCATAAAAAAGCACAGCCCCCATTCGGCCGGGTTGTGAAGCTTTGATTGGCGAAGTAAAAATGATAGAATAAACCAGCCTTCCAGGCGAAGCGGAGAGGTGCTGGAGTGGTCGATCAGGATCGCCTGCTAAGCGATTGTCCTGGTGAACGCCGGGACCGCGGGTTCGAATCCCGCCCTCTCCGT
>Ga0315294_10005456_pt1 | contig 13957 bp, 11 predicted proteins | sample YL17G13_40_MG_FD_203626 | JGI IMG/M metagenome (GOLD analysis project Ga0315294, IMG submission 203626) | Sediment microbial communities from Yellowstone Lake, YNP, Wyoming, USA - YL17G13_40 | ecosystem: Environmental > Aquatic > Freshwater > Lake > Sediment | place: USA: Wyoming | collected... | reverse complement strand
ATAATTACACGTGGGAAGTTCATGATACCCTCCCTGACATACTTGAAGATTGTTATGCTATTAACGATGAATATTTTGTTGACGTTAGCAGCAATTTCCAGACCATCTATGTTTTCCATAACAATATTTATACGAAAGGATATTATACTGACGCTCCCCTCTATTGTGTCCACGCCACCTCGCCGCACTCCATCTGGGCGGGCGGGGAGAACGGCTATGTCTGCCACTGGGTGTGGGACGGAGATGGTGTTCAGCCCTCGTCCGTGGGGGAGATAAAGGCGCAATATCCCCCGCAGACCGACCTCTCGCCGAACAAAACGCTCCCCAAAAACCAGAACGACTGCAATAGTCTCTGTGCGCAGTTGGAGTTTGAGTAGAGGGGAGGTTAAGCCCTCGACTACCCCAAATTTCCCCCCTCCCCATTTTCCCGCTTGCATTTTCCCACCATCAGTATTATCCTTCGCCTTAATTGCATCTATTGAGGAGATGAATCATTGCGGCAATGGCATTGAGGCAATGGCATTGAGGCAATGGAGCATTGAGGCAAAAAAGCGACTGCCGATGGCTGGTTCATCTCCCCAATATTTTATCCTGAACATCTAACCGGATACCGCTTATGCCCGATTGGCTCTCCGAGCTGCTTCCCCTGCTCAAGTTCCTTCTGCTCTTCGCCGCCATTGTAATAGCTATGTCCCGCAAATTGGACTTAGCCCTGGTCCTGGGCTCTGCCTCCATCCTTCTCGGGTTATTTTTCGGTATGCCCATAGTTAATCTGGGGAAGAGCATTCTCTGGGGAGCACTGGACCTCAAGACCATCCACCTGCTCGCCCTGGTCTTCGGCATCATCACCTTCTCGGAAGCCCTCAAAGAGACCGGGCACCTCAAAAAGTTCATTGACTCTTTACAGCATCTAGTCCCCTCTTATCATCTCAATATGGCAATTGTGCCGGCGCTGGTGGGGCTTCTGCCTATGCCCGGAGGAGCGGTCTTCTCCGCACCTTTACTGGACCAGCTGGCGGTCAAAGCCGGGGTGAAGACCGAGCGCAAGACTTTCATCAACCACTGGTTTCGCCATATCTGGGAGTATATCCTACCGCTCTACCCGGGGGTATTAGCGGCAGCCGCCCTGTGGGAAATTTCAGTGCGCAAGTTAGTGCTTCATCAGGCGCCGCTCACCCTCTTCGCCATCATCGCCGGGTGCGCTGTCGCTTACCTGGGGCAGAAGTTCACTCGCCCTCTGCCCAAGCCGGTCACGAGCGACCGTATAAAGGAGCTCATCGTCGGCTTGTGGCCATTTCTTATGCTCATCGCCGGGGTGCTCCTTGTGCCAGTGGATATCTTAATAGTAGTCTACGCTATGCTGGTTCTGTTATTAATTGTGGACCGGGTCAATTTCCGGCGCATCTGGAAGATTATAAAAGCCGGTTTCCGCTGGCGCATCCTGCTGATGGTCTTAACGGTGATGATCTTCAAGCAGGTGATGGACGACTCCGGCGCCGCCCAGGAGGTAGCTGGCACCCTAATCAGCTTTCATCTTCCCCTGGCTTTGGTCTTCTTCACCCTGGCTTTTCTGGTCGGTCTTGCCACCGGCATAACTATCGCTTTTGTGGGCATCAGCTTCCCCATACTCATCCCTCTGCTAGCTAATATCTCCGGCGACCCAATGGGATTGATGATGCTGGCCTACTGCGGGGGATTCCTGGGAACGCTAATTTCACCCTTACACCTTTGTCTGGTGCTGACCAATGAATATTTTGGCTCCAACCTGGTTAAGACTTTTCGCTATTTTTTGCCGGCGGTGGCGATAGTGGCAATTCTGGCCTGGGGTTACTACTTTTTGTTGTGGGGATGAGTGGATAGGGGGAGAATTCTATTCTCCCCTATTTGTCAGAGGAGGTTAAAAACCTCACTTGCCCTTAATCAGCACTATTAAATTTATTCCTGCGCTTGCACTACGGCAAAGCCAATGACACTACCTCTAACCCCCTTAAATAAGGTGTGAACATAACCCCCCTGTTTTCCCCCCTTCTAGGGGAGTCTCCCTTCTTGCCGAAGTGCTACCCCCTTTCCATCCTCACCAGCGTCTCCACATGCGCCGTCTGCGGATAACCGTCCTGAACCACCATCCCGTTCAGCCGATACCCAGCTCCAACCAGCTCTTTTATATCCCTCGCCAAAGTCGCCGGATTGCAGGAGAGATAGACCACCACCTGCGGTGAAAGTCTAGGCGAATGCCTCATTATCTCCGCCATCAAGCCCTTCTCCGCACCCACCCGCGGCGGATTGAGTAGTATCAGTTCCGCTCCGGGCGTGGCAAGCGTGGGCAAGGCTGCACCCACCCGACCGGTAATGAAGCGTATCTGCTTACCCAAACCCGCTCGTCCAGCCGAGTGCTGTGCCCAGGTGTTAGCCTCCCGACTCTCCTCCACCGTCACCACCGAGTGGAAATACTTAGCCAGCAGAAGCGAGGTAACCCCCACGCCGCTATACAGGTCTATCGCCCGTCTCCCCCAGCCCTCTTTGGTCACCGCCGCTTCCTTCGCCCATTCATCAATCTGCCGATAAAGACTGTGGAAAGCCTCCGGATTTGCCTGGGAGAAGCTTCCCGGCGAAATAGCCACTTCCGTCTCCCCGAAGCGCTCCCATATTACCTCGCCAGCCAGCATCTGATTGACTTTGCCGGTGTGCTGTTTGGAAAACCTACGGGCAGACCCCCCGCTGACTAACCTGGGGACCTGCTCCCGCACTTCTTTGAGCGCCAGAGCGCAACTGCCCCAATGCGGCGCCTTACCCGTCAACAAGACCTGCAGTTCTCCGCTCATTGCCGACTCCCGCATCTCCACCTCCTCCACCCCCATTCTCCGCCCCTGCCGACAGAGCGCCTTCTCCAGCCGGGGGAGCAGTTGATTTATACCCGAGGATACCACCATACAGCTTCTGATAGCGCTGAGTTCTCTACTTTTACCTCGCCGAAAGCCCAGTCTCCCGCCGGAGAATAACAGTCGTATTCGCCGGCGGTAGCCAAACTCCGCCGGGGAGGAGAGACATTCCGGCACTTCTATCGTCAGTCCGGCGATGCGGGTTAAAGCATCCTGCACCAGCTGTGTCTTGGCTTTCAACTGCGCCGGGTAGGCATAATTTTGCCAGGGACAACCACCGCAATCGCTAAAAGAAGGACAGAGAGGCTCAATTCTGTCCGGCGAAGGGGTGGTTACTCTCAGCAGTCGGGCGATGGAGTAATTTTCCCTCTCCGCGACTACCTCCACCTGGCACAGGTCACCGGGGAGGGCATCGGGAACGAATAGCACCTTCCCCTTATGGCGGGCTAGCCCTCCCGCGGTAGTCAGCGCGATTATTTCCACCGATAATTTTGACTGGGAATCGGACATCTATTTTTTTGGCTGAACCAAGAAGCCATTGGCTATCCAAAGCCTTGCTTTGCCTTGACACCACTATACCCCTATGCTAGCATACCCTCGGTAGATATATTCCAGTAATTATGGAGAGTTTGTGGAACGAACCCACAAAGAAGTGAAATGCCTTTATCATCCTGACCGGCAAGCCGCCGGGCTTTGTTCTTATTGCGGAGCTTATATCTGTGCCTCCTGCGGAGTGGTGCATAAGGACAAGATTATCTGCCGGCGCTGCCTATCCCAAACCTCCGGCCCGGTGCTCTGGGAACAGAGCCGAGTAGTTGACCTGCCCTGGAACTTTATACGAGTGCTCAAGGGAGTCTTCCTTTCACCCAACCTCTTCTTTATGGGGCTCCCCCAGAAGGGCAATCTGGTGCGGGCTCTGCTCTTCGCCATCTTCTGTGAGCTCATCGCCAACGCTCTCATCCTGGCATTTGGCGGAGCGGAGCTTTTCTTGCAATTACTCTTCGGTCCGTATATTACCAGCCAAACCAGCTGGTATCTTTTCTCCGCCTATTTATTGGTCGGCCCGCTATTCACGGTTGCCAGCACCTTCATAACCTCAGCGGTATTTCAGGTAACCGCTACACTGTTCGGAGGAAAGGGCAGTTTTTCCGCCACCTTTCGAGTGGTAGCCTACGCTTCCGCCGCCAATCTGCTCTCGGCGATTCCTTCCATCGGCGGTATGCTCACCCTGTTTATGAGCATCATCATATACACTATCGGCTTTATTCACATCCATCAGCTCAAGCCCTTCCGAGCCGGACTTACCGCCTTTCTCCCGCTGGTGGCTTTTATTGTTCTGCTGACCTTAGTGGCATTGGTCATCTTTCAAATTTTGGGGATTGACCTCTCCTATTATGTCGGAGTTTAGCGATGGATTCCGAACCCACTTACTGTCCGCACCCCGATAAGCCCATCCAGGCGCGCTGTCCCTCCTGCGGGAGACTTCTCTGCGCCGACTGCATTCGCTATTACGCCGGTAAATGCCTTTGCGAGAATTGCGCTCCGGCGATTGTCAAAAGCCCGGCGCCGACCGCCCCAGAGCCTAATAAGGGACTGGTCAATCTATTACTGGTAGTGGGGGTAATGTTTATTATGGGAATCTCCCTGGGGGTCTTTACCCTGAGCAAAAGCTCTCCTGGGGGAGCTTTGGGTGGGGTCAACCAAGCCAGGATGTATCGTGTGGGAGAAGCGCTCTTGAAGCTCAAAGAGGATACCGGTCGTTTCCCCACCGCTGAGGAGGGTTTGGCTCTACTGGTGGATAAGGAGAAGGTTAGCGAAGATTCAATCAAAAGCCGATGGTATGGACCGTATCTTCCCAAAAACGACCCCGCTGCTTTCCAGGATATTTATGGCCAGGACTTGCTCTACGGTCAATTAATCACCGGGGAATATTATATTCAAAGTGTCGGACCGGACGGAATAAACTCCTTTGACCCACTGCGGTTTGAAGAGACTAAGGACGAGGGTGATGACCTTATCTTGCTTTTAGGGGAGAATGAGGTAACCAGCGGTGAGACCAAGCCGGAGCCGGAATTGATTTTTGGTAAGCCGGTGATGAAGGGCGGGCTTTTCTAATTATGGACGAATCTTTTTCCGAGAACCAGCAAAATATGTCCGAGAATCCCTGGGAGGTCTACGAGCTGGCTTTGACCTTTCTGGAAGCCGGCGACTATAAACAAGCGGTGAAACTGCTCACCCGCGCCATTCAACTCCATCCTCGGTTTGTAGAGGCAATCTGTGATTTGGGGATGGCTTATTACCAGCAGGGGGAGAGCGACCAGGCTCTAACGCTCTTCCAACAGGCGGTGGAAATAGATAGAGACTACGAGTTGGCTTGGTTCAATCTGGGAGTGCTTCATCTGGATAACGGCGACTGGCAAAAAGCGCAAGAGCATTTCTACCGGGCACTCAAACTGGGGATGGACGACCCCCGAGTGCTGGTGGGTTTAGCCTCCTGTCACATCTGGTCCGGTGAGTTTGCTGCTGCCCAGGACCTTCTGCAGGACGCTATAGCCAAAGACCCCGGTGATTCCGTCGCCTGGTATAATCTGGGACTGGCTTATTATTATCAAGACCGAGTTTCCGACGCCGAGGATTGCTTTCGCCGGGCGCTAACCATCAATCCCGGGGACAGTCAGTGCTGGAATGCCCTGGGCACTCTTTTTCTGGACCAGAAGCTCTACGACCAAGCCAAGGATGCTTTTTACGAAGCGCTCAAGATCGCTCCCAACTTCTTCTCCGCCTGGAACCATCTGGCAATGCTTCTGGCCGATACCGGCGACTATAAAACCGCGGTTCAGCTCTTTCGCGGCGCGCTGGAGCTCTCCCCCGGCTCGGCGGAAACCTGGTACCGAATGGGTTCGGCGCTTGCCTCCGTCAAACAGTATGAGCAAGCGGTCTCCGCTCTCAACAGGGCTTTCCGTCTGGACCGCAACCTGCGCAAACAAGCCCGCTCCGACAGAGCCCTCAAAGCGTTAGAAACCCGAGACGATTTCAGAGGCTTGTTTGAATGAGTTAAGAGAGGAAATTTGAGTAGATTTTGGTGGCAGATTTTGGGCTTGGCAGTTAGCTATCTCTTCGTCTTCGCCATAATCGCTTCCTCCGCGCTCGTCCGCAGGTGGGGCGCAAGCGAAAGCGGAGCGCGCAAGCTCGTCCACATCGGGGTGGGGCACTGGATTCTCCTCGCCCCCTTTTTCTTTCCCGATTGGTATTTCGCCGTCATCGGTCCGGCGAGCTTCATCGTCCTAAACTACCTCTCCTATAGATATAACCTGTTTAAAGGCTCAATGGAGCTTTCCGGGAAGCGAACTCCGGGCACGGTCTATTATTCCATAGCATTGACCATACTGGTTCTTTTTTTCTGGACCGTGCCGGCGGAGGAACTCCGTCCGATAGCTATGCTAGGCATGCTAACCCTGGCCTGGGGAGATGGTCTGGCTTCAGTAATTGGGGAGCGCAGTCGTATCGGTGAATTTCGCATCTTCGGAAATCGCAAGACCGTAGCCGGGTCGCTGGCTATGTGGTTTTTCTCATTCCTGGTGCTAATGTTACTACCGCCGTTGTTTTTGGGCGTTCGTTTTGCGAGCTCCATTGTCTACGCTCTCATCTTCAGCTTTGTAGCTACCGTAGTGGAGTTCTTCACCCCCGGGGGTCTGGACAATCTAACCGTCCCCCTGGTTGTCTCCTTCGGTTATTATTTGTGGTTATGGTCTTAGTTGGCTTCTAGTTTTTTACCTATCTCGCTTATGCTCAATTCCAGACAAAAGCTTCTAATATTGACCTGTTGCTGGTTGGTTGTCATCACCTCCTCTGCTTTGGCACAGTCATCCAAAGATAAAGCTCCCGATATACTCACCAAGGAGATTCTGCAGAAAGCAAGCGAGGACCGCGATGCCGCCGACGCCCGGAAAAACCTGGTGGACGAACTGCTCGCCGAGTTCGACGCCCTGGCGCAAAAACATCGCCCTCCTTTTTACGAACTATCCGGCGAAGCCCAGTATAAGCAAGAAGAACTCCTCGCCGGCTCTGACGCCCAGACTACCGCTATGCGCCAGAAACTTGCCGAGCAGATAAACGCCTATTTGGATAATTATGATTTCCAGGCTCGCTATATTGCCGTCAAGGGAGAGCAGGAATTTGTCAATGACTTGCGCAATACCCTTAGCACCGAGCTGGTAAAGCCCCTGGAGTTGGAATTGGAGACACGGCGAAAGGCTTATGCTCTGGAGATTGCCCCGATTGCCGGAGATAGCCAGAATAGCTGGCAGGGCGAAAAAAAATCCTTTCGGTCTCCGGAACTGGAGAGGTGGCTGTGGGCAGTCGTCATTTGGATTACTATTCTGGCTGGGGTAGCCGCCAGCCTACGCCGCTGGCTCAACACCTTCTCCTCCTGCCGGCGCTACTATGTCGCCGGGGGAAGTTATGCTAGTTTCCCCTGGGACGGCTGGTGCTGGGCTTTGGTAGTAGGCTTGACTATTCTGGGGATAACCGCCATTCTCCGCAGATGGCATTGGAAAGGGGAGCTTCTAGCCCTAGCTCTGAGCCTGGCTTTGGTGCTTTACGGTGAATGGCGACACCGCAGAAAAATCAGCAAATAGAACGGATAATGACTATGATACTCAATTACATCGCAGATGCTTTTAGGACTGCGCTCTGTTCTTTAGCTATGGTCTCCATCTTCGCCGGCGTCAGCCTGGCGTTCTCCGCTTACACTCTGGAGTATCTTTCCGAAAACCTGACTCGGGCGACTCTGGATAACGGTCTGGTGGTATTAATAGAGGAGAACCATTCCCATCCGGTGACATCCCTGCAGGTCTTCGTCAATGCCGGCTCCATCTATGAGGGAGATAAGCTGGGAAGTGGTCTATCACATCTTCTGGAACATATGATGTTTGAATCCACCGCCCGGATGAGCAAACAAGATATAGATACCTGCATAGACCAGCTCGGCGGAATCGCCAACGCCTCCACCTGGCGGGACTACGCCAGCTACTATCTCAATCTGCCGGCTGAAATAATATTTGACGCTATTCCCTTCTTCGCTCAGTGCATCTTTGAAGCCAGATTCCCCGAGGAATCGTTTCTATCTCAGCAGGAGATAATCAAGCGAGAGATTGAAAAAAGCGACCAGGAGTCCAGCCGTCTTTTGCAGAAGCTCTATTATTACCACGCCTATCGCTCCTCACCCATACGTTACCCCACCATCGGCTTCCCCGACCAGTTCCTTTCAATTACCCTGGATGACCTAACCAACTACTACCAGCGCCAATATGTGCCCAACAATATGGTCCTATCCATAGTAGGGGATTTTGACGGCAAACAAGTGCTTTCCATAGTGCAGGAAACCTTTGGCAAATACCCCCGTAAGCCCTATAATCCCTCGACCATAGCCGAAGAGCCGAACCAGGAGGGGGAGAGGGAGGTGCTTCGGGCTTCCGATTTCAATAGGGCTTATTTTCGCCTGGGCTACCGCACGGTAACTTCGGACGACCCGGATGCGCCGGCGCTCTCGGTCATCTCGGCCATTCTGGGTGAGGGGCAGGCTTCCCGGCTGATTCAGGATATCAAAGCCCGGCTCTCCCTGGTGGACAGCATCAGCAGTTGGGCGGTGGATATGGACTATGCCCCCGGTTCTCTGGGCATCTCCGGCACCTGCGACCCGCAAAAGATAGACGAGGCTATCGCCGCCGTCCGGAAAGATGTGGAGAACCTGTATGATACCAAAATCAGCGACGAGGAGCTGGACCGAGCCAAGGCGCAGATTATCGCCGACGAGAAGATGGGAGAAGATACCGTAGAAGTCCGCGCCGGCACTCTGGCAGTCTATCAGCTCTACTACGGCAATCCCTTATATTCCGATGTATTCATCAAACAAATAGCAAGCGTCTCCAGGGAAGATATCAAGCGGGTGGCAAAGAAATACCTTACCGCCGACCGGCTGACCATCATCAAGCTCATCCCCTCCGAGTATATGCCCAAAACGCCGGAGACGAGCGCCGAGTCGCCGGCGAGAGCGCAGATGTTCACGCTTTCAAATGGCATACGGCTCATAGTGAAAGAGAATCACAGCACACCAACTGCGGTGGTGGGAGTCTTCGTCCTGGGCGGACTGGGCGAGGAAGACCCCCAGTCTGCCGGTATCAGCGACCTGACTATGCACATGCTCCTGGGCGGCGCGGGAGGAAAGTCCTCCGGCGAGATAGCCTATCAGGTGGAGCGGTGGGGAGGAAGCTTTACCGCCGGCGCCGGAACCGGCGTCTCCTACATCAAGCTCTCCATCCTCTCCGAAAACCTGGAATCGGGGGTAGCGGTGCTGGCAAAATGCGTTACCAAGCCGGATTTCCCGGAGAAATACTTTTCCCAAGAGCGAGAGAGAGCCAAAAACCGCTGCCTGCGTCTGACCGACGACTGGGCTGATGCCGGAGGGCTAAAGCTGAGAGCCAACCTTTATCTCCCCACCCATCCTTACAGTTATCCCTTTGAGGGCAAGCTGGAGACAATCCCCCAGCTGACCTTATACCAGGTGAAGGCGCTCTACAAAAAGCGCTTCCAGCCCCAGAATATGGTCATCTGCACAGTAGGGGATGTATCTTCGGAAGCAGTGCAGAAGATGATGGATAAATACTTCGGCAAGATAAAGCCGGCAAAGGAGGTTATTGCCCAGGAGCCGGTTCTCCCTCACCCCGACATCTATGCTCCGCCCAGCCAGACAACCGAGAACTGGAAGAAGGACCTGGCTGTGGTCTATTGGGGCTTTCCCACCATACCCTACAAAGACCCGGACTACTTTCCTCTGCTGGTGCTGGACGCCGGTTTCTCCGGAATATATTATCCCAGCGGGCCGCTCTATCAGCGATTGCGCGATGAGGGCTTGGTCTATGTAGCCCACGCCTATCACTCCAACCTTCCGCAGGGGGGCTATTTCGCCATCTACCTGGCAACAGCCAGGGACAAGGTTGACCGGGCGGTGGAGATAGTGGAGGAGGAGCTGGCAAAACTGCGTGCGGAGAGATGGAGCGAGGAGATGCTGACGGTAGCCCAGGAGAAGGCGTTGAGCGGACTGAATATCTACTATTTTCAGTCCAACTCCGATATAGAGGCGGAGATGGCTATGGACGAGCTAATGGGCAAGGGTTTTAGTTTTACGGATAGCTATAAAGAGAAAGTTATGTCAGTTACCACGGAGGATGTCCAGCGGGTGGCGGAGAAATATCTGGCGCCGGAGAAAGAGACGCGGGTCGTGCTACTTCCGGAGGAGGAGATGCCGATGGAGGACGGGACATGTGGAAAATAAGTCATAAAGTTATTATGCTGGAGTCCATAACATAAAGATAAATTTATTAGGAGCTTGACAAGTCAAAAGTAATCGTGCTAATATGGTTAAAATAATAAATGAGGTGCTATGGGCGCTTCGCCTTCTTTATCCATCTTCCTCCTCTTCCTGCTCATCCTCGGCGTTTATCTCTTCTACATCTTCCGCGCTCGCCGGGGAGCGACGGTGAATATCCGCCCCATCGCCGGGCTAACCGCCATTGACGAAGCCATCGGCAGAGCCACGGAGATGGGCAAACCGGTGCATTTCACCCTGGGTATGTCCCGCTTCTATCCGGACACCTTCGCCGCCTTCGCTATACTCCGCTACATCGCCGAGAAATGCGCCCAGATGGGCACCGCGCCCATCATCACCAACAGCGTGGTTACCGTCCATCTGGCTACCGAGGAGATTTTGCGCTCGGCATATTCCCGCTCCGACCACCCGGACGCCTTCCGCTCGGATATGGTCCGCTTCATCGCCAAAGACGCCTTCCCCTATGTCGCCGGAGCTCTGGAGACCATTGAAAGCGAAAAGCCGGCGGCAAACATTATGGTCGGCACCTTCGGCGCCGCCACCCTTCTGCTCGCCGAGGGGGGACGCATTCTGGGACCGATGCAGATTGCCGGCACCGACGACCTGGAACAACTCCCCTTCTACTTCGTCTGCTGTGACTACACTTTAATCGGGGAGGAGATATTCGGCGCCGGAGCGCACCTCTCCGGCGACCCCACCACCAAGGGCAACCTGGCCGGTCAAGACCTGATGCGCATCATACTCATTGCTCTGATACTTTTGTTTATTATATTTGGTCTATTCGGCTGGAACACACCATTTGAATGGTTTATGGGGTAGCTGACTATGTCCGCACGCAGAAATATCCCCATCATCATCACCGCCACCATTGCCGCGCTCATCTTTGCCGGGCTGTTCAGCGGCTTCGCTCCGCTGGCTATGCTCACCGGCATCGGCATGAAATGGATGATTATCATCGGCGGAGTCGCCTCCGCCCTGGGCGCGGTCAACCTGGCTCAGGTGCACGGCAAGGAGATGATGCGTAAGCACAAAGAGTGGTGGAACAGCCTGGTGCTTCTGTTGGTGATGTTTTCCACCATCGTCGTAGGTATAGCCCTCACACCCACCCACCCCGTCTATCGCTTTCTCTTTGACTGGGTCTTCACCCCCCTGACCACCACTATGGTCAGCCTGCTGGCTTTCTTCATCGCCTCGGCGGCTTTCCGCGCCTTCCGGGTGCGCAGTCTGGAGGCGGGAGTGCTGGTGGGCGCGGCTTTTCTGGTCATCCTGGGGCGGTCGGCAATCGGGACCGAGCTGTGGAGCGGGATACCGGTAATTGGGCAATGGATATTGGATGTGCCCAATGTGGGCGGCTCCCGGGGGATACTTCTGGGCGCCAGCCTGGGGGGCATCGCCGTCTTTCTGCGGGTGATTCTGGGTATAGAGCGGGGGCATTTTGTGGGGTAAGTGGGGGGGGATTTAATAATTCTATGAATTTTGTTCTGTAAAAAAAGGAGATAGTAATGCCAAGTAATGTAGAACATGATTTCCTAAGTAATCCACCGCAAACCATACTAAGAAAAGAGATGCAAAACATTTGTGACAGCTATAATCATAGCTGGGATTTACTAGCTGAAATATGCCAAAATTCTGTAGACGCAATAAAATTACATAAAAACCGATATGGTTCTATTAAGAAACACGAAATAAAAATAACAATTAATAAACAGAATCGCTCTATCACAATACGTGACACAGGTATAGGTATCAAGCCGGATAAAGTTGCTGAATTAATGGGGCCACATTCCACAGATAAATGCGCGGAAGATCAGGTTGTAGGAGAAAAAGGAGTGGGATTAACATATACAATATTTATTTCAAATTTATACAAAATAAAGACAAATTCTATTGAAGGGTTTTTTGAAGGAGAAGTAAGAAATGCGAGAATCTGGAAAGAAGGTTCAATAGATGAAATACCAAAGCTAATTCAATCATCTTTTTCTTTAATGGTAAACACACCAAATGATACATATACTGAAATATACATAGCTGACATAGACACCAAATTTGAGGAATCTGATGAGATATTTAACCAGAGTCCCGAAGTTTTAGAGTTTATACTAAGAACAAAAACAGCAATTGGTTCAACTGTAAGAATATTTAATCCAGAAGCTACTAACAGTATTAATGTTAGTTTAACTTGCATTTCTGAAAAAGGTGAAAGGAAGACTTTTAAAATAGAGCCGTACTATATGCTACCTGAGGAATATATATCACACAAAAAAGATGTGATTAAATTAAGTGAGTTTAAGGAAAAAGCAGCAGTACTTAGTGACGCCCAAAAAGAAAAGCTGCTTTACAAAAAATGCATGACTAATGCAGGAGTTATAGAAAGAGGAACAAGAAAAATTAAATATTATGCCTTTTTTACACACTCAAGGCATGTTTGGGATACTATTTCTAATATGGCAAATTTAATAACAGATAATGGAGTAGATGAAGAAACACATCTTTATAGTTATGGAATTTATATATCAACAAAAGGTATGCCTACAGGTATACGTTTGGAGCCAAAATTTAAAGGTGAGGCTGCATATTGGCCTAATTTTTATATTTTATTGGAAGATGACAGTATTATTTTTGACCTTGGAAGAAAGACTATACCAGAACCAACAAAAAAATTATTTCAAAAAATTTGTAATGATATTTTTAACTCATTCATCAAATATAAGCCTTATATGTCTTCAGAACCTTCAATAGATACTCCTATTTCTGCTGTAATTGAGCATGAAAAAAACACATTCTTTCAAGAGCTTGGTAAATCAAATAATCTAAATTGCGATAGCATTAATTATCTTAAACATCCCAGTACACAAGAAGCTGGGGTTTCTGCAATTTTCCATGAATTAGTTGGCGCGAAGATATTAAAGGGTTATTATACTTTAAGAAGTGGTTATAAAATGGCTTATGATTTATGGGGAAAATACAAAATACCATTGGACCTTATTGGTTCAAATTATGCCAATCTTAGAGCACAAAGAGGTATCCTAGATGTTGATATAATTATTGAATTTAAATATTTTGCCGCAGATATAATAGATGATTTGGAAGATAATAAATTCTTTAGGGATATTGACCTTATTGTATGTTGGGATTTGAATGAGGAGAAATTGCAAAAGAATATCATTCAAGTAGATATTCTTAATCGTAATGAGGTTTTCTATTATGGATCAAATTACATGCTTACTTGGCCTGCTTCCAAAGGTCTTGGTGATCTTGGGAAAAAACCTGTTTTATCATTAAGAACATTATTAGATGATTTGAAAAGAGGAAAAATAGAAACAAATATCTAAAAGAATTAGCAATGAATATACTTGTTGCATCTAACACCCCACCAAGGAGGTTTTTTATGCGTCGCTTTTTCCTGGTAGTTCTAGCCCTCTCCCTCATCCCCATCACCGCCTTCGGCTTCGGCTACGGCGATGTGACCGGCGGAGGAGGCTCCTTTGACACCACTTCCTTAGACAACCTTCTCGCCGACATTCAGGGCGTAGCCGATATGTATACCGGCTATCACGCAAACTTGAAGGAAGCCGCCGAGTATCTCACCAAGATAGGTGCCGCCCACGGCATCACCGACATCTATGCCAGCGTTGACAGCTGGAAGGACCTCAAGAACGCCGGCGCTATGACCAAGGAAGAGCTGGAGATG
>Ga0315294_10005455_pt1 | contig 13958 bp, 3 predicted proteins | sample YL17G13_40_MG_FD_203626 | JGI IMG/M metagenome (GOLD analysis project Ga0315294, IMG submission 203626) | Sediment microbial communities from Yellowstone Lake, YNP, Wyoming, USA - YL17G13_40 | ecosystem: Environmental > Aquatic > Freshwater > Lake > Sediment | place: USA: Wyoming | collected... | reverse complement strand
TGGTAATACTATTAAATTAAAACCAATATCAATGGGTGAATCATTAGAATTGGAAAAGATGGCGAATGATTATCCATCAGGTAGAGTCGCTCCTACGGTTACTTGGAGATTGATGAAACAAATTGTCTCTATTGACGGTAGTGAAGATAAAGGTATGATTGCCAAGTTTATTGAGAGTATGCCTATAATGGACTCAAAACACATCAGAACTTTTATGAATGAGAATGAGCCAGGTTTGGATTTATCTAAAGAAGTAACCGCCCCGTCAGGAGAAAAAGTAATGGTCAACATTGCGTTCGGGGTGGAGTTTTTTCGTCCGTTCTTCTGATTACGCTAAATCATTGATTGATGAGTTTTATCACTTATCAAAGCACTTACATCTTTCTTACAGAGATTATCTAATATTACCGACATATATTAGGAGATACTTTATTGATAAATTGATAGAGGAGAACACTCCAAAAAATGAATAACCTATCTATTTATTATTAAATAATTATATATGTTACAACCAACTACACCACCGGCAGCGGGAACACCTGGATCAACACCGGCAGCGGGAACGACAAGCGTGGTTGCTGACACTAAAAGTGTATTTGAATCAGCCACGGATGCTATTGCTAAAACCGCCGCCGCCGCCGCCGATTTAAAATCTACTTGGTCAAAATTAGATGAGTTATCCGCCGAGTTCGTTAAGAACACAGGGATGGGTAGAGAGAGAACCATTGAGATGGAGACCTCAATCACTCAATCGGCAACTCAAATATTAAAATTTTCAGAAGGAATATATACATATGAGGATGCGTTAAAGAAAAGTGCTCAAATTGTAGGTGAGATTACTGATGCGACAAGTCGAAGTTTAATTGGAAATGCTAAGGAAATAGAGGGTATTGCAGTGGCGATGGAGGCCACTAATGTTCCTTCAGCGACATTAGTTACCAACTTTAAAGAGGCTGGATTCTCTCTAAGTGCGATACCAAGAGAAATGCAGAAAGTCACAGATTACACTAGAAGTATTGGTGTAAATACTGCGGAAGTTAGTAAAGGGGTTGTTGAGAATCTAAAAAATTTAAATCTATATAATTTTGATAATGGAATACAAGGGTTAACTAAAATGGTTTCCCAGTCCGCATTATTCGGTGTTAATATGAGTAATATCTATGGTTTAGCGGAGAAAATGTTTGACCCTGAACAGGCAATCAATATGGCGGCATCATTACAGAGATTAGGTGTATCTACAAGTGCTTTATTAGACCCATTAGCGTTAATGGATATGGGTCAAAATAATCCGGCTGAATTACAAAATCAAATAGTTGAAATGACTAAACAGTTCACATATTTTGACGAAAAGAATCAAAAATTCCAAATACTTCCAGGGGCTCAAAGACAGATGAGAGAAATTGGTAAAGAACTTAATATTAATGCTGATGAATTAGCAAAAATGGCGTTAGGTAGTTCTGAGTTAAATAAAAAGATGAGTGAAATTAGATTCCCAACTTTAGATACTGGACCTATGAGTGAGGAACAAAAACAAATGATCGCCAATATGTCCGAACTTCGTGATGGTAAGTATTCCGTAATGGTGGAGCAAAAAGATGCTCAAGGATTTAAAACGGGGATAATGAAGGAGAAGGCGATAACTGAATTATCTGAGGAAGATATAAAGACATTATCAGAGTCGTCAAAACCAAAAGCGTTGGAAGATATTGCCAAAGAACAATTAACCGCATTAAATCGTATTGCGGGTGCGGTAACTTCAACCGCCACCGCACCTAAGGCAGCACTTTTTGGGTCTGCAATTGGTCAAGCGGCGAGAGGGGGTGTTTACAGAACAGAATCAGGGGCTGCCGATATTGCTGGTAAGGCGCTAAAGCCTGACGAACTCAAAAAATTCGTTAACGACATGACCCAAAGTTTTAAAGATTACGGAAGTAAAATGATGAGTGGTGATAAAGAGGGAGCTGAAAAAGTTGCGTTGGGGATGGAAGCTAAATTGAAGGGTGTTGGTGAAGATGGACTTAAAAAAGCGCAAGAAATGTTTAAAGAAGTTTCTGGAATTGTGGGGGTTGAGGCTAAAAGATTCTTTCATGTCGGTAATCCGCCAGCGACAAATACAACACAGACAACATCACAACAATCACAAGAACCAAAGGGTAGTTTTATGCAACAACTAGGTGGTAATGCGTTTGATAACGTTAACCAAGGTAAAGCGGGAGAATCACAACCCGTTAATAGTTCACAAGTTAGTAACTTAAATAATCAAACTGTAAATACCACAAATAACAATCAACAAACATCAACGAATCAATCTAACGTTTTAACGGATGTTATGTCCAAGGCGTTACCCCCACAAATAGTTGAGCATAAATTTGATGGTACTATAACAATAAAAGTTGATGTTCCTCCTGGTGTTGATTCGGCTTATGTTACTAAAACAATTAACGATATGGTTAATAGCCCCGCATTTACTGATAAGATGATGAAAAGTCAAGAAGTAATGGCGAATAATTATGGATTAACAGGTGGTAAAGTTAGTGCGTATAGTAATAGTTCAGGTAATGGATTCGGATAATAAAAAACGATTTATTCTGTATTTATAAATAAAAGTAAAGTATGTCAACTCCATCTCTATTATTACAAGCACAACAGGCAGGACCAAAAAGTCAACCTTCGGGTGATAGCCCACTTTCGTTCGCGTCCTCAAACACTTTCAGAGAGGAGTTAATGTTAAAAAACTTAAAACCCTACAATTTTGTCGGGTTAAATCCCGGACAACAAGGATCCGTTATATATCAACAAACATTACCCGATTTATCAAGTCACGAAGTATTATTCACCTCGTCTGATAATTTTCTAATATATAGAAATGATAATCCTGATAGTTTAATTGTTCCGTCTTCATATAAAGCCTATAATATATTAACATCCAATAATCCACAAGGGGATGGAGGTTCTTTATCTCAAGATTCTTATCTTGCTAAGATAGGGTCTCAAGTACTTCAGGATTTATTATTAACTAATAATGGTGTTTATCTCGCTAATAACGCCCAATCCGAAAGCACCATTAATTTTGGTATAACAACACCGGGAACGAACGACACTTATTTAAGTAAGTTGGAGGGTTCTTATGTTCCATCATCACCAATAGAGGGTAACTATTTCTTGGATGTTCAAAACAGACGAGGAACGAGTTCATTAGGTGAAGGTATTAATTTATTAGCAGGTAAGAGTACGATTGTTGGTGGATTATTTGATGGTTTAATTAATAGAACAATAACTCCATCACAGAAGTTCTTAGTACAAACAGAGTCAGGTCAAAAAAGTATAATGTTTGATAATTTATCTTATAACATTTACAGACCGGCTTACGGACAATCATTAGTTGGTGGGTTAGCGGCAAACGCCTTAACAACATTCGCAAATAGTTTGTTAGATAACTTAGGATTACAACTACCTGGAGCCTATTACGTGGGTTCTGTTACATCAGAACCATCATATGCAACATCACCCATACAAGCGATGCCGATCGACATCTACGGTAAGGAAACACAGGCCATTGTTTATGGACCTGATGTATTGGGTAAAGATTATGAAGGTAATGTTGGTAAACTTAACTTTGGATTGGTTGCCAAGCCAACTATTAATCAAGGAAGTATTGATGGTGAGTTTATTTGGGTATCACCTAAATATAAGGGAGGTAATGCCGAACATTACTCAACCAACATACCATTCAAGCCGGGGTCAATATTAGATGATACCCAAAGAATGGTTGATGCGGCTGATAACCTACAAGGTGAGGCTAGATTTAGACATGCGGGTAATGCTATTAATCAAGTTAGTAGATTATTTAATGATGGTTACAAACAAATGACCAAAGGTTCTCAGGTTGTAACATATAAAGACCCAAAATTTGAAACAATTGTCGGGGAAGAATACTGCAGAGTTTTTACAAAAGCTGACCCGTATAGCACCTATCCAAGGTTACAAAAAACCGATGGTATAGTTAAATACGGAAGAAGATTTAATAATTCGGTATTAGATAGCACATATAATTTAAATATATCACCAACTAAAGGTGATACACCAAGTTATGTTAGTAATAACAAGGTTAAAAAGTATATGTTCTCAATTGAGAATCTTGCTTGGAAGAGTTCAAAAAGACCCGGATATAATGTTCAAGATTTACCTTTATGTGAGAGAGGTCCAAATGGAGGTAGAATAATGTGGTTTCCACCTTATGACTTAAAATTTAATGATAACTCAACCGCAGATTGGAATCAAACTCAATTCCTCGGAAGACCTGAACCTGTTTACACATATAAAAGTACAAATAGAAATGGTACATTATCTTGGAAGATAATTGTTGACCACCCATCCGTTTTGAATCTTATAGTTGATAAATTATTGGCAAAAGAAACTGGAGCAGGAGCAAATAGAGCGTTAGAATCTTTCTTTGCGGGATGTCAAAAATATGATTTGTATGATTTGGCGATAAAATTTAATACAACACCCCTTAATAAATTACAATATTATCAAGATGTAATACAAAGAGGTACTACCGAAGAGATTACTCTTGCTGCGAAAGAGTTGGATAAAAAACCTGTAACTACTGCAAATGCTGATACTGTTAAAACACCTGAACCAATTGATTTAAAACCATTTGAAGGTCTCGGCTTTTACTTTCATAATAACATACCACCACCACATCAAGGGACTACTGCGGACGGTTCTTATTATCAATACTATTTAGCGTATAAAAATTTACAATCAACTTATGCTAGTAAGGCAATAAATAATCCTGATAGTGTTAATGGATTTTTTGGTGATGTTTTGGATTTTAATTTTAATAAAATTTATAGCCAAAATGGTGATGATAATTTAATGAAACAACTTTATAAATTTTTATCAGAAAAGAGAGGTAAAATAACAATAGAGATGGAAGGTTCCGCATCCGCAAGTGCTTCACCGACTTATAATGACGACTTATCGGCTAGAAGAATAGATTCGGTAATAAAATTTTTTAAATCTCAAGTAATAACAAATCTTGATGGTAAAGATATTACATTAGAAGAATTTATGGGTGAAAATCCCACCCTAATTATAAATCCAAAACCTGCTGGTGAAGGAGCGACTAATGTAACTCCTATATCATCGGGAGGTCCGGGAGGGGCAAGTGGGTTTGGGTCTATTGCCGCATGTAATGTTAATCCAAAATATTTATCCGGACCTAAAGTTGGTCAAACAATGACCGATACTGACGCGATATACACGATTGACTCAATGAGTTGTAGAAGTGTTAGAATAAAAACAATAAAACCGGAGGAAACGCCACCAGAACAACCACCGGCAGTGGTAACAGTAAAAGAAGAAGAAGCCAAGACAGGGACTAAAAAAATAATACAAAAACCTGATTTGGTTAAACAAGAATTGGTGACAAGACCGGGACTAAGTAAAAAAGTATTAAGGGATTTATTAACCGAATGTGATTATTTTGAGGCGATAAAAGAAGAAAGTCCTTTCGTTTATGATAGCCTAAAAGAAAAACTTAAATTCTTTAATCCTGCTTTCCATTCGATGACACCTGAAGGGTTAAACGCTAGACTAACATTCCTAAACCAATGTTTAAGACCTGGCGACACTATACCTACGATTGATACTGAGGGTAAGCCTGTATATAATGACGCGATTAACACTGCATTTGGAACTCCACCTGTATTGGTGTTAAGAATAGGTGATTTTTATAATACAAAGATAATACCTAGAAATTTACAGGTATCATACGAACCCCTAATTTTAGATTTAAATCCTGAAGGTATAGGAGTCCAACCGATGTTGGCGAATGTTACTTTATCGTTTGATTTTATTGGTGGTCACGGATTGGCGAGACCTGTGGAAGAATTACAAAACGCATTATCTTTTAATTATTATGCTAATACTGAAATATATGATGAGAGAGCGACCGCAACGGAAGACGTTTCAAATCTAGATCAGATTGTATTACAAGGTATAAAAGATAAAGAAATTGAACCACCTGTAGTTCAGAATAAACAACAAAATGCGGGGGGAACAACAATCGGAGTAATAACTAAATCTAATGTTGCTGAAAGTGGTGAAACGGGTACTATTAGTTATAGGGTTATTATGAAAAGCCTTGTTGATGAAGCCCAAAATTATTTTGGTGCAGTTGTGGGTAAATGTGATTCTATTGCGACTGCATATAATTACGGTATTCTACAAATAATAACTAGTAGTAGGGAATATACCGATGGTGATGTAGCTACGTTCCCAAGTGAAATTTTTGGTAAAGTTAAAGACCTTGAAAAGGGGATAAATAAATTATTTGATGGTGTTATAAGTGATATAACAAATAACGATAATGTTATCATTAGTGGTTTTTTATCAAAAGAGTATAAACCTGACGGTCTTGTTGTTGATGAGATAAAAAATAATATGATTACTTTTATAAAGGGTATAAACGCTGATTTTGTGTCTGGTTTAAATGTTGAGTTACAATCACTATTAGAACAACAACAAAAATTAATTAACATAATTGATAAATTAAATTTTGTGATTAAAGATTATGATGGTAAGATAAAGAGTGATGGAAGCCCATTAGTGTATAATGTCGCAATATCGTCTGCAGGTGATTTTATTTCTGACATAGAAATTGTTGGGAAGGATCTAAAAGAGTTTATGAAGTCATTAGGAGGTAAAAAGATAATTACCCCTAATAACACCACGGTGGTATACCCAACAAAAAATATAGAGGATAAAGTGGAGCAAGAGTTCTTCAAAGTAGTATCACAAACATTCTTAGATAAAAATAAATTAGAACAATTTAAAAATGCCTTACTACCTAATGGTAATACGATAGGCGGGGTAACATACAATCCTTCAGAACAACCCGATCCTTTAAAATTATTGGAGAAAATTTTAGGATTAAGGGGTATTGACGCCATTGACTTTAACATAGGGGGTGATTCTCTACACGAAAAATATACAAAAGAACAAAGACAACAGAATAGACATATAAATCAATTTAGAAACACCAACACAAAATATATTGGACTATCTAAATTCTATAAACCATTTAATACACTTATAAACGAAAGAGTATTTGATTATTCATCAACACCTGATGCACCTGACACTATTAAAAAAGATTTAACAGAGCTATATGGCACTGTTAATTCTACAACTCCCTTCTTTAACGGTAAAAAACAATTAAATTGATATGGCATTACAATATTATAATAGATATCAGAACTTTTTAGTTGACGGAACTCAAACCGTAGTTCCATTCGTTCAATTACCTGCTAAAACAACAGATAAAAGATATATCTATAAGAATGGACAATCTAGATTAGATAAAGTTTCACAACAATTTTACGAGACACCGTTCTTTGGTTGGTTAATTTTACTAGCAAATCCACAATTTGGACCAAATGAATTTCTAATTCCTGACGGAACTATATTGACTATTCCATTTCCATTGTTAGCTTCATTACAGGATTATAAGAATACATTGGAAAATCATTTTTTTTATTATGGCAGATAACTCAGAAAATATATTAGTAGAATTTGATTACCAAAACATCATAGTAGTAGACCCAAACAAAATAATTGATAGTGATGGAAAGGCAAAAGAGAGATTGGTTAACCACGAGGACTTGGTTATGTACGCCAACTTGGAGTGTTCTGTTATCCCTAGAAGTAAATTATCAATAGGTGCTAGTAATAGTGAGTTAAAGACGATATCGTTAGCCAAGATTAACTTCCTTAACCCAACAGGAGGTAAGTACCTAAATAACAATTACACTAACTTTTTTACGGGTGATGAAAAAAAATCACCTCTACAACCCCCTAATAATTTTTATGACCAAACACCAATAAGATATGTTGGTGATGAACCAGATAATGAGATAACGGAAACATCTCTATTGGGTATAACGGCTATAAGTATGAGGGTTAATACCTCATTTATGCCAACAATAAGTATTACCTTAGAAGATATTAGAGGAAGGGCTTTATTTGAGTTGGGGGACAAGTCACCATACGCAGCCTTCTTCAACCTACCATACCCAACATTTTACCTAACATTAAAAGGTTATTACGGTAAAGCGGTTAGATACCGACTAATGTTACAAAATTTTAACGCTAGTTTTGATTACAACTCAGGTAACTTCAAAGTTAATCTGACATTTTTAACTTACAAATATACGGTATTATCTGAAATACCTATGGGATATCTATTGGCGGTACCACATATGTATAAGTCGGATATTAAATTAAAAGCCGCTAACGATAGTCAAGCAACAACTATTGATTTATCACCTGTTACCGTAGAAAAAGGATATGAAAAAGTAAAAGAATTATATAACGAATACAAGTCAAAAGGATTATTGGAAAACGATTTTCCTGAATTAACACTCGTCCAGTTACAAAAGAAATTGGATTCGTTTGTTAAGAATATATTAGCGTCTTTTGGTGAGGAAAATTTAACACCATTAACTGATATAGATGTATATACGCTACAATTATCGGAATTTAAACAAAAGGTAGTTTATTTTCAACCCGAATCTTGGTTAAATACATACTTGGATACAACAAATTTCATAATCTTAAAAGATAAGACTAAAGTATATAAATTAAAACCTGGAAATAATACAGGTCAACAAGCCTCAGACGCTAAAACAAAACTTATAACAATATTCACAGAATCTAATAAACTTCTAAATGCAAATGCTACATTAGGTAGTAAATCAAAATATAAAATAAGTGGTACAGAATTTTCTAATCCTGTTAAAAATCTTTTAGAACTACCAAAGTCAAATTTACCTGATTGGTTGGAAGTTAAAATAAAACCTGAAGATGTTGATTATTTTGCGACTTACCAACAACAGAATAATACATCCACATTTAAGGCGGATTCAGCTGAGGTTAAGAACTTCACTGCTAAACTATTTGGAGAAATAACAAATGATAATTCTATTAAGGACTCATTTCAGTCACAATACTTCAAGTTTCAAGGGTCAACACCCGTAGATGCATTTATTGACAGGGCTGAAAAAATGGAAAAACAATTGTTAGGGATAAAAGAAACTATACTACAACAATTAACTGACGCTCTAAATGAAAAACTAAAAGATAAAGGTGTTAATGGGTTAGGTTTTATACCAACAATACGAAATGTATTAGCAGTATTCTTTGCCAATGGTGAGGCTTATTTAAGGTTAATGGATGATGTCCATAGAGCCGCTTGGGGCCAAAGAGAATCGCCCGCGAGAGTTAAATCAATACTTGGGTCTTCAACAAGCTCCGATAAAAAAATGATGCCGGATGAGAATAAAATAGTTTATCCTTGGCCTCAATTAATTAAAGAATCAATAAAAGATGGTCAAACTAGTTATGAAATAACATACCCTGGTGATACTTCGGTTGTTAGTGAAACTCAAGGTTACGACTATACAATATGGCCTGAAGTTGAGTTTGTTGAAGAACTAATAAGAGCCTATATCCAAAGGGGTGACGATATTAGTCCATCACAATTATCAAGTGATGAAGTTAGTGCGATAAAACGAGTTTCATTAAACGCGATTGAGTTCCCAATAACAAATCAGATTTATATTAATAAAGAGGAAGTAAAATTCTTTTATGAGATATGGGAACGACTTAGTTTTGTTGTAAATTACTCAAGATTAGGTAGAGGTAATAGTAATTCTAGTTCAATCTACTCACTAATTTCTGACGCTGAAAATAAAAATCTTGTTAACGCATTAAATAAAACAAATGTTTTCTTAATCAAGAAGTTTAAAGAGTATGGAATAACTTCTGCTAATATTATTGAAATTTTAAGACAAATATCAAATAGTGGTGAGGGTGAATCTTGGCAAAAATATATCAGAGGATATTACTCCACACCATACATTAGGGATTTTGTTAAAAACGACTTTAGTATTGAGGATAATCCTATCTTTATAACATTAAATGACGCTAACCAAAGTTCCGAGAAATTAGATGAGGAAACAAAGTTGGTTGATTATATTAATGAATCATCAACAAATGAATTTACATTAATTGATACATTTCCATTCACAAATAGTGATTGGGTTAAAACTAATTTATCTGACGGCGCTAATAACGGAGGACCTAAAAATTCAAACGCGACAAATAACGTAATTAAGTTCAACACACAAAGAAATGTAATATCTAATTTTGAGGTTACCGACACAAATAAAAGTAAAAGACCAATTACTCACTTTAATTATGTGGATAGTACTCAACCAACATTCCAAACAAGTGTTAATACCTCAGCTCTAAAAAGTTTTTATAATTTAAGAGTGGATAATAAAAAAAGACAATTGGTTACGGAAGGTGGTCTTTATTACTTTAACTACTCAGGTGAGGTAACGGCAAACCAAACAACATCAATACTTAATACCCCATACTTTATTAATTCTATTCAGGAAGGAGTTCAAAAATTTAGAGATTTTAATGATTATCCTTACGTTTCGTCCGCTTATTTGTTTTTAAATAGTTTACCACTAACAACACTTAAAGAAAAATATAAAACCTTAAATGGTACTAATGAGTTATCATTGGATTACATGTGTTCAACCCTTAAAAAGTTCGGAGCAATACATAGAATACCATACGCTTGGATATTAAAATATGGTTCAATATGGCACAGATATAAAAAGAAAGTTGAGACAGGGGTTGATATACTTGATGGTGTTTGGAAAGATTTTAATTATATAGATAATTACGATCCAGCAAAATCCGCCACTACAACCACCTATACATTTACGGGATTGGGTCAAACAACTACTAGTACTATAACATTACAAGACACATTAAATAGTGGTCCGAGTGACTACACCATCATTAATTCGGGTTTCTATCCAAAATTAATAAATGATTTTTCTGTGTTTTTTAATGGATATAATATTTTTACAACTTCCGCATCAGGAACAGGATTTTTTTCCTCATCAACAATAGGATTTACAAGTGACGATATTCAAAATGGTATTAATTCGGGTCTTACGGTGACAAAAACTAGTAGTGTTTTCTTACCAAAAGGTTTTGATGAGGCAAATACTGGTAGGACTATGAACATATCGTCTTGGTCTGCCACCTTAAAGAATCAAGACGATACTGGATATTTCCCAATACCCTCATTTGGTAATAATTTTAACCAAACATTAAATGAATGTTTTAAAAATGTTACTAGCACATTAGATACCGCCAAACTTAAAAAAGAAGTTACGAATAATGCATCTATGTATAATGGTTCTGTTAGATTATTTTGGTCATCACCTAACTATGGTTATTTTGATAACACAAGATTAATTAAACCTGATACGACTAACTACTTAAAGAAAATATTTTCCGACAAGGCGGATACTGTACAAGATAATTTTGCAATTTACGGAGATAATAGTTATAGTGATATTGGTGAGTTGTTATCAACTTTTAAGAAAGAAATACTAGACCAATTTGAACAATTATTTTTAAAGTTCGCACTATCAAAATATGATTTCCAACCAATAGACCCAACTCAAACAACACCGGGAGTTAGTGATAGTAATTTAGTTTATCAGAATTTTCAGTTGTTAATGATTGACATGATGAAAATACCATCAACGGGTAATACCTTATCAGAGACGCAACAAAAACAATTCATACAAGTAAATTCAAAAATAGAGGCGTTTATAAATTACGATATCTTATTTAAGTATGGTAATCCATCTGAATACTCAAAAGAGTTATTTTTATCATTTACAAACACTAATAATAGGACTTATGGGTATGATTCAATTTTTGAACCAATACAATATGGTCAATATTCTTCATATTCACCAAACGCCCTACCTACATCAGGTAATGCCACTACGATAGCGCAATCAAAGATTAATTATCCCGATGCTTGGAAGGCTTTGGAGACGTATGTGGGATTCTCAAACATAAATAATATAAAATATACAAATAGCGGATCGACAATATTTGATTTTTTTATTGATAATGATGTTGAGTTTAGTGAAACTAATGTTAAGGCTTTTTACCCTTTAATTAAGATATATGCAACACAGAAAAGAGATAATCCTGCATATAATAAAACTCTTTTTAGGAGTTCTATTAATGAATACGTTAATGGTAATAATGACTTACAAAATTTGGTTTTAAACGATTTAGTAACTAAATTACAAAAATCGTTACCTGATGTTGATAACACGCCCGTTAGAAATGTATCAACAGATCTTATAGGTAGACAAAGTAAGGTTGAGATGTGGGAATCCTTGAAGGCTACTAATGATAAGTGGATTGCGGGTGCCGATTTAACCTATAAAACCATTTTTGAAGATGTCTTATTGTTAGATAGGGCGAGTAGAGATTTAGGTAATAAAGTTATTGTGGATGTTTTAAAGTTAAATGATATGATAACCACAATGAATGTGGATAGTAATTTATTGATATATGTCCAATCAATATTACAAATGAATAACTTCCAAATAATGGCACTACCTTCATATGTTAATTTCTATAATGTACAAGACCCAATAAAAAATCCAGTGCCTAGATTGGAGGGGTCTCTTGAGTTTGCTAATGATTTATTTGGAACACACACGACCGTAGATTATAGGAACTCAGGACCAAAATTGGTGTGTTTATATGCAGGCAAAGCCTCGGAACATTTGGCGGTTAATAATACTGATTATAGATTTAAGGATGATGGATTGGATTTATCTAAAATAAGTCCACAACCATTAATAGAAGACCAAAAGAATAAGGCGGATTGGGCTTTATCAAATAGAGTTGTCGGATTTAATGTTGATATGGGAACAACAAATCAAAACATATTTACCAATATTGGGGTGTCACAAGATGCGGGTAAGGCCACCTCAGAATCTTTGGCGGTACAAAATAGTATGGCGAATAGTGCGACAGGTAAAGGGTCAGAAACTCAAAATAACTCACTATATAACCTATATAAGACTAGATCTTATGGATGTACGGTAAGTATGTTGGGTAACGCAATGATTCAACCCACAATGTATTTTAACCTAAGACACATACCAATGTTTAGTGGTTCATATATGATTTTAGATGTTAATCATACTATAACACCTGGTAATTTTACAACCACATTTTCGGGGGTCAGACAACCGGTCTATTCTTTACCTAAACTTGATTCATATGTTCAATCAATTAGAGAGAATTTATTAAAATCTATTATCACGAAAGTTAAACAGGATAAAGACAATAAGAAAACGGCCTCAGCAAATACTCCTAATCAACAGGCAGCACAAAATAGTCAAAATAGTAATGAGTTACAACCTACGGCAAATCAACAATGTACATTAAATAGCGCCTTCGCTAAAATAACCAAACCTACCGCTTTTGAAAACATATCTAATCCTAAATTAACCACAACAAGTTTCAGAAGTGCGGTCACAACAATAACCGCAAACACCGCATCATTAGACGTAAAAATAAAAGACAAAATGAATTACGCTTTATGGTCTTTAATGTGGTTATATTCGTCAACCCAAGATAATACCGGTTTTAAAGGTTATGAATATAATTACGCAAATGTTAGATTAAGCTACAAAGTGAATAATGAAGAAATAAGCTATGGGGATGTTGGAAAGAAACTTGATAAAAAGTATTTCTGTATGAGTAACTCTCAAAATGAATGGTCTTACGCAACATACTCAAACTTTGATAATTTATTAATATTCTTAATCTCATTTTTAAAAGGTCGTGTCGGCACGATTAAAGCATTAAAAGTTAATGGTTCATTTAATGTTAGTGATGATGAATTGGCAACACAACTTACCAAATTCTTATTTAATTATTGGCCAAAAACAGGTGATGTTTACGAAAAACAAAAAAACACAGATGAAGTAAAATCTGTTAGAGAATCAATTAAAGCGGGAATTATAATGGCTAAATCATTA
>Ga0315294_10005453_pt1 | contig 13960 bp, 15 predicted proteins | sample YL17G13_40_MG_FD_203626 | JGI IMG/M metagenome (GOLD analysis project Ga0315294, IMG submission 203626) | Sediment microbial communities from Yellowstone Lake, YNP, Wyoming, USA - YL17G13_40 | ecosystem: Environmental > Aquatic > Freshwater > Lake > Sediment | place: USA: Wyoming | collected... | reverse complement strand
AAGTCGGTATCCTCGATGCGGAGGATGAATGTTCCGCCCATTCTGCGGGCCCACAGCCAGTTAAAAAGTGCTGTGCGTGCACCTCCTACGTGCAGATAACCTGTCGGCGACGGCGCAAATCGTGTTATGACCATCCAAGACCTCAAAGTTGAAAGTGGAAAATGAAAAACTCAAAACTGTGGAAGAGACTACCACAATCGGCCACGCCGGTCAAGAGTCGAAGAAATGGCTTTAGACGGAGTGAAACCATTAAAAACAAGGAGATTGCGTGTTTTTTTGATTTGCCTGCGGTGGGCATAATACGCTAAAATAGCTTGTAAGCAGGATTAGACATAAAGAGGTTTGCTGTGGACAAACAAGTAATTCTGGAAAAACTTAAAGCCGGCGCGGAAGAGATGCAACGACTCTTTCAGGTCAAAAGACTTTCTGTCTTCGGTTCGGTGGCGAGGGGAGAGGCCGGTGACGGCAGTGACATAGATGTGCTGGTGGCATTTGAGCAGCGAGCCAGTTTTGACCTATTTATGGAGCTTAAGTTTTATCTGGAGGACCTATTGGGAACAGGAGTTGACCTCGTTACAGAGAAAGCGCTGCGGCCTGAGGTCCGGCGGGCGATCGAGAAGGAGATGATTGATGTCTCGTGACGAGATAATGTATTTGCGTGATATTGCACAAAGCTGCCGGAAGGTTCTGCAGTTCACCGAAGGTCTGACCCAAAACGGTTTAATACGCGACGAAAAGACGTACGATGCTGTTGTCCGCAACCTGGAGATTATAGGTGAGGCCGCCAAGCATATTTCCGATGAGCTGCGGGAGCAATTGGCGGATATAGAGTGGCGGAAAATCGCCGGACTGCGTGATATGCTGGCACATGTCTATTTTGGAATAGATGATGATATTCTCTGGGACGTAGTAAAGAACAGGTTGCCCGAATTAGGGCGGGCTGTAGAGAAGTTCCTGAATGAGCACGAGGCGTGATTTCTGATACTTGGCCTTGACAGCGACCCGGCAATCGACTATAAACTATGCAAGAATAAACCGCACTCGTCAGGGCGGAGCCTGCCGTAACCTGAATGGTGTGGGAGAATATATGTTTGATTGATATGACAAAAGAGAACAACGAGGGACAAAATGCTCAATGACGACCAGCATCCGAATCAGGATATACCTGAGGTTTATATTGGTGCCGAATTCTACTCAGGTCTAACAGATGGTGCTAAAAGCTACTTCAACCGCGCCGTCAAGGAGCATGCTGACAAACTCTTCAGTGAAGCGTCCAACATTGAAAAAATGGAACATGCAGGAACCGGAGCCCCGGAAATCACTGCAGGACATGTTGAGGAGGCAAAATGGGTTCTGATTCGTCGTCTTCGTAAGACAGCGAGACACTCCAAATGGGCTGTTATGCTGCGAATTGGCCAGACCTTGATGGCCGCTGCCGTCGGTGTCGGCGCCTCGAACTTCGTGCAAACGTGGGGCGCAGTACTTTGCCTTCTTGGGGTGTTCATTGGATCCGTTCTTCTCGTTCTTGAGCGCGAAGTCACTAGAGAAATCTGAGGGTACATATGGACATCAAAAGCGTTTTCACGGACGAAGCAACCAAGTTACTAGAAACAGAAAGCAAACGAATGGCGAATGATCTTCGCGAGGCCGCTGTAAACGAAGCTCTTCGGAGCCGAGGGGAACCTGTCGAAGTTACTGCCAGTGACGTCCGCAAAGCCCAGGAACTGTTCCGCAAACAAGAAGCAAAACTGCCTCCGCCTAGGGGGATAATGCTTCTCAAAATATATGCCCTATTTGGAGGGTTGGTGTTCTTTCTCGGTCTCTTGTATCCATCTGTCAGAGAATTCATATTTAAACGGGACCTAACATCTCGTTTATCGTTGATGGTGGCAATAGCGGGGTTGTTCATAGCTTTAGTCTCTCTTTTCTTGGCTTGGTACTTTGAAACCATGTTGCAATCCAGGCCCCGCAGAGTCTTAGAGGAGAAACAGAAGAAGGAAAGCAAACAATAGAATTGCACATAAGGTGAACCAGCTGCGCGTCTTCACCCCCGCTCATTCTTAACGTTGTGCAGGAAAGAGAATGAAGGGCACAGACTATTTCGGATTGCAGATTTCAGATTTCGGATTTTGAATTGAGATTGCTTCGGCCTACGGCCTCGCAATGACAAACACTGGATTCCCGCCCATTCGACTGCGCTCAGGGCAGGCCGTGCGCGGGAATGACAAAATCACGGCAGACGAGCATGAGAGTCGAGGGTAGAGGACAATGGACGCACGACGCAGGACGCAGTACGCGCGACGAATTATGGCGGGCATTTTGCGCAGGCGGAGCGGAAGAGCATCGTGCTAAGATAGCGGTCGCCACGGTCGGGTATTATGGTAACAACCGTGCCGGACTTCATCCCCTCGGCGACTCGCAAAGCGCCGGCGACAGAAGCGCCGCTTGATATGCCGGCGAAAATGCCTTCCTCAGACGCTAAACGCCGAGCCATTTCAAAGGCCTCCTCATCATTTATGGTTATTACATCATCCAGTTGTGACCTGTCATAAATGTCGGGGACTATGGATTCGGTCATATTCTTCAGGCCCTGGATAGCGTGGCCGGGAGTTGGCTCGATACCGATGATTTTAATCTGTTTCGACTTTTCTTTCAGATACCGTGACACGCCCATAAGCGTCCCGGTAGTGCCCATACCTGCAACGAAGGCGTCGATTTGGCCTTTGGTCTGCGCAAAGATTTCCGGTGCCGTTGTTTCGTAATGAGCGAAGGGATTATTTTTGTTGGTGAACTGGTTCGGCATAAAGTATTTGTCAGGGTTGTCGTTGAGGATTTTGTGGGCCATTCTTATTGCGCCGTCAGTGCTTTCCCGTGCAGGGGTAAGGATGACCTCGGCGCCGTAGGCCTCGAGGATATGACGGCGTTCGGTGCTGACACATTCGGGCAAAGTGAGCTCAACGCGATAGCCCTTTGCGGCGCCAATCATAGCCAGAGCGATGCCCATATTGCCGGAGGTGGGTTCGAGAATGGTTTTTTCTTTGGTAAGCTCGCCGGACTCTTCGGCCTTATTTATCATATAAAGGGCGGGGCGGTCCTTGACCGAGCCGCCGGGATTGTTGCCCTCGAGCTTTGCAAAGATTTTAACTTTGCTGTTTGGTCCCAGGTGCTTTAACTCCACCAGAGGGGTATTGCCAATGGCAGAAAGTATATCCATAAGATTTTTCTCCAAAGCTTAATATTCATTAAGTTGGCAAGTATGATAGCAGAAATGGAGCTGACTGTCCATAAGTTAGATAGGTTTTCTTGTTTGGTCGGCTCCTTTTGCGATTCCACCACACCGACCCGCCACACAAATGGCGGGCAAGTGGTGGACAAGTTTCGATTTTCGATTTACAATCAGCACTCAACAATTGAAAATCGGCAATATAGAAACTGGATGATAGACTATGAATACGCCTAAAAGTAATCAGAATAGCAATGGGAAAGATGCAGGCGAAGGGGCGGAGCGGCTGGATTTTATCCGGCAGATTGTTGTCGAGGACCTTAAAACTAATAAGTGGGGCGGCAGAGTTGTGACGCGGTTTCCGCCTGAGCCGAACGGCTATCTGCACATCGGGCACGCCAAAAGTATTTGTCTGAATTTTGGCATCGCTGAAGATTTCGGTGGGCTGTGCAATCTCAGATTTGACGATACCAATCCTGAGAAAGAAGAGCAGGAATATATCGATGCCATTATAGAGGACGTTCGCTGGTTGGGTTTCGACTGGCAGGACAGATTATATTATGCCTCCGATTACTTTGAGCAGATGTACGAATATGCCGTCCAGCTTATAAAAAAAGGTTCGGCGTATGTCTGTGATTTGAGTGCCGATGAAGTTAGAGAATATCGCGGCACTTTGACCCGGCCAGGCAGGGATAGTCCATATCGCAATCGTTCAATTGAGGAAAACCTGGATTTGTTTGAGCGGATGCGGGCAGGTGAGTTCCCCGACGGCTCGCGGACGCTGCGTGCGAAAATAGATATGGCGCACCCGAACCTGAATATGCGGGACCCGGTTATGTACAGGATTCTGCACGCAAGTCATCACCGAACGGGCGATAAATGGTGCATTTATCCGATGTATGACTGGGCGCACGGCCTTGAGGATTCCATCGAGAAAATTACCCATTCGATATGCACGCTGGAATTTGAGAATCATCGCCCATTATATGACTGGTTCCTCGATGAAATCGGCGTTTATCATCCGCAGCAAATAGAATTTGCCCGGCTTAATCTGACTTATACCGTGATGAGCAAGCGTAAGCTCCTGCAACTTGTGCGGGATGGCCGAGTCAGCGGATGGGACGACCCGCGGATGCCGACGATATGCGGACTGCGCAGGCGAGGCTATTCGCTGGAGGCGATTCGGGAATTCTCCAGCCGTATCGGCGTTAATAAATTCAATAGCACCGTTGACATTGCATTATTAGAGCACTGTCTGCGTGAAGATTTGAATAAGACGTCACCACGAGTGATGGCTGTGATTCGGCCGCTCAAGGTGGTCATCGATAATTTCCCACAAGATAAGGTTGAGGAGCTTGAGGCCGTAAATAATCCGGAAGACCTAAGTGCCGGGACGCGAAAGGTACCTTTCGCGCGGGAGTTATATATCGAGCTGGATGATTTTATGGAGGTTCCGCCGAAGAAGTTTTACCGGCTGGCACCAGGACGGGAGGTTCGGCTGCGATACGCATATTTTATTCGCTGCACCAGTGTAATTAAGAACACCGAAGGCGAGATCGTTGAGCTGCACTGCATGTATGACCCTGCTACGCGGGGCGGTGATGCTCCGGACGGTCGCACGGTTAAGTCAACGCTGCACTGGGTTTCGGCGGCTCACGCTGTGCCGGCTGAAGTCCGGCTGTATGAAAATCTATTCACAAAGGCAAATCCGGATGACGTGCCGGAGGGTGAGGATTTCACATCAACGCTGAATCCGAAATCGCTGGAAATACTTACGGGCTGCCGGGTTGAGCCATCTTTGGCGGGTGCAAAACCACTTAGCCGGTATCAGTTCGAACGGCTTGGCTATTTCTGCGTTGACCCCGATAGTTCCGCAGGTAAGCTCGTATTCAATCGGACTGCGACACTGCGTGACGAGTGGGCGAAAATACAAAAAGCCGGCGTATAAAGCCACAGAGTTCACAGAGGACACCGAGGAAATTAACCACAAATTAACACGAAATTATTTTTGGTAATTATATTTCGATTAGAATAGATGTAAAAAATTCTTAAAGAGGCGTAACATGCAAACAGATATAACGTGCAAACTTTGTGGTCATAAACTAAACCGTCGTATTTCTCTTAGCCCTCTTAATAGGATGTTTTTTATAGATTGTCCTACCTGTGGTAGATATAAAATAACAGATTCGGCCGAAGGTCGGACTGACAACGAAAAGGTTAAGGAAAAGCTTTATCTGGTTTCTGCTATTACTAAACAGCGTTCCGAAAATAACGATGCCGAACCATTTCTTGTTACAGGAGAACTACTTACTAATGAAGCGGAGTTTCAAGAAAAGATTTTAAGTATAGCACCTAAAACCATACTCGATAAGGCAGCACTTCTCTTGCAATACATCGCTCGTAAATCAGGTCATCCGGGTGATGAAGTAACAATTAACCTTTCACAGGATTACCCTATCTGTTTCTGTAAAAATGCAAAAGAGTTGAGATTTTATATCAACCATATTGTAGATACTGGATACGCTGAACGAGAAGGACCTACGATTTTTTCTTTAACACCGGAAGGGTGGCAGAGAGTTGAAAGTTTAGGAAAACCTAACATTGAATCCAAACAGGCATTTGTTGCTATGTGGTTTAGTGAAGACCTTAAAGAGATTTTTACGAAAGGGATTGAACCTTTGGAAAAAGATACCGGTTTTAAGATGTATCGGGTTGACCAAGAGCCATTTAATGAAAAAATATGTGACCGTATTATAGCTGACATAAGGAAGAGCCGGTTTTTGATTGCTGATGTAACGGGTTTACGTCACGCGGTCTTTTTTGAGGCAGGATATGCTATGGGATTAGGACTTCCTGTAATATTTACTTGCAAAAAAAGAACAAAAATAAAAGGCTGCTTTGATACTCGTCAATATAATCATATAGTCTGGGAAAATGCTGAAGATTTGAAAAGTAAACTTAAAGACAGAATACTGGCAACAATAGGCAAATCTCACAGTTAATTTTAAAATTCTCTGTGTTCTCTGTGCCCTCTGTGGCAAAAAATATCTATTTGCCGAGAATCATTTTTAGTGAAACAAGAAGCAGCACCGCTCCAAACACTTTTTTCAAAATCGGTTCAGGAATTCCGACGGCGAATTTGGCGCCCAGCAGGCCGCCGACAAAGAAGCCCAGACATATAAAGGCGGCCATTTTCAGGTCAACAAATCCCTGCTTATAATACGCCCAGGCGGCGAGCAAGCCGATGGGCGGCACCATTAAAGCCAGCGTTGTTCCCTGGGCCGTGTGCTGCGACATACCGAATAAAAAGACCATTGCCGGGATGAGGATTATGCCGCCGCCGATACCTAACAGCCCGCCAAAGATTCCGGCTACAAGCCCGAGAAGCAAATATAGAACTATGTTCATAAGATGAACCATCCTTTCTTTATGGATAAGAGGTCAGCCAAATAGTTCTCTGAACTTTTCTTCGATATCAGGGCTTTTGCAAAGCACCTCGCCAACCAGGACCGCTTTTACGCCGACTTTCTTTAGCTTCTCCACATCAGCTTTTGTTTTTATTCCGCTTTCGGCGACCAGCTCATCTTTATTGTCGAGTAGTCCAGCCAATCGGCTGGTTGTATTCAAATCGACCTGCATTGTGTCGAGGTCTCGGTTATTGATTCCGAGGACGCTGTATCCTTTTTTAGGAAAGCCAACGACGCTGCGGACTGCCAGCAGAGTATCGGCGCGGTGAACTTCCAGAAGAACCGTTAAGGTCAGCTCGGCTGCGGCTATCATAAGATCCAGAAGCTCGCCGGGCTTGAGAACCTCCGCTATCAGCAATATCGCATCGGCGCCGGCGGCGCGGGATTCATACACCTGCCAGATGTCGATGATGAAGTCCTTGCGCAAAATGGGCAAATCCACGACCTGGCGTATCTGGTATATATATTCGAGCCGGCCGTGGAAATACTTTTGGTCGGTCAGGACACTGATTGCATCGGCGCCGCATTTTTTATAGGTTAGCGCAATTGCTACGGGGTCAAAATCCGCGCGAATGACCCCGGCGGATGGCGAGGCCTTCTTAACTTCGGCGATAACATTTATGCCGCGACTATTGGGTCTGGTGACAGCCTTGTAGAAGTTGCGGCACTTAGGCAGGGGGCGGACCTGGTCTTTAAGCTGTTCGAGACTTAACTGCGATTTTCGATAGCTTACTTCGGCCCTTTTGTCGGCGATTATTTTATCCAATATGCTTGCCAATGCAGTTTACCCTGCGACCTTGACATAGCCCATCCGAATCTCGTGGATGGTATTTTCGAGGAGTTTTTCTTCCTCTTTGGTCAAATTACCTTTGGTTTTCTCCTGGAGGGTCTCGAGCATCTCGATATTATATTTTGCCAAATGGAGGTCCGGCTCTCTTTTTTCCTGCCCTTCTATTTCCAGCAGACCTAAGGCGAACAGAGTTTGTGTAACGAGCATACTTACCAGTGCTGCAAAGTTGCCCTTCGGCAAAGGACCGTGGCGAGGACGCGAAGCTTTCTCTTTTTTCTTTTCAGATTCTTCCTGCGCAGCCAATACCTCCTTTTCCTTTTGCGCCTCTTTTTTCCAGTCCTCATCTATGATAATCTTTTTTTCTTCTTCAGCCATTCTAAAGCTCCTTACGGAATCTGTTTTTTGGTATTACCTTTTTCGATACTTTTTCGTATCTCTATCGACATCTCGCTTCTGCTGGCGTTCGGTGATTGCCCTTCGTTTGTCATACTGTCTTTTTCCTCTGGCAAGAGCCATTTCTATTTTTGCCAGGCCTCTGTCATTAAAATAAATCCGCAGAGGGACAAGGGTAAAGCCCCGCTGTTCGAGCTTGGTTTTTAGCCGGCGGATTTCAGATTTGTGCAAAAGCAGTTTTCTTTTTCTGTCCGGCTCATGGAGACTTTGGCCTGGCTGCTGATACGGGGTAATCTTTGCGCCGACCAGCCAGCACTGGCTGCCATCTACCCTCGCATACGAACCGGTAAGGTCAGCCTGGGCGGCCCGCAGAGATTTTACTTCGCTGCCTAATAGCGACAGGCCGGCCTCGAACCGCTCGATAAGCTCGAAGTTTGCATACGCCTTTTTGTTGACCGTTACCTGGTTTTGTTTTTCCTTGTCCTGGCGTGATTTTGCTGTCATTTGCAATTATGTACCAGACAGAGAAGGATTTCGCACCACGCTTTTGCTGGGCGGGCTATTTTTACTTTATGAACCGGATGGTCAATGGATAGCGATAGTGCAGGCCGCTGTTAGTTTTAACTGCCGCAATCAGCAAAAAGACCAGGTCAACTATGCCCACAGCAGCCGGTATGAACACGCCAATGCAGACAAAAGACAACAGTAGCCATATAGGTGCGGATACAAGCAGATACAGCGACATCGAAATCTGGAAGTTGACTGCCTCTTTGCCCTGCTCATCTACAAACGGATGCTCCTCCTTCTTTATCTGCCAGATAATCAGAGGCGCGACGATGTTGCCGATGACAGGGATTAAAAGGCCGGCAAGTCCCGCGAGATGGCAGAACATTGCCCATTGGCGGGCATCTTTGTTGATTTCCTTGCTGCCGGGGCCTGGCGGGATGGCTTCGACCCCGACTTGTCGGGGTTCGGTGTCTGATGAGTTTTCCTGCGGCTGTTGGGGTTGTTCTTTTTTTGCCATAGTTTAGCTCCTTTCTGCTTGTGGGTAATCTAATTTGATAAGTGCATTGTTTTTAACAAAGGCCGGTTAAAGAGTCAAGAATAAAATTTGACGCTGTGATTTGTTTTTCAGGCGGCCCGCTTTAGGCGGGTCAATTGAAAATCACCAATTCAAGGACGCGGGCCGGCATCGCTGACATCGATTGGTTTTATGTCGAGCTTGACGGCAGGCGATTGGGGAGCGAAGGTGACGGCGCCTTTCTCGAACTCTACCAGAAGTGGATCGGTGGTAAAATTTACGCTGTCGGCTTCGAGTAGGTAGGTGTCGGTGCGGCTGTAGTCTTTGAGCTTGTGGCACTCGATTTTGCCTTTTTCGCTAAAGAGGATGTTGTTTTGGAATGTCGTAATCGCCTCACGGTTGTCGAAGCTGATGGCGCCTTTTGCCCAGATGATGTTCTTCTCGAAGGTGTAGTTAGATGACCTTGGGAAGGTCAGGCTCGCATCGGTGTCACTGATAAAAACGTTATTACGGATTGTGTTGTTTTTGGCCATGTGGTTGTGCGATGGCCGGACGACGCCGATTGATAAATTGCCCTCGACCAGGCAGTTTTCGGCCTGCTCGTCGAGGTAATAAGCGGAGGCCCCATAGCCACCCGTGTCGGTGATGTCGCGGATGAAGTTGCCTCGCAGAGTAATATTCTTACAAAAAGTTATGTAGATGCCCGCACCATCGTGGAGCTCTTTCATTGCGTGGTAGATGAGGTTGTGCTCGATGCGATTATTCTGGCCGCTGCAGGTTACAGCAGAATAGGATGTGTCGTGGACCTCGTTGTGGCTGATTTCTAAATCCCTGCCGCTGGTAGAAACTGCGATGGCGCTTGGGTAAGACAGACCAATGTCATGTATGCGGTTGTCGGCAATGACCAAACTGGCGCCGCGGCAATGGATGCCGCAGGCACCGGTGTGATGGATGTGACAATTTTCTACTCGGAGGCGGTTGCCGGAGGCCTTGATGCCCTGACCGCCTGTGTTTAAGATTTCAAGGTCGAGCAGTTGACAGTTCTCGGCGGAGGTGAGCGTGATTGCCCCATCGAATTTTCCGGCGCCGAAACCGCCGGCCTTGAGTGGTGTGTTTGTCACCGAGACTGTCAGGCCGCGAATAGTTATATTCTTGGCAGGGGCATCCTTGGTTCCTTCGATTCTGATAATAGATTCAATGGTCGGGGCAATGACCTCGGCGCTGGTCATATCTTCCTGCGGCAGGGGCCGATAGATTAGCTTGCTGTTTGTGCGGTCAAGATACCACTGCCCTGGCTGGGTCAATCCTTCTGATACGTTCCAGATTACATATTTTTTCACCCCGAATGCCCCAGGTGGATGGCCGGAAGGGTTGGCAAAGGTAATGGTCTGGGAATTTGCGTCCATAGAGGCGATTCCGACCAACGACTCATCCCACATGTGGTAAATGGTAAGCTCGGCGTTGTTGACATCCAGCGAGGAACCGATGTCTTCGGGACGATACTTCATTGTCGTCAATTCTTTATCTGTGGGCTTGCGTTTCCAGCCGCCGCCCGTGGTGCTCATCCAGGGGACATTGAAGGTGCTAAGGTGTTCGAAGAAGCCTTTTGCGGGCAGCCGGGCACGTTGGCAAAAACGCCCATTTACGACGAGCGCGCGGAAATCCCGCCTTCGGTCTTTGACATCGGGTAGCGCAGCCGAATAAAAATTATTGTTGTCTTTTTTCCAGCCGGTGATTTTCCGGCCACCATAGAGATAAACTTTCGCTCCCGGTACCGATTCTATTGTCAGCCCTGAATCTTGGTTGCCCAGTATCAGTGGCTTATCGAGAAAGTACTGTCCAGCCTGGATGACGATTTTTCGTAGTCGGTCGGTGCCGAGTTTTCGAGCTTCCTGGCAGGCAGATTCAAGTGTGGTGAAAGGACCATCTGCAGACACGAAGAAAGTCCCGGATTTGACCTGACTTGAGGTAGAATTCTGCTGGGTTGCAGAAGATTTTAAGGTCATCACGGAAAGCCAAATTGCCACCACGGCATACCATCTTTTCATTTGGATTCTCCTTCAGCGGATCCAGGCAGCCACACTGTCATCTTTTCTCTTTACCCTTAAATGGTAATGATACCACTCCGTAAGTTGGGGTAGTATTCGGTATATAGTTCGGCCTGTCCCCCTTCTTGCTTTTGCAAGAAAGCAGGGGGGCGGGATATTATTTTTAACAATAGCCGGCTAAAGGGAGCAAGAATAAAATTCAAGCCGAGCAGCTTAAACTGGAAAACGGATTTGCCAAAACTGTCCGGTGGTGCTAATATGTTCGGCGGGCGAACAAAGATTTTATTCTGTCGTCAGAAAGTTGTCTAAAAAGTTATGGGCGTATCGGAAAATATCATTCCAGCGCTGCTGCTTACGCTTGCTGCCGGTCTTTCTACGGGGATAGGAAGCGCTATTGCTTACTTTATCAGGAAACCAAAGATAGTCTATTTGGCCTTCTTGTTGGGTTTTTCTGCTGGTGTTATGATTTATATATCTTTTATGGAGCTCCTGCCGAGTGCTTTGAAAACTGTCGGTGGAGTCTGGGGGTTGACGGCTTTCTTTATCGGAATAGCTGCTATTGGACTGATAGATATGCTGGTACCCGAACCGGAAAATCCGCACCGGTGGCTGCTGACCAAAGGTGGAGATGAACCTGTTTGCCTTCAGGGTGAAGAGGGCTGCTTTATGAGGACAGGACTGTTTACCGCGCTGGCCATTGGCATACATAACTTTCCGGAAGGCCTGGCCACATTTACATCAGCGCTTAGCGATGTGCATTTGGGAATATTCATTGCCATAGCGATTGCTATTCATAATATTCCGGAGGGAATCGCGGTGTCGGTGCCTATTTTTTATGCCACAGGAGATAAGAATAAGGCATTCTTTTATTCTTTTATTTCAGGTATGTCCGAGCCGGCAGGGGCTATTATTGGCTACTTGGTATTATTGCCTTTTTTGACGCCGATTCTTCTTGCGGCTCTTTTGGCATTTGCTGCAGGTGTGATGATATACATATCTCTGGATGAACTGCTGCCTATGGCCCATCGTTATGGTCACGGACATCTGGTCATTGCGGGGATAGTTTTGGGAATGCTTGTTATGGCGGTGAGTCTGTCGGTGCTATAGAAGCTTAAAGTGTAAAATGTAAAGCTAAAAACTATGGAATTCCTTAATTTTTAGCTTTTAGCTTTAAGTTTTTAGCTTCCTTACAGAATTTGCTCATTAATTCCACTGCCCGGTTCATTCTTTCAGTGGAGCCATCCATCTTTGCATAAGCATCCACGAGCCGGAGCAATTCGGGGTCCGGCGGAACCTGGCCATAGTGGTGGGCAACATTAACGATAGCGGCGTCAAGGCCGTATTCCATCGCTTTTGCGACGTAGGCTCTGCACACGCCGACCTTTCGGCCTGGTAAATCGCGGGCGCAGTTGCTGATACCGAGGCAACAATGCACGCCCTTCATTTTAGGGTCGTTTTTGATTTTCCTTATAGTCTCGAATGTCCGGTAGGTATAGCCAGGAACGTTGGGTTCCATTGGCATATCTATCGCCAGCGGAAATACGGTTGAATCGAAGAATATCTCGGTGTTTTTGAAACCATATTCGCCAACCGCCTTTTGGAAAATTTGCTTTGCCAGAGAATACAGTTCATCAGTGGAGTGCAAACCGCCCAGGCCGGTCGGTGCCTCAGGGCTTTCCAAGAGGCCGATGAATGCAAAGTTGAAATCCTTCTTCAGCGGTAAGATTTTATCCATCGTATAGACCTTGACTGAATTTATGAGCGGCTTCTTCAGGAATTTCGGATTTCGGATTTCGGATTTCGGATTTTCATTGCGGGTATTGTACCATTCTTTGAGGCCGGCTATCAGAACATCGTCGTTGCTGCTGTCAATGCAAATCGGCACGCCCTTGCCCCATTTTCGGACCAGTCCGCCAAACGTATGGCGGACCAGCCTGACATATTCGACCATCATATCAATAGCTACCTGCGGACGGTCTTCACAAAAGGCATCGAGATTGACCGCTATGTAATCAGCGCCTTCGGAGGCCTGCGATTCAATCAAAGCTCTGATATAATTCAAAGGTTCGCTTGGTTTTACATACGCATCAGGACCGAGCTTGCTTAGCTGCTTCATTATTTCGGCTGTTTTGGGGATGGAGGCATGGATTGATTCGCCGATGGTAATCAAAGGAGTCTTCATTATAAGATCCTTACCGAATAGCTCGTGACCGGTATTTCGTACTTTTTATTTTCTGCCGTGACAAGATACCAAATATGTCCGCCGCCTGCTATTTTTTATTTATGGCCTGTGTTTGCAAATACTTATATAATCTGCGGGTGTTCTTGTGTATTATAATCACACCGAAGCGATTGGCAGATTTCAACCCAAAGGGATTCCAGGCATTGTGGATAACCTGTTGATAACTCAAGGTTTGCCTTTTTAAGACTGCTTATGGTGGCAGTAGAGATAGCCGACGAAATGTGTAGTGTTTTATAGAAGAGGTCTCTGAAGCTATCCAAAATCGGCTGCTTGGTCTGTAACCTCTGTTTGACAAGCAAGTTATATTCGCCGGCAGGGTTGTACTTTAGAGGCATTTTGTTTGGCGGTTTGTGAATGAGCTTATCTTTTTCAGCGGTCCTAAACTCTCCTAAATTTCCAAGGGTCTTTGAAAAATAGTGTCAGCGGTGGATAATTCGTGGAACTCGTCTGGGTGAAGGCACCCAGCCGTAGCACGAAAAGCCGCCTGAAGGTATAGAAATTGCAGCGGTCCTCAGTTTGATTGCAGGGCTTGTGGAAACTGTCTATGTTTAGACTCATTCTGCATTTATAAGTTCATCCGCTGATTTCTGATGGCTTGACAACGAACAACGAACGGTTGACAATGAACAATCAACGATGAGAGCTTTCAGGAACAATTTATTGATAATATTACTTTCGGTTTTTCTTACCGGTCAGGGTTGCAAGACCCCGTCTGCGAAACCTGTCGTGCTCCAGAGAGACGCCTGGAGGGAGCCATCCTGGGGCGAGGCGGCTGA
>Ga0315294_10005451_pt1 | contig 13961 bp, 4 predicted proteins | sample YL17G13_40_MG_FD_203626 | JGI IMG/M metagenome (GOLD analysis project Ga0315294, IMG submission 203626) | Sediment microbial communities from Yellowstone Lake, YNP, Wyoming, USA - YL17G13_40 | ecosystem: Environmental > Aquatic > Freshwater > Lake > Sediment | place: USA: Wyoming | collected... | reverse complement strand
TCGACAGGATTCCCGAGCTCTTCTTCCCCGCCGGCGAGTACCGCAAGACCCGCTTCGACTTCTTCCAGGCGGTGACGCGCCTCTTCCTGCTGGCGTGGACGATGCCGATCTACCAGTGGTGCGACCGGCACGGCCTCCAGTTCAGTGGCCACGTGAGCGGCGAGGACACGCTCCTGGCGCAGGTCCAGTCGGTCGGCGCGGCCATGCCGCATTATGAGTATATGCATATTCCTGGGATCGACCACCTGGGCCGCGGGCTGGGGAGCCCCGTTCTCGTCAAGCAGGCGTCGAGCGCCGCCGCCCAACTGGGGCGCCGCCGGGTCCTGAGCGAGATGTTCGGGTGCGCCGGGTGGAATGCCGGTTTCGACGACCTGCGGTGGATCGCCGAGTGGCAGTTCGCCCTGGGCGTGAACTTCATCTGCCAGCACCTGTCGGCGTTCACGCTGCGCGGCATACGGAAGCGCGATTACCCGCCGAGCCTGCACTACCACCAGCCCTGGTGGCCGCACTATTACCTGTGGAACGATTACGCGGCGTCCGTGCTGGCGGTCCTGACGGCGGGCACGGCCGTCGTGGATGTGCTGGTCATCCACCCCATCGCGAGCGCCTGGGCCGAGTACAGCCCGCTCGATCACCGGGCGGTGAAGGAACTGGACGCCGGCCTGCGGAGCCTGGCGGACTTCATCCTCGGGACGCACGCGGACTTCCACTTCGGGGATGAACTGATCCTGGAGCGTCTCGGCCGCGTCGGCAGGAAACGCCTCGGCGTCGGCCAGTGCCGCTACCGTCTCGTGGTCGTGCCGGATGCGACGAACCTGCGCAAGAGCACCGTGGCGCTCCTTCGCCAGTTCAAGAAGGCCGGCGGCACGATCGTGTTCGCAGGGCGCGCGCCGCCGCGGGTCGACGGTGAGCCGTCGGCCGACGTGGCGCGCCTGGCCAAGAAGTGCCTCCGCGCGGATCTGAAGACCTCGCGGGGCCGGTCGGCACTGCGGCGGGCCCTCGCGCCGTCGGTGGAGGTCCTGACGGCGGGCGGCAAGGACGCCGCCGCCATCCTCGCCCAGTGGCGCGACGCCGGCGAGGACCACGCGTTCTTTTTCCTCAACACCGACGACCAGCGGTCCGTCAAGGCCCGGGTGCGTCTGCCCGTATTGGGAACGCCGGTTTTCCTGGATGCGGCGACGGGCGAGAGTTGGCGGATGAAGAGCCGGACCCGCGGCAAGGCGACCTTCCTGACGCACACGTTTGGCCCGCGCGAAAGCCTCCTGGTGATGGTGCGGACGGGGTCGGGAGAGGTGCCCGTTCCGGACGGCCCTCCGGCGGTCCCTGCGCGGCGCCAGGTTCTGAGAGGGCGATGGAACGTGCGGCGGGTGGACCCGAATGTCCTGGTGCTCGACACGGCCCGGTGGCGGACCGACGAGGGGGCGTATTCCGCGCCCATGCCCATCATCGACATTCAGCAGGAGTTGATGCAGCGCGGGCAGCAGGAGGTCGTGTTCCTGCGGTTCGAATTCGATTGTGCCATTGGCGATCTGAAGGGCCGGCGTTTCGAACTGGCGATCGAGCAGCCGCAGGTCTGCGAAATGTGGTGGAACGGCATGCGCATGCCCCTGACCGATGCCGGGTCATACTGGGACACCGCTTTCCGTCGCGTGGACGTGACGTCCTTTGTCCGCCAGGGCGATAACGTGCTGGAACTGAAGCGGCCGTGGCAGGCGGACGAACGCCGGCTGGCCGTCCTGATGGGCCGCGCCCCCGGCTGGGAGGCGCGGACGCTCGCGCCGGAGGCGGAGGTTGAAGCGATCTACCTGTTGGGCGACTTCGGTGTGGCGTTTCCGGAGGGGTGCCGGCAGGCCCCTCACGGCTCGAAATGGATGCTCGGCCGCCCGCAGATCGTCGATGAATCGAGCCGCCTTGTCGCCGGCGATCTGGTGCGGACGGGCTACCCGTTCTTCGTCGGTCGCCTGGCCCTGGAGCGGGAGGTCATCCTGAAGCGGGAGCCTTCGGACAGCGCGGCGCTCGAACTGCCGCCGTTCAAGGCGGTTACGGCCACCGTCCATGTGAACGGGGTGGAAGCCGGGACCGTCTGGAAGGCGCCGCGCACGGTGCCGGTAGGCGGCTTGCTCGCGCGCGGGCGCAACCGAATCGTGGTGACGCTGACGACGAGCCTCCGCAACATGCTCGGGCCTCATCACCATCAGGACGGCGAGGTGCTGTGGGTCAGCCCGCAGTCGTTCGCGTGTCATCGCGGCTGGTTTGGCCGCAGCGCCGGCCACTCGTGTGTTGTGGGCGACTATAACGTGGTGGACTTTGGCCTGGGCGGCGAGGTGGTGCTGCGGTACTGAGGAGGCCCTGGGGAAAGAGTCAAGACGCGGCCGGGGGAACGCCGATTCGAAAGGGAGAGCGCGGCCGGAAACGGCGGGCGGCGGGTGCGCACGGTGGCGGCCCCTTGGAGTTTGAGGCCGACCGCCTGATGAGGGGGCGGTTTTCGTTTTCTTGACACTCCGGCGGGCGCCGCTACAATGTCTGACGTGTTTGAGGGCCAACGGGGGGTGCGGGGATGTCGCGCGGGGGAAGTTGTGCACGCCATTCTCGGCGGTCTGTTCAAGCGAGGGAATACTGTCTTGGCGGGCGTTGTGGTGTCTTCGGCCGCACGGCCGTGAACCGCCAGCAACCGGAAGTCAAAGGAGCCGAGCAGTGGGCACAGGACGACGCGAAGCACAGAAGCGCGGGGTCCCTCTCGGGGCAGGTCATATCGCCAGACTCGTCGTCGTTGGCATTCTGGGTCTCGTCGTAGCGGGCTGTGCCCAGAACGAACTGGGCCGGTACTCCGGCTACCAGTGGGACCAGTGGGTGGTGACCAACCCGAAGCGCGTCCGCAACGCCATTGTCAAGACGGAGAACTATTGGATTCAGAAGGAAGTCCAGCCGGAAGAGCAGTTCCCCGGCCCGACGCCCGCGGACCTGAAGAAGCCGGAGAAGGATTACATCCTGGGCGCGGGCGACCTGATCGACATAACGGTTTTTGAGTTGATGGCTCCCGGCGCGCCCTACATCGCCCGCCAGCGCATCACGCAGACCGGACACATCACCTTTCCTTACATCGGCACGGTCAAGTCGGCGGGCCTGACGACGCGCGGCCTCGAAGAGAAACTGGCCGACATGCTGGAGCCGGACTACCTCATCAACCCGCAGGTTTCCGTTTTCGTGGCGGAGTACCGCAACCTGAACGTCGCCGTCCTCAACGGCGTCATGCGCGCCGGCGTCTACCCGATGGCGCGCGAGGACATGACGCTTCTCGAACTCGTCGCCATGGCGGGGGGCATCCTCCAGTTGACCGAGGACTTTGGGTACGTCATCCGCGAGTACTCTCCGGACGAGGCCGACTTGCTGATGCTTGAAGCCGGCGTGGCGCCCCAAGAGGGCGAGACACCCGCGAAGGCGGAGAAGAAGCCGGCGGCGGAAAAAGCGCCACCGGAAGCAACCCCCAAGCCGTCCGGGAAGGCGCCCGCCCCAGCGGGTTCGTCGTCGGCGCCGCTCCCGAAGGCGCCGGCGGAATCGACGAGCAAGGAAGTCCGGCAACTCCTCGAGAAGATGGCCGAGGGCGAGATGCCCCCGGTCGGCAAGATCGATGCGGCCGAAGCCGCGGCGGTTGAGGACGCGACGAAGGCTCCGGCGGCGGCCGCCAAGCCTCCGGCCGCGGATGCCGCCGCGATGGCCAAGGATGAAAACGAACTCGGCCGATGGATCTGGTCGGATGGCAAGTGGATCGAAGTGAAAGAGAAGGCGCCGGCGCAAGGCAAGAAGCCCCCGGAAGGCGCCAGGCCGCCCGAAGGGGCCAAGCCGTCGGAGGTTGTCGCGCTGCCCCCGCCGAAGGTGGCGGAAGGGGCGAAAGCGGGGCAAGAGCCTGCGGATGCCACGCGGATCCAGTTGGAGCAGAAACTGCGGCGCCTGGGCGTGGTCCAGGGGAGCGGGCAATTGAAGCGCATCATCCGGTTTGACGTGACGGCGCTTCAGGCGGGCGACCCGACGCAGAACGCCGTCCTTCGCGACGCGGACATCGTGACCATTCCGTCGCCGCCGATCGGCGACTTCTACATGGCGGGCGAAGTGGCGCGGCCGGGGGTGTACAGTTTGACCGGCCGCAAGATTACGCTGCTCCAGGCGGTGGCGGCGGCCGGCGGATTGACGGCCGTGGCTGTGCCGTGGCGGACGGAGTTGGTGCGGCGGGTCTCGGAGGGCGAGGAAGACATCATTTACGCGGACCTGGGCAAGATCTCGCGCGGCGAGGTGCCGGACTTCTACATCCATCCGGAGGACCTGGTCCGCGTGGGGACCGACCAGGGCGCGATCTACAACGCGGTGATCCGCAACGCCTTCCGGGCGACCTATGGCCTCGGGGGCGTGTACGACATGAACTTCGCCGACTTCTATCCGTGGACCGCCGCCCGGCGTGCCATTTTCTAGCCGCCGCGCCCGCTCACACGATGTCGTTCAGCGCCTGTCGGGTCGATAGGCGGGACGGCTTTGCCTGAGGTTTCCCCCGGAAAGGAACCTGATTGTCGGCGGCACAGGCGGTCCGTGGCGATGGGCAGTCACCCGGGGGCGTGGGGCACGTCCGCCCGCCTGCGGGCCGCAGTCCTGCGGCGGGCGAAGGCCCGCCGTGGGACTGGAACCGCGTCCTGACGCCGCGGGTCGTCCTGCGGATGCTGCCGGTCGTCGGTTTCCTGGCGGCGGCTTACTGGCGGCGGATCGTGGAGTGGGAAGGCCTGTGGCGCGACAACGCCGCCTGGAGCCACGGGTACCTCATTCCCGTCATCGCGGTGGTCATCGCGCATTTCCGGCTGAAGGAACTCAATCCACGACGCATTGAGACGTGTATCTGGGGCATGCCGATCATCCTGGCGGGATGCCTCATCCGCGTCTGGTCCGAGACCCTCCACTTCGGCTATCCCGGCTGGGTCACGTTCCTCGTGGTGACGGCGGGCATCGTCCTCTTCCTGTTGGGGTGGCCGATGTTCAAGGCCCTGTGGGTTCCCGTCGCGTACCTGGGCCTGATGATCCCGTGGAACTTCAAGTACTACGAGGGGGTGGCGCTGCCGCTCCAGAACGTGGGCGCCGCGGCCGCCGGACGGATCCTGGGGTTCATCGGCTACGAACGCATCCACGACGCGCTGCCGCGCATGGATCCCGCCCAGGCCTATGCTCACATGCTGACCTACGGCAAGGTGGTTTTCCTGAAGAGCAACGCCATCCACCTGCTGAGCGGCCCGCTGACGGTGGCCGAGGCGTGCAGCGGCCTGCACCTGTTGTTCGCGTTCGTGGCCCTGGGTGTGATGACCGCGTTCATCTACCGCCGGGCCACCTGGGAGCGGATCCTCATCATGGCTTCCAGCGTCCCCATCGCCGTCTTCTGCAACGTCATCCGCGTGACACTCATGGCTATCGCCAGCGACCAGATCTACTTCGAGGAGGGGCGCCTGATGAAGCCCATGCCGACGTGGAGCACCTGGGCCCCGCGCGTCATCGCGTGGCCGGGGACGGCGTGGGTGGGGCTGGTCCTGGCGGGGGTGGGCGTTTTCCTGCTCCTGACGCACGGCGGCACGGACAGGCTCGAGCGGTATCTCTCGCGGTGGCGGCTCGTGGGCATGATTGTTGTGGGCACGGTCGTGACTTTCCTTACGGCGAAGATCGCCAGCGGGTACCCGGCCGCCGCCGACTTGGAGACCGTGCGGCAGACGATCCTGGACCCCCAGAGCGCCCCGCACCAGACCTTCGGCTTTGCCATGCTGGGCCTGGCGTTCCTGCTGATGTGGGCCGAACTGAAAGTGATCGACTTGTTCTTCATCGAGGACGAGCCGGCCAGGGGCCAGGCCCCGCCGGCGCCGCATGACGTGTAGGCCGGGGCAACGCCCCGGCGTGTCGGCTACAGCGCCACATAAGCCTTTGCGCGGTGGGTCTCCTGACCGTGCGCGGTGGGTCTCCTGACCCACCGCGCAAGAAGCGGGGCGCACGGGCCGGGAAACGCATGCGCGCGGCGGGTCAGGAGACCCGCCGCGCCAAGTGGCGCTGTAGTATCAGCCTCGGCCGGTACGGCTGCGATTAGCACGTGGCGCGAAACCGGCGTCGCCGTGCGGGCGACGGCTGAATAACGGCATGGGTGCAGCGCAGGTTCATAATGAGCGAGCAGACGACAATCCGACGAACCTGGGTGATAGCGTGCGTCATATTCCTGGGGACCGCTATCCCGCTGGGGATCGTCTGGACCCTGGACTGCCAAGCCAGGATGCGGCGGCTGGAGGCGGCGGCCGCATCGCTCACCCCGGGATCGGCGGAGGCCCGCCGGGTGGGCCTGGAGATTTTCCAGGAGCGGAAGAACGTCGGCTTCGGCCGGGCGGACGTTGCGGCGGCGGTGGTCGGCGTGGGCCTCTTAATCTACGCGGCGACGAACCGCCCAGGGGCGCTGTGGACGGCGGTGGCGGCGGCGGCGCCCATCATCTACCTGGTCTTGAGCACCGCTTGGATGGCCGTGTCACGCGAAACGCTGCCGGCGGCTCGCCTGGCGACGGCGCTGGGGGCCATGGTGCCGTATGTCGGGGTTGTCCTACCGATGTCCGGGCGCCTACACTATGGAGTGTGTTGCACGTGCCTGGGGACGCTGGCGGTGTTCTTCGGCCTGTGGGAACCGCCCCTTCCGAAGCCGATCCCGATCCGGAGGCCCCTGCTGACGATGGAGGCGACCCTGCTCGCGGCGCTTCCGGGGTGGACCGGTCACCACAAGCGGTTTGAGGACGCGCTCGAGAAGGCCCTGGGGGCCGACGAGTACCTGAATCTGGAACTTGAGGCCCCGGAAGGCGGTTACACCGTCACGATTTTTGTTACTTACAGTGCCAACGCAATGTCGAAAGTTCCTCACGTACCGTGGGTGTGCATGGTGCAGTCCGGCTTTCGGAAAGTGTCCGAGCGTCGGGACCCGTTGACGCTGGAACACATGGCGGGCCGGGAGATCACGCCCAACGTGCTGCTGTTTGATCCGCCGGAAGGCATGGGCAGGACGCGGGCGCTGGTCTTTCACTACTTCAACGTGGGCGGCGTTTACACGTGGAACAGGGAGTGGACGCGGGTCCTGGCCACGTCGGGGAGCCTGACAGGCAGTTACCTGTCGCAGACCCAGATCGTGGTGTACCTCGAGCCGCGCGAGGGCGAAGACCCGATGGCCAGGGGCAGCACGCCGTACCAGGCGGGGCTGGCGCTGCTGAACCTCGTCGCCCCGCTCCTGGAAAAGGAGTATTACCCGAGCCTGCATGGGGTCGGAGGAGGCTGATCGGTCATGGCGCGAAAGTTGAACGTTCGGTTGCTGGGCAAGGTGGCGCTCTTCCTCGTGGTGCCTCTCGCGATCGCCATCTACGTCGGGGCGGTCGTCTGGCCTTCTTCCCGCGATCCGAAGCAGTACTACAGCGAAGCCCAGAAGGCTTGGGAGGCCAAGGAGTACGGCCAGGCGTGGATTGCCATCCGCAGCGCGGTGCGCGCGGGCGGCTCGAAGGACCCGGACGTGCAGTTCCTGATGGCCAAGATCGCGATGAAGCAGAATCCGCCCGCCGGCGGCACCGCCATCCAGGCCTGCCGTAATGCCGTGACCCTGAAGCCGGGCTTCGTGGAAGCCCAGCGCATGGCCGCCGAACTCTATGTGGCTTATCGGTACTGGAAGGAGGCGAAGACCGAGATCGACCGCCTGATCCAACTCGACCCGTCGTACGGCCGGGGGTACCTGTGGGCCGGCGTCGTGGCGGTGGGCCTCGCCGACGCCGAACCGATCTTGAGCAAGAAGGTCCCGTACTACGAGGAGGCGGTCAAGCGGCTCCAGGTCGGCCTGGAGAAAGAACCGTCTCTCCTCGCCCTGTACGACCTCCTGGCCAAGGTCTACGAGAAGATGGGCCAGAGTGAGAAGGTGGACGACCTCCTGAATCTTGCCATTGCCAACAACCCGGCTGAGGCGGATGCTTACATTATGAAAGGTTCGCGGCTGTTGGCGCAAAACAGGCTCGACCAGGCCGTGGACGTTCTGAAGAAGGGCGTGGAGAAGGTCCGCGAGAAGCCCCGCCTTTACGTGGCCCTCGGCGAAGTGGCCATGAGGAAAAGGGACCTGGACTTGGCCAAGGACTTCCTTATGAAGGCCGTGGCCCAGGACCCGAAAAACGAGGCGGCGCACCTCCGTCTGGCAGCCGTCTACCGGACCGAGAACGACCGCGAGAAGGCGCTCGCCGCTGTGGAGAAGGGCTTGGCGGAACTTCCGGACTCGCCGGCCCTGATGACGGACCTGGCCGATCTGTACCTCGAACTGTCGAATTTCAAGAAGGCGGAGGAGGTCATCGCCAAACTCGAGCAAGTGGCGCCGGACAAGGCCGCGGGCACCGTGGGCTACCTTCGCGGCAAGCGGGCCCTGATGGGACGCCAGACCCGGCAGGCCATCATGTACCTTGAGCAGGCTAAAGAGAAACAACCCACGCCGCAGGTCCGTCTTCTCCTGGGGCGGGCGTATCTCCTGCTGGACGAACTCGGGGCCGCCCAGTCGGAACTGGACGGCCTCGTTGCCGATTATCCCGCCCTCTCGGCCGCTTGGCGGACCCAGGCCGAAGTGCAGTTGAGGTTGCGCGACTTCGAGAAGGCCGGACGCAGCGCCAAGGTGGTCCTCGAAACCAATCCCGACGACACGGAGATGCGTATCCTTCTGGCCCAGACGTTGGTGCTCCGCCAGCGCCCGCAGGACGCCCTGAAAGAAGCGCAGGTCGCGGCCGAGCGCTCGAAGGACAACCCGGATCCTTATCTGCTGATGGCGGAAATCCAGCAGCACATGGGCCAATTGGCCGACGCCGAGGCCTCCTACCGCCGCGCGGCGGCCTTGGGCGGCAAGGATCTCGTACGCACCTACGATCGCTTCATGCGTTTCCTTCGCGCCACCAACCAGCAGGCCAAGATCGATGCCCTGACCGCGGAGATCAAGAAAGCCCTCCCGCCGGAGGACTTCCTGCTTGTCACGGGCACGGCCGAGGTCATCGAAAAGCAACTGGTCGAACTGGCGGCCGGTGACAAGGCCACGCTCACGGAACTGTTCCAGTTAGGCCGCCTCTACCAGATGACCGACCGGCTCGACCTGGCGCGGGGCATGTTCGAGAGGGTGCTGGCGAAGGCCAAGCCGAACGCCTCCGAGTGGCGAGCGGCCTGGCAACAGGTGTTTCTCCTTCAACTGGCCGCCGACGCCTACGGCAAAGCCGCCGACCTGGTTGATGAACTCAAGAAAGTCGACCCCGAGGCCCCGGAACTGCTTTTCGCGCAGCCCTTGATCCTCCTGAACCAGAAGAAGTGGGCCGAGGCGACCGAACAGATCCGGGCCGTCGCCCAATCTCACAAGACGATGTCCCAGGCCCACTACCTCCTGGGTCAGGTGCTGGCCCGCGACCGCAAGTGGGATGAGGCCGCGGCGGCCCTCACGCGGGCGCTCGAGTTGCGGCCGAACTTGGTGCCGGCGCGGCTCCTGCTGGGCCGCATCCAACTGGGTCTGGGCAACAATGCGGGCGCCCTCAACGAAGCCGCCGAGAGCCTGAAGTACGATCCGCGCCTGGTGGCCGCCCTGGAGATCAGGGCGACGGCCTACACGGGGCTTGGGCAATGGGACAGCGCGGTCACGACCCGCGAACAGATTGCCACGATCGTGCCCGACAATGTCGGCAATCTCATTGCGCTGGCCGGGTTGTACCTCCAGCGGCACGTGCCCGACAAGGCGGAGCAGGTTTTTTCCAGGGCCTACAAGTTGACGCCGGACAATGCGCTGCTGGTGCGGGCCTTCGCGGACTTCTACGCGGAAACCTCGCGTCCCCGGCAGGGCGAGGCGATCGTCGATGAGTACGTCAGCCGCCACAAGGACGAGGCCAGTGCCTACGTGGTTCGGGGCGAGTTCACCGCCAAGGCATCGAGTCCGGCGGAGTCTGAAAAGTATTTCCGCAAGGCGGCTGAACTGGTCCCCGACGAAGCGTTTCCGCTGATCGTCCTCGGGGATCACTACGCCCGGGTCGCGGAGTGGGAAAAGGCGGCGGCCGTCTTCTTGCAGGCCGCCGAGCGGGCCAAGGATGACCCCACGCCCCGCAAGCGCCTGGCCGACGTTTACATGCTCCAGGGCAAACTGGATGAGGCCAAGACCGTCATCGGCGCGGTGCTCAAACAGGCCCCAAGGGATGCGGGGGCGCTGGTGGTGGCTGGGCGCATTGCCGCCCGCCAGGAGAGGCTCGTGGAGGCACGCAAGTTCATCGAGCAGGCCCTGGCCATCGAGCCCGATTACGGCGAGGCCAAGGTCCGCCTGGCGGACTTGTACGCCGGGCCGGATCCCCTGAGGGCTCTGGACATCCTCGCGACCGTGGACGCGGCGGACGGGGCCTTCGAGAAGGCCATGCTGTTGCGGGCGAACATCAACACCCGCCGTGTGCAGTTGCGCGAGGCGATCCTGGACCTGCGCCGCCTGCTCGATTTCCGCCCGACCAGTTTTACCGGCCGCATGTCGCTGGCCGCCAAGTACATGGCGATTCAGGAGCCCGGCCGTGCCGCGGAGATCCTGGCGCAACTCTCCAAGGAACGTCTCGACAAAGACGCCAACCTCCTGATTGCCCTGGGCGACGCCCAGTCGCGCCAGGAGCATTGGGCCGAGGCCCTGGTGAACTACGAGAAAGCCCGGGCGCTCCTGCTGGAGTCTTCCGACGCGCTGGTGGGCGAAGCACGCTGCCTCGTGGCCCTGAAACGCCCCAAGGAGGCGGAACAGCGCATCTACAAAGTGATGAACCAGTTCGAGAAGGAGGCCTGGCCGCGTTTGGCCCTGGTCGCCTATCACGAGAAAATGGGCGAACTGGACAAGGCCTTCGAGGACCTCCGAACAGGTATTCTTGTCAATGAAACCTGGGAGGCGGGCTACTGGAATCTCGCCGAACTTCTGATGAGAGTCGGCCGGTCGGAGGAGGCCCGCGCGGTCCTCAAGACGGGGTTGGCCAAGATTCCCGCCAGCATCCCGATGCGGGCCAGCCTCGCGGCGATCGACATCGGCAGCGGGCACCCCGAGACGGCCGCCGAAACCCTCGAACCGCTCGCCAAGCAGTTCGAGAGCAAGTATAGCCAGCAACCCGAACGCATCGACCAACTGCGGCCCTACATGACGTCGGTCCGCATCCATGCCCTCGCGTTGTACAACACGGGCAAGATAGACGAGGCCCTCAAGTGGGGCATGATGCTGTGGGCCATTGACCCCACCGATGTGGCGAACGCGAACAACATGGCGTGGCTCCTGGCGACCGAGAAGAAGGACTATGTCCGGTCCCGGGAGATGATCGATCGGTGCAAACGCCTTGTGCCGAACTACCCGCAGGTTCTGGACACGTCCGGGTGGATCTACTTCCTGGAAGATCGGCCAGAGGATGCCACCGACGACTTGCTGGCCAGCATCAAGAACGGGGACAACCCGGAGGCGCGGTACCACCTGGGCCGGGTCTACGAGGCGCGCCTGCGTCCGGACGAGGCCCGCGTGGAGTATCAGAAGGCCGTTGACATCGGCCTCAAGGGCAAGGACAGGGCCGACGCCGAGAAACGGTTGAAGCAGATGGCTTCGTCCCAGAAATAGGCGCCGACAGTTTTTTTCGGCGCACGGCCGTCGAAATGTTATAATCAGCGATGCTCAGAAAAGGGAAGAAGAACCATGTCGCAACAACCCAACGTTGCCGTGCCATCCCCTATCAGCGTATTGACGTCGGCGGACGTTTGGCGCATCGTACGCAAACGCCTGGGCCTGATCGTCGCCTGCTTCGTTGTCTTCGGCCTGGGCGGCACAGGGGCCATCCTGGCGTGGTATTTCCTGTGGCCGTCGTATACCGCCGAGGGCATCATCGAGGTCGAGCCCGGCCAGGGCCAGGCCACCGGTATGATCGGAATCCAGCAGGAACCGGGCGTGCCCGTTCCCCTGTTCGAGGCCTACGTCCAGGCCCAGGTTCAAGCCATCCGCAATCCCCGCGTTCTGGATGCCGTCATCGAGCAACTCAAGGACAAGCAGCAACTGTACACGGGGGTGAACGCCAGCCATAGGCTCAACCTGGACCTGGAGGTCAACCACCAGGTCAACACGCAGACGATCGTCGCCGGCCTGTCCGGACCCGACAAGGAGCAGTTGGCGATGATCGTCTACGAGATTCTGAAACAGTACACCGAGCAACTCAGGACCGATCGCTCTCAGATCGACGCCGACCGGCAGCGCGACCTCAGGCTGGAGCGGGACGACCTGCGCAGGCAACTCGACGACCTCGGCCGCAAGTTGGCCTCCTATCGCGGCGAGTCCAACCTCATCGTGGCGGATGAACGAGGCAGCGAGCAACTCGCCCGCCTCACCGTCCTCGTCCGCCAACTGTCCGATACCCAGGTGACCCTGGCCGAAACGAACGCCGCCTGGACCCAGTTCCAGGAACTCAAGAAGGTGGCGGACGAGGCGAAGGACTACACGCCGGTCATCCTGGCCTTCCCGGAGATCATGGAGTGGCTTCGGAGGGACACCGCCATCACCGCCGCGAGCGAACAGGCGGCCCGCATCGGCCAGGAACTCCAGGGCATGAAGCAGCGGTTTGGCGAGAAGCACGAATCGGTCCGCCGACTCGCGATGGCCGCTCAGGCCACCAAGAACGACCTCGAGGCGAAGCAGACTGAAGTCCTCGGCCAACTGTTCCAGCAGGTGGCTGCCACCCTCAAGAGCAAGAACGACCGGGCCAAGGCCGCGGAGGCCGATCTCCAGGCTCGCGTCGCCGAGGCCCGCGCCGCCGCCGTCGACAACGCCAAACTCACCGCCGAGTTCCGTGCCCGCGAAGAGGAGTACCGGCGCGTTCAGTCGCTCTACAACACCGTCATGGACGGCTTGGAACGCATGCGCATCTCTGCGGCGCTCAGCCGGCCCAACGTCCGCATCGCGCGATCGCCCCAGATCCCCATCGATCCTTCCGAGCCCCGGTTGTGGATCTACATTCCGGCCATCATCATCTTCAGCATACTGATCGGCCTGGGCTTGAGCCTGCTCCTGGAACTGCTGGACACGCGCATCCGCACGCCCTCCGACATCACGCGGCAGGTCGGCGTTCCCCTGCTGGCCAACATCCCCGACCTGTCGGAGGACGAACGGCTCTCGCTGGACACCAACGTGGCCCTTGTCAGCCAGGTGGTCCCGCAATCGCTCCTGGCGGAGTCTTTCCGCCAGTTGCGCACGAGCCTCCTGTTCGCCTCGGATCAGCCGGTCCGGAGCCTCCTGGTCACGAGCCCGAACCCCGGCGACGGCAAATCGACCGTGGCGGCGAACCTGGCGATTGCGCTGGCGCGCAGCGGATCCCGCGTCCTCCTGATTGACACCAACTTCCGCCGGCCCAGGCTGGCGCGGATCTTCGATGTGCCGGAGGGCGTCGGGCTCTCGAACGTCCTGGTCGGCCTGAACAGCATCTCCGAAGCGATCCAGGCGACCGCCGTCGAGAACCTCGATGTGCTCCCGAGCGGCGTGGCCCCGCCGAGCCCGGCGGAATTGCTGGGATCTCCCAGCATGCGCCAACTGATCGTCGACCAGGGCAAGGCTTACGACCGCGTCATCATCGACGGCGCCCCGATGCTGGTGGTGGCCGATAACTACCTTCTCGCTGAGGACGTCGATGGCGTGGTGATGGTTTTCCGTGCCGGGACGAACACACGCGGCATGGCCCAGCGGGCCACGCGCCAGGTGCTGGCTCTGCGAGGTCGCGTCTTCGGCGCCGTCCTCAATCGGGTGCGGGCCACCAAGGGCGGCTACTTCCGCGAGAGTTACCATGCCTACTACGACTACAGCGGGGCCGCGCAGCCGGCGGACATGCGCCTCGCCGACGGGGCGGGGACCTCGCCGGCCAACACGGGCAAGGGCGAGTCCCACGCCT
>Ga0315294_10005450_pt1 | contig 13963 bp, 12 predicted proteins | sample YL17G13_40_MG_FD_203626 | JGI IMG/M metagenome (GOLD analysis project Ga0315294, IMG submission 203626) | Sediment microbial communities from Yellowstone Lake, YNP, Wyoming, USA - YL17G13_40 | ecosystem: Environmental > Aquatic > Freshwater > Lake > Sediment | place: USA: Wyoming | collected... | reverse complement strand
TATATTAAATCGAGTAGTGCACAGCGAAAGTAATCATGAAAGGGGCCAATTCATCCCCGGCCTGAAGGCACGGGGTCTTCTTAGCCCCTTTACCCCAAGAGATAAATAATCTCAGCCGATTATCTCGGCTGGCTTCGAGAGTCTGCGAACCTGTTGAGAACCGCAGGCAGGACGAAGGTTGCTAGGCCGAAGATCACTATTGCAATCATCTGATCGGTCAGCGAAGGCACCTTCTATCACCTCCAAGAAGGAGAATGCATTTCATAACTAATAATCGTTACGGTCATACCTATTTGTCACAGTCAATTTGAAAAAATTTCCTGGTTATAGTTGTCCTGCTCAGTTGCACTGCTACAGAAAAGAGCGATGTTTGGCCCGAGTTCATAAAAAGAATAAAAGGGATGAGGTCCTGGAGCCAGCAGGGCGCCAGGCTTCTTTTGGCCTCAGATGAACTTGGGCCGCTCGGAGAGCTTCATGGGCAGCGGCAGTCTGCGCCAGGGCTTTCCGGCAGTCTCGACAAAAATGCGCTTGCGTAAATCCTCAACGCTCATCTTGGCCTTGGCGCTTGACTTGGGAGTGGAATTGGCGCGGACCGTAACCGTGAGCAGGCCCGAAGCCAGCTCATCGTCGCCGATAACCGCTACGAAAGGTATCCACTCTCTGCCTGCGTCGCGGATCTTCTTTCCCACGGTCTCCTCTCTGTCGTCCACGTCGCACCGCAATGCGATCTCCCCGGCTATCTCGAAGGCTCGCGCCTGGTGTCGCTGCGCGACAGGGATGATCCGCACCTGGGTAGGCGAGAGCCAGGTTTGCAGCATGGGCAGTCTGCCTTCGGCAGCCTCGCGGGCAGCCTTCTCCAGGAGGGCGTACATGACGCGCTCAATGGCACCGGAGGGCGAGCAATGCAGCAGGATGGGCCGCTTCTTCTCGCCAGCTTCATCGACATAAGAGATGTCGTAGCGCTCGGCATTCTCCACATCGATCTGCACTGTGGACAGAGCGCTGGCCTTGTCCAGGGTATCCACGAAGTTGAACTCGAACTTGAGGACGAAGTAGAAGAACCTCTCATCCCACATCTCGATGAGCACGGGCTTTCCGACGATGTCCACCAGGCCCTCGATGAACTCCTTATTCTCCGCGTAGAAGTCCTTGGTGAACCTGATGGCGACCTCGTAGTCGTTCAGATCAAGGCCTACCTCTTTCAATACGGAGATGCTGGCCTCATACTGCTTCCTGAACTCCGCTGTCGCCTGGCCCATATCCCTGGTCAGGGTGTGCATGTCAGGCATGGTGAAGGCTCGCAAGCGGCGGAGGCCCACGAGTTCACCGCGCTGCTCGCGCCGGAAGCTGTAGCGGGTGATCTCAAACATCTTCAGGGGCATGGACTTGTAGGATATGGTCATGTCGTGGCCCATGAGGAACTGGCCGAAGCATGCGGCGAAGCGCAGGAAGAGCCGCTTCTTATCCGCCTCAATCTGGTACTGCCGGGCGGGGAAGCGGTCCAGGTACTTCTTGAGGGTGGGGTGCTCCATGTCGTACATGATGGGCGTCTCCACCTCCATGGCGCCCATGTCCGAGGCCCTGTCCAGAACGTAGTTCTCCAGGAGCGACTTGACCAGCCTGCCCTTGGGGTAGTAGCGCATGTTGCCAGGGTCAGAGCCCGGCTCGTAGTCCACCAGCTCCAGCCGCCTCATCAGCTCCACGTGGGGCGGGACCCTGTCCACGGCTCTGGCCTTGGAGATCTCGTAGTTGGTGAACTTTTGCAGGTTCTCATGGCCTATGAAGTCGAACCTGTCCGGGTCCACCATCTGGCCGCCGGTGTCCATGATCTTCCAGTAGGAGACAGCCTTGGCCTCGGACTTGAGGGCCTGGGAGACCACCTCGCCCTCGCCCAGCTTGATGGACCGGGATAGCTCGGAGAGCGGATGGCCCTTGCAGCTCAATGTGAAGGCCTTGTACCAGCCGAAGGGAGCGCGCACAACCTCGTAATCCTGGGATAAGGTCTCGGCCATGCCTTTGAGGATCTTAATGGCTGTGGCGGGCGTGGAGAGGTTGGGGCTGAGGTGAGCGTAGGGATAGAGCATGATGCGGTCTGCGTGGACCTGCCCGGCCACGTCCGCGATCTGCTTTGCGCCCTCGGCCACCACGGCCTCCGGGTCGTCCTCATCGAACTTCTCCACGGCCACGAAGGCGCAGAGGGCCTCCTCTAATCTGCCTTTCTTGGCCTGCTCTTCGATCTCTTCGGCGAACTTGGTGGGCCGCTTGGCCTCGAACTCAATGTAATCGGAGTGAATCAGGAGTAATTGCAATAGGGGTCACCTGACCGAGTTGGGATTGAACTGGGTATAGTTCAAGGTTTCGATGACGGATGTTGAAAGATGATACGAAAAGATTCAACGGGACACTATTAGGGCTTCAACCAGAAGAATGAAAATCTACAGCCTCAAAGCCATCATCCCCGCAAAAGAAAGTGCGGCCAGATCTCGCCGCAGCTTCTTCATGTTCAGACTTTCTTTAATATGCCGGCTGTTACTCTCATTCCATCCATGTCCACTTCCTGATAGGACAGCTCCATCTCGGTGGGAGAATTCATGTAGCCCCACAGATAGCCATTCTCATCCACCATGGCAATGGACTGGTTATCGGAGCTAAAGATCCCCAGCACTATCTCCTTGGACCTGGGGCTCATCTTTGGAACCATCTCACCAGAGAACATCCTTCCTTTCTGCTCCTTGATGGTAAGCGTCGTCTCGCCGCCCGGCCAATAGGAGACGGTTTCATTGGGCATCCACGCGGTGTTCTTATCCCAGCCCATGGCATCCATGACTCCCGTCCATTTGCCCACCATGTCGGGCATCATCATCGTCTTATTCTCCGCCTGGGCCATGGCCGGAATGCAGAGGGCCAGCAAGAGCACCAAGACCATTACATTTCTCATATTTACACCTCATTTCCAACATTGAACTGCCTTTCGATAGGCTAATAATAGTAACAGCCCCAAAACGATATAATTTTTTCTGGAGAACCAGCCAAAGGTCACTCAGAACTTGGCTGCAGCCAGGAATCTTCCGAATGAAATGAGGTCAACCCGAGATCGGCTCATGGGACGTTAATCCAAGCCTCTAAGCCCTGGTTATCCTCTCCGCCCCCACCCGCGCGCGCCGGAGCCTGGGCAGCTGCCCCCACAGCGCCATCTCCTCTCCCCGGATCACCAGCGCCCCTTCAATTCCTGGCCGGTCTATGGCCTTGAAGCACTCCTCCAGCGGCCCTTCCGCCTGCACAGTGTTCCCCAAAGCCGTGGCTGCCGCATCCGCCAGGGCCGGGTCCTGCGAGATGACGGTGGCGGCATCGGCGCAGCCGAAGCTGATGGACGGCCCGACGGTGCCAGAGCTGGTGGCGATGCCCAAGGGCGCTTGGCGCGGCAAAATCTCGAAGGCCAGATCCTGAATGGGTGAGACTCCGGCGTAAATTCCCACCAAGACCTGCTGGTCGCTTAAGATCGATATATCTCCGCCGTTGTCCACCACGGCATAGGTCGCACCCTCCGCCATCATCGCCTCCACTGCGAACTTGGCGATGACGCCCGCCACAGCAGCCATCGGCCCGATGCCAAAAACCGCGCTGCACCTTACCATCTGTTTTACAATCTCAGGTGCATCATCTGTCTGAAGATCGTAAGGCTCCAGCGTCAGCATGAAGAAAGGATCTGTTCTTATAAAATTCTCCAGATAGCATCTCTGCTCCCGGATGGATCGTTTCGCCGCCTCGATGTGTCTCTGCTCGCGGGCAAAGATGGTTACTATGGTCTCTTTGAGCTGGAAATGCTCCCGCAGGACGTCGGACATGATTTTTCAATAATATTTATAATAGTATTAATTTATGTTCATATTGTTTTTAGGCGGGTTCACAGACGGCGCGCTTTGCAGAGCCCTGCCCTGGCCACGATCTCCTCCCGGCCCCTCAGGCGAACCACCAGCTCCTCTCCATAGCTCACCTGCAGGAGCTCCGCCGTTTCATAGAGCCGGGAGAGCTCCCGAAGGCCCGTGGAGTCGTTGGGCAGCCGGATCTGGTACTCTTTCAAGGGCTGAAGCTGCTGATAAATGCACTCTGCCAGATCTGCGAGACCCTGGCCAGTCGAGGCGGATACCTGGACAGGATGAGGAGCAAGATCGCTGATCTTCTCTCTTTTCACGGCCGCCTCGTCTTCTGCAAGTCTGTCCGCCTTGTTGAGCACGGTTAACATGGGCGCAGAGACGCCGCAATCCCACAGGGCTTTGTGCGATGCCACCAGCTTGCGCCTGAGCAGCTCCGGCGGATCGCTCATATCCGCCACGAGGAGCACCAAATCTGCTTGAGCGATCTCCGCCAGGGTGGAGCGGAAGGCTTTGATGAGGAAGTGCGGCAGGTCGTCTATGAAGCCCACGGTATCCGTGAGCAGAACCCTGCGTCCCTTGATCTCCAGCGCTCTGGTGGTGGGGGAAAGGGTGGTAAAGGGCTGGTCTATGGCTGAAACGCCCGAACCGGTGAGGGAATTCAATAGAGTGGACTTGCCGGCGTTGGTGTAGCCCGCCAGCGCGATGAGATCGAAGCCGAGTTCTCTGCGCCGCTGCCTTCTATCCTCTCCCATCATCTCCACTTCCTGCAGCGCCGCCCGGATCTTGGCGGAGCGCCCGCGGATGTCATTGTACATCGACTGCTCATAGGCACCGGCACCTCGAAAGCCCGGCTGCTCGCCCAGCTTCTTCAAAGATAAAGCGTTCTTCACGTGAGGCGCATCATAGCTGAGCCTGGCCAGCTCCACCTGCAGCTTGGCCTCGCGCGTGGAGGCGCGGGAGGCGAAGATCTCCAGGATGAGGTTGAACCGATCGATCACCTGCGCTGAAAATTCGCTTCTGATGTTGAAGACCTGATTGGGGCTGAGGGGATTGTAGAATATCAGCTTATCAGGGCAGTAGCTCAGGGCCTGGGAGATCTTGCCCCGACCAATCTGGAAGCGGTGGTCCCGGCCCCGGACTTGGATTATCTCCGCCAGTATCCTGTATCCGGCTGCTTCCGCCAGGCCGCGCAGCTCTTCCATCTTGTAAGAATCCGAAGGCTGGTGGGGATTCTCCCGCATGAGGAGAACTGCCGTTTTGCCATCATTTGCCGCCATCGTCTGCTCCTTCCATCCCTTCTGTTTCCGCATCAATGATGAGCCTTCGTCCGGCAACGGAGATGTGATGGGCCAGCTCTATCGCCGTCCTCTCCGCCAGGGTCTCTGGATATTTGAAATCCCGGGCCAGGATGCTTTTCACCCTCCAGATCTCCAGATTGTAGACGTCCCCAGGCTCGGCGACGATGGTCCCGGGAAGGCACATGCAGGCAGCGCTGATGAGGTCCCCCACCGTCGTGAGGTCCAATGCTTCGGCCACGCGAGGCATGATCCTGACAGAATGAATCTTTTCGATGAAAGCTGGAGATACCCGGGCCGAGACGACGGCGCACACCATCTGGTAGCTGCCCTGCACCGCATGCCGGCCCGATATGTCGATTGCCACAATGTCTATCTATTCAACCCCTCTCGCAGTTCTTCATCTCACAATGGCGTGATCTCTTACAATCCTAACAGCCTCTTCCTGGCTCAGGCCCGCTCCAACCGCAATCTGCACAGCGCGCTCACTGTTGATGAGATCTCTTGGGGCGTGAGTGTCGGTGTCCACTACCATCTTGGCCCCAGCCTGCAATGCCATTCGCACCACGTGGCCGTTGGTGATGTTGTGGCCTGCCCTGGAGGTTATCTCCAGGCAGACATCATTCTCCCTGGCCAGTTCGGCTTCCTCGATGGTGATGAAGCCTGGGTGGGCCAGGATGTCTACGGCTGCCTCTAAAGCTGCCCGGTTTGTGCCCGGCCGCACTGGCTCTACGGGCGTCTCACCATGCACTACCACAATCTCTGCCCCGAGCCTGCGAGCCAGGGTGACCAGCGGCATGATCTTCGCCGGAGGCACGTGGGTCAGCTCCACACCCGGCAGGACCCTAATATCCAATACGTCTTCCATATATTTAGCTTTAGAGACGCAAAGGAGGACGTGCTCGATGTTGGTGAAGTCCACGTGATCCGTGATGCCGATAGCCGTGTAGCCCAACACCTCGGCCCGCCGCACCAGCTCGGAGGGAATGAGCTCACCATCGCTGAAGGTGGTGTGAGTATGCAGATCGATCATACAATTCTGGCTGAAACCTGTTGAGTATTAAGCATTATCTACAAGGTCAGAGGGCCCGCCCCTCCAGGATACAGGTGGGGTCCTCGCCATGCAGATCGCCGTGATAGTAGTAGGCCTTCTGCCGGCATCCTCCGCAGAGTTCCAGGTAATCGCACTTTCCGCATTTTCCTTTGAGTCCGGATTTCATATCCCGCAGGGCCAAAAGCTCCTGGGAGGGATGATCTATCCAGATATCCCGGAAGGATCTCTCTCGCACGCTGCCCACCACGATATGGGGCATGAAGTGACAGGGATGAACATCTCCTCTGTGATTTATATTGGCCACCTTCACTCCCGTGGAGCAGCCGCCAGCGCTTGTCAAGAGCCTCCTGGCCTGCTCTTGCCTGGGATCATCTTTCAAGAGCTCCAGCAGGTAGGCACCATCCATGGGCGAATCTGTGGTCAGGATCTCGATATTCTCATCCTTCAGCTCCACCGCCGCCTCGGCGAGCAGGCGGATCACGCTGCGGCGCTGGTCGGGTGTGACGTCCCTGTCGGCCATTCCGGCGCCGCGGCCTGTCGGCACCAGATGATAGAGGCAGAACCGGGGGATCTCCTCCTCCAGGGCGAGGTTGAGCAGAGCAGGAACGTCCTGCCAGTTGTCGCGGGTCAGCGTTATCCGCAGACCGGTCTTGAGCCCTGCATCCCTGGCATTCCTCAGCCCCTGCAGGGCCCGAGCGTATGCGCCAGCGACGCCCCGGAAGGCGTCGTGACGCTGGGGCGCGGCTGCGTCCAGGCTCACGCCCACATACCTGATCCTGGCTTCAGCAAGCAACCGCGCCACCTCCGGAGTTATGAGCGTCCCGTTGGTGGAGACGACCGTACGAAGTCCGATCTCCCTAGCATGGAAGGCCAGGGGATAGAAGTTTTTGCTCAGCAGAGGCTCGCCTCCGGTGAGGATGAGAATGGGAATCTTGAGATCGGCAAGCTCGTCCACCAGACGAAGCCCCTCTTCCAGCGACATCTCGTCTTCGGCTTTGCCGCGGGCATCCATGTAGCAGTGATGGCAGGCCAGGTTGCAGTGGCGGGTTAAGTTCCACATCACCACCGGCTTCGTCTGGGCTGAGAACCTGATCAGATCTGGGGGCAGACTCTGGCATGCCTCCGTCGCTCGCAATGCCTCCCAGACCGTAGCCTGATCCGCCAGGGCCTTGGAGAAGATGATCATGCCGACCTCCTCAGGGCCTGGAGCATGGCCTCGAAGGTGAACTTCTCTGGGATCACGTCCACCCTCACGCCTAATCGGGCAAGCTCTTCGGCCGTCGGCTTGCCGATCACGGCCACGGTAGCATTGTCCAGCGCCTCTCTCAGCTTTCCCTCCAGTCCCAGCTCTCGGGCTCGCTCCATCAGATTTCGGGCTGTGGAGGAGCTGGTGAAGGCGAAGATGTCCACGCCCTTCGCTCTTTTTATCAGCTCGTCAAGCCTTGGATCCCTGGATGGGACGACCTCGTAAAGAGCGATGTCATCGACAAAAAGCCCTGCAGCTTTCAGGCCCTCGGAGAGGTACTGGCTTCCCTGGGCGCTTCTGAGAAAGAGGAGGCGTTGGCATTTTCCCTGCAGCATGCGCTCAAGGCCGACGGAGCTGTACTCCTCTGGCACCTCGCATCTCAGGCCATGCCTGGCCAGCGCCTGCTCCGTCTTGGGTCCGATGGCCACTATCAACTTCTCCACCAGGCAGGCCTGGATGGCTTCATTCTTCAGGGCCATCTTTACGCCGTTGGCGCTGGTGAAGGCCACGCACCCCGCAGCTTTTATTCTCTGCATCAAATCGTCCGGCAGGGGCTTTTCTGCCAGAGCGATAGAAGGAGCAGATATCGGCAAAAAGCCGTAGGCTTCAGCAAGCCTTGCCGACTCCTCCTGCTGCGGCGCTGGCCGGAGGATGGCCATCTTCTTTTGCGCCAGCTGCCTTGCGAGGAGGACCACATCTCCTACTACTAATATGGCGGGGGGCTCAATCTTCTCCTTTTTGGCCCTCTCTGCTATGTCCGCCAGCGTGCCGGCAATCATCCTCTGCTCTTCCCAGCCTCCTTTCTCCACGATGGCTGCTGGAGTGTCAGTAGATCTGCCGCCTCCCACCAGGGCAGCAATATTTTGCTCCAGACGAGAGACCCCCATCAGGACCACCAGGGTGCCGCCAAGGCGCGCGATCGCGCTCCAGTCCAGGGGAGAGTCCTTGCCCGGCTCCTCGTGTCCTGTGACGATGGTCAGGGAGGAGGTGACGCCACGGTGAGTGACGGGAATCCCCGCCAGCTCCGGGGCAGCGATGGCCGAGGTGACGCCGGGCACGACCTCCACAGGAATGCCCCTCTCCAGCAGCGCCAGGGCCTCTTCTCCGCCCCGCCCAAAGAGATAAGGATCGCCGCCCTTCAGGCGCACCACGGTGTTGCCCGCCTCCGCCTTCTCGATGAGAAGCTGGTTGATCTCCTCCTGTGTGAGCTTGTGCGCTCCCGCAGACTTACCGACGTCGATCAGCTCCGCCTTCACTCCTTCCATCATCCTGGGATCGAGCAGTCTATCAAACAAAACCACATTCGCCTCGGAGAGCAGTCGCTTGGCCTTCAAGGTCATGAGCTCGGGATCGCCTGGACCGGCTCCCACCAGATAGACCTTACCGCGCGCCAAAAATCTTCACCGCCTCTTCCACCAGCTCTTTTCCGCCCTTCTCCATGAGCCTTTGCCCCAGGCTCGCCGACAGCTCCACATAATCCTCCTGCAAAGAGATGTCCTCGTCCACCCGCACAAACCTCCTCCCGTCCAGGGAGAGGACCTCCGCCAGAACTCGTGCATTGCTGCCTTTCACGTCCGCGTGGACCGCCATGGGCACGATGCAGCCTCCTCCCACGGTCTCAAGGATCTTGCGCTCGATCATGGTCTCCGTTCTGGTGGGCATATCATCGATGGATTTAGAATATAATTCTGCCTTCGTTCCTTTCCTGGCTACTACGATTATCGTTCCCTGGTTGGCGGATGGAACGAACCTTTCCATGTCCAGCCGGGCATAATCCAGATCCAGGCCCATCCTCTGCACGCCTGCCTCCGCCAGGACTATGGCGTCGTAGTCTCCATGGTTCAATTTTCGCAGTCTGGTTTGCAGATTTCCGCGCAGGCTTTTCACCTCCAGATCCGGCCTGGCCCTTCGCAGCTGCGCCGTTCGCCTCATGCTGGAGGTGCCCACCACTGCGCCGGACTTGAGGTCTTCTGGCCCGGAACCTGTACTGCTGACCAGGATGTCGTAAGGCGAATCTCGCTTCAAGATCGCGGAAATTATGAGCTGCTCCGGCCTCTTGGTGGGAAGGTCCTTCATGCTGTGCACGGCCAGATCTATCTCGCCGCGAAGCATGCGCTCGTCGATCTCCGCCACGAAGACTCCGAAGCCGGAGAGCTGATGCAGAGGCTTGTCCAGGAAGACATCCCCGCTGGTCTTGACCTTGATAAGCTCGGTCTCGACGCCCAGCCGTCGGAGCTTCTCTTGCACAGTCTTCGTCTGGCGCAGGGCCAGCGGGCTGCCGCGGCTTCCTACCATCAACTTTTCAGGCAGGAACGAAACGCCTCCAGTGTGGCTTGGATTACTTCCTCGGAATGGGCGCAAGAGATGAAATCGGTCTCATACTGGCTGGGCGTGAGGAAGACGCCCGAAGCGAGCATTCGGCGGAAGAAGGCCAGGTAGCCTGACTTATCGCATTTCAGAGCCTCTGCGTAGTTATTAGGCTTTGGCCCGAAGAAGATCTTGAACATGGATGCAATGCCGACGACGCTGTAGCCCAGCTTCAAGTCCTCCACCATCTCCTGCAGAGCTTCGCGCATCGAATCGCCCACGGCATTCAGCCGCTCCAGAACTTTTTCTTTCTCCAGGACATCCAGAGTGGCCATGCCAGCCGCCAGGGAAACCGGGCTTCCATTGAAGGTCCCGGCCTGGTAGATGCCCCCGCTGGGGGCCACCTGCTCCATAAGGCTTCGCTTGCCGCCGAAGATGCCGATGGGGAACCCGCCGCCGATGATCTTGCCCAGAGTAGTCAGATCGGGGGTTACGCCGTAATGTTTCTGAGCGCCGCCAAGGCTCAGCCGGAAGCCGGTTATTACCTCGTCGAAGATGAGAAGGACGTCGTGCTCATGCGTCAGATCCCGGACGGCCTGAAGGTAGCCCTCCAAAGGCAGGACCGGGCCGATGTTTCCCAACACGGGCTCCATGATCAGGCCGGCAATCTCTCCCGGGAACCTCTTTAGAACCTTTTCCAGGGCCGCCAGGTCGTTGTAGGGCACTTGCAGGGTATTTTTGGCCGTGTCCACAGGAACTCCCAGGGAATCCGGGATTCCTAAAGTGGTAGCCCCCGATCCCGCCTTGATCAGAGCGCTGTCGTGAGCCCCATGAAATCCGCCCTCGATCTTGATGATTCTGTTCCGGCCCGTGGCTCCGCGAGCCACGCGCAGTGCGGCCATGGTGGCCTCGGTGCCCGTGCTCACAAAGCGCAGCATCTCCATGCCAGGATAAAGCCCGGTTACTCTCTCCGCCAGCCGCACCTCCAGCTCAGAAGGCGTTCCGTAGAGCCAGCCCTTCCGGAGCTGATCAGAGACAGCTTTCATTATGGCGGGGTGGCGATGGCCCAAGATCATGGGGCCGTAGGCCAAACAGTAATCGATGAACCGATTCCCGTCTGCGTCCCAGAGATAGGGGCCTTCTGCCCTGTCCGTGTAAAAGGGATAGGGAGAGATGGCCCGCACCGGGCTGGAGACGCCGCCTGGCAGCAGTCTTTTGGCGCGATCGAAGAGCTTTATAGAGGAGTCAAAACTCATTAGAGGAGCACTGGTGAGAAATGATTAATCAAACTTGCGATTCCCCCCAGTCAGGCAGTGTCCAAGAGCCCAATGCAGAATTCCGGACTTCGTAAGTCTGCTACTATTATTATTCACGAAAAGTATATATAAAAGAAACTACAATGTTCAACTATATTAGTATTATGAAATAGTAATGAGAATTAAAGAGCGTGGAGAGGAGAGTTGACGAGGCAGTAGAGAAATAATAACCAAAAAATATGTAATGAATTGGGATGGCACGATCAGAGATCTGCAGCCCGCCACCCTTCCTCTTCCACTTTTTGAATGATCTTTCGCAGGGGCAGGCCCGTCGCCGCGGCAATTCTCAGGCAGTCCTCATACTCTGCCTTGACGTTCAGCAGATTCCCGTCCATCCGGCTCACCTTCACAGCGACCCGGTAGACGGTGTGGTTGATCTCCACCTCCACCGTCCCGGCTTCGCGCTCGGCGACGAAGCGGTGCAGGCTGGGGAAGACGCGAACGCCCAGAGAGCCCGTCTCTTTTATTATTATTTTAGAGATCTTCTCCGCATCCTCATGCCTGGCTATGGCCCGGATTACGTTTCCGCTGCGGCCTTTCTTCATCAGAGCCGGCAGGATGGATGCATCCAGAGCGCCGGCCTCCATGAGCTGATCCATCAGGTGGCCCAGCACCTCACCCGTGACATCGTCCAGGTTGGTCTCCAGCTGCACCACGCAGTTGCTCTGGTGCGCATGATCCTGCTCTTGCGTCTTTTGTCCGGGCACCATTTCCGCTATCAATCCCCGCAGAACGTTGGGCAGAGAAAGCTCTCTTCCGCCTGCGCCGTAGCCCACGCGCACCGCTTTGAGGAGCGGAAAGTCTGGCAGGAATTCATAGACCAGCGCCGCCAGCAGGGCCGCGCCCGTGGGCGTGAGCAGCTCCGCCTGCACGGGGCCGCCCTTCCAGGGGATCTCGTGTGCGCGCAGAATCTCCAGGGCGGCGGGACCTGGGACGGGCAGAAGGCCGTGCTCCGACTGGACGAAGCCGCCGCCCACGGATATGGGCCGGGATAGAACGCGCTCCACGCCAAGGCTCTGCAGTGCAGCACAGCTGCCGGCGATATCCGCCAGCGCGTCCAGGGCCCCGATCTCATGGAACCTGGCCTCTTCTTTGGGAAGCCCGTGCACCCGGCTCTCCGCGCTGGCCAGGATATCCAGCGCCCGGAGGGCCTTCTCTTGCGCCTCACCTTGCAGGCTGGAGCCATGCAGAATGGAAACGGCATCCCTCAAGGATTGGTATCTCCTGTCCGAGATCACCTTGGCCCTGGCGGCCATGATGTGGCCGCGCTCCTCGCGAGAGATCTCCAGACTGCAGCCCACGGACTCTACTGTTTCGCGAACCGTATCGACACTTGCGCCCAGGTCCAGCAGACAGCCCATGATCATGTCTCCGGCGGCACCATTGCAAGGATCGAAGAGAAGGGCCTTCATAACTCAAATTATTTTGTCTATACCGTTAAATACAAATTGGTCCAGGCTTTAGGCTCTCAAGTCATGTCACCCGAAGAAGACGACTGGCACGGCTACGAGTGGACCGCGCTCTCCGTCACCACCGTGGGCGCCCTGCTCGCCTCCATCCAGGGCTCGGCCCTTCTCATCGCCCTGCCCGAGATTCTCACTCAGCTGCAGACAAGCTTCGTAACCATCATGTGGGTGCTTCTCGGTTATCTGCTCGTCACCACCGCCCTGGTGCCCGTCGTGGGGCGCCTCGCCGACATGTTTGGCCGCAAAAACCTCTACAACGCCGGCTTTGCCATCTTCACTCTGGGCTCTTTCCTCTGCGGCATGTCTCATCCCCAGTTTCACGGTTGGGATCTGGTGGGCTACCGCCTCATCCAGGGCGTGGGCGGTGCCCTGCTCTTCACCAACAGCGCGGCCATAGTCACAGACGCCTTCCGCAAAGGGCGCGTCGGCCTGGGGTTGGGGGTGAACCAGATTGCCTTTGCCGCCGGGTTCCTGCTGGGGCCGGTCATCGGAGGCATCCTGACCGCCATCTCCTGGCAGTGGGTATTCCTGGTGAATGTGCCTTTGGGGATAGTCGGAACGGTATGGGGCATTCTCCGCCTGCGCGAACCGGTCCTGCTCCCCGCGAAACAGAGATTTGACTGGCCTGGCAGCCTAACCTTCACCGTGGGCCTTGGGTCTTTGCTTTCGGCCGTCTCTCTGGTGGCTTTCCCGCTGATAAGCGCAACTTACGTCTATCTCCTTTTTGTCTGCGCTATCATCGGGCTGGCGGCCTTCTTCCTGGTGGAGCGAAGAGCACCCCAGCCTATGCTGGACTTCAGGCTCTTTCAAGACAAGCTCTTCGCCTTTGCCTGCGCCGCCAACGCCCTCAACGGCCTGGCACGCGGTGCTGTGCTGTTCGTGCTGATCTTCTTCCTGCAGGGTCCCTACGGCCTGGACCCTCTGTGGGCAGGGATCATGATGGCCCCCTTTGGGGCAGCATTCATGCTCGTCGGACCTGTTTCAGGTTACCTATCGGACAGTTACGGCTCCCGCGGGCTGGCCACGGCAGGACTGCTGATCTCGGCTTTGGGGCTTTTGGGCCTGAGCACTGTGGTGAGCACCACACCTTATTGGCTGCTCGCCCTTTACATGGCTCTCATGGGCGGAGGCTCGGGCCTCTTTGCCTCTCCCAACACCAACGCCATCATGTCCTCAGTAGTTCCGGAAAAAAGGGGCACGGCGGCGGGCATCAATGCCTTGCTCATGAGCACCGGCCAGATGCTCAGCATAGCCATCGCCTTTCCTCTCGTGCTCAGCCGCATACCTCTGGACGTCATGTTTCAGCCCACATTCCGCATTAACGGAATAACTTTCAGTCGCTATTACTAATAGTAATAGTTAAATAAAAATATTTACTTGACGGCTTTGTTAATGTAAATGCGA
>Ga0315294_10005449_pt1 | contig 13963 bp, 8 predicted proteins | sample YL17G13_40_MG_FD_203626 | JGI IMG/M metagenome (GOLD analysis project Ga0315294, IMG submission 203626) | Sediment microbial communities from Yellowstone Lake, YNP, Wyoming, USA - YL17G13_40 | ecosystem: Environmental > Aquatic > Freshwater > Lake > Sediment | place: USA: Wyoming | collected... | reverse complement strand
GCCCTACGGGCTCCTTCCATTCCCTGTGCGCTTCTAATCTTCTCACTTATCATACTCTGAGCACCTCCCCACCCTCTACAGTAATTTCACAGGGGTCGGTGTCTCATCATCATTGGCACAGAGGGCTTCCTCTTAACGGCGAAAGTCGTTCAGAATTTGCCGCCGACAAAATCAGAAGGAAGTATGAGGAGGGATCGAGGTCTGAAAATAATCTATAGAAATAAAACCTTTATTGAATGGACATTAGTAATTACAGCAACCATTTCTTCCTGTAATGTGGTTTTTGGCATTTTCCTTCAGAATACAATACTTTTAACCGAAATCAGGATTCCTGGGTGGGAAGTAAGGACAATTTGGGGAGGTAATTTCCCCCTTGACTATCTATTCCCACTAGAGTATTTCTTAATCGACTGCTATTCCTGCGTAGCTCAGTAAACTCAACAGCCTAACCTCTAACCTTCTGGACTGCCGTATGAAAGGGTATTACTGGAAGGTGCCGATATGAAGCCTCCAAGGAGGCATTCAAGTCTGCTGGAGGCTTCTGCAATTTTCCTTTCGATATAAGGTAAGCTAATAAAAGCGATTGCAAGCCTGTGGGTTGAGGGTTAGCAGTCCATAAATGGGAATAGCTATGGGTTTGTTTCCGAGGCTTTTCGGACAAAAAAATACTGGCTCAACGATTAAAGTGGATGGACAGGAATATCGGATAACAAAAAGCGTAATAGATGGGCAGGAATATTTTGTATCCAAAAACAAATATAGCGCGGCCAATGATACATACTACTCATTGCTTTCACACATTCAAGACTGGCAAGCAAAGAAACAATATGAAAAGATGCTTGAATGTTGTGAGAAGTCTTTGCCGCTTTTAGAGAAGTTCGTATCTAATGTTAAAAAAGAGTTCGGCTCTTTTGATATTTCATCCATTCCAGCCATTGAGGTAGGTTGCCGTTATTGGGCGGCGTTGTGTGATAAGGACAAATTGGAAAAAGTCAGAAAGATTCTTAGCTCTGTAAAAGAACTCAAGATAGGTTGGTTTGGGTTTGTGGAGGGGTCATTTGAAGATGCTAATCTGTCTGAGCGTATACAAAAATATTTATCAGAGAATCCTGGATTTCACCAGAATAGACTGGGGAAAGCGCTTAACACGTCTGGTCGCGATACATCCAGATTGGTGGGCACATTGACAAATTTAGGTATCATCACACGAGAACCATCAGGCAAAACATACAAATTGTATATTTCGATAAAACCCGAAATTTCTTCAGATGCCCGACCTGGGCCACTTCAGGTGGACTATGATGATCTTTTGCATGAATACGAGGATAGACCCTTTTGTCAGGAGTGATTGTCTAGTTGATGGCCCGCAACTGTGAAAGTCAGGATTCAATATTTCGGATAGTGTCACGTCAGGTCAACGCTTCTTTCCTGAACTCTTGCTTTTGGCATTTCCCTTCGGAATGCAATACTTCAAACCAAAATCAGTAATCTAAGTAAAAACATAGGAGGCAATTTCCCCTTGTCCGTTCATGAGCAGGAGAGTATTTTAAGGCCATCGGTTCCCCCGTACCTTGCTATACGAACAGGTTAAAGCCCGACCTTTTGGGTTTGATAAGAGATCGGAAACGCGGAACCTTACGATAGCACTACATTAGAGGACTGGCCATTTTCCATCGAGGGCATTTCTTTTTGTGGATTGTGAGCGGAAAGATATACGCCTTTTCGCCACTATCTTCAGGAGGCTCCTATGGGGAAGTGTAAATACTGCGGGAAACCTGCAGGCATTTTGCGCAGGCAGCATTGGGAATGCTGGAAAGAGTACATGCAGCGCACACGAATTAGGGAAGATGGAAAGGAGCGCATTGTAACCGAAGTATCTCGGTCAATTAGAGGATCGGGGGACTTCGGCGATCTGGAGAAGGCAATTTCCGAGATGGTAAAATCATCATCCGTCTCAATCCCTGAAAGAAACGTGCTTCTTGTCAGGGCTTGGGAGGAGTCTGTCAATCAGTTTCTTGAAGATGGTATTATTGATGAGAAAGAAGAAGAAAGACTCGTTCAATTTAAAGATGTTTTTGGGTTATCAAAAAGCGATCTGGATAAAAATGGGGCATTTACAAAAATCGTGAAAGCAGCCATTCTAAGAGACGTTTTTAATGGCAGAATTCCATTCCGCATGAAAATCACCGGGGATTTCCCTATCAATTTCCAGAGGGGTGAGGTGATAATTTGGGCTTTCCCTAACTCCAGTTATCTTGAGGATAAGAAGAAGGTGCAGTATGTTGGAAGATCTCATGGCGTAAGTATTCGAGTAATGAAGGGCTTTTATTACAGATTTGGCGCATTCAAAGGGCGTCCGGTTGAGAATATAGAGCGCGTTCACCTTGACACAGGTTGGGTGGTTATTACAAACAGAAATATCTACTTTTCGGGGTCTCAAAAGAGTCTCAGGGTTCCATATGCTAAGATCGTATCTTTCGAGCCTTTCAGTGACGGCATTGGAATTATGCGGGATGCACAGACCGCCAAAGCACAGATATTTGTGACGGGCGACGGCTGGTTTACCTATAACTTGGTAACCAATCTCGCTAAACTATACTGAGCGTCATGGTTACCTTGCCTATACATTGTTTCAAATACAAATCCTTATCGGCTAACGAATGCTTATTCTCACTCTTTGTAGGTGCTATACGTATTTTAAATGGGACAGACAGTCTCTGTTAGGGCAATTTCAATTTTTCCCAAATAATCAATCCTTACCCCACCTTCTCCCATCGAGAGATTGTGCTGCAATCCTTCCTTCACAGCCAGAAATTTCCAAAACTACGGAGCGGTTGTTTATCGTGAAAACCCGAAATTGAATAAGAAATTTGTATAATCTGGGGAAAAAAGGGGAAAGGCAGAGCCGCTACTGGCTCTGCCTTTTTTATTCTGTTGCCCCTCGCTTATCCCTTTCCTCTGAAACCCAGGGAGAAAGAAAAGTGCGTGGGAGGTTTCCCGGAGTGTCTTAGAAATCCCCCCAACCCCCCTTTTTCAAAGGGGGGCGAGGGCGGTTCTTCTTCAAAAGGAGCGGGGGGAGGTTTTTAGTCGGCAAAAAGCGTGTCTTTCATCTCCACGGTGAAGGCATCCCCGTCGGTCAACCTCTTGGCCAGCCCTTCGATTTTGGGTAGTTCGTAGCGGAAGAAGTAGCGGAAGGCGTACATCTTTCCGGGGTAAAAGTCCGCGTCGACACCGGTCGGTTTCTGACCCAGGGCTTTCTGCACGTGGACCGCCTGGAGGAGCCACTGCCAGGCGATGCTGATGATCCCGAAGAACTCCAGGTAAAGGGTGGAGTCAGCCAGAAAAACATCCGGGCCTTTGCTCTGGGCCAGGCCGATCAGGTGCAGGGTGACCTTGGTGAGCCGGTCCATGGCGCTTTTGAGCTCCTGGGCATAAGGCTTCAATTCCCCGATCTCTTCCGCCTTCTTGATGGTATCCTGCACCTCCGTATGGAACAGCTTGAAGGCCGCGCCGTTCTTCATGGTCACGTTGCGGCCCAGGAGGGTGATGCCCTGGATGCCCGTGGTCCCCTCATGGATGGGGTGGATCCGGGCGTCGCGGTAAAATTGTTCGAGAGGAAATTCATCGCAGTACCCGTACCCGCCCAGGATCTGCAGCCCGGCGCTGACCGAAGGGATTCCCATCTCTGAAGGATAGCTTTTAACCACCGGGGTCAGAAGATCCAGCAGCAATTCATACTTCTCCTTCTCCTCCCCGGTCAAAACCCGGCCCAGGTCCGCGTACAGGGCGCACTGCATGGTGAGCGACATGGACCCTTCCACCACGGCCCGCTGAAAGAGGAGCATCCTCTTGATATCCGAATGCTGGATGATGGGGATCTGCGGCTGGGTCGGATCCTTGCTGGTCACCTTTCTCCCCTGGGGCCGCTGCTGAGCATATTCCAGGGAAGCGTAGTAGGCGGCCGAGGCGATGGCCGCCGCCCCCAGGCCCACGTCGATCCGGGCCTCGTTCATCATCTGCAACATGTAGAGGAGCCCCCTGTGCGGTTCCCCCACCAGGTATCCCCGGCAGTCGTTGTTCTCCCCCATGCTGAGCTGGGTGATGGGCGCTCCCCGGTAGCCCAGTTTATGGTAGATCCCGGCCGTGTTCACGTCATTCGGAACGAGCTGTCCGCCCTCCAGCCTCTTCTGTGGAACGATCAAAAGGGAGATTCCCTTCACTCCCGCGGGGGCGCCTTTGATCTTGGCCAACATGAGGTGAATGACGTTATCCACCCCGTCGTGGTCGCCGGCGGAGATGAAGATCTTCTGACCCCGGACCTTGTAATAACCCTGGTCCGTGGGTTCCGCGGTCGTGGTGATGTCGGCCAGGGAGCTTCCCGCCTGCGGTTCGGTCAGGGCCATGGTCCCCTGCCACTCTCCGGAGAACATTTTGGGTACGTAACTTTCGATCATCTCCGGGGAGCCGAAGGACAGAATGAGATGAGCCGCCCCGGTGGTGAGAAAGGGGTACACACTGGCCGAATAATTGGCCGCCGATAGAATGAACCGGCAGGCCCCCGAGATCATCAGCGGAAGCTGCTGCCCCCCGAGGTCAAAAGAGAAGGGCGCGCCGATCCAGCCCCCTTCCCCGCATTCCTTCATTAACCCCCGGACCATGGGGTGGACTTTCACCCTGCCATTTACGAACTCGGGAGGATTCTTGTCCATCTCCGTGAGCTTGGGCTTCATCAGGTTCTTGCCGATCTTCATGGCCGTGTCCAGGGCCATGTCAAAGCTCTCCCGGCTGTGCTCGGCGTAGTAGGGGTACTGGGTGATCTTCGGGGCATCGAAGACCTCGTAGAGCAGAAACCTCAAATTCCGCTCACTCACAAATTTATCAGCCATTTTCAACTCCTTTTTTATTTCACCACAGAGACCCAGAGGGCACAGAGGAAACTCTTAAATCCGAATTCTGAAGCACGAAATCCGGAACAAAAAACAAAATTCTAAATTCAAATGATCCAAACCTGAATGTTTCAAATTTCGATATTCGGTTGTTGAATTTATGGTCCTCTGTATTACTAACGTGCAGACTCTTTAAATTTTGTGAAGAAAAAATCCCCCCCACCCTTTCCCTCCCCCTCGAGGGGGGAGGGGAGGGAGGGGGTGGTTTCTCTGGGTTGCGGCTTTGCCGCGCTGTGTTCTCTGTGCCTCTGTGGTGAAAATAATTACTTCGCAGTTACGTTCTCGGGAAGGCGGCGGGTCAATATGTCCACCGCTTCCTCCACCATCTCCTCCAGAACTTGTCGGGCGGGTTTGATCTCCTTGATGAGGCCCGAGACCTGGCCGGCCAGGCCGCCCACGTAATCGTCCTTCTTGGCTTGGACGAAACTGGCCAGGAGTGCCGAAGAGATCAAGACCTGGGTGGGGAAGGGCAGGGGTTCCAGTCCGGACCCGTCCCAGAGGTCGTGGAACTTGGTGTAGCTCGCCCGCAGCGTCTTTCCGGTGTAAGCCTTGCTCACCCGCGTGTCTTCATCGGTGGAATCGATGATATGCTTCTTGTTGACCGGCAGGGCTCCCCCTTCGTCGGTGGCCAGGAAGCGGGTCCCCACCCAGACCCCGATGCAGCCCATGGCCAAGGCCGCCGCAAGTCCCCGGCCGTCGCCGATCCCGCCCGCTGCCAGCACAGGAACCGGGTAAGCGGCATCAATCGCCTGGGGCAGTAAAGCCATGGTTCCGATCCGGCCCGTATGTCCTCCCCCCTCATGGCCCTGGGCTACCAGGAGATCGATTCCCGACTGGGCCATTCTCCTGGCGTTCTTGGCGTTGCCGGTGATGCCCAGCACCTTCATTCCCGCGGCGTGGGCATCCTTCACCATAAACCCGGGATTGCCCAATCCCGCGCAGAAGAGCGGCACCTTTTCATCGATGCATACCTGAATCGCTTCCTGGGGGCGCATGGTGGTCGTATTCATCTTTACGATGATCTCCACGTCCGGGAGCTGCATTTCATCTTTAACTTTCTTCACCCAATCCTGGTGCGATTGCGGCATGGCCTTCAAGATCGCGCTCAGGGGAAGCTCCTTCGGGCCTTTCTGCCCCAATCCCCCTCCCACATCGAGCTTTTGGGGAAGAAGGAGGTCCACCCCGTAGGGCTTCTTGGTTTTCGCTTTGATCTCCCGGATGGCTTCCTGCAGCCCTTCCACGGAAAATCCGCTGCCCCCCAGGACCCCCATCCCCCCGGCCTCGGAGACCGCCACCACGAGATCGACGGGAGCCCCCGTGGTCTCCCCGATCAGCGTCGGCCCCATGCCCGCGGCGATGACGGGATATTCGATTCCCAGCATGTCACAGAGTTTCGTTCGCAGTACCCTTTTGGCCATAAAACCCCCCTTTCGATTGCGGATTGTGGATTTCGGATTGGGGAATAAAAAAATAAACCCCAAAACCCCTTTCTGAATTCGGAATGTGGAATTCGGAATGCGGAATAAAAAAACCTAATGGGACACAGATGAACACGGATAAGAAAGTGCCTAAAGTTAAAAACAGGGCTTTATCGCCTTTGACTCCGAACTTTAATGGGTAAGGGCGGGTTTCAAACCCGCCCCTACTCCGAACTTTTTTGGACGCGGATAAACACGGATGAAGCCTCAATGAAAAATCCAAACCGAAAATAAACCCTGGATTGCGGAGTGCGGAGGGAGTCGTCCGATGAAGGTCGGAATCCCGCATTCCGAACTCCGCATTCCCGCATTATACCCTGTAAAAAGTCTGCCCTTTGTCCGCCATCTCCTTGATCAGGCCGCAGGGTTTGAAGCGGACCCCCTGCTCTTTTTCCAGCTTCAGGAGATGCTGGTAAACGTTGCCGATTCCCCACTCGTCCGCGTAGCGGAGAATGCCGCCCCGGTAGGGAGGGAATCCGGTGCCGTAGATCATGGCCAAGTCCATGTCCTGGGGACGGTCGCAGATCCCTTCCTGGATCATGTAAGCCGCTTCATTGATCGCCCGGGCCAGCATCCGGTCCACAATCTCCTTCGGGGTCATGGCCTTGGGAGCGACCCCCTTCTCTTTCAAATAGTTCATGACCACCGCAACCACTTTCGGATTCGGGACGGGTTTTTCTCCGCTGTAGTCGAACCATCCGGCGCCGGTTTTCCGACCGTAGCACCCGGTCTGATACACGCGCTCATAAAGCGGGGACATCTTCATTCGCTCCCCAAACGATTTTTCAAAATTTTTGCCCACATGGTAGCCGATATCGATACCGGTGAGATCGCTCAAAGTGGCCGGTCCCATGGGCAGGCCGAAATCGAGCAGGGCTTCCTCGGCCTTGGCGGGGTCTACCCCTTCTCCCAGCATGAAGGTGGATTCGCCCATGAGCGTGGAAAGCTGTCGGGAAACGTAAAAGCCGGGTCCGTCATTGACTACGATGGGTACTTTGCGGATGCCCCTGCCAAAGGCCACACTGGTGGCCAGCGTTTGATCGGAAGTCTTCTGACCGCAGATGATTTCCAGAAGCTGCATTCTCTCGGCGGGGTTGAAGAAGTGCAGGCCGATCATCCGTCCCGCATCTTTCAGGACCGTAGCCATCTCCGTGATGGGCAGAGCCGAGGTGTTGGTCCCGAAGACCACATCCGGGCGGCAGATCGCTTCCAGTTTCTTCCAGATATCCTGCTTGATTTTCATATCCTCGAGAACAGCCTCGATCACCAGGTCGACCCCCTTCAAACCCTCCAGGGAGGTGGTGGTCTTCAGGTGGTCCTGGATGAGCTTATCCAGCTCGGTTTGGGTCATCTTCCCCTTTTTGATGGGATAAGCGAAGGTCTTGCGGACCGCCTCCAGGCCTTTCTGGACAGCCCCGTCGTTGATGTCCCACAGGATGGCATCGAAGCCGTACCGGAGAAGCAGGTTGATGATGCCGGACCCCATCACCCCTCCTCCCAGCATGGCCACGGTTTTGACTTTCTGGGGAGGGATCTTTTCGATTCGCGGCAGCCTTCCCGCGGCCCGGGTGTTCAGGAAGATGCCGATGAGGTTCTTGGCAATGTCGGACACGGCGCACTCGGTAAAGAGCTCGGATTCCACCTTCAAGTCCGCCTCAAAATTGCCGGTGAGGCCCCGCTCCATGGCCTCGATGGCCTTGAAGGGCGCCAGATATCCTTTGGCCTGCTTGGCGGCCATACCCTTGGCAAAGGCCAGGATGCCGGTTTTCTCTTCGGGCTTGGGAAGCTTGTCGGTCTTGTTCCGGGTCATGCGGTTCTTATGATTGAGTTCGCCGGAGATAAACCGGCGCGCGGCTTTCAGAGCCGTGTCCACAAGCTCACCGGGCGGAACGACCTCATCGAGAGCCCCCTTCTTCAGCCCTTCCTCGGCGGAGATGGGATTGCCGGTGGTGATCATGGTCAAGGCATCGGCAAACCCCACCAGGCGGGCCAGCCTCTGCGTCCCCCCGGCGCCGGGGATCAGGCCGATCTGGACTTCCGGCTGGCCGATCTGCACTCCCTGGGCGGCCACCCGGTAATGGCTGGCCATGGCGATCTCCAGACCGCCCCCCAGGCAATGACCGTTGATGGCCGCGATCACCGGCTTGGGGCCTTCCTCAATGGCGTTGATGAAACGGTTGTTCTCCATAACCCGGGGGAGGAGAAAATTCTTGTCCCGGATGGGCTGGATCTGGGTGATGTCCGCCCCGGCGATGAAATTCTTCCCCGTCCCCGTGAGGACCACGGCTTTGACGGTGCTGTCACCCGCGGCCTGCACGAAGGCGTCCGCCATCTCCCGCACGAAGTGCTCGGAGAGCTGGTTCACCGGAGGGTTGTTCATGTAAAGGATAACCACGCCGTCCTTCACTTCCACTTTCAGGGTCTGGTAGTCGGTTTCCATCGTATGGCCTCCTTCTGGAACAAGTGACTAAAGTGAGCTAAACTTTGGAGTGACTAAAGTTGGCGATCTCGCAAAAAAATAATAATTCCCCTCCCCTGGCGGGAGGGGATGAAGGGGAGGGGGACCGGTCCGTTCATTCACCCCCACCCTAACCCTCCCCCATCAAGGGGGAGGGGATCAATAGAAAAATTTCAAGTATCTTTGGTTAGAAACCGTTTTAGGCTTGATGCTTGGGATTTGGTGCTTTTCGTTATTTCCGGCGTCTCCGCGTCCTCGCGTCCCCGCGTCAGCCTTTCCTCTTGGCTTCTTCCTCCGCCCGCAGAACCTTGCGGAGAATTTTCCCGATGGCTGATTTGGGAAGGGCGTCCCGGAATTCCACCAGCTTGGGTACTTTATAGGCCGCGAGTTTTTCCTTGCAGAAGCTGATGATCTCTTCTTCGGTCGCTTTTTCCCCGGGTTTTAAAACGATAAACGCTTTGACCGTTTCTCCCCGGTACTTGTCCGCGATACCCACCGACACGGCTTCCTGGATCTTGGGATGCTGGAAGAGAACCTCATCGATCTCCCGGGGGTAAATGTTGAACCCCCCGGCGATGATCATGTCTTTTTTCCGGTCCACGATAAAGAAATAGTCATCCTCATCCTGAATGGCGATATCCCCGGTGTAGAGCCATCCGTCCTTGATCTGCCCGGCGGTCTCCTGGGGGTTGTTCCAGTACTCCTTCATGATCAGGGGGCCTTTCATGATGATCTCTCCCGGTTGCCCCTGGGGAACATCCGTCTTTCCGTCCTGTAAATCCACCAACCGCACATCGTTGTCGATGATGGGGATCCCGATACTTCCCACCTTCTTGAGGCCCAGAACGGGGTTGGTGATTCCCAGGGAGGTGGATTCGGAAAGGCCGTAGCCCTCGCTGAAGAAGATCCCCATGTCCCGGCACTGTTCGATCATCTCCACGGGCATGGGCGCGGCGCCTGAGTTCAGCAAGCCCACTCTTTTGGCCAGGTCTAATTCCACAGCTTTGGGATGATTGATGACCGCGTTGATCATGGTCGGCACAGCCGGGAAAAAGGTGATTTCCTTGAAATTCCCCAGAAGGTTCATGACCTCATCGATATTAAATCGGGGGATCTGGATCTGGGTGGCGCAACTGAACATTCCCCAGTTCAACACCACGATGTTTCCGTAGACATGGAAGTAAGGCAGGACCGCCACCACCGAGCGCCGCTCAGGAGGAGTCAACTGGATGGTGGGATTTCCCCACAGAGCGCATATAAAAGTCGCGGCCACGACATTGGCGTGGGTGAGAACGGCTCCTTTGGGAATCCCCGTGGTTCCCCCGGTAAACTGAATCAGGGCAGGATCTTCCGGGGTTACCTGAACCCGGGGGAATTTCGCCTTGGTCGACCCCTCCAGGAGCGTGGAAAAATGGTACCACCCTTTTTCCAGGTCCAGGCTGGCTGCCGTGCTCACGCCCAGGCCTTTAATATAGTCCGTAACTTTGGTAACGATCACCCGGGGTATGGCAACCGCCTTGCACAAAGCCCGGATGTTGGGCAGAACCATATCGAAGGTGATGAGGGTGGTGAGGCCGGTGCTCCCGGCAATCAATTTTAGCTCATCGGGCGTATACATGGGATTGATATTTACGATAATGGCCCCCAGGGACAGCGAAGCGTAATAAGCGATGGGATACTGAGGGCAGTTGGGCAGGTGAATTCCCACCCGATCCCCTTTCTTGATTCCCAGAGCGCCCAGGGCATTGGCCATCCGGAGGACCTGCTGGCGCAACTCCCAGAAGGTCATCTCGGTCCCGAAAAAGTTCAGGGCCGCCTTGTCCGGGTAGGCGTTGGCCGGGATCTGGATGAGTTCGTGGATGGGCAAGCGCGGGTAACGGATGGTGGTGGGAACATTGTAATCATAATGCCGATGCCAGGGTTTGGTTTCCATGCTCTTCACCTCCAGAAAATTAAGCTTTCCGCTATCAGCCTTCAGCTTACGGCCCGAGAATAAAGAATTACCTTGCTTTTATCAAGCTGAAACTGATTCCTGATCGCCATCCGCTTTTTTCTGAACGCTAACGGTTGAAGCCTGTTTTGATGCCAGCTGGGCACTGCCTGCTAGCCGCTAACGGGTGATTGCTTCTTTGCAGAGTATTACTCAATGCTATACATAAAAGTCAAGAAAAATCTTAGACCTACCAGATTCTTCTTGACAATTTTTTCCTGTTTGGCTAATAGTGTTTTAGCCGCTGTCTGGAAAAAGCTAGAGTTTTTTAGCTCTCGAGATTTTAGGCTTTTCTTCCCTCCCCAGGAGTCTTCTCTTGAAAATCGGCGAGTTGGTTCAGCGCACCAAGGTTTCCAAGGAAACCGTTCACTACTACATCCGTGAGGGCCTCCTGCCCAAGCCCCGCAAGCGGGGAAGAAACATTGCCGATTATGATGATGGCTATGTAGAGCGCATCCGTATGATCAAAGAGCTCCAGGACCGTTACTTTCTTCCCCTGGCGATCATTAAAAATATCCTCAAACACCAGAAAAAATCCCCCGAGGGGCAATCCCTCCTGAGCCTCCGAAGGGAATACTTCCGGCCCGTGGACCAGCTTCTCCCCAACGAGGTTGAGGGGGAAGAGGCTTTCCTGAAGGCCACCGAACTGGGGCGGAAGTGGCTGGTCAGAATGGAGGAATGGGGGATCATCAGCCCGGAGATCCGCAACGGGCGAAAGATCTACTCCCAGGATGATATTACCCTCGGCAAATTAGTTCTGGAGATGGATAAAGTGGGCATCGGAGTAAGGGACGGGTTCGACGCCGAGGCGCTCAAGCATTACCGGGACATGTTCCGGGAAATCGTGGTCATGTCCCACAAATACTATTTCGAAGCCACCCTGGGGAAGCTGCCCCCGGAAGAGTTCTCCAGAAGAATCGTTCAGGGAAGAGAGATCATGAGTGGTTTCTTCTACCATCTGTACCGCAAACTCTCCCGGGAGGAGTACCTGCGAATTTTGCGGCTGCTGGAAACGGAAGCGAAAGAAGGGGAGGATTTCTCCGGCGTTCCTTAGAGCGTTGCCGGCGACCTTTATATCGCCCCAGCAAGATCTTGACAATTGCCCCCGCAAAAGGGCAAGGTATAGCCATCCGGATGCCTAAGAAAGGATATGAGGTTTCTCATGGCCATAGAGGGGTCCTGAGCCGTAAGATGTAGGACATCAAGGGGGATGAAGAGATCTGGGTAACCCAAGCTCATATTAAGAAAGAAGGAGGAGGAAATCATGAGAACCAAACAGCAGTACATCGAAAGATTGCAGAAGATGCGCCGGAACATTTACATGAACGGCGAGAAGATCGCCCGGGACGACGAGGTGCAGATGCCCACCATCAACACCATCGGCATCACCTTTGACTACGCCGCGGACCCGAAGCACGAGGGCCTGTGCACGGCCAAATCCCACCTGACCGGGGAGAAGATCAACCGCTTCAACCACATCCATCAAAGCAAGGAGGACCTGCATAAAAAGCAGGACATGACCCGGCTTCTCTGCCAGGTCGTCGGGGGGTGCATCCAGCGGTGCATGGGGATCGACGGGTCCAACGCCATCTACAACGTTTCTTATGAAGCGGACAAGACGAACAACGGGGCCACGGAATACCACAATAATTTTAAAAAATGGGTGGAGAGGTTTCAAAAGGAAGACCTGGTAGGCTGCTGCGCCCAGACGGACGTGAAAGGGGACCGGATGAAGCGGCCCAGCCAGCAGAAGGACCCGGACATGTACGTTCGGGTGGTGGAGAGGAAGAAAGACGGGATCGTGGTCCGGGGGTCCAAGGTGCATAACTCCGAGGCTTCCGTGGCGGACGAGATCGTGGTGCTCCCCACCCGCGCCCTTCTGCCCGAGGAGAAGGACTGGGCCGTGGCTTTTGCCGTCCCCGGAGACTGGGAAGGGGTCAAGCAGGTCGTCTCCATCCACAACCTGCGGGACCGGCAGTACTTCAAACGGGGTTTTACTCCCGGCGCAACCGATTCTTACACCATCTTCGACGACTGCTTCATCCCCTGGGAAAGAGTCTTCCTGTGCGGCGAAACGATTCACGGGGGAGTATGCGCCCTGCTCTTCGCCCTCTTCCACCGGCACAGCTACTCGGGCTGCAAACCCGCCCTGGGAGACTTGATGCTGGGAACCGTGGCCCTGGCGGCCGAATACAACGGAATCGGCAAAGCCTCCCACGTGCGCGACAAGCTGGCGGAGATCATCCGGGTCTCCGAGCTCGGCTATGCCGCCGGGTTCACCGCCTCGGAAATGGGGAAACCCGAGGTTTACATTCCCGGCGCCGGGTTCCGGCCCTATGGCCCGGGCAGCTACATCCCCAACTCCATTTACGCCAACGTGGGCCGCTGCCTCACCGGCGAGGCGGTCTTCCGGGAAGCCGAGATCCTGTGCGACGTCTCCGGCGGCATTCCGGCCACCTTCCCCTATGAAGGGGATTTCATGAACCCCGAGACCAAGGATCTCCTGTACAAATACATTACCCGAAATCCGGATGTCCATCCGGAGGATGCGGCGCAGTTGTGGCGGTATGTGGGCGATCTGGCCTGTTCCGCTACCGGAGGGATTCATAACTATGGCGCCTTCCACGGCGGCGGCTCGCCCATCATGGAAGCCATCGCCATCACCAGCCAGTATGACATCGAAGCCCGGAAGAAGCTGGTCAAGAAGCTCGCCGGAATTCAGGACCGGAAGGTAAACCCGGAAACCAAGGACAAAAAATAAGAAGCCGGGAGCAAAGAGCGGGGAGCGGAGAGTCAAAAGAATAAAATTTTCATTGCTCCATGCTCCTTGCTCCTCGCTCTACGCTATTTTAAAAGGAGGAACTCGCTTATGAAAGAGGTCGTCATCGCAGGTTATCTGAGAACGGCTCAAACCCGTTCCCGTCCCAACGATCCGCCCCGGGACTGGTTCCACAAGGTCCGGTCGGATGATCTTCTGGCCAAACTGCTCCCCGAGTTGGTCAAGCGAACGGGAATCAAACCCGAAGAGGTGGAGGATTTCATCGTGGGATCGGCGATCGGGGTCACCGAACAGTGGAGTTACGGAGGCCGC
>Ga0315294_10005444_pt1 | contig 13968 bp, 7 predicted proteins | sample YL17G13_40_MG_FD_203626 | JGI IMG/M metagenome (GOLD analysis project Ga0315294, IMG submission 203626) | Sediment microbial communities from Yellowstone Lake, YNP, Wyoming, USA - YL17G13_40 | ecosystem: Environmental > Aquatic > Freshwater > Lake > Sediment | place: USA: Wyoming | collected... | reverse complement strand
ACCACTTTTTACGGGTGCGGAATCAATGGAGGTACATCTCATACAAATTCTGGAACTATTGCTGGGTGTAATTATGGATTCTATGGAGGTACATCTCATACAAATTCTGGAACTATTGCTGGGTGTGAGTATGGATTCAATAGAGGTACATCTCATACAAATTCTGGAACTATTACAGGGTGTTATTATGGATTCAGTGGAGGTACCTCTTATACAAATTCTGGAACTATTACAGGGTGTTATTATGGAATCAGTGGAGGTACCTCTTATACAAATTCTGGAACTATTACAGGGTGTAATTATGGATTCTATGGAGGTACCTCTTATACAAATTCTGGAACTATTACAGGGTGTAATTATGGATTCTATGGAGGTATCTCTCATACAAATTCTGGAACTATTGCTGGGTGTACTTATGGATTCTATGGAGGTGCCTCTTATACAAATTCTGGAACTATTGCTGGGTGTAATTATACACACCGAGCACCCATAGTAAATAACCTGATTATTGGTGGAGATGCCGCCTCTGTGTCGTTTTATGATAGGAATACGATTGGTTCTGTTTACGATATAAAAATTGAGGATGTTCTAGGTGTTTTGAATACTCACAAACACATACAGTCATTTGCAGATATAATTAAAACCGCCTGTGATGGAACGGGTGATGCCCCGTCTGTTGACCCGGATGGAGGTAATGCTGAATGTATTGAGTGTAGTAATTTACAAACAAACATAGCGTATATGCCAGCTAGATTATTCGATTATCATTCAATGCGAGTATGGGCCACTGGAGGGGTATCAAAAACATATACGTTTAAATGTCAAACTACAATGTCAACACTTGGGACGGCTGGGAGACTGGTTTTAACTGGCTCTTATTTATCAAATGCTGTAACAGTAGTTAGAACGGAGGTCACGGACGATTCAGGCATAGCGGAAAGGTCAAATGATGCGGATTGGACACAGACTGTTGCGTTGACTATTAATCCGTTACAGACAGGTTGGATTAATTTCAGATTAGAGTTGAATTATTACGAGGCCAGCGATGAGTTATACGTTTGGCTATTCCCGGTGGTAACCTGATATGTCAATTAACTACGGAAAATGGTCATACGGTGAATTTGTTTTCCTATCTCCGGCGGTAGCTGATAATACTCCACGGTGGAGCTATGGTGAGTTGAATATACTGTATGATGGAAGTAGTACAGATATTTCCACCTCTGTATTTGATACCGTAACAGTATCCGATGTGGCTTCTATAATACTTGAACTTGGTAACATCTCTGTTTTCGATACTATTACCGCATCCGATGTAGTTACAATTTTGTCCAACCTGGGTGACATTTCTGTAAACGATGTTGTGACTATTACTGAAGATATTGCTCTGACAATGGATTTGGGCAATGTGTCTGTTTACGATGACGTATCTGTGGTCGAAGACGTTTCTCTTGCTTTTGATGTTTGGAATGTGTTTGTATATGAGAGTATTACGGTTGATGACGTAATTTCGATAATATCTAATCTGGGAGATGTATTAGTATATGATACCGTGACAACTACCGATATTGTTACCGTGGTTAATGATCTTGGTGGCGTATCGGTATACGACTCTTTAACAGTTGATGATGTTATTGAAATAGTATCCTCTTTAGGAGATATCTCGGTTTACGATGATATTACCGTATCCGAAGATGTGACCATTGTTCTTGAAGGCATTATTACTAATTTGTCGATTTCACTCTATGAAGATATTACTGTTTCGGATGTTATAGCATTAATTATTGATCTCGGTGATGTCTCGGTTTTTGACGATATTTTAGTATCTGAAGTAGTTACGCTCCTGATGAATCTTGGAGATATTTCCGTATATGATACTGTAACAATTGATGATGTCGTAAATGTAGTTCAGGAACTAGGGAATATTTCTGTATATGACGCTATTTCAATCGTAGAAGATGTTTTCTTAGCAATGAATCTTGGCGATATTTTTGTATATGATACCGTGACCATTGCAGAATATATTGAGGTAGTTCTTGAAATAATAACAACTGATGTTGTTATTCAAATTTACGATTCAATTTCTGTGTCCGATGTCGTGACTATTCTCTCAGATCTTGGAGACGTTACGGTATATGACACGGTAACCGTCACTGAGAGTGTTTCAATAGTTTCCAACCTTGCCGATATTATGGTTTCCGAAATTGTTACAGTAGCGGAAGGTGTCGCTCTTGGGATTGATCTGGGTGATATAGCAGTTTCCGATACCGTTTCAGTTACAGAAAATATTCAGGCTGGAATTAACTTGGGAGACATTTTTGTATATGATAACGTTACGGTTGTAGAAGATTCTACAATAGTTCTGTCTGGTATAGATATATCAGTCACGGTTAATGATGTGGTATCAGTTTCAGAAAATGTTCAGATTGAAATGAGTCTGGGAGACATTTTTGTATATGAGAATGTGACGGTCACAGAAAATACGGCAATAACTATGACCAGTGTCATTGATTATATTAATTTTTTGGATGCTTTTGTTGGTATTAACACGAGTAATCCAACAAGTCGATTGCATGTTGTTGGGTATCCAGTTTATGCAAATAATGCGGCTGCCTTAGCTGACGGACATACACCAGGAGCTCATTATCGTACCGGAGGGGATCCGGATATAGTATGTGTAGTACATTAAAAATAGACTATATTTATATATAGAACATTATGAATGAATTGGTTAATATAAAAGATTATTTTGAGAGTCAAATTATTTTTCTTAGAAATGAGATTAATTTATTAAGAGAAGAGTATAAAAATAGTATTAAAATACTAAATGATGCAAATATATTGGTGTTAAATTCTCTGGATAAAAGATTTGAATATATAGAGAAGGCCACACTTAAAACAGAGATTGCAGCAGAAAAACGATTTGAAAGTGTTAATGAGTTTAGAGGACAACTAAGAGATCAGCAAAATACATTAGTGACTAAAAATGAAGTCAATATTAGATTTGAAAACATTGAAAAAAAAATAGATTTTTTAGAAAAATGTTCATTTTCTTCAGAAGGAAAAAATAAAGGTGTTGGTTTGGTATGGGGAATAATTATTGTGGTAGTAAGTTTTATAATATCAGGAATATCAATTGCAGTATCTATATTTAACAAATAACAGGAGATAAAAAATATGGCTAGTGGATTTAATGTAAGAGCAGAGATGGAAATAAAAATAAGTGATACGTATTTAGATGATAATGCCCTGAATCAGGGCGCAATAATTAACATTTTAACATTGACTCCTGAAGAGGCTTTTGAAAACCATACTTTGGCAAGAACCGCAGTTTCAAGGGCTGGGTCTGCGGCACGTTTTGAACCGAGATGGATTAAAATTTCTCAGGCAATAGGAGCGCAGGGTGTTGTTGATGAATCGTTAACTTGTGGATGGATAAATAAAAGACTAAAGACCAGTCCGGCGCATAATTACAATACCGAACAATATTTAATCGGTATGGATCATCCCGAATCTGTCGGATATATCAGACCATTTGGAACTACGGCGCGTGGAATAGTATTAAAAGGCTAAAGGGGATATTATGTCTAGTGCAGTCGAAAAATTTCTTGCTCAAAAAAGAGCGGAACAGCAAAAAAGTTTTTCTCCTCAGATAAATAGTATAGCTCCACCGATAAATGAACGATATGGAATAAAACCTCTTATATCAGGAGAATATACAGGAAAAGGCGCTGATGGAATAACACAAGCAACCATGCCAACACAGGGAAGAATAGATTCTACTGGAAAACCGTATATTGTAGATGAGAACGAAACGCTTGTGGTAGATTCCAAGACCCTAAATGATTACGGGGGGCCGGAGGCGTTAGACAAATTTATACAGTCCAATAGACCTGGGAGACAGTTCGCTTGCGGTGGAGTGCCTACTAAAGATAGATATTTTACAGGTGGGATACCGTCAAATAGGCAGACTGACAATATACAAACAAGGCCAAGAGCAATATCGAGCGATCAGATGAGATTGCTTGGTGAAATTAGAGACGGAGCTAGACGGTTCCAGGATGGTGGTACTCCTACAAGTTCAGGTAATCCTAATTTAAATGATTATTTTAATACAATAAACGGACAGGGCAATCCGTTTGGACAGATTAATAAACCTATTGATCCGACAAGGCCAATTAAATCTGATCAAATAATACAAAAAACTGACCCTCTTAATTTTTCATTTAACAATTCTAATCAAATAATACAAAAAACTGACCCTTTAAATTTGTCAATACAAACACCAACACCAATTAAATCTAATCAAATAATACAAAAAACTGACCCTTTAAATTTGTCAATACAAACACCAACACCAATTAAATCTGATCAAATAATACAAAAGCCAATTGGTCCAGATAATATTAATTTAAAAGTTCCTGATGTTGGTGGTGATGTTAGTATTGATGGGACAGGAGCGAAATCGTATTCACCAAAAGATATTGATGAAATGATGTTTCAGCGGCAGATGGCAAGAATGGGAAGTCAACAGGAAAGTGAAAGGGCTGCCGAGGCACAAAGAGGCTTACAGGCAGGACTTAGTGACAGAGAAATACAAGGGCAGGGCGCAATATCCGATGTTGGACGCAGAGAAGCCCAGGCAGGCGCCACAGCAGATTTTGCAATTAACCAGGCACAGAGACTCGATGAACAAGAAAAGGAAAATCGGGCTACCCAGGAACGGCAGAAAGAATTTGATGAAGGTACAAGAAGATTTAATGTTCAAACCGGGCAGTGGGAGAAACAATTTGGTGAAGATAAGTACAGGTTTAATGTTCAGACCGGGCAGTGGGAAAAGACATTTGGTTTAGAAGAAAGAAGATTTAACACTCAGACCGGGCAGTGGGAGAAACAGTTTAATTTAGAAGAAACAAAGTATAATACTGGGAAACAAAAGGACAGTCTCAATACGATGCTTGCTGCTGGAGATTACAAAGGTGCAGGTAAATTGTTTAAAGATATTTATGGAAGTGATATTGACTTCTCGTATTTAGAAGATTCTAAAAAAGCCGGACAATGGAGTGAGGGTTTTAATAATATGATAGCATTAATTACATCCGGAACAAAATGGGAAGACGCTCTCAATATAATGAAAAAGGATGGTAGTTTTGCAAAAATGGGTATGACTGAAACTGACCTGTATAAGTTCTATGCACAAGCACAATTGAACAACGATCCGATGTATAAATATGTAAACACCGTTGACGGCTGGGTAAAAAATAAACTTATCAGTCAAGATGAAGCCGATGATATGATTGCGCTATTCAAATACAATCTGACAAATCCTAACGGATTGGAAGTTCTTGACGGATTTGCAGTAAAAGATAAAGGTGGAAAAGAAGTAGGTTTCTTTACTACAAAGGAAGAGGCAGATAAATATATTACTGCCAATAAAGATAAAGGGTATGTAAGTACGCCTGTTAAGAATCATGTGGGCATTAAAGGAAGTAGCAATAACAACAATACCAACCCTGACAACAACAACCCTGCAATTAATTTTAATGAGTTTATTGAAAAACTTCCAGAGGAAGGAAAACAATTAAAAGATTGGTTTTCAGAGGATTTGTGGAATATTACTGGAAAACCTAAAAGCTATAAAGATTTAAGGCAATGGTTACTTGTAGATTCTAATGAATATTTTGTCAACAGCCCTAAGCATGGTTCTCTTCAAAAAATGACTCCTGAAGAAAAAAGTCTATTATTTTCTGCTCTCCAAGAACAAAAAAAATTGGGTACTGAAAAATTGCTAAATAGTCTGAGTTATGGTATAGGAGTTGGGGGGGGGGATTTTGATCCAAAATTATTTAAGGAAAAATTTCAAGCACTTCAAGGAACAAAAACAGATGAAAATGGAGATATAACAATTTATACAGGGGCAAAAGATTTTAAATCTTGTATAATTAATACAGAGAGAGCAGGTGGTATGATGGATTCACCTTATGGCCCAGTTATAGTTACTAGCATTTCTGGTGGGAAAGGGTATCAATTGTTTACAGTTCTTGATTCTAGTGGGAAAACACATTCAATGACAATTAGTAATTCAGAACCAAGTGGTCCAATAATTATATCGTAAAACTATGATAGTAGTAACCGGATTTCGCAGTGGAACTTCTCTTATGATGCAAACTTTAAAGTTGCTTGGCGTGCCTATTGCGGGGATTGACTTCCACGAAGAATTTTCCCATACGGATTTGAATCCTAAAGGCTATTATGATTTGCCATTAAGCGAAACTGCAAAGGGTGTTAATACCGATAAATACAAGGGCAAGGCTATCAAATTGTATGGTGGAGCACTTATTCAGACTGACCCTAAATTGATAAGCAAGATAATAGTTTGTATAAGAAATAAGAAAAAATGTATTGACAGTATTTATAAACTTTTAAGCCGGAATGAAATACAAACTGGTATTGTATTTAATAGAAAAATGTCTGAATACTATTACTATCTCAACAAAAAATATATTGAATTGTATTTAAAAAAAACAAGCATTGAAAACATTGAAATTAGATATGAAAATATTTTAAAAAATCCAGAAAAAGAAATTGATAAAATAAAGAAATTTTTAAATATTACTTATGATTCAAAAGAAGCAATTCAGAATATAGGAGTGTAATATGGGTATAGCAGCGGTAATAATAGCGGGAATTTTCGCAGTTGGTGGGACATTGTTATCAAGTTATTTTACGTCTCAAGAAGTAGATGATGCAAAAGAGGAATCATTGAAATTGGCAAATATTAGTCGTGCTGATAAATTAAAAATAGACGAAGCAAATGAAAAACTTAATTGGTATCAAGTTAGACAAAGGGACAAAGAACTGGCCTTCCAGAAAACAGATGCTGAAGCTGGCAGGGCAGAAAGAAAGAAAATTAATGATTATAATATGCAAATGGATCAGTTTAATAATGCTCTTGGTTTTATAAATTCAAGCGAGACATTACGTGGTAATTTTTTATCTATGATGAAAAGGTAGGATAATATGGGTGATTTTTACGGATACGACCCGTCAAGATTTGTCGTTCCTGATAGATATGGCATAGGAGCAGCAAGTCAAGCAGCATCACAAACAGTTATGAATGTGGGTCAGGCAGTTTCACAAAAAAAAGCTGCTGAGGCAAAAGAAAAGGAACGCCAGGAAAAAATACGTCTGGCTGCGGAAGCTATTGCTAAAGACAAAACAGCAGTACGAACGGCTTACGATTCTGTTATAAAGAACCATAGAAAAACAATTACCTCGCTTGTAAACGAAGGCGTGTTGACGCAGGATGAGGCGGAACAAAAGATGAGCGCATTGTATAGTTTGGAGCCGACGGATATTGCGCTTAAAGACCCGATGAAATATATTACAATGTTGAATGATGCTAATATGTCTTTTATGTCTGATTTAAGTAATGTTAAAAAAGAATTTAAAACGCAGAGAGATCAGGGGCGGGTAACTGGTGCAGTGACGCAAGCGATGAGAGGGACTCCTGCGACTCCAGGTTCTCCGGTCACTCCAGATCAAACAGTTGTTAATCAAGAAACTATTCCTGCGGGTGTGGGAAGGGGAGCATTAAGGCCGCCTATGAATGCCTGGAGAGATGCGGAAACTACAACGATACCAGGAAAACCTGCTGTAGAACCACAACCAGCCATACCTCCATCTAGGAATCAAGAAGAAGCGTACTTGGGAACACAAGGAATTTTAGAACAACAAGGTATTCAACCTGCAACGAAATCTCAATTAGAAACTGGTGGTATTGGTTATCAACAAGATTTTGTTTCTGAAGAATTAAAGCAAGAAAAACTTGCATTTGAAAAAGAGAAAGAGGCGACAGATAAAGCCTACAATGATGCAAGACTAGCTTTGGCACAAAGTCAAAACGCAAGAGGTTTAAAAGAAGATGCAAGAAAAATCGAGAATGATACCTTTGAAAAAATAACAACGCAACAAAACAAGACTTCCGAAAATTTATCAAAAACACGAAGTCTATTGACAACTGCAATCAGTTTAAAATCTCGTGTAAATAAAATCCAAAACGGACAAATTTCACAAGATATACTAGATGATTTAACAGAACTGGGAATGGATATAAACAAAGCGGTGTCTGATCCTTCAGCTATAAGTGGTGATTTAGAAAAACAGATAAATGCCTTAAAAACAACAGAGGAACTACAAAAAAAATATAATAACGATTATAATAAGGCATTGTTACAGTGGATACGTAAACCTGATGATCCTTTACCTAAAATATTAGAAGACGCAAGACAGTCAATATATCCAAATTTAGGCGAGCAGGGAATGTCAAGTCCATATTCAAAACAAATACAGACAAGGGAAAGACCAACTGGAAAATTGCCACCATTAACAACTGATACGGTTATGGGACAAACCACATTACCAGGTTCTACTAAGAAGAAACAAGTAGGAAAATACGAAGTGGAGTTTGAATAATGCCAACTTACAGGATAACAGATCCGACAACCGGAAGAAAAGTAAAAATAACCGGTGATGTTTTCCCGACAGAGCAGGAACTTGATGAAATATTTGCAAGCTATAACAAACCTGCTATGGAGCCTCAACCTCCGATGCAAGAACCGGCACAGTACAAACCTCCTGATTTTGCACAGCAGATACAGCAGGTACAGCAGCAATCAGATGCTACAATAGCTCTTCCAAAACAAATCGGTGGATATAGTAAAAACATTCCTATGTCTTCAACATATATTGGTGGAAAACACGAAGCACTTCCAACAAAATTTGCCGAAGATATAAGAAGGCAAGAAGAGTTTGATAAGTGGAGCAAAGAGCCTGGACATATTGCAATACCAGAAGAGGAGGCCGCACAGATAACGCCCCTTACAACGAAACTATCATCTATACCAAAAGCCATTGCGTCTGGATCACTTAGCAAGGCATCATCTGAATTGCTTTCTTATGGAACCGGATTACAATCTCCTTTTAATTATGTTTCAATTGAAAAAAGGGACAAGGAGCAACAAGATTTATACAAGCTCGGAGAGAAAGTACAAAAAAATATAGACAGCGGGAAAACAAAAAATACATCAGTAAAAGGATTAGAGTTTTCAGCTCTTCAATATTATAAGCAATATAAAAATCAAGAGGGTGCAAAAAAAATATCTGAAGATGTTTTAAAGCCTTTTGGAGATAATATAGTAAGGTTTAGCGAAGGAATAGACGAAGCAATCCCTAAAGAATGGAAAATGTCAGCCCAAGATGCTCAAAAAATGGTTCTTTCCAAAGAATCTTGGAATTTAGATCGACTTAAAGAAGACCCTTTTCACGCTGTAAAATTAATAACCGCAATGTTGACCACAACCGCAGAGCAGGCACCCAATACACTTGTTTCTATGGCCGGTTCTTTTGTTCCTTATGCTGGGCCGGTCATTGCCGCAAATGATATAGTAAGAACCGAGGCTGGTGGATGGATTAAAGAAGCAAAAACAATGGGAATAGGCGACCCTGAAATTCTTAAAAAGTATTCTATGGTTTATGGTGTACCATCAGGAATTGTTGAACTCGGCACAGATATGGTTATAACAGCCCCCCTGACGGCAGCAGCCAAAGGAATTGCACCGCAGGCCGCCAAAAAGGCAATACAGGGTGCTGTTAATAAAATGATTGTGGTTAAACTTGCGGCAAATGTTGGTAAAACAGTTGGTTCTGGAATAATGGAAGGTGTTGAAGAGCTTGGGCAGGGAACCATTTCAAGTCTTGTGTTAAGGGCTGCTCTTGAAGAAATGGCAAAAAAGTACCCAGATAAAAAAGACTATTATTTAAATAAAATACAAGAACTTGACACAAAGGTTTTTAGTTCCGAAAACATTAATAGTTTTATAATTGGAGCAATTTCAGGAACATTGACAGGTGGTGCAGCCAGAGTTGGCGGGGGGGTTATAACAGAAATAAGTGAAAAAAAACAAAAAACAACAGAAAGATTAGGGCAGGAAATAAATAGAATTAGAGATGAAAATATATCATCAAAAAAAGTCAAATCCTTTGATGATATAAAAGAAAAATGGAGCACTATACCAGAAAACGTGCAGGACGAAATTTTATTAGAATTAACAGAGAGCCAAAAAGATGAGTTGTTAGGAACAAAAAAATATCCACCTGGAGACGCACCTATTCCGGCACCACAGATATCCAGACAGCCTTCTGGTGAAAAAGGCCGTCCAGATACACAGCCGCAAACCGATTTTACGGCCGACATTGATAGGATAAATGCTGACAATGCAGCGCTTAGGCAGGTAGCCGCACAACAGCCAGAAAAAGGCACGCCATTAACGCCACAGGAGCCTTTAAAGCCCGTTAAACCTCAAGCCATACCAGAACAGGCTGCAACTGCCGTTCCTGTTGTAGAACCCCAGGAAGTGAAGCCTACGCCTGAAATCGAGACATTACCTAATACATCCAGGTTTAAAGAAAAAAAACAAAAGGAGGCAGAGAATGCCAAAGAAATACGAGGCAATGAGAGACCAGTTCAAGAAGGAGGGGTTGTCCCTGAAGTCGGCAAAGGAAAGGGCGGCGAAGATATACAACAGCCAGCGGAAACCGGGGGAGCCAAAGTTGCACCACAAGAAAAAGTAGTTTCACGTGAAACATTAAAAGCACAAGTCCCGAATAAAATACTTAACCCAACAATTGCATTTGACGAAGACATTAAGGCAGAACAAGACCCAGAAAAAAAGAACCGCCTCGAAAGGGCGAGGGATAGAATTGTTGACCCTGTTATAGAGGGGGTTTATAAAAATGAGGACGCATGGGAAGTGGCAAAGTACTGTGAACAAAACAATCTTCCGTGTGCAATTATCAGGGGGGATGGAAGGGAATTGAAGGCATGGAATACTAAAAATAAAAACGTACATGCCGACACTGATGCTGAAATAAAGCAAATTTGGGGAGATGTTTATTCAAAAAGAATCCGCGAGGCTGGCGGTATAATGACAAGAGAACAGGGGGATGAATTTTTAATTGCGTTGCCTGGATATACTGCTAGAGAAGCCGCTGATTTTATGGAGAATGTTGAAAAAGAGGCTTCTGTTGTTGTTAAAAAACTTGGATTGGATGCTGTACCGTCGGCAAAAAAGGAATTTGACGGGCTTCCAACAGGAACCGGAATAATAGATTTCGGTGTATCTGATTTGAAAAATGGCAAGTATGGTGAAACCGACCGGGCTGCGGATAACGATCTGACGGCAAGAAAAATAAAGAAACTTATTGACAAGGCAAAAGAAAATGGGTATATTGTTAATAAAGACGAAAATGGGAAAGTAATAGGTTTTACAAAAGGTGGAAGAAATGAGCATGGAAAAACTACTAGCCAGGCAGGGATACGGGACGAACATGGAGGAAACCTTGACAGAACTGACGAAGTCAGAATCAAAACGGACAGCAGAAACGGCAAGGGAGGCGCTGAAAACGTTGCGGGAATTAAATCCGAAGCTGCTACAGAAAAAGAAGTAGTTTCCGAAAAGCAAGTAGCTGTTGACTTAATAGAATCAAAAACAAACGAAGAGATAAATAAAAAACTAGATTCTATATTTGGAAACATACCCGAAGAGAGGCTTGCTGAGCTTGATGATGGCGCAGATTTTAAAAATGATGACGAAAAAATAAACTACGAATTGTCAACAGAATATAGGGCTGATTTAGAGCGGGCTGCAAATGATAGGGATTACAATGAGACGGAAAAAATATACAAAGAAATTAAAGTACACAAGGAACTTGTCAAGAGAGAAAGCGTATCCTCTGCCGGAAGAGAAAATATTAATGCCAAAACCGGAACCCCACGCAAAGTACGAGTAAAAAAAGAACCTTCAAAAACACCGATGAAATCTGCTATTGCAGAAGTTGAAAAATTAATAAATGACTTAGTAGACACAGGTATTTCACCAGACAAAATTAAACTCAAAGCACATATTGCAATAAAACAAAAAGCAAAAAAGTATGGTGTTGACGTAAGTGAACTAGGACAAAATATTTGGACAAATTACTATAAATCTTGGACAAATAAACAGAAAGAAAAAATAGAAAAAGAAAAACCTCCTGTTGAATCAGAAAAAAAAGAAAAAAAACCTGAGACAGAAATTCCTGCTGGAAAAAAATATGTCATACAAAAAAACAAAATAACACATTCTATGAGCTATGGAGTGTCTTCTGTTCCAGTTACATTTGAAAATGCTTATAACGTTAAAATACCTGGTAGAAAAGATGTAACTGTATATCTTGCAAATTCTGGATGGATTGTATATGACAAAGAAAGTCATTACTCTATTGGTAAAAAGAAGGCTGGCTTAGGATGGATTGGTTTTAACACAAAAAAAGAAGCTGTAGAAAATTACATTAATATAAAAAATTCTGATACAAAATTTTCAAAGCCGCTCTCCGAATTCACCAAAGAAAATCCCATAACATTCAATGATGCGAAAGACATTGCAAAGGCTCGTATACCTCAAGAGTTATGGGATAAATGTATAATCAGACTGCAAAAAACCCCAGGGGATAGTCAGGGAGCAATATATGTTGCTAACAGTGTATTGGTGGTTGACATTAATCCTGATACCCCTCCAAGTAGATTGGTAAGAGTATTGTTTCACGATATTATGGGGCATGCTGGAGCGGCTAATGTATTAAAAACAAACGACAAAATTTATAAAAGATTAAACGCATTATATAATACTTCAACTGCAAAAATACAAAAAAAATCAATTCTAAATTCATACAAAGATAAATTTGACAAAAGAAGAAATGAAGGAGCGACAGAACAAGAAATAGAAAATGAGTTATTTGCAGAGTGGATTGCTCACAATGTCGAAAAGTATCTTGCTACAAAAGACAAACAAGGTCTTGCATACCAAGTATGGAAAGCGATAAAAGATTTTTTAATTGATATGGGATGGAAAGAGGATTCAATAGATGAGGCAATAGGAAAACTGGTAAAAGAAATCCGCAGAACGAAGAATTTTGAGGCGACGATAGGAATTGAATCTGAAAATATGTTTTCCAAAGGAGAAATTAAAGCTGACACATTCTTTTCCCCGACGCTTCGAGCGGTAGAGAACCTGAAGCAGGAGCGCGGCACCGGCGAGCAGATGTTTAACATGATAACCAAGACACCGGGAGTGAAAGAAGCGGAATGGAAGTGGATGGGGCTGGATGATTTTCTGAAAGGGAAGCCGAGTGCAACAAAGGCTGAGATTGAGGATTTTGTAAGGCAGAATCAAGTGGAGATTAAAGAGGTTTCTAAAGAAAGAGGAAAAGTAAAGTATTATCCAAAAAATTCCTACATGCACCCGCAAACAGGTGATGTGGACACCTATGAAAATTGGGCGTCAGCCACAGAAGATTTTTCGGAAGAAGGTGGAAAAACAAAAGAGGAGCAATTAGATACTCTGGTGGACGTAAGTGGAAAACCAATAGACAATGAAGATTTGCCAGACCCAACAAAATTCTCCTCCTACCAACTTCCCGGTGGAGAGAACTACAGGGAAGTATTGTTGATGTTGCCAGTTATTCAAGAGCGTTCAGATGTGTCTAAAATGCGCGACAAACATCAAGCATACTCTGATCGTATGGACAATGGCGAAAAACTGACAGATGCAGAACAGAAGGACTACGAATCCAACTTGATGAAGCTTGAAGCGACTGGACCCAACCCATACCTTGAAACAAAGCGAGGTTATAAATCCTCTCATTGGTCAGAACTCAACGTCATAGCTCATATTCGTATGAACGACCGCACCGGCCCCAGCGGAGAGAAGGTTCTGTTTGTGGAAGAGATACAAAGTGATTGGGAGCGGGAGGCGAGGGAGAAGGGTGTAAACAAAACCACAGAACAGCTTGTATCCGAAATAAAAGATAGAGGGTGGAAAATAAGAGACCAGGTTTTTGATAGAACCAAACCATCTATAGACCCAAACAATCAAG
>Ga0315294_10005443_pt1 | contig 13972 bp, 6 predicted proteins | sample YL17G13_40_MG_FD_203626 | JGI IMG/M metagenome (GOLD analysis project Ga0315294, IMG submission 203626) | Sediment microbial communities from Yellowstone Lake, YNP, Wyoming, USA - YL17G13_40 | ecosystem: Environmental > Aquatic > Freshwater > Lake > Sediment | place: USA: Wyoming | collected... | reverse complement strand
GGCAGAGTTCGCTGCCGGCCCCTGCCAGCTTGCCTGGCAGGTGAAGAAGTTTGGGCGAGCTACAACGGCCGAAGCCCACGTTTCGCGGCCCCTGCCAGCTTGTCTGGCAAGTGAAGAAGTCTGGGCTGGCAGAGGTTGGTCTGGCAAGGGTAGGCCTCCAAGACTTCGTTAGTGTCAGTGAGGCCATAGCTTACCGCGTGATTCTGTGCGGTCAAGACCCCCAGGTCTGTTCGGGATTTGAGTGGGCCGAAAGTCGGTGGACCATCATCCCGGTCAGATTCCGAAAATGCGATCTGCATTGCCGCCTGGGCCACTACATCGCGGCCTGGCTTAATAATATAATAACTTTGGCTGGATAGTATGGGAACAAAATGGAAGAAGGGGGGTTTGTATTGGTTGTGATTCTGAAGGGCCGGGAAGAAATGGCCCCAAGAAAGGAATGAAGAAGGAATGAGCGATTTCCAGGACGACGTACAAGCCGTCGATAAGCTCGGTGGAGCCAGAGACGCCATCGTGGCCGAACTGCGCAAAGTCATCGTGGGCATGGACGACGTCATTGACGAGATGATGATCGCGATCTTCGCGCAGGGGCACTGCCTGCTTGTGGGCGTGCCGGGCCTTGCCAAGACCCTCCTGGTCAGCTCCCTGGCGCGAACGCTGTCCCTTTCGTTCAAGCGGATCCAGTTCACGCCCGACCTGATGCCCTCGGACATCACCGGGACGGAGCTGCTCCAGGAAGACCCGGAGACGCATGCCCGCCGGTTCAAGTTCATGAAGGGGCCCGTCTTCACCAACCTGCTGCTGGCCGACGAGATCAACCGCACCCCGCCCAAGACGCAGGCGGCCCTGCTGGAGGCGATGCAGGAGAAACGGGTCTCCTCGGGCGGCGAGGACTACGTGCTGGACAAACCTTTCTTCGTGCTGGCAACGCAGAACCCCATCGAGCAGGAAGGCACCTATCCGCTGCCGGAAGCGCAGTTGGACCGCTTCCTGTTCAACATCATGGTCAAGTATCCCAGCCATCGCGAGGAAGTGGAGATCATGCGGAGCGTCAGCGGTGACGCCGAGCCGCGTTTGCAGACCGTGCTGGACGGCCCGGCCATCCTGGAATACCAGCACCTGGTCCGGCGGATTCCCGTGGCGGATCACATCTTCGAATACGCCGCCGCGCTGGTGCGGGCGACGCGTCCGGATGAGAGCGAGGCCCCGGAGTTCGTCCGGAAGTTCATGGCCTGGGGCGCCGGCCCGCGCGCGTCGCTGAACCTGATCGTGGCCGGCAAGGCCCGCGCGGCGCTGCGGGGCCGCTCCCACGTGGCCGTCGAAGACATCCAGGAATTGTGCCTGCCGATCCTGCGGCACCGCATCATTCCTAACTTCGCCGCCCGGTCGGAAGGCATGACGTCGGATGCGCTGATCGGCAGGCTCCTGAAAGAGGTCCCCTCCGACGAGAAGCTGTACAAGGCCCGGGCAAGCTGAACCCGACGGAGAGGCAATCCATGTCCGAACACCTGCCCAAGACCCATTACCTGGACCCCGAGACGCTGCAGAAGCTCGGGGACCTGGAGCTGATCGCCCGCGAGGCGGTCGAAGGGCTGCGGGTGGGGGCGCATCGCAGCCCCCTTCGCGGCTTCAGCACCGAGTTTTCGCACCACAGGCAGTACAGCCCCGGCGACTCGATCCGCGACCTGGACTGGCGGGTCTACGGGCGGACGGACCGGTACTACACGAAGCTCTACGAAGCCGAGACCAACTACGACTGCTACATCCTGATCGACGCCAGCGCGTCGATGAAATACGCCTCCGGCAAGGTCAGCAAGCTGGAGTACGCCAAGTTCCTCGCGGCGTCTCTGGCGTACATTGTGCTGAAGCAACGCGATTCGGTTGGCCTTTCGGTCTTCGATTCCGAGGTGCGAGCCTATCTGCCGCCGCGGTCTGCGATGGGGATCATCATCGAGATCGACCGGGTCCTGCGGAACATCGCGCCGGCGCCGAAAAAGAGCATCGCAAAGCAACTGCACGACATCGCGCTGCTGATGAGGCGCCGTTCGTACGTGATCCTGATTTCGGACCTCCTGGCCGAGGTGGACGATATCCTGGCCGGGCTCGACCATATCCGGTTCGATGGGCACAACGTCGCCGTCTTCCACACCCTGGATCCCTACGAGCTCGATTTTCCCTTCAAGGGCACATGGCGCTTTGAGGGGCTCGAAGAGGAACTGCCCCTGACCACCCAGCCCGAAAGGATCCGGGATAACTACATGGCATCCCTGAACGCGTACATGGAGGCGCTTCGGGCCGGATGCCTGGGAAGTCACATCGACTACATGACGGTGGACACTTCCCGCCCGCTGGACGCCGTGCTGAACGAGTTCTTCTTCAAGCGACAGTCAACCCTCAGCGGCCCGTCCGCCGGAGCGCGACCATGACGTTCATGACTCCGTGGCTTCTGCTGGCGGGGCTTGGCATTGCGCTGCCCATTCTTGCCCACCTTCTGAACCGCTACCAGGTCAAGCGGACGGACTGGGCGGCGATACAGTTCCTCAACCGGGCCGTGCGCGTCCGTTCCCGGCAGATTCGCATCCGGGACATTGTGCTGCTGGTCCTTCGCTGCCTGGCGGTCCTGCTGGTCGCGCTGGCCTTCGCCAAGCCGATCGTGAAGAAAGCGGACGGAATCGCCGCCAGGTGGGGCGAATCGCGTGCGGGCGTCGTCATCGCGCTGGATGTGTCGTATAGCATGCAGCACGGCGACGGCAAGGCGACGCGGTTCGAGCGGGCGGTCGGGAAAGTCGAGACGATCGCCGATCGCATACACCCCGGTGATCCGGTTTGCCTGGTCCTGCTTGGGGCGGAGCATCGGGTCGTCGTGCGGAACATGGCGTTCGATCCGCAGCGGTTCGAGGCGATTCTCCGCGAGCAGCGCCCGGCGCCCGAAAACCTGGATCTGGAGAGCGTCCCGCGGCGGCTGAAGGGGCTGGTCGAGGACATGGAAGCGCCGCAGAAGGAAGTGTACATCGTTACGGACCTGCAGGAGCAGGACTGGCAGAACGGCTCAGCGCCCTTGCGCGAGGGGCTGGAGGAACTCGGACGGATCGCCCACACGTTCATCGTTCCGGTGCAGGGCGGTCCGGACAACCTGGCGATCACGAGCCTGGATCTCGTGTCGGGCGTGCTTCGTAAGGGCACCGTTGCGAGGTATCGGGCGACCGTGCACAACTACGGATCGAGCCCGGTCACGAATGTCCGGGTTGCCGGCCTGGCCGACAACGTCAACGTGGACGCCAAGACCATTCCCGCGATTGCGGCGGGATGCTCGGAGACGGTCTCGCTGTTCATCCCGTTCCAGAATGCCGGCCCCGTCAGCATCACGGCCAAGCTGGACGGCGATGCGCTGCCGGTGGATGACACGCGCCGGGCCGTGGCCGTCATCCGGGACCGGGTGTCGGTCTTGTGCGTGGAGGGATCGTCGGGCGGGGCGGACAAGTCCGTCGAATTCATCGCCGCCGCTCTCCGCGCCGGCGGCAGCGCAGAGCTCCAGGCGGACTGTACCGTGCAGTCGGTGCCGTGGGTCGCCCTTCCCGCTCAGGACCTCAGCAAGTTCCATGTCGTGATTCTGGCGGGCGTCCCCGACATCACGCCCGACCAGGCGAGCCGGTTCGAGGAGTACGTCCGCCAAGGCAACGGCCTGATCTGGTTCCCCGGCGACGACGTGAAAGCCGCGGTGTGGAACCAGAGGTCGGCGCGGGAGGGAATTCCGCTGCTCCCGGCCCTGATCGACCAAACCGTCCAGACGATCGACGCGGCGGGCGTGGGAGGGGCGTTGAACCCCATCATGTCCGACCATGCCGTGTGCCGGCCCCTGCTGTCCCTGCCGGAAGACCTGCTCAGCGAAGCGCGTTTCCTGAAGCTGCTGCAGGTCAAGCCCTCGGCCACCAGTTTCACCGTGCTGTCGCTTGCCGGCAGCGCCCTGCCCGTGCTGATCGAGCACTCCCTCGGGCGCGGACATGTCTTCATGTTCACCACCTCGGCGGCCCCGGCATGGAACAACATGGCCCTGACGCCCGTGCTGCCCATGGTCCTCCAGCAGATGGTGACCTATCTGACGGCCCGCGAGTTCGAGAAGCCGCGGATGGTCGGCGATTCCCTGTCGTTGTCGTACGTGGATCAGCCCAACGCCAGCGATGCCGTGTTCGACACCCCGGCCGGCCGGATGGTAACCGTCGGCGTCCGCGAACATCGCAAACAGTACGTGGCGATGCTGGATCACGCCCAGGAAGCAGGCTTCTACCTGGCCCGGGTGAGCGTGCAGGCGCCCGGCATGCCGGTGGCGGTCAATGTGGACACCCGGGAGTCGAACGTGAAATGCCTGTCGGCCTCCGAGGCGGCCAGCCACTTCGAGCGAATCGGCATTGCGGTGGCCAATTCGGACGTGGCTCTGCTCGACGACATCGAACGGACGCGCACGGGCCGGTCGTTCTGGCCCTTGTTCCTGATCGCGGGCCTTGTGCTCCTTCTCGCCGAAAGCCTGTTTGCGGATCGCCTGCTCAAAAGCCCGTCTCCCGCAAGCGAATCCGCGCCGATATCGGCGCACACGGAGGACGCATAGATGTTCAGCCGGTTCTGGAATATCGTCGGGATCGAAGGGTTCCTCTGGGCGCGTCCTGTGCCGACGGCCGTCATGCTGGCGGCGTTCGCGGCCGCCGTGGCCCTGACCGCATACCTCTACCGTCGGGGATGGGGCCTGCCGACGTGGGTCCGCGTGTTGCTGGCCGCTTCCCGGCTGGTCGTTCTGTGCCTGATCATCGCGGCCCTGTTCGAGCCGACGCTGGCCGTCGAGCGGAAGCGCACCCAGCCGCGCCGCCTCCAGGTGCTGCTGGATGTGTCCGAAAGCATGTCCGTAAAGGACCAGCGTATCCAGCCCGCCGACCTTGTCGAGGCGGCCGCCGCGCTGGACATCCTTCCGTTTTCAGACGCCGGCGACGCCAACGACGCCTGCATGTCGCTCGACGCCAAGCAGCGCCGGGCCATCGCCGCCGCATCCCGGCTGGACCTGGCCAAGAGCCTCGTGTCCCGGTCGGCCCGGGCGATGTTCGAGTCGATCGGCACGGACCTGGACGTGAGCTACCTCGCGTTCGGCAAGACGCTTCGCACGCTGGGCGACGGCAAGGGAAAGACCGCGGAGAGCCTGGCGGACCTGAAGGCGTCCGAGCCGGGAACGTTCCTGGCGGACTCGCTCGAGGCGGCCGCCAAAGCCGACCGCGGCGCGCCCCTGGCGGGGATCGTGCTGCTGTCCGACGGGCAGGACACGTCTTCGCGGCAGGGCGAGGCCGCGATCTATGACCTGGGCCGGCGGGGCATTCCCGTCTACCCGGTGCCGATGGGGATTGCCTCCCCCGACGACGTTTCCATCCGCAATATCATCATGCAGGAAGTCGCCTTCTCCGGCGACAAGGTTCCGGTCCGCGTCCAGGTCCAGTCCAAGGGCTACGAGAAGCGGACGGCCGACCTGACGGTGCGGCTCAACGGCAGGAGCGTGGCCCAGCAGGGCGTCACCCTGAAGGGCGGCCTGCAATTCGAGGAGGTCTTCTTCAACGTCGACGTGCACGAAAAGGGCGCTGCCCAGGTCGAGATATCCATCGCGCCCTTTGCCGACGAGGCGACGGCGGAGAACAACCGCGTCCAGCGCAGCGTCCGTGTCGTCAACGAGAAGATCAACGTATTGTGCATGGAAGGCAGCGCCCGCTGGGAATACCGCTATCTCATGGCGATGCTGAAGCGCGACCCGCGCATCAACGCGACGTTCGTCGCGACCCGCGCCCAGCCCGAAATGGCCCGGAACTCGTCCGAATACATCACCCGCTTTCCCGAGAAGCGCGAGGAGGCGTTCAAGTACGACCTGGTCATTCTCGGCGACGTGGATGCCGCCTTCTTTACGGCCGACGAGTTCCTCCGGCTGGAGGAGCTTGTCAAGGATCGCGGCGGATCGCTGCTGATGTTGTGCGGCTCGCGGTTCGCGCCCACCAGCTACGCGGGGACCCCGGTGGAGCGCATGCTTCCGGTGCGGTTTGAGTCCGGGGGTGCCTGGCAGGACGTGGATGACAGCGTGTATCCCGTGCTGACGCCGGAGGGCAGCAGCAGCCTGGTCATGACGCTGGAGACGGATTCGGACAAGAACGATCTCCTGTGGAGCCGGGTGGCGCCTCTGGACCGCATCCCGCCGATACTGGGTCCCAGGCCGGGCGCGACGGTGCTGGTCGAGCTGTCCGACGCTCGTTCCCGCGTCGATCGTTTCCCGCTGGTCGCCTGGCAGCGGTACGGAACCGGCAAGTGCATGCTCATCGGGACGGACCGGCTGTGGCTGCTTCGCTTCAAGACGGGCGACAAGTATCACTGGCGGGTATGGTCCCAGTGCATCCAGTTCCTGACGTTGTCGCGGCTCATGGGTGAGCACAAGCGAATCCGCCTGGAGACGGACCGGGCCACGTACCCCATTGGCGGCCAGGCGCTGCTGTACGCCCACGTGCTGGATGACCGTTTCGAGCCGGTGCGGCAGTCCGGGTTTGACGTGACGGTCACCGCGCTGGACGGCCTGGGCGGCCAGGCTCAGCGGGTCACCCTCCGGCCCGACGTGGAGAATCCCGGGATGTACGAGGGTTACTTCTCGCCCCCGCGTCCGGGCCGCTATCGAATGGAGGCGAACTCCGGCGATCGTGCGATCTCCAATACGACCGAGTTCCAGGTCGCGGACATCAAGCCGGAGATGGCCAACACGGACATGCAGCTCGAAGGCTTGCAGAGGATTGCGGATCTCTCGGGCGGAAAGTGCCTCCGCATCATGGATCTTCAGAAACTGCCCTCCCTGCTGAACCGCACACCCGACACGACCACGGTGCACACGGAAGTCCCCTTGTGGGACAACGGGCTGATCGCCGTCCTGCTTGTGTCCCTGATGGGTCTGGAGTGGATCGTGCGAAGGAGGTACGACCTGCCGTGATGGAGAATCGCCAGGAAGAGAGCTTGTTTTCGCGTTTGACGGCCGTGTGGCGGCGCGGGCAGACCCTGCACCTTACCGCCGGCGCGCTGGCGTGCTGTCAGTGGGTAATACCGCTGTTTCTTGCGGCAGTGGCGATCGACTGGTTGACGGACCTGCCCGCGCCGGGGCGCGTCGTGGTCCTCGTGGCGCTGCTGGGCGTTTCGCTGTACAAGGCCTGGCGCGGCGGGTGGCGCCACGCCGGCGCCTTCAACGCCGCCCACACGGCGCTGCGGATTGAGCAGCACGTCGGCGGTCTGGAGAGCCTGCTGGTTACGGCCGTCCAGTTCCAACAGGCCGGGGCGCCCCGCGGGATGTCCGAGTCCCTGTGCGGCGTGACCCGCCGCCGGGCCGAAGAAGCCGCCGCCCGGCTGCGAGCGGAGGATATCGTCGGTTTTCAAGGGCTCTGCCGTCCGGCGGCGGCCGTGCTCGGCCTGGCGATGATTCTCGGCGTCTTCGCCTTCGTGAACGGCCCGCTGCTGGCCGCCGGCGTGGGGCGGATCTTTGCCCCGTGGCTGTCGATCAATTATCCCACGCGGACCCGGATCGACGCGGTCAGCGGCGACATGGTTGTGAAGGAAGGCGACAGTGCCCGGATCTTCGCGCGCGTGGCGGGCGTCATTCCCAGCCACGCGAAACTCGCCCTGCGGACGGGAACGGGCAAGTCCCGCGAGCACGAACTGGCGATCACCGGCGGCTCGTGCGAGTACAACATGGAATCTGTCTTCCGCGGATTCGAATACAGCTTCCTCGCCGGCGACGCGCGGAGCCCGTGGCATTCCGTGCGGATGATCGCTTCTCCCCGCATCGAGCGGGCCGAGTTGTCCCTCGAGTTTCCGCCCTATACGCGCCGGCCGGCCGAAACCGTCGACGCGCTGACGGTCACCGTTCCCGAAGGCACCGGGATCCGGTGGCGGCTCACGCTGGACCGCCCGGTCCGCAAGGCGGATTTCGTTTCCGCCGGAGAGCCGCCGCTGCCGCTGGACATCAGCCAGGACGGGCGAGTTGTGACGATGCGGCGGATCGCCACGGAATCGCGGGCCTACAGCTTCTCGTGGGTGGAGGGGGAGCGCGGGTTCTCCTTCATGAGCCCCCGGTACTACGTGCAGGTGTCGCCGGACCAGCCGCCGCACGTCGAACTCACCTCGCCACGCGGCGACCTCTATGCGACCCTGGGACGCAAGCTCGACCTCGTCTTCCGCGGCCGGGACGACCACGGCATCGGCGAGGCGGCGATCGTCTATCGCGTCAACAAGACCGACGAAGTGAAGGTCGCCTTTCCCGCACCGGCACTCGCCGACGGCAGCGAACAACGCGTCGACTGGGATTACCGCTCCGTGCTGACCGAGCTCGCCGTCGGGGACACCGTCTCGTTCGGCATTGAGCTGGCCGACCGGTACCCGGACGCGAACGGGCCGCACCGGGCGAGATCCGAGTCGCGACGCCTGTCGCTGCTCTCGAAGGAAGCGTACCTTGAGCATGTCGCCAGACAGAAGCAGCGCCTGCTCTCGCAGCTTCACACCGTCTATCGCGAGGAGCGGGTGGTTCACGACGTCGTCAGCCGCATCGATCCGTCCGACGACGTCTTCATCCAGACCTGCCAGCTCGAGGCGGTTCGACAGGACCTGATCCGGGAGCGCATGGACGCGATCGCGGGGGAAATGGGCTACCTGATCGAAGACCTGGCCGCGAACAACATCCCGGAAGAGACGCATTCCGCGCTGCTGGCCCAGTTGCGATCGAGCATTCAGACGATCGCGAGCGAGCACGTCGGCGGCGCGGCGGCCGGCCTGAGGTCCCTTGCCAGCGTCTCCGGGAAAGACGCCTCCGGCGCGGTTGCCGATCCGGCGCCCGCGGTGCACACGGTGAACACCGCCGCACGGGAACTCGGATGCCTGGTGCTGCAACTGGGATACAGGGAAGCCGTGGAGATCATGGCCCGCGAACTGCACGCGACCGCCCAGACGCAGGCGTCCTTGCGGCTGAAAACCATCATGCCGGGCAAGGCCGCCAGTGACGGCCCCGAGGCCCTGTCGAAGGCCCAGGAGCAGCTCGCCCAGTGGCTGGTCCGTCTCCTGGCCGCGACGCCGCGGGAGAAGGAGAGCACCATCGCCGACGCGCTGATGGCGTTCAAGCTGTCGCGGCTGGCCAAGCAGTTGGTCGCCGACGGAGGCGAAACCAAGATGCGCCAGGCCGTTGCCTTGATTCGCGACGGCAAGGCCGCCGACGCGGCACGCCTCCAGGCGGAGGTGATCCAGGCGATACTCCGCGCGGAGTGTCGGCTGCGGGTCGGATCGGAATACGAGGTGATGGGCAAGGCCCACGAACTGTTCGTTTCGCAGGCGAGCGCCCAGGAGGCGCTTCGCGGAGAGCTGGCCGCCCTGACAAGCGAAGAGTTCAAGAAACGCCGAGCGGAGATCGGCCGGGCACAGGTCTCGCTCCAGAGGAATCTCCAGTTGCTGCTGATGCCATCGGTTCCCGCGCCTCGACCGCGCCTGTTCGATGTCCTCCTGCCTCCGGCGCCGCCGGTTGCGGACCTGCTGGCCGCCGCGGAAGACGCCACGAAGAAGGCCGCCGCGAGCGTGGAAGCGGGGGACCGGGATGCCGCCGTGACCGAGCAGCAGCGGGCGGAGAAAGCCTTCAAGGACCTGGCGGAGATCGTCCGGCAGCGCCTCGATGCGATGACGGAGATCGAGCGAATGTCGGGCCTTGTTGACATGTGCACAGACGGCGCGACGAGGATCGGCCAATTCCAGGAGCGACAGCTCGGCCTGCTCGAAAAAACGCAGGACGCCGCCGGAGACAATACCGATTCGGCCTACCTGGCCGACTTGCAGCAGAAGCTGGCCGATGACATCCGGATGTGCCGGACGGATGTCATCCAGAAGAGCACACAACTGGCAATACGGCCCGAAGAGTTGCTGCCAGTTCAAAACGGACTCGACAGGGCGGTGCGTTCCATGACGGATGCCGTCCCATTGCTCCGGGACAACCGGCCGGGCCAGGCGGTCGCTCCCGTGAAGGCGGCCATGGAGGCACTGAAAGGCGCCGGGGGCATTCTCGCGGATCAATCCAACAGGACCTCCGTGTTTCTGAAAGTAGTCGTGGACACGTGGAACGCGATGGCGCCGGGGCAATACGTCAGTGATATCGAAGCCGAACAGCGCGACCTGATTGCCGCCACGCGAAAGGCCAAGCCGGATGAGTTCCAGGCCCTCGTCATGCCCCAGAAGAACCTGGTTCATGCCGTGAACGCCGTGCTGGCTTCCCTGGACGTGCTGGCCCACAAGATCGAGTCCGGAACGGGAATGCTCTTCGCCAAGACCGACATGGACTCTGCCGCCGCCGCGCTGGAAGCAAAGGACGTCAACGAAGCGATAGACGCCCAGACCGCCGTGGCCGACTCGATGAGTGATCTCAAAGTCAAGCTTGAGACGCTTACGCCGCAATACGGTTACATCCTCGAAGTAACGGAATTTGTGCATGAATCGCTGGCCGAGGCCGTGAGCCTGCGTGCGGCACAGGTGGAGCTGTACGAGAAGGCCCAGGCGGCGCCGGGCGATGCGCCCGTTCGGGGACTTCTCGACGAGCAGCGTGCGCTGGAGTCGAGGGCGAAGACGCTTGTGGGCCTGTTTTACAAGGCAACAGGGCAGGATCGCTTCGGCGGCGCCGCGAAGTGCATGGCCGAAGCGATCGCCCGGATCGACGCCGGCGACAGGCCCGCGGCTGCCCAGCAGATGAAACAGGCATCCGATTCGCTCCAGGCCGACGCGGCAGATGTGCTGGATCTGATGAAGCGTGTTTCGGTTGTTCTCGGCCCTCCGCCTCCGGCCAAGGCGCCGGCGCCCGAGGTGAAGCTCTTGTTGGATGTGCTGGGCCTGGCGGCCGAGCAGAAGATCCTGTACAGGCAGACGCAGACGGCCTCGCCGGGGCAGGCGGCAAGCCTTGCGAAGAAGCAGTATGAGTTCGAGAAACGATGCGAAGGGTTCATTCCCCGCAGCCAGTCGAATCCGAAACTTGCCGTGGCGAAGCAGCACATTGCCGACGCCGCCGCGAAAACCCAAGCCGCCTCTTTTGCCGAGGCGGTCGCCCGCCAGCAGGAGGCCGGGGACGTCCTGCGTCACTTCGTTATCGAGTACACGGCAAAGTATGTCGAGGTGCCGGTGCCGCCCGGCCCGCAACCCCCGGGGCCTCCTATAGAAGTATATGAGGTGAATGAGCAGGATATTTCCATGTTCATGCCCGGCGCCGTCAGCGGAAAGCTGCCGAAGACCGGACGCCAGGATTGGGAAGTGCTGGGACGCCGCGATCGGGCCGCCCTGAACGAAAACTTCGCGAGGGAACTGCCCCTGGAATACCGGGCCATTCTCAAGGACTACTACGAAAGGCTGGCACGATGAGCATACGCGGCGACAGCAATGTATTCCGCAGACTGTGTCAGGTCCTCGTCGCGTGCTTCGTTGCGACGGCCCTGGCGGCCGCGCCCATGATGGCCGCCGCGCCGAAGACCCCGAAGGCCGCGCCGAAGACCGCGGCCCCTGTTGTCGTTCCCGCTGCCCCGGAGACGCGGCCCGCCGAGATCAAGGCGGTGGGCGGAGACGGCGCCCCGGAGTTGACCGCAAAGGCCTCCCAGACCATCGACCGGGGGCTCAAGTTCCTGCTTTCCGTCCAGAAGCCCGACGGTTCCTGGGATGAGGGAGGGGAGGGTGGGCACGAGGTGGCCATCACCTCGCTGGGCTTGATGGCGTTCATGGCCCAGGCGCAGTTTCCCGGTTCCGGTCCGTACGGCAGGCAACTGGACCGCGCCAAGAGCTTCCTTCTGAAGAAGGCGAAAGATGCGCCCGACGGATACCTGGGCTCCGTGATGTACGAGCACGGGCTGGCCACGCTGGCCCTGTCCGAGATGTGGGGCATGACGCGGGATGCGAAGGACGACGACGCCATCCAGAAGGCGCTCGAGGCGGCGGTGAAGGTGATTCTGCGTTCGCAGAATGAAGGCGGCGGGTGGCGGTACCAGCCGCAGGTGGACGCCGGGCAGGATACGTCGGTCACGGTCATGGTGTTCGTCGCGCTGGCTTCGGCGCGCCAGGCGGGCATCGTGGTTCCCAACGAAACGATCAAGAAGGTCGTTTCGTACCTGGAAGGCGCGTGGAACGCCAAGACCGGCGGTTTCACCTATCCCGCCAACGGCAGCGGCGGCAACCCGACAATTGCCTGCACCGCCGGCGGAACCTACGCCGCGCAGCTTGCGGGCCAGCGGGATTCCGAAATGGTCGCCGCGGCCCTTCGCTATCTCGAGAAGCAGGCTCCGGGCATATTCACCGGCGGCGGCTACTACTATTACGCGCACTACTACGCCATACAGGCCATGGTCCAGGCGGGCGATGAGCAATATGCCTCGTGGTATCCCCGGATCCGCGATGCGCTGATCAGCAAACAACTGCCCAACGGCTCGTGGGGTAGTTCCTACGAGACTCCCATGGCCATCATCATCCTGGCGACTCCGCACCGGTATATCCCGATCTACCAGAGGTGATTCATCACGGGTCGCGGTGCGGGCATTGGACAACAGGAAGAGACGCCGATGACACGTATTGGAAATCTTCGCTGGCGCCTGTCCGCGTGCCTGGCCGTTGTGCTGGCGGCCGCTTGCGTCTGCGCGGCCCAGCCGCCGGCGTCGGCGCCCGCCGTCGCTTCCCCCGTACCCGAAAGCGAGATCGCATCCCTGGCCGCGGAGCTGACCCAGCCAGTGACGGGGAAATCGGCGGTCGAGATGCGAATGGCCTGCAAGAGCCTGGTCCGCAGGGGAAAGGCGATTCTCGAAGCCCATCCGTCCGCCCCCAACCGATACCGCGTGCTGGGGATCGTCTTCCAGGGCCAGAAGCGGTTGCTGGGCCTGGAGAGTTCCGAGCGGAACCGCGGCGAGCTTCTGGACACGTGCAAGGAACTGGCCCAGGCCCCCGACGAGTATGCCGAGCTTCGCCTGGAAGCGGACCTGCTGCTTTCGGACAGAGACCTCACGGCCAGGGATGCCGCGCTGGATGAACGCGTCAAGGCGCTGGCGGCGATTGTCGATCGCTACCGCGGCACCCCGGCGGAAGCGAGAAGCCTGATGATGGCCGCGCTGATCGCCCCGAAGCTCGAGGCGTTCGACCTGCAGGACGAGATTCTCGACACGCTGGCCGAACGATTTGCGGGCGATCCGGTCGTCATCGCATGGCGCCGCAAGAATTTCGGGATCAGCAACCTGGATTTGCTCTTTGCGGGCACGTTCACGCGCGCCGACGGCGTCTCGCTTTCGTTTCCGATGGACGCGATAGGCCACACCTGCCTGATGTATTTCTGGTCGAAAGAGACGCCGGACATCGAAAAGCAACTGGCTGCCGTGAAGGAACTGCAATCCCGCTATCCGGGCGAGCTTGACGTCTACAGCTTTAACCTGGACCGACTGCCCGACGCGGGAGAAAAGACGCTGCGCGCCCTAGGGTTGAACTGGACAGCCCTGCGTTTGCCCGAGGGCAGACAGAGCCAGGTCTATCGCACCTACGCGACACGGGATCCCCTTGGCCTGCGGATCAATGCACACGGGCACGCCTTCACGGTTCCGAATTTCATCAACGACCTCGCCAAGATTAAAGACGCGCGGGGAGACTCTCTCCGAAGTTACCCCGAAACGCCTCTGGAACAAAACCTGGACGATGCGCGTTACCTGGCCCAGTTGCAGTCGCTCTTCATCGGCGATTTCCTGGTGGCCGACGCGGGCATGGAAGACAAGTCCAGCCGCCCCGCGGAATCGGTTCCCGCAGATACGCTGGGCGCGATCCAGGCCTGCTTCATCCCGCCCCCATTCCGGTATCGACTGACAACGGCGGAGGCACTGGCCCATTACACGAAGGCGGAGAAGCTCTGCCGCGACGCCATCGAGAAACATCCCAAGGCACCGGA
>Ga0315294_10005440_pt1 | contig 13978 bp, 11 predicted proteins | sample YL17G13_40_MG_FD_203626 | JGI IMG/M metagenome (GOLD analysis project Ga0315294, IMG submission 203626) | Sediment microbial communities from Yellowstone Lake, YNP, Wyoming, USA - YL17G13_40 | ecosystem: Environmental > Aquatic > Freshwater > Lake > Sediment | place: USA: Wyoming | collected... | reverse complement strand
TGGAAACAGGCTCGTCCGCCACTATAAACTCGGGACCGAGAACAAGGGCCCTCGCCGTGGCAACCCTTTGCCTCTGACCGCCGCTTAGTTCATGCGGATATCTGGTGAGAAATTCCTCAGGAGGGGCCAATTGCACGTCTTCCATGACCTTGTAGACTTTCTCCTCCATCTCTTTCCCTACAAAGCCTTGAATAAGCAATGGTTCCTCTATGATGCTTCTAATGAGCATTCTCGGGTTTATCGATTCATAAGGATCTTGAAAGACTATCTGCATCCTGCGTCGGTATTTTTTGAAAGCTCTGCCCTTGAGGGACGTCACATCCTCACCTTCGAAGACAATCTTACCACTGGTTGGCTCGGTAAGCTTCAACAAAACTCTCCCAGTCGTGGTCTTGCCGCTACCACTTTCGCCTGCCAGACCAAAGATCTCCCCCTTCTTCACTGAAAAGCTTATCCCATCAACGGCGTGAACAAACAGCGCCTCTCTTGAAATTATGCTTCGGAAGAATCCCATCTTAATTGGGAAGTACTTCTTGAGATCCACAACTTCAAGCAAAGTGTCACTCATCATAAAGCCCCTACCATCTCTCGCCCTTGCTTTTGGCCTGCGCCATAAAACAAGCGGCGAAATGCTTTTTATCCAATTCAGCTACTTTCGGCACTTCTCGCCGACAAATGTCCTTCGCGTACTCACAGCGAGGATGAAAAACACATCCTGACGGAGGCCTGAGAAGATCAGGCGGAGAGCCAGGGATTGAAACCATTCGCATACGATTCTTGGCGCGAATGTCTGGAAACGCCCTCAATAATCCTTGGGTATAAGGATGAAGCGGATGCTTGAAGAGCGGCACCACATCGGCGTATTCCATTATCTTTCCTCCATACATGACTGCCGCTCTCTCGCATATCTCGGCCACTATCGAAAGGTCATGAGTGATCAGAATCATTCCCAAGCCCAACCTTTCTTTTAGCTCCTTCATAAGCTTCAAAACTTGTGCTGCTACTATGACATCCAATGCTGTAGCGGGCTCATCAGCTATTAGAAGCGAAGGGTTAGAAGCTAAGGCCATGGCGATCATGGCGCGCTGTCTCATTCCTCCGCTGAACTCGTGGGGGTAGTTGTCAAGACGAGAGGGATCTACTCCAACAAGCTCAAGCAGTTTCCGCGTTCTTTCAAGTGCCTCCTGCTTGCTTACGTTCTTTTCATGAGTTGTTATAGCCTCACAGATCTGGTCACTGATCTTGTAAACAGGGTTTAGAGCATTCATTGCCCCTTGAAACACAAGTGAGATTTCCTTCCATCTTATGTCCTCTCGTAGTGTTTCATCGTCCAGATCAACCATATCTCTGCCCTTGAACAGAATATTCCCGCTGACTATCTTCCCTCCTTGCGGAAGAATTCTCATGACAGCAAGGGCAGTAGTAGTTTTCCCACATCCAGACTCGCCCACCAAGCCCGTTGCTTGGCCTTTTTCAACCTCAAAGCTCACACCATCGACAGCTTTAACATATCCACTCAAAGTCTTGTAGTATGTTTTGAGGTCAACTACTTCAAGCAATGGCATATATCAACAACCCTGTCAAGTCACTACTATTGTACGATTACTTTGATCTAGGAAAGCACTGCCAGACGATATTTAACCTTTTGTATTAGCAGGCCTAGCAAAAACCTTTTCTGAAGCGGAACCATAACAAGTGGTGATTCATTTGAAGTATCAATGGGCCAACAAGAGGATTGACTCTGATAAGGCAGCGGTGGCCATTGAGGATTTTCTCAGGCGACATCACTTTTCGATAACGACCAGTTCGGATGGTTGCCAGACTGTTTGGACAGCATTGCATGTGAACAGCAACCACGAGGCACGCAGACTTGTGATAAGCATCATGCAAGACTCCAGTGGTCTTACAGTAGAGTTGCGCGCCGGCTCGCGTCTCGACCCATTGCTTAAAAACAGCTTCATTCTTCAGTTCCTAGGGGCAGGGGGAATAATGAGAAGAGCTTATGAATCTCAAGATTACTATAGAAAAATGGAAGACGAATTCTGGGCAATGCTTGAGAAAGCGATTCAATAGGAAGTAAATAGTGGATTCGCTATTTTCTAACACGCAGCTTGGGGTTCAATATCTCGTCAAGAGCATACCCAAGTAGTATGAATGACACGGCAATCAAGGCGATGCAGACACCTGGGGGAACGATCCACCACCAATTCTTCGTTGCCCCGGCTGCGAATACCTCGTGAAGCATTCTTCCCCACGACATCCGATTTGGATCGTAGAATCCTAGCCATGCGAGCGCAGCCTCTGCAGTTATGGCTCCTGGGACGGCGGTTGCAAGCGAGATATAGACTAGAGACATCACGCTTGGCAGTATGTGTCTTAGTAGTATGTGTCCCGTTCCTGCTCCTGCTGCTTTCGCTGCCTCAACAAAGGTTCTCTCCCTCAAAGACAATACTTGGGACCTGACGACCCTGGCAAAGCCATTCCAGCCTAGGATTCCCAAGAGGAATATTAGGTTCTCAATCCTCGCACCTAGTACCGCAACTAGAATAATCAGAAGAGGCAACCCGGGCAGTACGAGTAGCAGATCATTGAAACGCATCAATAGCTGGTCGACAGCGCCACCGACGTAACCAGCAACCAGTCCTACGACTACACCGATACTCACCGCTATGAACGCAACTAGCAACCCTATGTAGAGAGATATTCTTGCTCCCCACACGAGCTGTGCGAACAAGTCTCTACCCTCCTGGTCTGCTCCAAGAATCCCATAGGAGGTTCCCATCGACTTCAGAGCAATATCGTCAATATTCACTGTCACCAAGACTGCATCGTTCGAAAACTCAGGCATGGTGTCCTGAAATGTTATTTCAAATCCAACAACGTATCTTCCAGGGCGCAAACCAAACATATTACCAACCTTTATAGCGTCTTCCTCATTGATGAGGGAGGTTCTACTGGAACTACTCTCCTTGCTGACGATCCAACCACCAAGATCCTTAGGCCCTGAAAGCGCATCAATAATATAGACACCGCCTGGATTCCCTAGGTCTCCGTATGCATCAACATAGAACCCTGATGGGGGAGCGGATCGGTAAAGGACAAACGGAGGCGGATAGATCACTGACGCAGCAGTCATCGAAGACCCAGCAGGAATGACAAACATCTTGAGTGAGATGGGAACCTTCAGCACACTGCCAGCGCTTCCATCAATCCACACGTACTCTCGGCCAGCCAGCTTGTTATACCTCATGTTCTTTGCCTCAACTGTCTTCCCGTAGGGAAGATTGTAAAGACCTTGCTCCAGAGAATAAATACCTAGGGTGCAGTTAGGCGGCGTATTAATCTTCAACTCAAAAAGCCGAGGCTCTGTGACAACAGCTTTCACGACTACGTACAGTCTTTTGCTTATTGTGACATTTTGGTAAAGAATCATTTTCTGATTTATTACTTGTTCATTGGTGATATGCTCTTGTATGAGTCGGCGGTCAAGACCAACATAACCATCGCCAACACTAGAGACCCTGCAAATCTGCTGGCTACCGTTACCTCCAACAACCAAGTAGTCTCCTTGATATATCCCGTCAACCGAACTCAAATACACCCGCGTGTCATCGACTGCTGTGGATCTTGCTAATGTTGTGATCCTGGAAGCCCATGCCTCTTGTCTAACTATATCAGGCGTGTTACCGACGGTAGTGAGATCAGGATCGCATATTAGCGTATCATTCGCAAAGCAATAGTATTGAACGTCGCCACTGTCATCATAGATTGGAGGGTTTGCAGAGCTTCGGATGTCTCCATAGGTCTTGTTGGTCAAGCTACCTTCACTCACTATCCACGGAATCGCATCCCAGTTGTGTCTTGACGTTGCTGTGCCATTCAGCCAATCCCACCAATTTTTCGGGTTTGGAGAGCTTGTGTCAATCAGCCAGTCTCGAACTGTAATGTTTGAGGCAGCGACAAACAAGCCCGTCGTATTATCGGCACCTAGAGAGATATCACCTACAACTGGTTGGTAAAACCCCCCCGTGAATCGGGCTGAGATCATTATGACAAACCATCTTTCAACAGGAAAAGCTTGTGATATGCTGCTTCCATTAACCAATACATTGACATTGCCTAAGACTCTTTTGGGAGGACCAAGAAATGGGTAGTCGAATTCATCGAATACGTATGCCGTGACTTTTCCTGCAGATCCAGGGGTTAAGCGTTCATAGGTCACTTGTAGAGAGCCTGGCTGCGGAGAAAACTGGAATCCTCGCACGAGGCTTGGATAACTAACGTCTGGATTATAACTTGCCTCAACGGTAGCTGAGGAGACATTGGCTGACGAAGAGAGATTCCATTCTCCACCCTCCCAAATAGGCTTAGGCGAGCTTGGCTCTGTCACTGCTTCAAGGTTTCCGCTTAGCGTTGGATCACCACCTAGCCATGTTGGCACTTCACGCAGAAAAGCGGGTGCTACAGATTTGCCCGCTAAGGCTCCAGTAAAAGACGGATCATCTCCCATAGCGGAATAATGAGTCAAAACGTTCGGGAAAAGAGCCATGAACGTGAAGACGCCTATTATGAACAGGCCAACAATGGACTTCTTATTTCGCAAGAAGAGTTTCATGAAGCCTAGAAAGCGAGACAATCCAAACAAGAACTTGCTTTGTTTCTTTTGCATCCCAATTCACCCATATTTAATGCGAGGATCTATTATTCCATAGAGAAGGTCAGCTATGACGTTCGCGATGATAACACACACTGATATTATGTAGAATATTGACATAAGCACTCCATAGTCCCGGACACTGATAGCGTTCCATATCCAGCCTCCAAGTCCTGGGTAGCTGAACACAGTCTCAGTTATTATCGCTCCAGAAAGTATAAACCCAAAGGCCATAGCAGCACTGGTCACTATCGGTAGCGAAGCGTTTTTCAGCGCGTGTTTGTAAAGTATGGTCGACTCTTTCAAGCCCTTGGCTCTGGCTGTAAGTATATAGTCTTCTGTGATCGTCTCCAACATCGTTGCCCTCGTAAGAAGCAACCATCCTCCATATGAAAACAGAGTTAACGTTGTTAGAGGAAGAACTAGATGCGAGGCAAAGCCTCCAACAAGTCCAACTAAGCCCCCCACGTCTAATGAAAAGGTTGATACTAAGGCAGATGGTTGATAACTCACCGAACTACTGTATGCCTGTGGCCACCCTGTCAAAGCCCAATCGAGAGGATGGGCATGTGAACCGGGAAGCCAACCGAGCCAACTGCTGAAAATCCACAGCAAAACTAAACCAATCCAAAAAGTCGGCAGCGAGTTGAGGATCAGCGCAGTTCCCATGTTACCACTATCGAATAATCCGCCTCTACGCTGAATGATAGAAATACCTAGCACAACTCCAATCACGATAGATAACACGGCTGATAATCCTAGCAACATGACCGTATAGGGAAGCTTTTCAGCGACGAGGCTAACCACAGGGCGCCTACCTCCCATCTCAAGTCCCAAATTCCAAGTCAAGAGGTTGCGAACATACTTTGCAAACTGAAGATGAAACGGTTCCCCTACACCCCAAAGATCCTTCAACTCTTGAATATGCTGTTGCCGCACTTCAGGGTTTTCCCTGCTGAACCCTGACATGAGAAGGTCGATTGGGTTGCCAGGCATCTGTGTGAATATAAGAAAATTAACACCTATGACGAGCAGCAACAAAATGAATGAGTAGACAATTCTCTTCGCAATAAACCCTCTTAGACCCATTATTCCACCTCAAATGAGTAAAAGCAGCAGGGGAAAATAAGCTTTTGCCTAGAAAATCTCTCGGAACAAAGCCTTAAATAGACGGCTCAATGATTACAAAACTCAAAACACATAGGAGCAATTAATCCCGATGGTAAAGCTCAAGAGCAATATTTTGCCTGTCATATTATGCACATGCTCGCTGCTAATGATTGCAAATGGCTTGCTGATTGCCCAGGCAAACGCCCCAATAGTCCTGTCCTCTTCTCGGGCCACAAGTCTGGCTGAGATCTGGTCAGCGGCACCACTACCCCAAAACTCCTACTGGGGAAGGATGGTGCTAGGCTTCCCTGGATATGTTGAGAACTACTTGTCTTACTTTTGGGTTGTATGGGCAATATGTATACTGGCATGCGCTGTGACGATCTACAGGAAGCCGAGACAGAGCAGGAAACTGGGCATCTGGATTGTGGCATTTTCGTTCTTGACCATGCCCATAGGGGGAGGGTTCCTCATCGGAGCGGCCCTTGCAGTGATCGCCGGCCTCGTGGCCTTCGAATGGCCGAAACCTTTCAACGACACTAGGATAGGTGGGGTTTTGCAGGCAGTCACGCTCAAATCAAAGTTCTTCGTCAAATTGACCCAAAATGGAAGCTTTAGAAAGGCCGCCGTCATGGTGGTCATTTTTACGGCGATCTTAGCCGGAATCGGAACTAGCCTCTACACGCTCAATCTAAGCAGGATTTACCCGGCACCATCGACTCTTCTGAAATTGGATTCAATTCGTGGAAGCTATACAGTTAATGTGACTTCCACTGCAGGCTTCGACATCGGATACTTTGTGACAATAGGGAAAGGGGCTAATTGGGAGACTAGGCAGATCGTCTCCGTTGGTGCAAATTACTTGGAGTTCGACGTTCCCCTTACATACGACCACCTGGAAATGAGAGATAAAGTAACGGCGCAACAAAAAACCTCATTCGCTGCTGGTGCCGCAAGCGAAATTCTGCTGAAGGGGTGGGTTTTCGTCGACGATACAGCTTTGATCGCCAGCATAGCATACATCGCAGTTGCCATAATCAAGTGGCTAGTTCTTACTGCCTTCGTGTATGTCATTGGTGTGAAGATCACAGGAAGAACCACAACGTTTGATACTATACTGAGAGTTGCAGCCTTTGCTTTTCTTCCAGAAGCCTTAATGTATTTTCTGCCCTTCGTATTCTCCAACGAACCGATGCTGTCTGTCGGAAATTCCGCAAGCTTCCTGCTGCCAATATCATGGCCCCTGCTCCTATACTACGCTTCGCATCTTTGGGGATTCGCCATACTCACCCTAGGAATTGAAAAAACACTAGATGTATTCAAACAAAGGGCAGTGGGGATAGCCCTCTTCTCTGGATCCTTATACTGGTTAACAATGAATCAAATGCTTATCCCGATCCTGAACGCTCCAGGCTTCGGAATCCGGTTCACGACTGAGTCAAGCTTAGGGGTTTTCGGAGCCATCTCAGTGCTTCTGTTGCTCGCGATGCTCTTAGGAGCATTCAAAAAAGAGTGAACATACCTGCGTTAGCAGGTATGTTTAAGCCTGTCCAAAAATCACAACTTCAATCCAAAATAACTCTGACTACATCGCTCTCTGCTCTGTCTCTTTCCTTCTCGCAATAACCCAGTCCTTATATCCACTTACAACACCCCAAAGCACAATAAGGGCAATCATTGATACGAGCTTCACCTCATCTGGAAGCTGAATAAGGAAAAAAACGATAATGAGTGGCAGAACAACTATAGTTATGACTGAAAGTATAGTGAACCAAAACCATTTGTCATGGATCACGCTTTCCGCCATACAACACACCAAGCGACAAACCAATATACGTTAGATGGATTAGTCACAGCGGTAGATAAGGTTTGACTCTGTTCATTTCTGCGCGTTTTCAGCTCGAACCTAGTTGCAGTGGCTACTGTGTTTCAACGCGGAAAAACCACTTAATTCTTCCCAACGAGAAGACAACAAGGGACACGACTCTTACCAAATACAATTGGTCGAGAAGAAACACCTAGACACCGCTCCGTTGACCTTTCCCCGCTGGTTAAGACGCCTCTTTCGTCTCTTCATAATAGACACTATCAAGAAAATGCAGAAAACGACAATGCCGCCAAGCAGGACAGCGAGAACCAAAGTCAGTTCAAGGTTTTGATTGGGATAGACACTAAAATTATGCCTAGCGTTAGATGAACCGTGCCAAAAGTCACCGTCATACTCAACATAGACCGATTGAACGCCGGTCACATTCAACGCGTAGCAGATGATTGCTTCCCCAAAAAAATCAGTTCTCGCAGATCTCAACAGCTTCAATGAACTGCCATCAACTAGATAGAATCTAATTTCGCCATCCCTCACTGGTAGACCCGCCTCATCGGTAAGCTTGGCAACAACCGACGCATTCCGAAATACTTGAAACTCGTCCAACATAGAGACGGTGAGATTAGTCAAGATTCTGCGCACATAAAAACTCTTTTCAATAGATGAGATGCTACCCTCTCCATCAACTACGAACAAAGTCGCAGAATAATACTGACTATATGTGAAGTCTAAGTAGACATCATCACCCAAGTAGACCTCGCTAGACTCAAACACCCAAAATTTCAGAAGGATTACTCCTTCCACGTCATCCGAACTTGCATGGAATTCCACAAGCTCAAGCACCTTTGGAGCAGAGGGGTGAAGGGTAAAATCCACGACTGGCGCAGTATTTCCTCTCGGAGGATTGATAAGAGGAAAACGATCTTCATTTTGTGGCCCTAGTTGATAGGCAATGTCCCCAACGCCATCGCCATCCAAGTCGGGCCACTGACGGCTACGCCAATAGTTGCCACAAGTCTCATTATCCCACGCATTTTGACATGCTGATCCAAGAAACTCCACGATTGTTTCATCTGCTATGTCGTTATAGAAGAAAGTGTTGCTATACGAACTGGCAATCTGCACAGTACACACGGAGCTATTTCCGAAGATGTTCCTGAAGAAAACATTATCGTCTGAATCTCCAAGATTGATAGCCGCGACGTTATTGTTGATCTCGTTGTTATATACAGAGTTTTCAGATGATCCGTCAAAGTATAGCCCAGAAACGTGGTTGTGCAAGATTGTATTGCCACCTATGAGATTCTGTTGCGAATAGACAAAAAGCAATGGAGAGTATGATAATACTATCCCGTATCTGTTCTGACTGATCAGGTTTCCAGCAATCACGTTGTGGGATGATGAGACGAGTGAGATACCTGACCAGTAGTTTCCTTTCAGGGTATTGCTCAAGAGATAGTTGCTATTTGAGGAAATAAGGTATATTGCGCGCTCACATCTTGAGAAGCTGTTGTTCCAAATCAAGCAATTTCTTGTGGCGACCATGACTAAGCTAGATGGATTGTCAGCTAGGGACAAATCCTTCACAATAATGTTGGTCGAATTGACGAGAACAACGCAACCACAGTCAGGTGGAACAGTGCGGGCAGTCTGATTCACCCAGTAGCAGATCTGTTTGCCATTAACCATGTTGGTGTCATCAACCTCGTGAAGAAAATGTTCTGTGTAAAGACCCCAAATTCTGAAGTTGTACTTGTTGTTCCACATGCTATTGTTTTGAAGCCTGTTTCTCCCTGAATCGTAGATATGAATGCCATACATAAGGTTGTTGAAGACATTGTTGTTTCGCAAGAGATTCCGTGAAGCTCGCAGAAGATAGATGCCACTAGAACGATTGTTCGTCACAGTGAGGTTTTCGACGACATTGCCGCTACTGTGAACATACACACCTGAAGAACTCTGGTTCATTCCTTCAATAAGAAAACCTGCAAAAAAAGTGTTGTCAGCGCTAATCTCAACGACGTTGACAGCTCCCACAGCTTGAATTATTGACGCGTCACCGCTGCCGAGAACACGCACACTCTTGTCTATAACGACTCTTTCTACGTATGTACCCGGGCCTACAAGTATCGTGTAATCTTGTTGGGCATGATTGAGGGCTTCTTGTATCGTTGGAAATTCATTTGGGACGTGGATCACACTTTGATCTGAAAAAGCCAAGGCCGGGTCTACTGACGGGCTTGGCTCAAACTCCGGCGAGGATGAGATGTCATTCCAAAATGCGCTTCTCATGACAAGTCCAGTTACTGCACTTACCAAAAGCAACAAGATTAGACATACGCCCAAGCCTAGACTGCTAATCCTGATGAAGTGTTTTCCAGTTTTTTCATGTCCACTCCCGAAACCGAATGAGTCACGATCAACGCAATTGAACATTGTAGTCGGACTCTTCCTCATTCAGTAGTGAGTTAGACAGCTTAGGCTTGTTCGTGAATCTGGATGCCTGGGTGGAGAAGCAAATCACAGCAGTCACATCTTCCACGTCAGCAAATGACGTGATGGTCTTTTCCTCTTAAGACTACGTGAAGGTGATTGTTTAGGCTTCAGGTAGCTCCATATCATCAAAATACCGCCGAAACAAGCTGTCGCTGCAATCGCAAGTGTTGAGAAAAAGTTTGGTTGGATTAGTGACCCGTTTACCAGCCAAGACTCCTTTATCGAGATCAAGACCGGAGATGGGTCAGTCTTATTCTCAAGTCCACGAAGAAGCACAGTGTAATTGCCTGCACCATCCAGACCAAGAAGCCTGAATTGACTAGAGCGAAGACTTGCGTTTATGTATGCCTGTGTATAGACCTTTGAGTCATTCCAAGCAGTTTCATCAAACTGATCGATCTGCAGGTTTAAGAGACCTGTCGAGTTGACTACCCTCAGAACCACTTCTGGCCGATAATCCTCCGAGCCTGGTAACAATACGCCGCGAGCTTCATGGCCATTTTTGCCTTCATTAGGAAACGTAACTTTGAAGCCAACCCAGCCTTCTGTGCTATTCCAAGGTGGCACCGCTGCGATTTCGTCTTCAATCTTCTCATTTGTGTCCGGATCAACCGCAAATGACTCTAGGCGTTGATACGTCTGCACGTCTGCCACGACAATAATGCCTAAAGCCAATGAAACTACTAGCACAACACACCCAATCCATCTGAGCAACACTGTCACATCCTGCTTTTTGACCGATGTGGAAACAAGTGAGGATATCCGTCAAGAAGAACTCGGGTTCCTGCTCCCCCAGTCTCCCTCTCTGAAATGCTCTGCAAGCTGTGACCGCTCTCCCCGCAGGATGGCGTTCTGAGTCTGAACTGCATACTACTCACAAATTCTAAGTAAGCATACCGTATTTGAAAAGGCTTTCTCACCATGTCAGAGAAAGCAACATTTATGTGGCCCATCAGCCATAGTTTCCCAAGAAGCAAGGATGAAGCACATGAAAAAAGCCTTCTTAGTCTTTGGAGCGATTCTCTTGCTGCTAGGCCTTGTTTTGCTGTTCGCCCACAGAATACCTGTGGAATTGACTGAGACAGCCCACGAGACCGTTGAGAATCAATGGAGTCTTTCCAAAACCATCAGCGTGCCCACAAACATTAGTCTGAGCTTCCGACCGAGTTCAGAGTGGTCGATTCCTGGCTTTGAGGAACCGATCGAGCTTCCACCAGGAAGCGGTGACTGGTATTATAGCAATGTGAAGGAACTGCAAGTGAACATCACGAACCCCCAAGGCAACTCCACGGCCATTGGCATTTACTTGGTCTGCGATCCTTATGGGGCTAGCCCTGTGACGATGTTCCCTGACTACTTCGCTGTGCTAAGCCAAGATGGTGGGGTCACTGTTGATGCAGGATATCCCAGAGCGGGATATGTGGAGGGGGAGAACGTTGTCCATCTGGGAAGAGTGAGTGAAAAAGGCATCTATACTGTTGCACTTGTATTACCCTATGAGCTACAGGATATGGAAGTAGTCGGCTCGACAGACGTGCGTTACGACTATGTGAGCGTGAAAGACAGTGGTGACAACACTCTTTTTGAAGACGAGTTCAATGACTACAACTGGACTACAGACCACTGGGTTGTTCGCAACAGCACATCGGACGGCAATTCGGAAACATTGTGGAGCGTATCAGATGGACAGTACAAGTATTATTCCAGCGACGTTGGTGGAATACAGATAAGTTACGCAGGAGATCAAACTTGGACTGACTACACCGTAGAAGCTAACGCCACCTACAGAGCAGGAATGTATGGACCACAAATCACGGCTAGGCTTAACGCGACAAGCGGTAGCAGGTATTCCTTTGGGGTATACCCAGATGCACGAGCAGGCGGACCGAACAAGGCAAGGCTGTTGAAGTTCCAAGACTGGAGTCGTTCTCCAATCCAGTTGGGAGAGGCAGGAGTAACCACAGATACAAACTGGCACAACCTGAAAATGAAGCTGAATGGCGGTTCGATTAAATGCTACTATGATGGCATTGAAGTGATAAACGTAGTAGACTACAACTATACAAGCGGCTTGATTGGCCTGCAAACAGATGCGAAAGCGGCTTGGCCATGGCAACACTCTCCAGCTCCTCCTGAGGTTCTTTCACTTTATGAAACAGTCTCCAACCCGACCTACCCCTACTCTCAGCTGCTATACGCAGGTTCGGCAACAATGATCGTGGGGGCGGTAGTAACAGGAGAGGGCATAAGACGCAGTAATCGAAGAAAGATTGATTCTAGAAGAAAAGCCGCCAGAAGATGATTCACTTACTCGTGGAAGCCGTGCGCGGCTCCTCTTCATCTTCGTCTTTGCGCAGGCAGCGTAGATACTCGTTGAATTTCTCCTCAACTTTCCACTCGAAATGCCCTTGATTGAGAATCGCCTTTTCACTGTTCAGCTGGCGTTCGACCAAGATTCTGACAGCCAACAAGCCGACTACTGAGTTGAAAAGAATGACAGACAGAACGTTGAAGGGAAAACGTGCGTATGTCAAGAGCATGAGGTTGGTAAGAAACTCGCACATTACGAGAATAGGCAGAATAACAGCCCAGAAAATTCCGTACACTTTTTCAGAGGCGCCGTCCAAGCTGAGTTTCGGCATCTTCAATATTAGCTTGTATACCAAAGGCAACTGATCGACGTCAGCTGAATCGTCAACCATCTAGACCACGTTACTAAAGGCTTAAACCATTATTTTAGGCTTTGTTTCGCCTTCTTGAAGGCTTCCTGAGGAAAAGAGCAGATGATGTACAGGCAAGCATAGTACCAAGTAGTATCGTTAACGATAACTGCTCAGAGACTACTGCGGAGCCTTGAATCAAGATACTCTCCGCGGACCAATCAAACGTCAAGTACACGAAGCTGATACGATCATCATAATAAGCAAGGAAAGCAGCCGGTTGATTGTTGATTCTAACCTGCCATTCCTCGCTGTCAACCCAGACGACGTCCTTTGGGATCGCAGGTCTGCAAAAGCCAACGTGACCGCTTTGAACAGAGATATCAATCCTGATGAATGGCCCCTCGCTGCTGTTGAAGGAGACGTGGGTGATTGTCGCGTTCCCAACGATATTGAAATAGTATGGCTTGCTGTTCCATGTTCCAGCCTCGAAGAACGTAATCTGTCCAGCCAGCGGATAGCGGTCTATGTTGTCAGAGTTCACAACATATGGTGTGTCGGCCAAAGCGTCGCCGCCGACTTCGTCCTGTCCAGCTCCATGATGAGAATCAGATACCGTGTGGGGCTCCCAGAAATTGCCGCCTTCAGGGTACCCGTTGTCCCAAATGTTAGCTGAATTGCGGCTGTAGACTCTGCATGTCTTGCCGAGAAAGTTATTGTTGTATATCAGATTTCCATCTGAATCGTCTGCAAGAACTTGAAATAGGTTATCTTTGAAGGTGCATCTGGTTACAGTGTTGTTCGCGCAGCCGACAAGGGTGATTCCATTCCAGTTGTCTATGAACGTGACGTTCTGGATCAGAGTGAAACTGGAAAATGCAACGAGTAAACCATCATAGTTCTCGGTTAGTTGAAGATTTCTCGCCTCGATTCCTGTCGAGTTGACCACGGCCACGTAGCCAGCATCGGAGGGCACAGTTGCGTTATTGCAGTTAACAAGATAGTATACTGGTCGCCCGTCAACTGTGTTCGACGCTGAGACGTTGTTCACAAAGTTTTGCAGGCTGCCGCCGAAAGCCGCGAAGCTCCACCAATTGCCAGTCATATTGTTCTCTTCCAGAGTGTTGTTGCCCGAGAACCATAACCGCAAGCCATGCTTGTTGTTGAAAATACTGTTGTTTCGCAGGAGGTTCTCCGTGGAACCCCAGAGCTGAAGCGAGAACTCATTTAGGC
>Ga0315294_10005439_pt1 | contig 13978 bp, 17 predicted proteins | sample YL17G13_40_MG_FD_203626 | JGI IMG/M metagenome (GOLD analysis project Ga0315294, IMG submission 203626) | Sediment microbial communities from Yellowstone Lake, YNP, Wyoming, USA - YL17G13_40 | ecosystem: Environmental > Aquatic > Freshwater > Lake > Sediment | place: USA: Wyoming | collected... | reverse complement strand
ACTTTGTAAACCTGGCGCAGGGAAAGGTTATGGCTTAGAAAAAGAAGAATGTGATCACTCTGGTGAAGATAATCATTTTCATTAAAAGTAAAGATGATGTTAATAAGGAGGTGAAAAAGATGCCAAGAGGAGATGGTACTGGACCAACAGGAGCAGGACCGGGAACTGGCCGGGGAAGAGGTGCCGGACAGGGACGCCGAGGAGGTGGAGGAATTGGAATAGGGGGCAATTGTGTTTGCCCTTCTTGTGGTGCTATAGTTCCTAATCAAGTAGGTGTTCCTTGCAGTAGTATTAAATGCCCTAAGTGTGGAGCTATGATGATAAAACAATAGAATAAAAGGGAAGGATTAAACTAAATGATAATTTCAGTAGCTAGTGGAAAGGGTGGGACTGGTAAAACAACAATTGCCGTTAATCTTGCTCTGGCTTTAGCTAAAGATAAAGAAAAAAATGTGCAGTTTTTAGATTGTGATGTAGAGGAGCCTAATGCTCGTCTTTTTTTAAAACCAGTTATAACAAATTCGGAATCAGTAAAAATCCCGGTACCGAAAATTGATGATGAAAAATGCAATTATTGTGGTAAATGTGCGGAAGTTTGCGTTTTCAATGCTATCGCAGTTACCAAGAATAAAGTTTTAGTTTTCCCCGGGCTGTGTCATGGCTGTGGGGCTTGTACACTATTTTGCCCGGAAAATGCAATTAGTGAACAGGGAAGAGAGATAGGAATTTTAGAAGAAGGAAAAGCAGGGTCTATTAGTTTTATAGATGGACGTTTAAATATAGGAGAACCGATGGCTCCTCCTATCATAAGAAAAATTAAAACGAAAATTAAAAAAGATTATAATGGGAACAGAAGTAATGATATTGCAAATCACCACCTTACCATAATTGATGCCCCTCCGGGTACTTCCTGTCCGGTTATCGAATCTATAAAGGACAGTGATTATACTATATTAGTTACCGAACCAACTCCTTTTGGATTACATGACCTTATTTTAGCAGTGGAAGTGCTTAAAAAATTAAATATTTCTTATGGTGTAGTATTAAATAAGTGTGATATCGGAGACCATAAAGTAGAAGAATATTGTAAGAAAAACGATATTTCTCTTTTACTTTCCATTCCTTTAGATAGAGAGATTGCAGTTGCCTATTCTCAAGGTATCCCCATAGCCAAGATAAGTCCATCCTATGAGCAGAAATTTATCCAGCTTTTTCAAAAAATCGCGCAAACTATTTAATATTTTTATGGCTTTATTATTTCCTTGTCATTCCCGCGGAAGCGGGAATCCAGAAAAAACAAAGAGATATAGATTCCTGCTTTCGCAGGAATGACAAAAAAGAGGCAAAATCTATTTCTCTGTTTTTTAAATATATAGATTCTATAAAAGTATGGGAATGGGAATACAACAGATTGAAGAGTTATGAGTTTTATAATATAAATCTGTTATTTAGATTGTAGGAATTGAAAATGAAAGAAATCGCTATAATAAGCGGTAAAGGTGGAACAGGAAAGACGGTGATTACTGCCAGTATTGCTGCTTTAGCTAAAAATAAGGTTATGGGAGATTGTGATGTAGATGCTTCCAATCTCTATCTTTTACTTCATCCTGTAATAAAAGAAAAACATGATTTTTATGCCGGATTAATCCCCAGCGTAGATTTAAAAAAATGCACTAATTGTGGTCGATGTCAAGAAGTTTGCCGTTTTGATGCCATTAAAACCATCAAAGATCAGACCGTAATTGATCTGGTTTCTTGCGAGGGATGCGGCTTATGTGCTTTAGTTTGTCCGGTGCAGGCAATTCAGATGAAAGAAAATCTTTGCGGGGAATGGTATATCTCTGAAACAAAATATGGACCTTTAGTGTATGCTCGATTGGGTATTGCGGAAGAAAATTCAGGGAAACTAGTTACCTTAGTACGTCAGAATGCCCAAGCAATTGCTAAAAAAAATAATTCGGAATTAATCATTGTAGATGGACCTCCGGGAATCGGATGCCCTCTTATAGCTACTCTCAGCGGAGCTAATTTAGCTGTAGTGGCGACCGAACCAACTCTCTCTGGGATACATGATTTGGAAAGAGTGGTAAAAGTAGCTCAGCATTTTGGAATAAAAACGGCAGTTATAATAAATAAATATGATATTAATTTAGAGAATTCATCTAAAATCAAAGACTGGTGCCAAAAAGATAATATACCAATCATAGGTAAAATTCATTTTGATAATATAATAACCGAAGCTTTGGTAAAAGGAGTGCCAGTAGTTGAATATTGCGATAATGCAGTAACAAAAGAGATAAAAGATATTTGGCAAAAATTAGAGGATTTAACTAATTAACATAAAGGAGAAAATATGCTTACCTTTGGACCAGTCCCTTCCAGACGTTTAGGCCGTAGTTTAGGGATAAACAATATTCCCCCCAAAATATGCAGTTATTCCTGCATCTATTGCCAGATAGGAAAAACTTCTAATATGAAAGCGCAGCTACAAGTTTTTTATCCTCCTTCTCAAATTTTTAACGAAGTTCAGGAAAAAATAAAAAAAAGTAAAGAAAAAGGAGAATCGATTGATTATCTTACTTTTGTGCCTGATGGAGAGCCTACTTTAGATATCAATTTGGATCAAGAGATTAAATTAATCAAATCTTTGGGGATTAAAATAGCCGTTATTAGTAATAGCTCTCTTATAGATCAAAAACAGGTAAGAGAAAATTTAAAAGAAGCAGATTTAGTTTCTTTAAAAGTAGATTCTGTTGAAGAAGAGATCTGGCGGAGGATTAATCGACCCCATCGAAATCTGCATTTAGATTCTCTTCTGGAGGGCATAATAGAGTTTGCACAAACTTTTAGAGGAAAAATAATAACAGAAACAATGTTAATTAGAGATATTAATGATGATAGTCAACATATAGAGAGGGTAGCTGATTTTTTAGCTCAACTTAAGCCAAGTCGATCTTATTTATCTCTGCCTATCCGGCCTCCAGCAGATAGATGGGTCCAGTCTCCTTCAGAAGAAGTGGTGAACAAGAGCTATAATCTCTTTAAGGAAAAAATTGATCAGGTAGAATGTCTTATTGGCTATGAAGGCAATGCCTTTGCCTTTACCGGGAATGTTGAAGAGGATCTTTTGAGTATTACTTCTGTACATCCTATGAGAGAAGAGGCGCTGAAGGATTTTTTAAAACGAGCTAAGTCTGATTGGTCAACCATAGTTAAACTGATTAATAAGGGGCAATTGGTAGAAACAGACTATAAAGGGAATAAATTTTATATCAGAAAATTTAAGAAATAAGGAGAAAAAATGGTAGAAAATTTTGATAATCCACAAAAGAAAGAGAAAGATAGTCTCGATAAAAAAGTTAAAGAAAATATGTCTAAAATAAAACATAAAATTTTAGTACTTTCCAATAAAGGGGGAGTAGGGAAAAGTTCAATAGCTATTAATTTAGCTTGTTCTTTAAGTGAAAAAGGCTTTAAAGTAGGAATATTAGATGCTGATTTACATGGACCATCAGTTGCCAAAATGTTGGGTTTTGAAGGTAAAAGATTACAGGGGAATTCTGAAGGGATAATTCCTATGGGCATTTCTCCTAATTTAATAGCCTTTTCTATGGCTTCTTTAATTGAGAATTCTGATGCCCCTCTTATTTGGAGAGGACCTTTAAAGATGATGGCCTTAAAACAATTTTTAGGGGAAGTGGGATGGGGTAATTTAGATTTTTTAATAATTGATTCTCCTCCCGGAACTGGTGATGAACCACTATCTATTTGTCAGCTTATTCCTGAATTAGAAGGGGGAGTTATTGTTACTACACCCCAAGGAGTAGCTTTATTAGATTCTCGCAAATGCGTAAATTTTTTAAGAAAACTTAAGATACCTATTTTAGGTATTATAGAAAATATGAGTGGACTGAAATGTCCCCATTGTGGTAAAAATATTGATTTGTTTAAATCGGGAGGAGGGGAAAAATCAGCAAAAGAATTTAGCGTACCGTTTTTAGGTAAAATTCCCATAGATATAAATATGGTAAACTCTACTGATGAGGGCAAACCATATATTTTTCAATATAAGGATTCGGAAACTGCAAAAATTTTTAATCAAGCAGTAGAATTAATTCTTGCTCAAATGAAATAACTAATACTTACGACAATGAAATTGATATATAACTGAATTACTACAGATTAACTTTTTTTAAAGAGAGGAGAAGTAAAATGAGAATTGGAATTATCTTAGAAACAAAGGAATACGAAAAAGCCTGGAATGCTTTTCGCTTCGCCACAACAGCAAAAAAGAATAGCCATCAAGTAAAAATGTTTTTAATGGGAGAAGCTGTTGAATGTGAAGGATTGAAACATGAAAAGTTTAATGTAGATGAACAATTAAATATTTATTTAAAAGAAGGTGGAGAAATCCTTGCTTGTGGAATATGTCTTAAGTCAAGAAATTTAAGCAGTACTGAAGCATGTCCGCTGTCAACTATGGTTGATTGTGTAAAAATGGTTGAATGGGCAGATAAAGTTATAACATTTTAGTATCATAGTACCAAAGCACTGTTGTGATGAGATAAAATTGGGGGTATGGAAAATGAAAGTTATCATTATTTATGACAATACAATTGTAAAAAGCATTAAAGGATTAAAAGCGGGATGGGGGTTTTTCCTGTTTTATTCAAACCGATAAAAAGAATATTTTATTTGATACTGGTTGGGATGGTGATATGCTTGTTTCGAATATGCAGATATTAGGTATAAACCTTCAAGATATAGACTCTGTAATACTTTCTCATGATCACTGGGATCATTGTGGAGGTTTTGCTCGATTATTAAACCTAAATACAAATTTAGAAACCTATATGCCTCAATCTTTTTCTAAACAACAAAAAGAAGAGATAAAAAAAAGAAGCAATACTTATGAAATTAGTAAATCAAGGGAAATTTATCCAAAAGTTTATACTACTGGCGAAATAGAAGGTTCTCTTATTAAAAACAAAACAAAAATCTTAATTAAAGAACAATCTCTAATTATTTCAACTATTAAGGGGCTTGTAGTTATAACCGGTTGCGCTCATTCAGGAATAGATAAGATATTAAACTCAGCAAGTAACTTAGGAGAGATTTATGCTTTAATAGGAGGATTCCACGATTTTGAAGAATATGATTTATTAAAAGATATATCCGTAATTGTCCCCACCCATTGTACAAAAAATAAAAAGAAAATAATTAGTTTATTCTCAAAAAATTGTTCTGCAGGCGGAGTCGGTTTTCAGATTAATTTGCCAGATCATCCCGATAATATGCTTCCTGATGGGACTATTGATAAAAAATTAAATATATAAAAATGAGAGAAACAAATTATGTATTACACATATGCAATAACTGGTTTAATATTATTAATTTCTTTTATTAGAAAAAAGGGGACGGTTCTATTTACCATCCCCTCTATATATAAAATTTAAGATTGGTATTCTTCTTTGGCAATAAAATGACCTCCAGTGATTTCTTCAGATATCTTCCGGTAATTTTTATCAAATCCTAAATATAAATTAACTCTATTATGGCAAGAAGAACCAATTAATTCTTTTTTAAAGATAAAGGCTGGTCCTTCTTCTTTATAAGTGGGAGAAAGGTCATTATATTTTCTGATAAGTGTTTTAAATCTTTCTCCGCATTCATCACACTGGCTATAAATCCAGAGAAGTCCAGAGGAATCTTCTTCTCTTTTCCCAAATAATTTTTTAAAAAAATTAGGACTCATTACCATCCCTCCTTAGAAATTTATATAGACAAATGAAAAAATTAATTTGAGCAGGACAATATTAATATTTTGATTAATTATAACATAATCTAAATTTGATTTAAATTAAGATATAGAAATAAAGGGGACGGTTCTATTTTTTGTTTTTGATTTTAAAATAGTTAAAAATAGAACCGTCCCCTTTATTTCTCCCCTCGCCCTTGAGGGGGAGGATTAAGGTGGGGGTGAGAGATTTTTTGTCATTGCGAACCCTGATTTATCAGGGTGTGGCAATCTCAACTGGCAAACTGGGTAACGGTTAACTAAATAAATTGGCTGATCGGAAGATTAGCGGATTAAATATGCTTGTATTTTATAACTTAATTCACAAAAAAGAAGGATTTTCCCAACCCTTTGTCGTAAAGGAAGGCATGGGGTCAAATCTTTATTCTTGACAAATAGTTTAATTAACTGTCAAGAATAAAGATTTGACCCCAGTGTTACATTTTCTATAGAGATGGAATTATTTTTAAAATGAAAATATGAACGGAGGATAACCATGCAACTTAAAGATAAAGTTGTGGTAGTAACCGGTTCAACCCGGGGGATAGGCAGAGCCATTGCCAGAGCCTGTGCCCAGCAGGGAGCCAAAGTAGTAATTTCTTCCCGCAAAGAATCGGTAGTCAAAGAAACTTGTGAAACTTTCCAGAAAGAAGGTTTTAAAATTTCTGGAATAAAAGCAGATGTTGCTGTAACCGCTGACCTGATAAAATTATTTAACCATTCAGTAGAAACTTGGGGGCAGATAGATGTGTGGATAAATAATGCCGGCTTATCCGCGGGGATGCGCTTTTTTGATGAATTAAGTGAAGAAGAGATTAAAGAAGTAGTAGATGTGAATATTGTTGGGGTTATGCAGGCTTCTCTCATAATCATTCCTTATTTTATTAGAAAAGGAAAAGGAATTTTGATTAATATGGGTGGCCTGGGCAGCAAAGGAGAAAAATCTCCTCATTTAACTTCCTATGCAGTTACCAAAGCTGCGGTTGCAAGCTTTACTAAAAATTTAGCGGAAGAATATAAAAAATATCCTATTTCCATTCATTTGGTAATCCCCGGTATGGTGGAAACAGATTTTTATAAAGATATAAAAGTTAGCCCAAAATTAAATAATGATATTAAAAATATACCCTTTGCCTTAAAGGCTTTTGGTGTACCTGCCGAAGAAGTAGGAAAATTGTGTGCAGAGATTGCTGCGCAAGAACCTGGAAAAGACACCGGGAAAACTTATTCAATATTGCATGGTACAAGATTAATGAAGGGCATTGGATTAATGATTTGGTATCGAATAACCGGTAAAATGAAATAAATATTAATAAGAATAAAATAAATCTCTTATGGAGCAATATGGGGTCGAGCAATATGGGGTCAGTTCTTGTAATATAACAAAGGATATGCTATATTGGCCACCTGACCAGACCATTACGGATAGAATTTGCAAGGAGCAGTTTATCATATCACCTCCAGAGGAAAGGCCCAGCAGGCGATCTTCCTTCTCGAGAAAGACTTTACTGATTTCCTCAGGAGTCTTATCTTTGGTGGTAAAAAGATATCACTTCCTATTGCCTGCCTACTGTCTAATGAACCACCATTATCATCTACTTATGGAAACCCCTGATGGTAACTTATCCAGAGGGATGAGACAATTAAATGGCCTCTCTACCCAACGATTCAATAAAAAACATCAGAGAGTTGGGCCTCTTTTACAGGGCAGATACCAAGCGATTCTGGTGGATAGAAATAGCAGAATATATTGGCGTGCATTATTCTACAGTGAGCAGAGCGATTAAAAAAGTTGAGGGGGAAGATGAAAAGTGATATTGTAAGACCTGTCCTCATAACACTTTAATACTGCTAGACACAATGTTAACTAGTAGTTTAATGAGGTAAAGAAGATGAATAAGAATGAAATTCTCAGAGTTGCTGCTAATGAATTTGCTGAAAAAACACATAAGTTATCCAGTCCTCTCGAAATTGCCATAATAGGTTCTGTGGCTGGAAATGACCCCTATCCCAATGATCTTGATTTAGTCATCATTATCCGTAATCTTGAGGAGATTGCAGCTATAGCAAAGTACGCCCGACAGATGAGCAGGCACTATCATGGCTGGGAAGTTTTTCTCTTTGATGAGAATGTATCAATCATAGGCAGGATCTGCCACCGTAAAAAGTGCCCGGGGCAATCAGTTGACTGTTCCGTTTCAGGGTGTGGTCAGCCACCTTACCTAAGGGTCCATTCTGATTTTAAATACCAGGAAAAGATATTTTTCAATTCACCCATTGACGTTCTCTGGACATCTTTTAAAAGGAGTCGTTTGCTTGAGCGCAAGGATGAGTTAGGCATCGCTGAATCACAGAGATATCCTGTGTTGGAGGATGTTAAGATAAAATGCATACTTTGCGGTAAAATATTTCTATTCACTGCCAGTGAACAGAAGTGGTACAAAAAACAGGAACTTAGCCCACCCAAACGATGTCCGGATTGCATAGAACGGGAACGCATTAAGGGATTAAGAAATTGGTGACTTGGCTGTGGGCTACCGTTGGATAACTTACAGATAAGGGGAGAGGAGAATGGTTAAGGAAGGAAGTGAGGAGAAGATAAATTTGAAAAGAATAACCTATACAAGATTAATAAACAGAACATTGGAAATGTATATGAAAGGTGATTATTTGGAAGCCTATAATTTCATAACAGAGAATTATAAAGGTATAAAAGGTAATCTTGCTCAAATATACAATTTTCGCTATGCAATTGCCAATACAGATAATTTTAATGAAATATTACCAAAGGCAATTGAATTTATTTCGAAGAATTAGATCATTATTAAAAAATGGGAAGGAGGCGTCGGTCTAAAATGGAATTTGAAACAGGATTTCCACTCATTTTTTATATCTTATCAAAATATCGTTTTAGGTTTTGGTCTGAAAAAAATATAAAGAAATATCAAGAAAAGAAAACAAAAGAAATGGCAAGGTATGCTGTTGAACATTCAAAATTCTTTAAAGAACATTACCATAAGTACGATATAAACAAATATTCATCTTTGCCACTAGTCAACAAAAAAATAATGATGGACAATTTAACTGAATATAACACCCTGGGACTAAATAAGGGTGATTTAATCCATTTTGCTCTGAACGTTGAAAAAACCAGAGACTTCTTAGCAAGATTCAATGGCATTAATATAGGTATGTCTTCCGGAACAAGTGGTAACAAGGGTATTGTTATCACCACAAAAAAAGAAGAGAATTATATCAAAGCAATGTATGCTTCAAGATTGGTTTTGCCAATAGGAGAAAAACTAAATGGTGCATTTATTTTAAGAGTAAGTACACCGGCATTTAACTACCATCAATCAGGAAACAAACTGACTTATATAAACCAGCTGCAACCCCTAGAAAAAATAATAGAACAGCTTGAAAAACTGAATCCAAATGTGGTGTCTGCACCGCCAAGCCTGTTGAAAATACTGGCAGCAGAACTGCTAAAAAGAAGACTAAAAATAAGCCCGAAATTACTATACTCTTATGCTGAAGTTCTCTACCCGGAGGTTAAGGAATATTTAGAAAAAAATTTCAAGTGTAAGGTTCATGAAGTCTATCAGGGTAGTGAAGGGTGTTATGCCCTAACCTGTCGGCATGGTAATCTGCACATCAATGAGGATATGGTCTTTTTTGAACTCCTTAATGATAGGGGATTACCAACAAAAGACGGTGAGCCATGTCATAAACTCTTAGTTACCGACCTACATAAAAAATCACAACCCATAATAAGATTCGAGCTTAATGACATCATCACCATAAGCAAGAAAAAATGCAGCTGTGGTTCAAATTTTAGAGTAATTAAGCAGATTCAAGGAAGAGCAGATGATATGTTTTGGGGATTGAGAACAGACACAAAAGAACCTCAATTTATATTCCAGGATTACATCAGCAGAACAATAATTTCTACTTCAGAAGACATTGAGGAATATCAGGCAATACAAGTTAGTTACACAGATATTATATTAAGGATCCAATTAAAGAAAGGTTCAAATAAAGAAAAAATCAAAGAAGAATTGATACAAAAATTAAAAAAAGTATTTTCAAAGCACCACTGTGTTGAACCAGAAATTAAAGCTGTATTTCGCCTGCCTTTATTGAATAAAGGATCAATTAAACTGATCAGGATTAAATGTAACATAGGAAGGAAAAAGGAAATATGAATAAAAGAATAGATTCATTAGATTATTTAAGAGGGATATCTTTAATCCTGGTCGTATTTTTTCATACCTCGGTTTATAATTTTGCCAATATCCACAAAATTGATTTTAATATTCCGCCAATAATTGTTGTAATGATTAGCTTCTTGGTGTTGTGGGGAGGTTTACTAATATTCTACTCTGGAATTGTTAATACCATCATGTTTTCCGGAAGAATCGAAATGCTGGGCAATCTAAAACATGCTAATTTCTTATTCATTGCCGGAGGTATTTATATAATAATTCATTATATACTGAATATTTTTCTTGGCAGATGGAATGTCGATTTTATCAACAATCAGCCGGATATGACTGTAGTGGCAAGTTCAATCAGGAATATGCAGCTAACCTTCCCCCCTATAACTAAATTCTTTGAGGGTTCTTCTATATCAACCATAGGGTTAAACCTGATCATTGTAACATCATTATTATTCTTTTTGTTTAAAAACAAAGGGTTTGAAAAAGAAAAAAGAAATTACTGGGTGTTAGGGATATCGGGTTTTATAATAATGCTTTTTTCATTTACAAGAATTTACCTCTATAGCATAGTAGGTCAATCAATACAGGCAAAGAATTATTTAGCAGCAGCAATACTTAGCTTCACTATAGCAAATCCTTATCCATTATTGCCCTATCTGGCATATGGCCTATTTGCCTCTATTATAGGGCTCATGATATATAAAAAAAGGGAAAACCTAATTAAGAAAGTCATCATCCCCATTGGCCTTTTCTTTTTTATATATGGATTGGTTGGTTGTATGAATTTCCCGAAGACAATCTCGAAAGCAGATTATTTTTGGTATTTCAAAACACACTTAGAGTTAGGTATTTTTATTTTAATTATCACATTTTTCTGGTTAACTTTTGAGTTTAGAAATAAAAAAATCATCAATATACCTTTTATAAAATGGTTTAGCCGGGTAAGTTTAACTATATACTTACTTGAAACGCTTCTCTCCGAGATATTTGGGAAAATACTTAACTCTCTAATACCTGCATGGAATCAAACCATAAATGGGTGTTTAGTTTTTGGTGCCTTAAATATTATAATTTGGATTTTAATCTTATGGATGTGGCAAAAGAATAATTTCAAGTTTAGCGTAGAATATTGGTGGATAAAAATATTCCATAAATTAGGCAAAAAATCTACAAAAATGGATTTTAAATAAATAGGGACACATCCCATTTTCTTATTGACATCATAGCAACTGCGTGATAATGTAAACAACCACGAACAAACCTGCGGGTGTCTATAATACGGGTATAATTCAAAATAGTGGGACAAGGAGGGGCATTGATTGAAGAAATTACTTTCAGGTGTGCATAAAGCAATAGGACAAACGCCGATAGTCAATTTAAGCCGACTTGTAAAAGCATACGGAGTGGAAGGAAGAATATATGCCAAGCTTGAATACTTGAATCCGGGATTTAGTAAAAAGGATAGAGTAGCATTACAGATGATTGAAGAGGCTGAGGAAAACGGGAGTTTGAAAAGAGGACAGCCGGTTGTCGAACTGACCAGCGGAAATACTGGAACCGGTCTGGCCATAGTATGTGCAGTGAAAGGATACAGATTTATAGCAGTCATGTCCAAAGGAAATTCTACCGAGCGTGCCAGAATGATGAAAGCTTTGGGAGCAGAAGTAGTGCTGGTAGAACAGGCAGCTGGCTCACCTGTTGGCCAGGTTTCCGGTGAAGATCTTAAATTGGTGGAAAATAAAACAAAAAAAATAACCGAGGAATTGAACGCTTTCAGGGCGGATCAGTTTCATCTTATAGGCAATATTCATGCTCATGAATATTTTACCGGCGAAGAAATATGGGAACAGTGTAGCGGAGATGTCGATGTTTTCCTGGATTTCCCTGGAACTGCCGGAGCATTTGTAGGATGTGCAAAAGCATTAAAAAAGCACAAACCCAGTATACGCTGCTATATTGTAGAGCCGGAGACTGCTGCCTATTTGGCCGGTAAACCTATTACACGTTCCAACCATAAGATACAGGGCGGCGGATATAGTATGGACCTTCCTTTTTTAGAGAGAGATCTGGTGTCTGATTATTTGAGTGTTTCCGACCATGAGTCAATTGACGCTGCCAGAAACCTTGCTAAAAGGGAGGGAATCTTTGCAGGCTTTTCATCAGGCGCAAATGTGGCTGCAGCATTGAAACTATTGAGCGGTGTGGAGAAAAATAGTTCGATAGCTTTATTAATAAATGATTCAGGACTCAAATATCTGAGTACCGATCTTTATGATTAAAAAATAGGGACACATCCCATTTATTTCTAAAATAAAGAATAAGGAGATAGAAATGAAAACAGAAGATACGCAAACAGAATCTTATATTTGCGATAGTATCATCACCTCAGCAAATCGTTGGGACCATTTTTTAGCGCGCTTTGGTTGGCGTAGGAGCCATCACCGAGTCAAACCAGGATTATACAAGCTAGGCAACCCTACTCAAGAATCGCTAGTTTTCGTTAGTGCAAATTATACTTTGAGTTTTGATGTATTGCGATCCTCTTTAAAAGGGATAGATTGTTACATCCTTGTATTAGATACCAAAGGTATCAATGTCTGGTGCGCTGCTGGGAAGGGGACTTTTGGCACTGATGAGCTAGTACATCGAATCGAGATGACCAAACTTTCCGAGGTGGTCAAACACCGTACGATTATACTTCCTCAGCTGGGAGCTCCCGGGGTTTGTGCTTATGAGGTGCGGAAGCGCTCAGGATTTAAGGTAGAGTACGGTCCGGTACGTGCCTTAGACCTTCCAAAATACCTGGAGACGCGAACAGCTAATGCTGAGATGCGCAGGGTGAGATTCAATTTAAAAGACCGTTTGGTGTTGATTCCAGTCGAAAACAAAGCTTTTTTATTCATTATGATAGTAGTTATTTTTACCGGTCTTTTTACCCAAGATATTTGGAAATCATTACAGATTTTTGGGACCTTAATCACCGGGCTAGTCTTATTTCCGATTCTACTGCCCTGGATCCCCACCCGCGATTTTACCACCAAGGGGTTTTTACTTGGTGGTGTAGCAGTAATTATGATTTATTCTCTACCATCCTATTTGATGAACGGTATCGTTGGTGGGGCACTGGTCTTTGAAACATTGATCAATATGTTGATTATGACCCCCGTAGTCGCCTACCTGGCCCTGAATTTCACAGGCTCCACAACATTTACCTCAAGGACTGGGGTTAAGCGCGAGATCTTCAAGTACATCCCTATTCTTGCAGTAATGATCATTTCGGGGATCGTTTTATCTGTAATAAGGTCCTAAACCAATAAGGAGGTTGTGTTGTAATGTTAATGAAAATATTACAGAAAACTGCCAAAAATAAACTAATAAACACCCTGGAATACAAACCAGAATTATGTATTAACTGTGGTATGTGCAGCACGGTCTGTCCTCACGGTGTCTTCCAGCCGGGTAAAGATACAGCCCAAATGGTGAGGTTCGAGGCATGTATGGAGTGTGGGGCCTGCCAGCTCAACTGCTCTGTGAACGCCATCAAAGTAGAAAGCGGTGAGGGATGTGCTAATGCAATGATTCTCGCCGCCTTAAAAATTCGAAAAGAGGCCTGCTGTGGAGAAAGTTGTTGTGAGAAATAAGCTTAGGAAAGTAATACAGATTTGAGTAAAATTAAAAGTTCATTAGACAGTTTAGCTTTAAGAGAGACGAACCTAGATTAAGAAATATCAGTAATGCTAAGGATATGATGCCATTTTGTATCGGAGGGTTATGATGAATTTAAAACTTATGGATTGGATTTCTTCCCAAGACCCGCTATTAAAATTAATTACTTCTAATTTACCGGGAAAGAATAAAGCAGTGCTAGCTGATCATAGGATTAAAAATATATTGGATGAATTAACGGATTGGCCTGGAACAGTTCTTAATAGTCACAAGAGTGCAAATCAACCCTTTCATA
>Ga0315294_10005436_pt1 | contig 13980 bp, 13 predicted proteins | sample YL17G13_40_MG_FD_203626 | JGI IMG/M metagenome (GOLD analysis project Ga0315294, IMG submission 203626) | Sediment microbial communities from Yellowstone Lake, YNP, Wyoming, USA - YL17G13_40 | ecosystem: Environmental > Aquatic > Freshwater > Lake > Sediment | place: USA: Wyoming | collected... | reverse complement strand
TTGCGGTTACCAACCCCAAAACTGTCGATGTAAAAGTATTAACTCCATATCAACTTATGCTTCAGGGACTGGCTGTTGGATCAACAGATGTTATTGTATGGTCTAAAGATGAAAACAATATTCAGCGGTGGAAAATTCTTGTTGTCATGGACACATCCACATATGCAGAAAAGCTGAAAGAACTATTTCCTCACTGCTCATTGGAGGTTAGTCAATCCAACGGGGCGCTGATAGTAAAAGGGTTATTGCGAAGTGCAGATCAAGTTAGACAACTTCATAATTATCTTGATAAAGTTGAAATCAAATATATTGATATGACAAGTGTTGCCGGTACCCAGCAGGTTCAGTTACAGGTTCGAGTTGCTGAAGTAAGCCGTACAGTATTGCGGGCATTCGGTATGAATGCTTTCTATACAGGCCATGATTTTTTTGGTGCTTCTCGTATAGGTTCTTCGGGCGGGGGAGCTTTGGTTCCATCAGTCGCGATTGGGCCTCAGGATGGTGCGGTTGTTGGAGCGGGTACAGATTTCGCATTTAGCTCAGATGTTACCCCGGGTTCTCTTATTACGATTCTTGCCGGTATCCCGAGCGCCGATTTTGAAGTATTTGTTCAGGCACTGGTTGAAAACCAATATTTGAAAATACTGGCCAATCCTACTCTCGTCGCACTAAGCGGTGAGCAAGCCGATTTTCTTGCTGGCGGTGAGTACCCGATTCCTGTAGTTCAAAATAGCAGCGGCGGAGGAAGTTCGATCACCATTGAATATCGAGAATATGGTATTCGTCTCGCATTTAAACCGATCGTTCTTGGCGATGGCACTATTCGTTTATATGTTGCTCCTGAGGTAAGTGAACTGACCGATGTTGGAGTTATCATTGAAGGTTATAGCGTTCCTTCATTGTCAATAAGAAAAGCCGAAACAACTTTAGAGCTTAAAAGCGGACAGACCTTTGCCATGGCGGGTTTGATAAAATGTGATATTGCGTCCATAAGATCTCGTGTTCCTGGTCTTTCAAATGTTCCGGTATTGGGCACGCTGTTTCGTTCTACACGTTACCAAAAAAAGGAAACCGAACTTGTTGTACTTGTAACCGTTGCGTTGGTAGAGCCTATTTCTTCATCTAATGTCTCGCCCCTCCCCGGTTTTATGCATTCCGCGCCGAATGATTGGGAATTTTATCTTGACGGTTTAACCGAAGGTAAAAAACCACCGGAAATTCATCCGGACGATGCCGAAAAGCTAAAGCAGATGGGCCTGGATGGCCTTTTGGGACCTGGTGCATGGGACTCCTATAATCAGGATCGCCCTGCAGTTATTGAAAATAAATAATAGCTATAGACAAAAGGCAAATGATTACACAGGCTAAATCCAATATATTATTGCTAACAAAAGACAAAACCACCGAAGCAATGTTGCATTCGGTTTTGGACAAAAACCAAAATATGGTTTTGTCTGGTATCTGTGAGGAATTCTCTGAGCTTACTTCTTATGCAAAAGACACTAACTTCCAGACAATTATTGTTGATATTGATCCTGAACCGCTGAGAATTTTGACTAAGGTCGGAACGATTACAGCCATGTATCCGGAAATGCGTGTAGTAGTGATTTCCAATAGTTTTAATAACGAGTTGATTTTGCATGCAATGCACGCTGGAGCACGGCATTTTTTGCGTAAAAGTTCCATCGAAACAGATCTTGAAGAAGCATTGAGTCAAATAATTTCTGATGGTTTAAAAAGTGAGTCTAAGTCTGGTTCAATAATATCCGTTATTCCTGTTAGCGGCGGCTGCGGTGCGACCACGGTAGCGATTAATCTTTCTAATGAGATTCGAATAGCATCATCTGCTGAAGTATTGATAATTGATATGGACGGTTACTATGCAACAGTTGCTTTATATCTTGGAATATCGGCAAAGTACGGCATGTCAGATATTTTATCTCATAAAGATGTAATTGATGAAAATTTGTTAAGATCCAGTTCATATAATTATATGAAGGATTTTCATGTACTGACGAATAAATCCATCATCAGCTCTTTTGAATCGAATCCGCTTCAGCACGACAATCTTACGTCTATTTTGGAAGTGTGCAAGAATGCCTACAAATACACAGTAGTTGATACACCATCCCGTTTGGATAAGGATATCATGAAAAAATTACTTGATGTAAGTGAAGTCATACTAATTGTTTTTCATGCTACCGTTAAAGATTTGAAGTTAGCACAGTCTTTGCTCTCATCAATTCGGCCTTTGACATCATCCAAAAGAATAATTCTATTAGCAAATCAGTTTGATAAGCGAAATTCACTGCTCACATTAGAAGATTGTAAACAAGCTTTAGGTTTAGACCGCCTTTACAGCATATGTAGCGATAGTCAAAAGGCCCTTGATTCTTTTAACCTTGGTCAGCCTATCGCTCAATTTGCGGCTAAGTCAAAAATACGCCAGGATTTTCAGGAACTTGCCTCGAATATAATAGATGCCAGCCAATTAAATCAAAAGGATAATATTTTAGGGTGCAAATAATGGATGTAAAAGAAAGCTATAATAGAAAAATTACCTTACGGAGATTAAAAGCCGACATACACCAGAAGTTGCTTGGGGTATTAGATTTAAATGAGGCCAGAAGAGTCCCAATAGAGCAGTTGAAAGAAGAGTGTTTCAATAAAATCAGTGCTTTACTGGATGAACAGCAATTTCCAATTACAGGTCCGGAAAAACAACAGTTGCTTCATGATGTTATGGATGAAGTTTTTGGATTTGGGCCGTTAGGCGCGCTCTTGAGAGATCCGAGTGTCAGCGATATTCTGGTAAACGGCCCATTTCAAGTTTATATCGAACGAAACGGATTACTTGAACACACCGAATTGTCTTTTGCAGATGACGAGCATCTAATGCGGGTAATTCAACGGATTGGAACAACTGTAGGACGGCGAATTGACGAAAGCACGCCAATGCTTGACGCACGGCTGCTGGACGGATCGCGAGTAAATGCTATTATACCCCCTCTGGCTATTGATGGGCCTGCATTGAGTATTCGCCGTTTTAGCGAAATTCCCATTGATATCAAAAGGCTGATTGAATTAGAGACTTTGACCGAAGAGATGGCCTTTTTTGTCGAAGCCTGTGTTCAATGCAAAATGAATATTCTAATCTCCGGAGGAACCGGAACCGGCAAAACTACTATACTTAACGCGCTGTCACGATGGATTCCTCAAGGCGAACGAGTGGTAACAATAGAAGATGCTGCAGAATTAAAGCTGCAGCGTGATCATGTCGTACGCCTTGAAACAAGACCTCCGAATATTGAAGGTGAGGGCACTGTTACCCAGAGGGATTTGTTACGTAACACCCTGCGAATGCGCCCTGACCGAATCATTATTGGCGAAGTTCGCGGTGAAGAAGCTATAGATATGCTGCAGGCAATGAACACCGGGCACGAAGGTTCAATGACCACGGTACATGCTAACAGCTCGCGTGATGCTCTGAGGCGATTGGAAAATATGGCTAGTATGGCTGGGGTGAATTTCCCGCTCAAGGCAATTCGCGAACAGATAAGCTCTGCGCTGAATATTCTAATTCACTTGGAACGAAAAACCGGCGGCCAACGGAAAGTTGTTGGTATCGCTGAAATAACAGGAATGGAATGTGACACGATTTGCCTCCATGATATTTTCCGCTTCGTTCAGGATGGGGTTGATAGCCAGGGCAATGCCGAAGGACACTTTGAAGTATGCGGTGTTTGTCCCCAGGTGTTAAATAGACTAAAAGAAAGGGGCATTAAAATGCCGTCGGATATGTTCCAGCACAAGATTATCAGCAACTCCGGAAAAAAGAAGGATGCTGTGGCAGTTTCATGAGTTGAGTAATTACGGGATAAGATAGTAAGTATTATGAATCCTGAACAATTAATAAATATTGTTGTTATGGTGCTTGTATTCAGCCTGGTTTTTTCTGTCTGGGGCATTTGTATTTGTCTATGGATAGTCCAATATCTGCGCAAAGTGCGTTCAGCCCGGGAAAAATTGGGCATAGATAATAAAAAAGCCGGCAAGGACGAATCGAGTATGTTAAGGCTCTGGTACGACTCACACCATGATGACAAACTGACTAAACCGTCAAAGAAGATGTCTTTGTCCGGATATATGAGAAAAATCAGGTATCAGGCTGGCTGGCATGCTCCAATCAAAACGATCGTATTAAGACTGCTGTCAATAGTTGTTTTAGCTTTTGTAATAACGTATGTTGTAAGTGGCGGCATAATTGTGACATTAGGTGCTTGTGCAGCGGTGGTATTCATATTATGGTGTTATATACAGAAGATCATTGCCAGACAAACTGCTTTATTTGAAAGACAACTGGCTGATGCATTGGGCATATCTTCTCGTGCACTCCGTGCAGGTCATCCCCTAGTTGAAACTTTTCAGTTGATTGCTGATGAAATCGGCGAACCTTTGGGAAATGTTTTTTCTCGAATATGCCAGGAGCAGTCTCTGGGCTTAGGCTTAAAGGATTCAATCCGTAATGTGGCAGAAACAACCTACAATACTGAGTTAAAACTTTTTGCAACTGCGATTTCTATACAGTTCCAAAGCGGAGGAAATCTGGCTGACTTGATGGATAGATTAGCATCTGTTATTCGAGCCAGAATGAGATTAAACCGACGTATTCGTATTATAACGGCACAAACACAATTCAGCAAGAAAGTTCTAATTTCGCTGCCTATAATACTGTTTTTCCTGCTCAATGTTGTCAATGCTGAATATATGCTGCCGCTTTATACTACCACAGCCGGCAAAGCTATGTTGATAATAGGCGGTTCAAGTGTTTTACTTGGCACTTGGATGATGAATCGTCTTTCTGCAATACGTATTTAGATTGAAATAATGATAAGAGTAATAAGATGAATCTTGTTGGTTATGAAATTGTTATTCCGGTACTCGCATTCTTGTCCGTGGCAACTATTGGCGGATTAATTATGTTATTACAAGCCAACAAAAGGAAGACGTTGGCGGTGAGGCTGTTGCAGCACAAAGATTCTCTGGAAAGACAAATAGGGTCTGCAGAACCGAAGAAAAAATACGCCTTTCTGGAACTTTTTGAAAAAGTTGGCAATTATATTTCTCATGGACAGGCCACAACGACTCTTGCCGAACAACTCATCCGAGCAGGATATCACGGCAAATCTGCTCCGGCAGTATACACAGGCATCAAGATGTTGTTGTTTTTTATTGGGATGGTAATGACAGCCTTTTTGATTATACCCTTTAATATTTATCTTATAACAAGAGTGACCCTTATTTTTCTGGGCGGTATTGTTTCGTTCTTTCTTCCTAACATTGATATATTAATGCAATTTAAGAAACGGCGTCTCGAAATTAACCGGTATCTGCCTGAGGCAATCGACTTGCTCGAGATATGTGTTTCTTCGGGAATAGGCCTGGATATGGCCTGGAATATTGTTGCCAACGAAATTAAACCGGTTTGCCCCATTTTAGCCAGAGCAATGGATCTCAGCAATTTTGAAATGCATCTGGGAGCGAGCCGTGTAAAAGCATTGCAGCGTATGGCGGCGCGCACGGGAGTGGATGCACTATCTTCATTGGCAGCTATACTTGTTCAAACTGAAAGATTTGGTACCAGTATCGGAGCTACTTTACAGATATTTGCCACGTCGATGAGAGAAGAAAGAAATTTCACCGTGGAAGAGAACGCAGAAAAAATGGCGGTAAAGCTGATTATTCCGATGGTATTGTTTATTTTTCCGGCAGCAATAATTACGGTGGTTGGTCCGGCTGCCATTGTTATAGCTAAAGTAATGATGGCAAGATAATTGATAACAGAAAATTTGATTAAGGACAATAAATTATGAAACCATATACAATTATATCTGTCTGCCTGCCGCTTATTTTGTTGGCAGGTTGCACAGAAGATATGCAGACAAGTCAGGATACTCATTCACTCAATAGCGGGCTGATAGAGTCTTACGGTAATATTTCTATTAACAATGCAATTGTTTCTCAGCGTACGTTGTTTCCCTATCATTTCGTTAATAACAGTGCGGAGCTTAACGAACTTGGTAAAAATGGCTTAGATGTGTTAATAAAACACTTCGTGAAGAATCCGGGCGAATTGAACATAAGACAAGGTGAAGTTTCAAATAGGATTTATCAAGCTCGGGTCAATCTTGTTCTTGAGAAGATGCAAGAGGCGGGTATTGACAGGAATAAAATTACCATTTCAGACGGTATGCCGGGCGGATCAGGAATGTCTTCTGAAGAAGTTTCCGTTATTTTAAAAAATGATAGTAAGGCTGATAAAAAAATTGAATATTAATCTAAGTTATTTGGTGATGAAAGTTGCGATGGCAAAATTAAATTATATCAGGATATTGTTAATAGCAGGCATTATTTGCCTGAGTTGTTTTGGCGGCTGCTCGGAATCTGCAAACTCAGCAAAAAACAGACGCTTATCTCCGGATTATTCAAACGTTGAATTTGAAAAAGTATCTGAGCCGCTGCCAACAGCCAAAACGCTTTACGTTATGGCAAATATTCTTGCCTCTCAGGGCAGAGATGCGGAACGTGAAGTTGTGATGAAAAGAATTATTCGGGAATATCCTGATTTTTTCCCTGTCTATAACAGCCTGGCAGAATTACAGTTACGACAAGGCCGAAAAAAGGAAGCGATTGAAACAATGCAGGCCGGTCTTCGTATTCGGCCTGAAGATGCAACACTGCTGAACAATATTGGAATGTGCCGGCTGATTTGTATGGAGTATGAAAAAGCTTTGGAAATGTTTACTAAAGCAGCTGGTCTTATGCCGCAAAACGTAAGGTATCGGGCAAATATGGCTGTGACATTGTCATTGATGGGTCATTATGATGAATCATTATCTCTTTTCAGGCAGATATTGCCACCAGAGGATGCGGATTATAATGTAAATGCAATTCGCAAAACCAAAATAAGCGAGGCTTCTCTTTTGCAGGAAGAGGATATTGACGATACGATGATAGATGAAATCCTCAAAGAACTCGACAAAATCTAAAAGAAAATAGATACCGGCCGGATTGACAGCTTCGATAAAAAGAACAAAAAATTTTAAAAGATAACTTTAGACATGATATTCCGGCGTATAAAACATGAGCGGAGAAAGGAAAAAAGGCATTATTGTAACTGGCCTATCTGGTTTGCTGCCGGTCGCAATAACAGATTTTTCTATGGTGATATTGTAGATTACTCTTCTGATTCTTTAGCGCTAATTTGCAAAAACAACATAGTTCCATTACAACCCGGATGCTCGATAAAGATTTATCTTGGTTATTCGCACATCGCTCTTAGGAAGGCTCCCGGAGTTGAAATTTTTTCTTGCGAAGGAAATATTTATCGAATTGAGAGTTTGGGCAGGAAGTTTCTGCGCCGAACCAATCGAATTAGCATCAGATTAAACAAACGTTTGCCTTTCGTTGCCAGCCGAATTAAGGCATTAAAGGTAATATTTGAAGTTTTAGAAAAGTCTGATACTAAAGAACAACTTAATGTTCGTTCAGTAGGTTTGGACGCTGAGGCTGACTGATATATTGTATATTATATATAGAGAAGTTCCTTTAAGAAATTTTGATATGAAGAAGTCAGGCAAACAGAACAGCTCAAAATCAAAACATTCTATGCGTGATGGCATAGTCTATGTTTGGGTAGTAGTCGTTTTACTGTTGCTTATTACAACTATTGGTTTGGCTCTTGATGTAGGAAAAGTGATTTTAGTGGCTCACCAGTTACAAAATGCAGCTGATGCCGCGGCTCTTGCTGGTGCCCGCGTGGTAAAAATCAGCCAGACTCAAGCTCGTCAAAATGCTATGGATATTGCACTTGAAAACTCTGTTGATGGGCAAAGCGTTCAACTTGCAAGCAATGAAGGAAATAATACAGATGGTGATATAGTGGTAGGCCGTTACGATCTGCGAACCGGCACTTTTACCGTAACTACGTCGGCCGTCAACGCCTTGAAGGTTGTTGCCAGACGCAGTAACAGTTCCCTAGGAGGCCCGGTTACTCTGAATTTCGGTTCTTTGTTTAATGTTAACACGTGTAATATTAGCCGTTCTGCAATTGCAATAGCTGCTGGAGGAACAGGAGCAGGCATGATTTCTTTAGCTCCTGATGGTATCGGGCTGTCTATTAATGGTGAACTGAGCCTGACTGTGCATGACGGTGCGATTTTGGTCAATTCCGTTGCTGATAATGCCGTACGTATTATAGGCCAGCCGGACCTTGATGCTCTCGAGCTTGATGTAACCGGTGAGATTGATGGGACCGGCGGATTTGAATTTGAGCCGAATTTTGTTGTTAACACAGGTGTTCCGCCGACTCCGGACCCGCTCTGCTCAAATCCACCTGACGAGTGCCTGCCGGAACCATCGTGGGACAGTAATTATGATTTGGCTCCTTCTCCCGGCCAAGCCATTAAGATTACCGGCGGTACAGTCGAACTGGAACCGGGCTATTATTCAGGTGGTCTGCTCATTTCTGGCGGAAACATAACACTTAAGCCCGGCGTATATATTCTCGGTGGTTCTTCCAAAGGTCAAAAATCCGGATTAGTCGTAGGTGGAAATGCTACCCTTTGCGCAAAAGGTGTTATGTTTTATATTGTCGGTGATGGTGTTGTCAATATCGCCGGCACAGGTTCTATTCAGTCTACCCCAATTCAATATGACAGCAATGACTTTTGTGACAGCTCTTATAGCTATCCAGCAAATATTGATTATACATATGAAGAGATAGGGATTTTTCAGGCTCGAGATAATACCAATGACGCTCGCATTGTCGGCACAAGCCTGTTAGATCTGGGCGGAACACTATACTTTCCTTCGAATCATATTGATCTTTCAGGTACTGGTGCAGGATTCGGCGATCAGCTTATTGCAAAAACGATTGGAATTTCTGGTACCGGGGATATGACAATCATGTATGATGGCAGAAACCGTGCTCCTGCAAACAGGTCATACCTTGTCGAATAGCAGCCACATGAGATTATATAGCTTCTCAAAAGATAATATAGTAAACCCCTTAGACATAAACAAGTTCAAATTTTCGAGGAAGACACCATCCTTGTTCATGAAATGAATCATAATAAATCACGATCCATGCTGATATGTGTGCATCAAAAAAACCAGTCGTAAGTGACTGGCTTTATTTGAGTTATCAAAATAGCGGGGGCAGGCTCAGACTTTCATAAAGTTTTTGCTTAGTAATATTGGGGGCTGGAGTCACACGACCGGAAACATAGGGGTCATTAAGGCTGTTTGAGTGTATAAGATTCCACACATACAGCAGGAGTTCCAAAGTAAGGATATATGAGAAAACCTGAGTTTTCTTACACTATAAAAGATGGTGTTTTAAGAAGATTTTAAGGCTGATTTTGAAAATAGGCTGGATATCTACCATCCAGACAATTTCAACGATTCTACAAGCGTAAAACCCTTCTGAGAGCTACGCTGTAGGATTCTATAAGCTGGTTTAACTGCGTTTCCCCTCCCCTAACCTCACTATACCTAATCTGAGTAGATGAACTAGGCTTTAAAGATTCAGAGGTTGCCAATTTTTTATAGAGTTTGTATAGACCAAAGCCTACAATACCGCATAAAATAGTGGCAGCTGTTACAACTACAATTCCTGCTGCCATGCCGCCTCCAACAATGCCACCGACTACTGCTAAGCCTGACGTTAGTGCAGCATCTTTCACTGTGCCAGCAGCAACTCCAGCTACAACCTTATAAACTGCGACTGTTGCCATAGCCACACCACCCGTGAGCATTGACGCTACTGCCCCAATTCCACTGGATTTGGATTTTCCCATTTTCTTCTCCCTATCCTGCAAAATGAGCTAGACAATACCTGATTGTACACCTTTTCTGCCGAAAGTCAAGTTAATTCATAGCCAATTATTGCCTTTTGAACCGCTGACGGCAAATATTACGCCATTGGCAGCAGACAGATTTATGGCTTCACTAAAGCCTTTGAATAGCAAGACAGAACTGTCGAGTTCTGCTCGTCATCGGGTGTTACGTCATTGCCGGACGATGTTCAAAAAGGCTGTTGACTGGGAGCTGATAAGCAAAAATCAGTTTTCGAGCGTTAGTGCTCCAAAGATTGTAACTAAACAGTGGCACTATCTTAAACTGGATGAGTACAGACAGCTTTTGAAAGCTACACCATCCTTACGTTTGCGGGCTTTCTATGCACTCTGTTACACTGGGGCTTTAAGATTAGGAGAAGCCCTGTCTGTTCTCTGGACAGACTTAGACCTTGAAAATCGTCAAATTAAAGTTCAGTGGCGTCCAGCTACAGCCGCTATGCCACCTTTTGAGGTTAAAGATAAAGAAAGCAGAGTAGTTGACCTGCCCGAACAAACAATCCATATCCTTTAGGACTTAGCTACCTATTACGAAGCAACAGAGACCAAAAGTCCTTATATTGTACTCGACAAGGAACAGTGGGAGCGGGTAAAGGTCAAAGGGCAAACGTGCCGGCAACAAGGAAAGCCTTGGCGTAATCAAGACCTGCTTAATAACGTCCTGACAAATTTCAAACGGCATCTGAAGAAGGCGGGAATTAAACAAGATGAGGGCAGGACTTTATCTGTTCACTGTTTACGCAAGAGTTGCATCCAGAACTGGGCGAACAATATCACTAATCCTGAAGTAGTCAGGATACTGGCTGGACATTCTGACCTTAAGACAACAATGAGGTATTATTGCCAAGTTGACAAGGAACAGAGAGCGAAAGCAGTGGCAGCAATAGACAATTTGCTCAGAGAGACTGACGCCGGAATGACGCCGGAAGCTACTTTTGGCGGAAATTCCGGAAATAAAGGGTTGTAGAAAACGTGGACAAGCACTTATAATATGATGAGTTATAAAAATTTTGTCCCCGTAGCTCAATTGGATAGAGCGTTGGCCTCCGAAGCCGAAGGTTGCAGGTTCGAGTCCCGCCGGGGACGTTTTGCCTATCATCTTATCTATCATATCCTTAGGGAAATTCTTGACATCCAGGGCGGGGATTGTTAATCTTATGTCTTTAATTTGTAAATAGTTGCGTTTAAGGAATAATCAGGTGAGAGTTTTATCAGGGATTCAGCCATCGGGCAGATTGCACATCGGCAATTACTTCGGCGCTATGCGCCAGCACCTTCAGCTCCAGGCTGAAAACGAAGGATTCTATTTTATAGCAGACTATCACGCCCTGACCAGCGGCCCAAAGCCGGATGATTTAAGGCAAAATAAATTAGCGGTCGCGATGGATTATCTTGCTCTCGGTCTGGATACAAATAAGACAGTTTTCTGGTGCCAGTCCGATGTGCCCCAGGTTACGGAACTTTGCTGGATTTTGTCGTGTGTTACGCCGATGGGACTTTTGCAGAGGTGCGTAAGCTATAAAGAAAAAATCGGCCAGGGTATCAGCGCCAATCACGGCCTGTTTGCATATCCTGTTTTGCAGGCTGCCGATATCCTGATTTTCGACAGCAATCTTGTGCCTGTCGGCGCAGACCAGAAGCAGCATATAGAAGTTACAAGGGACATCGCAGGATATTTCAATAATACCTACGGCGAAATATTCGTTCTTCCCAAAGCATATATTCTCGAATCCGTTGCGGTTGTGCCGGGCATCGACGGCAGAAAAATGAGCAAAAGCTACGACAATACAATCGAGATTTTCGAAACGGAAGAGTCTGTCAGAAAAAAAGTGATGAGTATTGTTACCGATTCTACTCCTGTCGAGACGCCGAAGAATCCGGACAAATGTAATGTTTTTGCGTTGTTGAAACTTGTCGCTTCGCAGGATGAAATAGCAGAATGGGAAAAGAAATACCGGCAGGGCGGCGTTGGTTACGGACAGACCAAGAAGCGTCTTGCCGAGCTTTTAATCGAATATTTCAAACCTTACAGAAAAAAAAGAGCCGAGCTTGAGAAAAATACCGATTACGTGCGGAAAGTTCTGCACGAAGGCGCTCAAAAGGCCAAAGCGGTGGCTCAGAAAACTCTCGGCCGGGCAAAGAAAGCTGTGGGAATGGATTGATGTCGGAATACAGGGTAAATCTTGACATATTTTCAGGACCTCTCGATTTGCTGCTTTATCTGGTTCGCAGGGAAGAGGTTGATATATATGATATACCGATAGCGAAGGTTACTGAGGAGTATATCCGCTATGTTGAAGTAATAAAGATGCTCGATGTCGAGCTGGCAGGGGAGTTTCTCGTGATGGCGGCGACGCTGATGGAGATAAAATCTGCGATGCTGCTGCCTGCCGACGAGCTAAATGCTCTGGCAGATGAGCAGGGTGACCCGCGGGCCGAGCTTATTCGGCAACTGCTTGAATATAAAAAATTCAAAGACGCCGCCAACCTTCTTAAGATTTCTGCGGAAAGTCAGGAGCAGAAATTTCCTCGCAGCGATAACATCATTGCCGGTTTAAAGTCTGATACCGAGCCTGAACTTGATATTGACCGGTTGAGCATCTGGGATTTGCTTAGCGCCTTCGATTCAATAGTGAAGGCTACCGGCGGTATGATGGATATCAGCCATATTACTGATGATACGCCGATAGACCTTTACCAGATTGAAATACTTCACCGGCTGCAAACCGAAGGGGCGATGAATTTTGCGAGGATTTTTTCGGATAAGAAAAACAAATTGGTTATGATAGGGCTGTTTCTTGCCGTGCTTGAGCTTGTAAGAGAAAGACTCATAACCGCAGAGCAGGCAAAACCAAATATGCCTATTTACCTGCGGGCACTTACAGATGAGCCTGCTGAGCAGGCCGTTCATAATGCCATCATCGCACAAACCGAACAAAAGGCTGCCCAGGACGATCATCATCAAAAAGGCGCAGTCCCGATTAAGACAATTGAGGATAAACAGATTTCTGCCGCCCCGCCGGTGCCGATTAAGGAAATTAGAGCTGAAACGGTTACTGATGCTCCACTGCAACTTGAGCAACAGCAAGAAGTTAACGATGAAAGCTCCGGTTTGTCTGCGGGAAAAGAGGACGGTTAAATAGTTTGACATTTATCAGGAATATAAATAAAATCTGGCTTTCAAGGCAGAAATAATCGGGCTATAGAAAGGACTTAAAATGGCAGCGAATGTAACCGAACTGACAGATGCAGAATTCGACGATGTTGTGCATAGCAGTTCAGAGCCTGTGCTGGTGGATTTTTGGGCTCCGTGGTGCGGGCCGTGTAAGATGCTGGCGCCTGTTATAGAGGAGATTGCCAAGGACTACAAAGGCAAGGCAAAAATCTGCAAACTGAATACCGATGAGCATCATGAAGCGGCAGTTGAGTTCGGTATCAGCGCCATTCCTACCATAATTCTCTTTGATGGAGGCCAGATAGTGAAAAAATGGGTGGGACTGGTAAGCAAAACCGATATCGCTGATGCGATTGGTGGATTGCTTGGCTGAAATCCGTTTGTCTGAATAAAGCGTAGCGGAATATTTTTTCATTTTTTCAGAGAAATTCCATGCTCAAAAGAACTCATAATTGCGGACAATTGCGTGCCTGTGATACGGCAAGCAGGGTAAACGTTTGCGGCTGGGTAGATTCCTATCGCGACCACGGTAACCTTGTTTTTATAGACCTGCGCGACAGGTACGGCATAACCCAGCTTGTATTCAATCCGCAGGCGCAGCCCGAGATGCACAAGCTTTCGCGGCAGTTGCGATGCGAATGGGTAGTAGCTGCAGGCGGTACGGTTCGTATGAGAGGCGAAGGACTGACAAACCCGAAACTGCCGACAGGTGAGATAGAAATCCTGATTGATAAACTTGAAATACTTAATACCGCCGAGACTCCGCCATTTGAGATTGCCAATGCCCAAAGCGTGGACGAAGAATTAAGACTTAAATATCGGTATATCGACCTTAGACGGCCGCAGATGCAGGAGCGTTTCAGGATTCGTCACAAGGTTACAAAGATA
>Ga0315294_10005434_pt1 | contig 13981 bp, 11 predicted proteins | sample YL17G13_40_MG_FD_203626 | JGI IMG/M metagenome (GOLD analysis project Ga0315294, IMG submission 203626) | Sediment microbial communities from Yellowstone Lake, YNP, Wyoming, USA - YL17G13_40 | ecosystem: Environmental > Aquatic > Freshwater > Lake > Sediment | place: USA: Wyoming | collected... | reverse complement strand
CATGAAGAAAGTTCTGATCCTAGTCTTGCTCGGCGTTTTCGCCACGATAGGATTTGCTGCGCAAACGGTGAAAGCGCAGGAGAAGAAGGAAAAGCCTGCCGTCGCTGCCAAGGAAGTCCGTTGGCACGGCACGCTCGTCCGGATCAGCACGGATACTTCTAGTCTTGACGTCCGCAAGGGAACTAACGAGAAAAAGATTTACTTTGACAGTTCCACCAAGTGGACCAAGGGAACGACGACCGTCGACATGAAGGAATTCAAAGACGGCGCGGACGTGATCTGCCTGGGCAAGTACGATGAGAAAGGCGATTTCCACGCCACGCGCATCGATCTGCGGCGGCCGTAATTGAGCCTGCTTTGCACCCCGATTGCCTGCTCGGCGGCAATGTGGCTGAGGCGGGGGCACCGTTGACTGCGAGGGCCGGCAGGGCAGAGTCGCCTTCGGGGTGGGAGCGCAGGTGCGTTTAACAAACCCCAGCGCCATCCGGGAGTGTCGCTTTTAGCCGGTGCTCGCGGCGACGGGAACCCGGGCCGTGGTGTACCGCGCCTCCGCCAAGGGGAAGCGGGCATCATCCAGGCATAGGGGCGGACGGCGTCCAAGGCGTAAGCCGTTGCGTCCCCACCCTGTAAGCTCAGGTGAAATTCCTAATTACCCCTTTACAGCAGCGAGATTTGAACCTACACTCTGCCTCATCGAAGACACGTCAACGAAGGAGCCTGTCTCGCGCCAACAGGGCGCACAACCCACGGAGGATGTGATGAAGAGAATCTTGGTCGTAGTTCTACTGGGCATTTTGGTGGCAATGGGATTTGTCGTGTCAACGTCCGTTGCCCAAGAGAAGAAGGAGAAGCCTGCCGTCGCGGCGAAGGAAGCCCGTTGGCGCGGCATGGTTGTCCGTTTCAATAAGGATGCCTCGACCCTTGACGTCCGCAAGGGAGCTATCCAGAGGACGATCCACTACGACAGCTCGACCAAGTGGACCAGGGAGACGAAGACCATCGAGATGAGCGAGGTCAAAGACGGCTCGGTCGTGATCTGCCTGGGCAAGTACGATGAGAAAGGTGAGTTTCACGCCACCCGCATCGATCTGCGGCGGCTTTAGTTGTACGTTGTTTCAAATGCTTTTGAAGCCCCTGTGGCCTCGGTGAGTCTCCAGGAGCGATCAGAGCCCGGCGCAGGCTCGGAGGGCTCGACCGAACCGGAGTAGTCGCCGAAGGAGGTGTCCTATGTTCTACCGTCGCCTCTCGCCGGCGTTCGCGGTGGTGGTGTGGCTGGCCGCCACGAATTCCGCTCTCGCGGTACAGGAACCAAAGCTAAGTGGCGAACCCAATTTGGCGGACGAGCAGAAGGAAGAGTTCCTGCTGAAGGCCCAAGTCGTCAACAGCAAGGAAATCGGCAAAGGCATCACTCATCCTTGGCGGTTGACGCTGAGCGACGGCACGCTGACGCACGACGCCGCCTTTGTGAGCATTAACGTCAGTAAGCTATACTGGAAGGGCGAGGATGGGCGCTCCGAGCTAGCCTTCCGGGATACGTACCACTTCAACATCGCGGCCCGTGAACTGGCTAAGCTGATTGGTCTGGGCGACATGATGCCCGTGACGGTGGAACGCACATGGAGAGGTGAACCGGGGGCGTTGAGCTGGTGGATTCCCTGGAAGTGGGACGAGGAGATGCGCCGCAAACAGAACCTGCAGCCGCCCGATGTGGACGCTTGGAACAATCAAATCTACAAGGTGCGGGTGTTTGCCGAGCTGGTTTACGATACCGACCGGAACCTGGGAAATCAGCTCATCAGCGAGGATTGGAAGCTCTGGATGATTGACTTCACGCGCGCTTTCCGCCTGTACCACGAGGTGAAGGAATCCCGGGGCCTTACGAATTGCGATCGACAGTTGTTCGAGAAGCTGCGCCAGTTGGACAAGGCGGAACTCTTGGCAAAGACCAAGGGCCACCTCCGCAAGAACGAGGTCGAGGCGGTGATGGCGCGGCGCGATAAGATCGTGGCACATTTCCAGAAACTCATTGCGGAGAAGGGTGAGAAGGCCGTCCTGTATTGATTGCGGCAGGAGTGCGCGGCGGCATGATGAAGTGGGTGGCCGACCAGTGGGCCAGCCGCCAGAAGCTCTCGCCAGAAGAAAACGCCAAGTTCGAGGAACGTGGCACGCCCCTTGCCTCCGGCCTCATCGCCGGGGAAGCCATTACCGGCATTCTCCTCGCTGCGCTGTTCCTCACCGGCATCACGCCGCTCACCAGACTCCTCACCGGCCTCGATGCCCTCCCCTTCGTCGCCCCCTGGGGCGGCTGGCTGTCGCTCATGGCGTTTGCGATTATTGCCTACGTCCTGGTCCACGTTCCGCTGCGGCAGAGGTCTTCGTAGAGGCGGACGGCGTCTAGGCTTGCCCAGATTAGGTTTTCGATTTCACCGGAAGCCGCTTTCGATTTCTACGGGCTCGGTGCTGGGCCCCGCAGAAGATACTAATGGCCCCCGAGATGAAAACGGGATAACACAGATTCCCGCGGAAATCCGGACACTCTCCCAACGGGGCCTGACCGTCAGAATCCGCACGAACCGTTCTTGTTTGCTGTATGAGGAATCTGTTTCCCTTGCTCCGGAAAGACCGTGAACGGCCCTTGGCGTTCGGGATCGAGCCCGCCACCTGCAAATACCCGCTGCGCCTGGCGCGCTACCCGGCCATGGCGGAATTTATCCGGCGTGACCTCGACCGCAAGGGAACACTCAAGCTCCTGGATGTCGCTTGCGGCGTCGGGAAGCTGAAACGTTGCTGTGCTTTTCCGGGCATCGAGTTTACCGGGATCGACGCCCGCCCCTCGTCACTGCACGTCGCCTTGACCAACGGCTACCACCAGGTTCTTCAGAGCAACCTCGTTGACGGCCTTCCCTTCCGGGACGAAAGCTTCGACGTCCTGGTGTGCAGTCACATCCTCGAGCATTTGCAGCACCCGGGACACCTGGTTCGCGAAGCCCAGCGCGTTCTGCGGCCGGCTGGGCTGCTCCTCATAGGCGTCCCCATGTCCTGGTGGTGGACGCGTTGGCTGCGCATTCACTTGCTGCCTGTTCTTATTCCGCAGAAGCGCCCGGAATTGCTGGCGGCCAATCTCGGTCATGTCCATTTCTTTACCTTGCCTTCGCTGAGAGCGCTCTTGCGTGGTTTTGAGATTAAAGATATTCGCGGCTTTCGATTTTTTTCCTCTCGGCACCTGCCCCTGGAGAATTGGTGGTGGTATTACCGGCTGAACACGATTTGGGGCAAAGCATTCCCGAGGCTCACCTCTGAAGTGAATGTCGTCGCTCGGAAATCTACGGGGACCGTGCGCACGCCAGCCTAGGCAAGAGTGTTTGGAATTTCTATATGGGCTCGTTTCACCTGCTCAATTTCGGCTGCCGGGCAAGCCAGGCAGATGGCGCCGCGCTCAAGCGGCAACTCCTGGACGCAGGCCTCGAAGGAGCACCAAGCGCGGAACAAAGCCAGGTTGCCGTTCTGAACACGTGCACGGTGACCGCCACCGCCGACGCCGAAGTCCGCCAGATCATTCGGCGCATCCATCGCGCGAATCCCCGGTGTCGAATTCTGGTGACGGGCTGCTACGCCCAGCGCGCGCCCCAGGAAATCGCTCAACTTCCCGGCGTCGCCTGGGTGGTGGGGAACTCGCACAAACATCTGATCGCGGAGGTCCTTGGCAAACAACAGGGGGCAGAAGTCAGGAGTCAGGAGGCAGGAGTCAGAAGTCAGAAGACAGAAGGAAGCGGGCAGGCCGCACCGGTACAGATCGGAAGGCGACCTGCAATCGAAGCCGCGCCCACTCCGGCTGCTGAGCTTTCCATAGACAGCGGCGTCTCGGCTGTGGGCTTGCCCCAAATGCTGGTGGGAGAAATCGGCGAGCAGTTCCATTTTGCGCCCGTGTTCGCTGACGACCACACGCGGCCCACGCTCAAGGTCCAGGACGGCTGCAACGCTCGCTGCTCATTTTGTATCATTCCCAAGGTTCGCGGGCGCAGCCGCAGCCTGGCTCCGGAAGAGGTCATTGCGCAGGTGCGCGAGCTGGAGCAAGCCGGCTACAAGGAAGTTGTGCTTTCGGGAATCAACCTGGGGAGCTACGGGAAGGACTTGGGACGGCGCATCACGTTCCTGGGGCTGGGAGAACGGATTCTCACAGAAACCTCCCTCGCGCGCCTGCGCATCAGCTCCATCGAAGTGATGGACGTCAGCCCCGCGCTCATTGACCTGGTCGCGCGTGAGCCGCGCATGGCGCAGCACTTCCACGTGCCCTTGCAGAGCGGCTGCGACCGCATCCTGCGCCTTATGAACCGACGTTACTGGGCCGCGCAATACGCCGAGCGCATCCGGGCGATTCACGAGCAAATCCCCCACGGCGCCATCGGGGCGGACGTCATGGTGGGCTTCCCGGGCGAGACGGACCTGGACCACCAGACGAGCCTGCGTTTCATCGAGTCGCTTCCCTTCACGTATCTTCATGTCTTCCCCTATTCGGCGCGGCCCGGCACTCCGGCGGCTGCCCGGCCTGGGCAACTGGACGGACGCGTGATTCGCGAGCGCGGTCAGGAGATGCGAAGCCTCATCGCCCAGAAGCGGCGAGCGTTTCTTGCGGCCCAGATTGGCCGTGCACTCTCCGTGCTCACGCTGGATGAGGCCCACGAGAATTGTCGCGTGGCGCTCAGCACCAACTACCTGAAGGTCGCCCTGCCTTTCTCCGATCTTGCTCCGAACACTCTGCTCGACGTGCGCGTGGGGCGTGTGGGGGAGGGCATTCTCTATGCCTACCAGGAATCAAAGCATGGCTAGTTCCTGTACAAAAACCACTTCGCCCAAGGCAAGTCCGGAGGTTGCTACCATGAAAGTCTTGAACCCAGTAGGAACACGCTCGTGGAACCCAGGTGGAATTGGTCTCCGCGTGCAGATGTTCAGCGTAGTGATCACCATCCCGTGGCTCTTCTTGGCGGTCGCGGCCGGAAGAGGCCAGGAAATCCAACTGAAGACCGAGCGCATGGCGATCACGTACAACGACCGTCTCCAGCGCCAGATCCAGTGGTTGGTCGGCGCGGACCGCAACATCGTGGCCTTTGATCCGGCGGTGCAGGAAGGCGTGGAGATTCTCGGTTGGGAATGCAGCACCTATCGCCTTGACCCCGCCCGGAGTTCCCAAAAGCGGATTATTGATCCCGAGTTTGGCCCCGCGCTGGAAGGCATCGTGACTGGGATTCTCGAGGACAGCGACAAAGGACTACACGTCGAGCGCCAAGTGCGTGTGCTACTGCCTGACAGGCACCCCGACGCCGCCATCTTTCAAAGCACCTATCGGAACCTCGGCAAAAAGCCGCTGCATCTCGACCGAGTCTTCAGCCAGCGGCTCCTCCTGGATCGCAAGTTGGCCGAGCCGGAGGCGGCCTCCTACGCCTTTGCTTCGTTTCAAGGCGGCGCTTACAAGTGGGGGAACGACTACGCTGTGATCCGGCTCCAACCTGATTTCAGGCAAAGCAACTTCCAGGGTGTGGACGACGTGAAAGGCCCCGAGGGCATCGGCGGCGGCATGCCCTTCATCGACGTTTGGGGGCCAACGATGGGCGTGGCGCTGGCCCACTTGGAGAAGGTTCCGCAATGGCTCTCGCTGCCGGTCCAGGTTCGCGCCGACCAACGAGTGGAGATGGCCATCACGGAGCAGCCTCTCAGTAAGTTCGGGCAGCAGGAGTGGCTCAAACCGGGCGAGGCTTACCGGACCGTGATGAGTGCGGTGATCTTTCATCGCCTCGACTACTACGACCCGCTGCGAATTTACGGTCAGCTTCTCCGCGCCCGGGGCGTGGCGATTCCGGAATCCTCGCCGCCCTCGGCCTACGAGCCTTACTGGAAAACTTGGGGCTGGCGGCTCGACTTCACCGTGGACAAAATCATGGCGTTGCTGCCGGAACTGAAGTCCTTCGGGATTCGCATCGCCAACCTGGACGACGGGTGGTACGACTATATGGGCGACTGGCAAATCAACCGTTCACCCGGCAAGTTCCCGCGGGGCGAGCCCGACATGGTGGAGTTCGTGCGTCGAGTCCACCAGGAAGGATTCAAGACGAATCTGTGGTGGTACCCATTGGGCGTCAGTCCGGAAAGCAAATTGGCCAAGGAGCACGCGGACCTGCTGGTGCAGGACGAAAACGGGAACTACCCGCTGGACATCAGCGATCTGCACCAACTCTGCCCCGCCTACGAACCCGCCCTGCGCCACATCCACGATGTCCTCACACACGCCGTGAAGGATTGGGATTTCGACGGCGTCTATACCGATTTTCCGGGACTGTCCGCTGTGCCGGCTTGCTTCAACAAGGCGCACCACCATGGGTCACCACTGGATTCCTTTCAGGCTGTCCCGAAACTCTTCGAGATGATTGCCCGCACGCTTCACGAACTGAAGCCAGACCCCTATAACGAAGTGTGCATCTGCTCTTTGCCGCATTCGCCTTACAACATGCCGTACTACGACATTGCCAGCGCCTCGGACCCGGTCAACACCTTCGAGGTGCGGAGCCGGATCAAGCTGGAAAAGGCGATTCGCGGCGGGACGTTTGCCGTGGGGGATTGCTACCAAGTTCCTATCCACGAGTGGACCGGGGCTTCGGTTCCCGAGTCGTTCGAGAGCGCCATGGGGACGGGAGCACAATTGACCACTTTTTACGCGCACCTCGACGACCGCCAGAAGGCCCTCTGGAATCGCTGGTTCCATGAATACCGTGACCTCGGGCTGAGCCAGGCGGAGTACGTCAACCTCTACGACCTGGCGTTTGACAAACCCGAGGTACACGTGGTCCGCAAGGGCCAGGAGATGTATTACGGCATCTTCGCCGATGTCTGGCCGTGGCGCCGGCCCATCGAATTGCGTGGGCTTGATAAAGCGAAGACCTACGAGGTTTACGACTACGGCAATCGCAAAGAGTTGGGAACGCTGAAAGGCGCCGAGCCGTATTTGCGGATCGCTTTCAAGGATAATCTGCTGCTGCGCGTGCGGCCGGTCAGGTAGGTGGTAGGTCGAAGGGGGGAAGAAGCAGACTGTAGATGGGGCAAGGACAGATATAGCGCAAGACTCGCTTTGCAGTCTCGCGCCTTTTCCTGTAGCGGCGGCGTCCTCGCCGCCGAATGAATGCGGCGATGAGGACATCGCCGCTACAGCCAGTTACGCCAGGCTCAGCAACGCGCGGCGGACCATCGTGCGCGTGAGGGCAATCTTGTAGCGATTGTGGAGCAGTGGGACACTGCCCTCGACCACCAACTCCGCGCCCTTGCTGGCGGTGGCTTCATCGAGCGGAGAACCTATCAGGACTTTTTCCGCCTCGACCGCGCGCCACGGAACCGGCGCCACGCCTGACAGCGCCAAGCGGGGCGCGCTAATCTTCCCACCGTCGAGGACCAGCGACGCAGCGACACCCGCCAAGGAGAAATCGAACGAGGGCCGCTCTTTGAATTTCAAATAAGTGCTTCGGCTTCCCGCCTTCGGAGCGGGCACACGAATCTCGGCCAGAATCTCGCCGGGTTCGAGCGCGAGCCCAACGCCCAACTGTTCCACCGGCAGCCGATAGAGCTTCTCGACCGCCACCGTGCGTTCGCCCTTCGGGCCCACCAGGCGGGCACTGGCATCGAGCGCAACGAACGCCGGCGCAAGATCCGAGGGATGCGCAAAGAAGCAAGGCCCGCCCCCGAGGATAGCGTGATAGCGATTCTCTCCGCCCTGGGCGTAGCAGATGGGTCCACCCTTTTGAAGGCAAGGGAAATCCGGATGGCGGTAGTACCAGCAGCGGGGATGCTGACAGAGGTTGCCGCCCACCGTGGCGGAATTGCGAATCTGCACCGAACCCACAGATTCGGCCGCCTGCGCCAGCGCGCGATAGTCCTTCTGCGCGACGGGGCTTTCCGCCAGCTCGGTGAGCTTGGCCAGCGGCCCCAGGCTCAAACCCTCCGGCGTCTCGCGAATGGCGTCGAGCCCCGGGACAGATTTCAAGTTAACCACCCGCTCCGGGGTCTCAACGCGATGCTTCATTCGCCCCAGCAGGTCCATGCCGCCTGCCAGGAGCCGGGTCCGCGCCGGGTCCACGCCCAGGAGTTGCGCGGCCTCTGCCAGGGTCGTGGGACTGTAAAGGGCAAACTGTTTCATGTCAGGCCTCCTTCTGCGCCTCGAGCGCGTCCAGGACGCGGTCCGGAGAAAGCGGCAGTTCGTAAATGCGCAGGCCCAGCGCGTGGGCCACGGCGTTCGCAATCGCCCCTGCCGTCGGCACGGTGGGTGGCTCGCCCAATCCTTTGCCGCCGATGTTGTTCATGGGCGTAATCGGTTCCACGATGATGGTCTCGATTTCTGGCAGCTCGAAGGAACTCACCATCTTGTAGTCTTCGAGGTTGGGATTGATGACGCGGCCTTCCACTTCATCCATGGTGCGGCGCTCGAGCAGCGCGTAGCCCACGCCCATCATCACGCCGCCGTTCACCTGGTTTTCGAACATGGCAGGATTGAGTGCCCGGCCGGCTTCATGCGCCGCCACAATCCTGGCCACCCGGACGTGGCCGGTTTCTGTATCCACCTCGACCTCGGCAAACTGCGCGCCCCAAAGCGGGATTCCGCCGTAAGGCTCCACGTTGGGCAAGCGCTCGCCGTGGCCCGAGACTGGCGACGTCCCCAGCCGCGCGGTCGCCTGCTTCCACGTCAAGAAGCGCTTCGGCTTGGCGCGGGCGAAGATCCTTCCTTCTTCCATGACCACGTCTTCGGGCTTGGCCTTGAGCGCCGGCGCGACACGCTTGAGCAGTTGCGCTTTGGCATCAGCCGCCGCCGCGCGTACCGCCGGGGAGATGGAGAGAGCCGTCACGCTGCCGCCGCTGTCGGGCGCGATCAGCTCCAGGCTGGTGTCGCCTATCGTTACTTTCACCGCTTCGACGGGGAGGCCCAGCTCTTCGGCCGTCACCATAGCCACGAGGGTCCGGGTGCCGGTACCGAGGTCCTGCACGGCCATGGCCGCTTCCACCGAGCCATCGGAATTGATGGTCACCCGGCAACGCGCCGGCGGGCCAGAGTAGTTCGGCCAGACCGCCGTGCCCATGCCGATACCCTTCTTGACCGGCGATGCGCCGCGCGGACCCAGTTCACTGCGCCGACTCCAGCCGATTTTCTCCGCGCCCAGGGCGTAGATCTTGTCGAGCGCGAGCAGCGGCAGGTCCACGAAGTTCTTGCGGCGAAGTTCCAGAGGGTCCATCTTCAGTTCCAGCGCCAACTCGTCCAGCGCGGATTCGAGCGCGTAGGAACCCGGCGGAAACCCCGGCGCCCGGAACGGCATGCCTTGTCCCGCGTGCGTGCAAACATCGCTGTCTTCGAGCCGGATGTTCGGGCACTTGTAGGCGATTCCCATCATGGGCGTGACGCTGGCATCCCAACCCACGCCCGCCGTGCCGTAGGAACGACATTGGAGCGCGGTCAGGGTCCCATCCTTCTTTGCGGCCAGCTTCACCCAGATGGTGGCGTTCGGCCGATTGCCCGCCGCGAGGTTCTCCTCGTGACGATCGTAGCCGAGCTTCACCGGCGCTCCCGCTTTCTTGGCCAATGCCACGGCAATCGCTCCGTAAGCTTGCATGCCGAACTTGCTGCCGAACCCGCCGCCCATGTGTTGCGTGATGACCCGCACGTCGGCCTTAGGAAGCTTGAAAGCCTTGGTGAGGTCTTCGCGGAAGCCGTTGATGCCCTGCGTCGAAGCCCACACCGTGAGCTTGTTGCCTTCCCACTTGGCCACCGCGACATGGCATTCGGGACAGTTGTGCAGTAGCACCGGCACACGGAAGGTGCGCTCGATCGTGACCTCCGCTTCCTTGAATCCTTGCTCGACATCGCCGCGCACCTGGGGATCCTGACGTCGGATGTTGTCCTTCATCCCCTTGTGGACAATGGGCGCCCCGGGTTTGATGGCCTCTTCGTGATCCACCACGTGCGGCAGGCGCCGGTACTTCACCTCGATCAACCGGAGCGCGTCTTCCGCGATGGCCTCGGAGTCGGCGGCTACCGCCGCGACCTCTTCGCCCTCGAAAATCACCACCCGGTCTCTGGGCTCCGACGCAGGGCCGTCCGACATCACGTCCAGAATTTCTCCGGGATTGAAACCCTCACCCTTGTCAAACAGCAGCACGGCTTTGACGCCCGGCAGGCTCCGCGCTTTCGACGCGTCAATCCTCTCCACGCGCGCGTGGGGGTAAGGACTTCGCAGAATCTTCCCGTAGAGCAGGCCGGGCAAATCCTTCGGCGTGTAGTCGAGGGCGTACTTGGCTTCGCCGGTTACCTTTTCTGGACCCTCGACACGGGGAATGCGTTTGCCCACCACGGCCAGCTTGGCATCCAGGTCCCAAACCGGCAGTTCCTGATCGGGAACTTCAATCTCCACCACTTGTGGTTTTTCCGCCAGGCCGACTCTTGCTTTCAGCTTCTTGGGCATCGCCGTTCTCCTTTCCCAATCATGCACGCTCCGGGGTTCATGGATCGCGCCCCGCGAAGCTTATCCCTTCGCCACAGCGTTTCCGGCTTTCAGGATGTTGGGAAGGGCGCCGCAGCGGCAATAATTGCCCGCCACGGCAGCTTTCACCTGTTCGGGCGTAGCGCGGGGGTGCTTGTCGAGCAGCGCCTTCAGCGACAGGATCATCCCCGGCGTGCAGAACCCGCACTGGAATGCGTCGTGGTCAATGAAAGCCTTCTGTAGCGCGTGAAGAGTCTTGCCCTGGGCTAGACCCTCAATGGTCGTTATCTGCTTGCCTTGGGCGTCCAGCGCAAGCGTCATGCACGAGCAGGTGGCGCGCCCGTCCACGAGCACCGTGCAAGCGCTGCACTCACCGTTGTCGCAGATGCGCTTGGTGCCGGTCAGCCCCAGGTGCTCGCGCAGGGCTTCGAGCAGAGTCACGCGGGGCTCGAGCTTCAAAACGTGCTTTTTGCCATTGACCTCCAGCGTGACCTCCACTGGACCGGGCCCCAGAGGTTCGCTTGCTGGCGGAGGTGCGGCCCTGGCTTTGCCGGGCGGTTTGACCAGCAGGCCTGCCGTCACCGCTCCGCTGGCCACTCCGGCCGTCTTGAGAAAATTCCGGCGCGATATGCCGGGCTTCCCATTACCCCTCTTGTGTCTGGACATGGCATTCTCCAAGACGCAGCTTCTGGGCTTCTTCAAATTCCCCATTAAGCACACATTGGCACCCAAGTCGAGGGATAAATTGTCCGCGCGACTTGGTCCCCAGTCTCGACTCCCCCTGAGGCGCCGCGGCGCTGACTCGCGGCCGAAGAAGAAATATCCGGCTCTAGACAGGCGGCGGGGAATCGCTCAGAATGGTCTTCCGCATGGCGTAATCCGATGTGCGATGGCCCAAGGTGAGTAGCGCACAATCTCAAGAGCCCGAGGACGTCCTAGTCGCTGAGTATGCGCAGCGAGTGTTTGTTCCGTTGTCCCATCTCGCCCACGGCTGGGAGTTCCATTCAGCCGTGCCACTCACCCCCGCCGAGGAGCGCACCATGGTCCGTGAGCCCGCGGAGGCCGTCCCTGGGAGCATCGCCGAGCGCTTGGGCAAGTTGCGCGTGTTGGTGGTGCCCTTCGTGGCTTGCCGGGAATCCGGCGATGTGGTCTGCTTCGCGAAGCCCGAGGGAGAGACCCATTCCGCGGTCTGGGTGGACACCGCCGAACGCATCTGTCTGGTCCTTCCCTGCCGCGAGCTCAATGCCCACGACACCGGCTTCGAGTGCTTGGCCAGCCTTGGCGAGCTGCTCTGGCCGCGCCTCACTGGAGACGAACTCGATGCGTATAGCCGGCTTCTCGACGAGGAGCTGAGGACGGGAGTGGCAGGCGAAATCGACGAGGAAGCCTACGCGGCCAAGCAAGCCCTCCTTGGCGGCCGCGCGCGACACCTCCGTAACCGGGAGAAACTTGAACGCTATCGAAACATCTCCTTCGTCAGCACGGTTGCCGAGTATATGCACGGGCTCTGGCACGACGTGCAGATCCGCGTCGGCCCGGAACATTTGCCCCTTCCACAATTGCGCCGCCGCATGAACCTGCTGGCCGACCTCTTCCCGCCCAACCCGGGCTACAACGTCTTCGCCAAGGAACTGGAAGGAGAGCAATAGGCCGGCAGGAGGACATCCTCTGCGCGCAGCTCTTGGTTCACGTGCTCTCGTGGAGTGGGCGACTTCGCTTCGCTCAGATATGGACGGCTAGCACGGGACAGGGCGCTTGATGAATCACGCGGTGCGTGGTGGAACCGAACAGGGCGAGGTCCAGGGCATTGCGGCCGCGCACGCCCAGAATCACCAGGTCGGTTTCCGTCTCCAGCGCGTAGCGGACGATTTCCTGGTAAGGCCGGCCCACCCGCATCCTGGGCTTAGGCGTGCACCAGTCCCGTGCTTCCACAGGAATGGGTTTCTCAAGCCGGCTGACGACATCAGCGGTTGCCGTGGAAAGATCCCACGAGGGGGGGATCTCCTCCAGCACGTGCAGTAACGTCAACTCCGCCTCGTATTCCCGCGCCAGGGAAAGCGCGTAATCCAAGGCGCGCTCGGCATGGCGGGAAAAATCAGTGGCAAAGAGGATTTTGCGCAGGTGAATCGGGTCGTTGCCATTCTCTGGCGCCACGAAATTGTGGGAAGGCTTGCGCACCGCTAGTACCGGACAACGCGCTTTCCGCAGGACTTTCTCCGTGACCGAACCCAGCAGCACGTGGTCAAACCCATGCTGGCCGTGAGTTCCCATCACAATCAGGTCCACCGCGTGCGCCTCGGCGAAGGCAAGAATCTGATCCGTCACCGCGCCCTCGCGCACGACGCTCTCCAGCTCGATGCCGTCGCGGGTACGGCTTTTCACGAATTCCTGAAGCTGCTGCTCGGCATGGGCCCGCAGGTCCTGGAAAAGGTCATTCGCGACGTCAGGGTAGGCGTAGAAGGGGTAGGCGGCAAGAATCGGCTGGAGTACGTGCTCCAGGAACAGCTTGGCCTGATAGCGCCGCGCCAGCGACCAGGCGCAGTCGAAGGCCTTGATGGAAAACTCCGAGAAGTCTAGCGGGCACAGGATGCGTTCAATTCTTAACATGCTGTGTCAATTTGCCACGAGCGCGGGGCTCGCGGGTTCCTCTTCCAAGCGGAAGACGCTGCGGACCAGGTCGAGAAACTCGGAACGATCGGAGCGCGCGACGGCCAGCTTCAACTCGGTGAAAGGTGTGTGCAAGATCTTGTTCACTAGCCCCTGGGTCACGGTCTCCAGTACCTCTTCCTGTTCCGGCGTGAGCGCACCGAAGAGGTCCCGCGTACGCGCCAGCTCGCTGCGCCGGATCTCCTCCATGCGCCGCCGCAGGGAGACAACGGTGGGAACCACCTGGAGCGCCTCCTGGCGTTCCCGGAACTGGGCGATTTCCTCGGCGAGGATCAGTTCCGCGGCCGCTACGGCTTCCTCCCGTTGCCGCAGGTTCTCGCGCGCCACTTCCTGCAGGTTATCCACATTGGCCAGCGTGCATCCCGGCAGCTCACCCACGGCCGGCTCGATATCCCGCGGTACCGCGATGTCCACCAGGAACAGGGGACGATGCCCGCGCTCGTCCATCAGCTTCTCCATATCCTGCCGCGAGATGATGCAGTGCGGACAGCCGGTGGAAGTGATGACGATGTCGGTCTGTTTCATCGCCTGCCAGATGCTGTCGAAACGGATGGCCCGCCCGTGCAGTTCCTCCGCCAGCGCGAGGGCATGCGCGTAGGTGCGATTGCTGACCAGTACGGTAGCGGCACCCTTGGAAACGAAGTGTCGCGCTGCCAGTTCGCCCATCTGCCCTGCACCGACAATCATCACCGTCTTGCCCTGCAGATCACCAAGAACTCTCTCGGCCAGGTCGACGGCAGCCGAACTGACGGAGACAGGTGCCTCCGCCACGTGGGTCTCCGTCCGAACACGCTTGGCAACGTTGAATA
>Ga0315294_10005433_pt1 | contig 13982 bp, 13 predicted proteins | sample YL17G13_40_MG_FD_203626 | JGI IMG/M metagenome (GOLD analysis project Ga0315294, IMG submission 203626) | Sediment microbial communities from Yellowstone Lake, YNP, Wyoming, USA - YL17G13_40 | ecosystem: Environmental > Aquatic > Freshwater > Lake > Sediment | place: USA: Wyoming | collected... | reverse complement strand
CCAAAACCAGCAGGCAAAATTTTGGGTGGGGGCAAAATTTTGCCCGAAAAAGAGCAAAAAATCAAAAATGTCAGGGAGCGGAAAGCCAGATATCCCTTACTTCTTCAAATAGTTCTGGATTATCAAAGTCAGCAGGCAAGGTATTTTCTACTGGCTTACCAAATAAGTAATCCCCTTCTTTGTAAAACCCAGTGGCAATTAATTCAGAGCAAAGAAATCTCTTATGGCTGCTAAACAAATTGTGTAGAACAATGCCAATTTTACCATAGATTATGGATAAAGGAAACCAAAAGAATTGCAAAACATCATAAGGTAAATTATTCATCGTTGCCCACCAGAGAGCTACTTTATACCGTTTCCCCACTTCTTGATTTTTTCGCTTCATTACCTTTATTTCGTAACCTCTATCAACGTATTCTGTTTGAAGATTAATCACCCTTGAGCGTGGTATATTAGCTTCGATGGCGTCTAAGCCGCCAAGACTACCGGCAACATGGGTCCATCTGGAGCTTTCGCCATAGCCAATCTTACGTTGAAGAGTCTCGATAGCAGGTTTACGGGTATTAATGAGAATTATATAGCCGATTTTGAGAGAGTTAGGGTTAAGAGTAAGCATATTTAGCGTAGAGCATAGCGTCTGGTTCTTATCTTATTGTTTAAACTTAATAGATCAACCTATAATCTCCTCATCTCTTGCGAGGCTATCACGTATCGATCTTTCAGCATGTTGTCTAAGAGAATCGTAAAAATTCCAAACTGGCGATCCTGCCAGATATTTCTTGCGCATCCCTTCTGCCTGTTCTTTTAAGGCCACATCTTGAGGCATTGGTTGCCCTGGTGTACCTGTTCTATCGCCAGAAATAGCACTACCAAAAAGATTACTGCTTACTTCTCGATAAACCTCTTCGCCTTTTCTGTGTGCACATTCGAGCAGATCTTTAACAAAATCATAATTATGGAAAACAAAATTATCAGGCGCCTCTCTGAGTAATAAAGAAACTGCTATAATCTTGTCTTTTTCATCGGAATCTACCCATTCTTTTAAAATTTCTAGGCTGCTCGGACAAAAATTATCAGATAATTCCCTAAACAAATTTGGAAGCCAAAACGAAGACAGACCCTTCTTCACTAATGCTAAACTACGTACTTCTTTCAAAATATCAACGTAGTTCTCCTGGGAAGAGATATTCTTGAATGCATCTCGAAAACCCAAATATGGCATTGGCTGATATTCATCATTTCTTTTGTTGTTCTGAATCGCATGCCTATAGCGCCTTATCAAAAAACTCGCACTTAGAAGAGGATATTTTCCTGTTACATATTTAAGAAATTCATCTATATGATATAAGTCATCAGTCAACTTTTTAATCTTTGAGAGTTTAGATAATATAGCTTTGATATCATTTTCACTTAAAACTTCGGAAGAGATTCCATATTGAGGATGAAATATTTCACATAATTCGTCACCAAGCTGCTCATCTTCTCCAATATCCACATCAACTGCTAAATCAATGCCTTTTCTTTGTGATCCGCCTCTAAAATTCTTTAACGATTTGATTGCTATCTTTTTAACCTCACGGTCTGGAAAACGCAACAGTTCTTTAATAATTTCGATATCATCATCTCCCAGCTCCCACCTACCCCATGCATAGGCATGCCCAATTGATAAACATAAATCTTTTCGTTGCTTTTTTACTGCCGCCTTAATAAGAGATATCGCAATTTTCTTGTCTTTCTGACGAAGGGCATAAAGCATCGAATGAAGATAGATTTCTAAGAGACAAGGAGTATGTTCTATTATTAATTTACAAATTTGATAAGCTTTTTTGGGATTTTCTTCTGAAACTTTACTCAAGAAAAATGTTGGATTTGTATCTATTCCACATTGCTGAAAATATTTCAATTTATTATTTAGATAATTAAATATTTTCTTGCTATCAGATAGCCGATTCAAGAATTCGGTCGTAACTCGTTTAACTTCTTTGCCTACGCGAATCTGAAATATCTCATGATCTTCGCCATCCCAATCTCTCTCATATCTATTCCATAATGCACGTATCAAATAAAATTCAGAATCTTTTGGAATTGCTTTTATAATTTTCTGTGCTCTATCTTTAATCTTCGGACTCGCATGTTTTGCATATTGCTGAAGGTCAGAAAAGATACTAACTTGAATAACAATATCTTTTGTCGTTTTAACAAAATTATGAATTGTCTTTAGGACCGCCAACTGCTCTGGAATCCACTGTTTTCTCTCTTGATCTTGGATTGGTCTTCCAAAAAGGCCGTGGGGATTAGGAAGAACATTCATTAAGCTTCTAATCGCTCGCAATCTTATTTTCGGATTCTTTAACTTTGTACATTTAACCAATATTTTAATGGCTTTTTCTCGAATTAATTTGGTCTTCTTAAAGCTAACAACAAATGGATTAAAAATAAACTTAGCACCTTCAGACCTTGTTGAATGCCCCTCTTTTACTAATACTGAATCCAAGATATCGAGAGGTGAATGAGCATATTCATGTGCGTTAGGACTATTTAAAGCCCGTTCAATGGCCTCGAGAACAATTTTATTAACTATCAATGGTTTTCCAATATCATAATCAGCCAAGTCTTTGAGTATCCTTATGGCATGGTCAGTATGGGAATTGGTGTTCCGTGCGTCATCGCGCCCCAATTCCCAAAGTAAATCACAGCATCTAGGTAAATATTCTAGATTGTAACTGATTCCTTGGATAATAGAGGGTAGTTCACGAACTACTTCTGAATGCCCAATATCTATTATTCCGGCTAATGGGCCTGCATCTGTTCCTGTCGCCGGATTTCGCATTGCGTATTCTATCAAAGCCAATGCTCTTTTAGGCTGAAAATATGCCATTCGTTTCAGCCAACCAAGTATTACTGCACGCATGCGATGCGATGTTTTATAAAACTCTTCTTCAATAACTTTCCATATGTCCGACAAAAGATCTATGTTTTTGCCAGAACGGGTAACACGCCAATCTAATTCGGCAATATTTAGAAGTACATTTTCTGGCATTATGTTACAAAACGCATCAAACACTTCTTTTGCATAACCAGTATTATCCCCTGCACTTGTAAGGCAGGAATTATATAAGATATGATCAGAGAGAATATCTGGCGTGATTCTTAATTGATAACCTCTTCTGAATAAAATGCCATTCTGTTCTAATACCCCTATAGCATCTATTAAATTGAATTTTTCTACTTTTAAGAATTGCGCTGCTTGTTTTTGGAATCTTTCATCTTCAATGCGAATTGGGGAGAGAGCAGAAATGAGAGACAATAACGACCGGCACAAATCAGGATTGATTTTTTTTGAAACTTCTCCAATAATTATTTCTTGAAATCTATTAAAAACGATAGACTGAAACTCGCCTTGTCGCTCAAGCATTCGAGGGTCAATCAAATTTCTCGATATTAACTGTCCGCCTATAACAGTAGCCAAAGGACAATCTTTTGTAGTAGCAAATAGCGGATCTATAAGATGTTTATATCTCGGCCCTAAAGCGTATCTTGCTAATTCCTTCATTTCATTGGGCGATAGGTCTTTTATGCCCTCCAACTCCTCGATTTCTTGAATATCAAAACCCAATTGAGTCAATGTTGATTTTATATAATTAATGCCTTCTGGCCTAAAAGATAAGACTATTTTAATTCGTGTGGGATATTGTTGCGAAATTGCAAAAAGATACTTCAAATCTTCTCTGCGATGCGCATCGTCAACTATTACTACACATTGCTGGCTTGGCAACTGGCGAATAGCTTCCGCATCTAGAGATATTCCTTCCCGTAGAAATAACAATCGGATATCTCTCTTTCTTTTTAGATAATTATTACTAAATTCAAAAAGGATCTTACTTTTTCCAATCCCTCCCCTGCCATACATCAGCAGGACTCTCTTTTTAGAAGAAGTGAAATTGTTAAAACATCTTAAATAATAAGTTCTTCCTACTAACGATAAAGTATGATTGAATAATTTATTAGGGTCAGCAAATGGCTTAAAGAAATCTTTCGGGGAAATAAAAATAGGTATTCTGGCACCTAATAATCCATGTTGAACCTCATATTCCCTAATTGCGCCAATTATTTCTTTTCCCAATTGGTCGTTATTGGTAAAACATTTTCTGAATCTTTCCGAATCAATTCTGGTCTTAAAAACATTGTGCTTCTCTATCCTCGCAGCTTCTGTTTCACCAGTTCGCCACTCCTTCCCGCTCCTATCTTTTTTAATAAAAACAAATGCTGGTAAACCAAGAGATTTTGCCGTATTGTATTCAATTTCGGTGATAGAAATACCTTCTTCTGAATCGATATGTCCATATCTATCACCTAAAATTAATATAATTGCATCGCATTGTTGTAACTTGCTTAAGCAAACCTGTTTTGATTGGTGGTTGGAAGAGAAGAATTTCTCCATCGCTACAGCTTGACCTATTCGATCTATTGTATTAATGGCTTCTTTTCTTTCTGTTTTTAAATCTTCGTATGTAGAACTAATAAAAATTTTCATACTTTTACTTTTTCTTTCTTATTTCTAAACTAAAAAGAAAATTAGAAAATTTTGTTTTCTATTTTTCAAAAATTACAAGCGTCCCCATTTTATTCCAAAACTAGACAGGTGTTTTTGTTTCTGATAAGAATTTTTGTAATGCTTTAGTCTTATAAATGGCTTCCAATTCTTGAATATAATATTGCCAAAGCACATTAAGATTTTGTTTTAATGCTTTAAATTCTTCAAAAACTAAAGCTATTTCCGGAATGAAATCATCTGGATTATGTTGAGTATTATGTGTTATATCTGTCCATAGCCGATATTTATCCAACCTATCTTTTTTGATTGCCATTTTAGTAGTTGTCCCGCTTCTAGTGTCTACAAAAAACAAGGTTCCCGGCAAAGGCGAATGGATAAATCTATTCCTATAATCCTGTAGCGATCCGAAATATTTCGTTAAACTTTCTAAAGTTTTTTTGTTTTTTACAATATTCTTTAAAAAGCGTCGTGTGCCACTCACTGTATAAATGATAGGAATCTGCTTAAATTCATAGTCTTGGAATTTTTGTTCGTATTCACATTTAATGAAATCTTTGAATTTTTTTAATAAAGATTTTTCATCTTCCATCGCAAAAAGAATGTCGGTGCTCAATTTCGTTTCTCTTCTTATAATTAAAATCTTTACTGCTAAAAGATAAGCCATTTCAATCGCATGTCCAAAATGAACATATATCGTTCTCAAAGATTCGTTTCCATACATTCTTGTTTCTTTAACAAAAAAGGTTAAATCTCTAAAAACAGAATAGTGTGCCATACATAATTCTTCAATAAATTGCGGCACATTATTTCTAAATTGTAGCCACATAGGATGAGTACGTGGAAGCAAATCACGATTTGTCCATGGAGTAATAAATCTATCCCAGAAGAATTCGTAGTTCGGGAATTCGTCTAATATCTGTTCAGAAAATTGTTGTTCCTCAATATCTCCATCTGTTTTCAGTTTATACCCTGACATTCCGGCTTAGCCTCCGTAAATCATTTTAACTATCTTGCTCACGTTCACTTATTCTCTTTAAAATCTCTAACGTCATCCCGATCCATCGTAACCATCGGTCATCCCAGAGTGCGCAATGGTCAAATCAACAATAAAATTCGGAACGTTCTATTTTTCAAAAACTAGAAGCGGCCATATTTCTCCAGAAAATAATTCTGACCCCATTCTCTTCTCCTATTATTCGGGTTTGTCGAGTGGCTTAGGCTTTAGGATTACTCCTTTATCCTCACTCCTCGCTACACAACTGAACAGGAAATTGCTGTGGCTGATACCTCTCAATCAGCAAGATTATCAAAAGAGCTTAGCTTGGCACGCGAAACGTCCCCTATTCTTTTTATTCTTCTTATGCTTACTTTGTCCAAATAATCTGACCAAGATGTTTATTAGGAAGTTTTATCTCGCCATCTCGCAACAGTTTTATTACAACATTAATAAGATCTATGTAATATTTACTGTCTCTGGAGTTAGGAACGTACCCTTTATGCATTATGCTATTTCTTATATCAATAGCTTTACAAGAGTTGGTAATAATACTTTCAGTTAAATCCGGCAAAACTAAGTTTGCGACTATACATAGCTGAACCTTTCTGGGCATATCAAAAAAAGAATCTAATTTTTCTTGGCAAAATTTAACGAATAAATTACTAATTACTAATTCCAAAGCAATACATCCTTCTAAAAATGCGTTTCTTAAGTCATTATTAATATAGGAATCGTAGGATTTAACTAAATACTCACGACCAGTGTTTTCTTTTATAAATTCTTTCTTCTGCAGAGACCTCCAATTATCTTCAGTGATAAATTTTAAAAATTCATCATCCTTACTTATTTTGCTAACTAAAAAAACTATAGGAGAATTAGGAAGAAATCTGTATTTTTTACCTTTTATAATACATTTTGCTTGCAACCCACTAAAATAACTGCCGAGAGATTGACTAGTTGAATCCAAACTTGGGAAATCTTCAATCCAAAATTGGCCAAATTTATACTTAAGCGTATACACTAAAACTGAAAGTTTGCTATATATCAGTTTGTATATATTTTTACCTAAGTCATCATAATCATTTAATTTGTCGTATTTCGCTGTTTTACTCTCTACATCTCTACCGATTATCTTTTTTTCATCGTTTAAGCCTATAGGATAAACTAATTTTATAAATAACGGACCACTTTCAAGTTTTGCATGTCGTCTAATTACATTTTCTTTTAATTCTTCCTTTTTTTCGTCGCTATATTTTATTTCATCTTTATCTAAAAAACCTCGGCGCTCAAACAATACATGTAGTTTAATATTGCCCTGATCAATCAAGCAAATCGCATCTTTTTCTCCATCTGGAAGCCATTTATGGAATAAAACTCCCGCAGGGTCATTGCCCTTAGACCAATAGTCTGTCGGAATCCACACAAATTCGAAGGAAATTTCTTCCTTGCTCATGATTAAAACCTTTTATTTGAAAAATTCGGCACGTTTATATTTTTCAAAAATTAGAAGCGGCTCTATTTTTCACTCTCCTGTATAACTATTTATTACTATTTAAAACTAATGCCCCTTTTCTTTTTTGTTTTTTGTTGGATGTAAAATAATCTTAAAACTTGCTTCCGTTGCTCCCTTAACAACCCAAACTGAAGCTTCACCCTGCAAGGAAGCATAGATTTCTACTTCACCAATCTCAAAATCACTTTTCTTTTCCCTCAAGCTCCTAGCCGTCTCCTCAAATAGTGAAATAATTCCTTCAAGTGATTTATTTAATAGACTTTTATTTTCATTTGTAAGAACTAATTTTTCTTCTTTAATCTCACCATTTTGTTGTTTTGTCTGTATATAAATGGCCGGTGCCATCTTTGTTTCCATATAATTGTTTTTAGTTTCAGTGTTTATTTCTTCTGCTCGTAATGAAAATACGATCAAAAAACTAATAGTAAATGTTAAAATTATATTTTTACACATCTAATTTCCTCCTTTTTATCTTACCAGCTTCCCCTTCATCGCCCTATCAAGACAAGAATTAAATAGTTCTTGGAGTTTTTGGTTTTGCTCTAAAAGTTTCTTTTTGTAATCCTGAACTGACTGAAGTTTTGCCACAATTTGGCGCTGGGTTTGAAGAGACGGGAGAGAAATTTTGATTTTCTCAATATGGTCTCTCCCTATTGCATTAAAAGTACTTCCGCATCCTAACAAGCTCATTCTCTCTTCGTTAAGTTTCATAAAATAAAACAGAAATAGCTGATCTAGCTTTTCCGCTTTTGCTCTAATTGCACTCAAGCCTCTACCAATGCAGCACTCCGATGGAGCTAAATTTACCGGACCAACTGGAGCTCTCACTGAAAGTAAAACATCATTTTTCTTTGCAATTCTTAATGGTTGAGAACAGAATTTTATAGGTACTGGATAAATTTCTCCAAATTCAAATTTGCCTTGAAGGAATGGCAAACCATTTCTTTTGGTATTGTAAGTACTTGAAGGTGGAGATTGACCCATTATTATTTCTGCCACTTCTTCCAATTTATTCATCTTTCGATCGGTACCTTTTGAGTCCAATTCTCTATTTAGCAAACTCTTAAAAAGTTCATCGGCTAAAGCGATTTGCTTATCGTTCAACTCTTGCGCCTTTTTAATCGCATCCAGGCGCTCTGCAATTTGGTGTTGGATATCTGGAGGTGGTAAAAGAATTTTGTTTCTTTCAAAGGTTGGTTTTGTAATGTGGGTCATCGTTGAACCATGCACCTGTTTTTTTAATCTCTCAATAACCGCTACCAATGTATAAAGCAAATATCCTTTATTAATAATACCATAAGGAATGACCTTAAAAATATGTTGATTTAATGCTGCTCTTTCCTTATCCCAAACATAAACACCCAAAGATGCAGACCAAGAAAGCAAAATATCATCTTTTTCTACTATATATCTTTCTTCCAGCTTACCATTGAAATAATTAAATTTTTCTTGCGTCCCTGTTAAATTTTGAATCCTAATAATTGGGAGTCCGCTATCAGTCCATTCGGATGGCTTGAAGGCCCTCCCATTAATATATTGAGCGACTTCACCTAATTTTTTTATTGGCCAAAAGTTGGGAATTTTATTTTTTATCTTCATATTGGTTTCTTTGCTTTCCCGAGAACGGTTAATAGTGCATCAACAAAACCACAAAATTTCAATGCATCTTCTCTACTGAATTGGTCGCTAAGTTTATGATGTGTAGGATCTCGAAATGCTAATACTAAGCCCTTGCAAATACTATAAAAACCATCTTGTTCATATTTTTCATCACTGACTTTCAGTATAGCCTTCTGAGGATCTGGATTTAATGCTTTTCCCACTGCATCAAGAGGTTTCATGCGTCCAAGTCCTGCAAGTTTTTTAATTCGGTCATCCATGATAGTAGTTGCTTCACGGAATACTCTATCAAAATTTCGTTTTGCTTTAAGCAGATCTCCGCACCTATCTCGCAATTCTTGATCCTGGATTAAATATTCAATAGCCAAAGAGAGTGTGGATTTCTTTCTGAACCGGGCCTTTTCCTTATGAGCTACTAATGGCTTTTTACCTTTCGATTCCGTAGTGAAAATTGATGGGAGTGTAGATCGAACTTCTTCTTGAATATTAGACGGTAGAGATCTTTTATATACAGCGGTACCTATCCCCATATTTTTTGCCCAAAGAATTAATGCAGCCTCTGATGAAATACCTGATCGATCAGCCCTCTTACTAATCTGTTCACGCAAGTATTTCACCGGTTTCCTAGTTTTATCAGATAACTTTTCCAACAAATTAATATCTAACCTTGACTTAGCCATCTCATTTTTTAAGTTTTAAAACTTATTAACTTTTCTTTAATGTTAAGTCTTAATATATTTTACTAAACGATTTACGCGATGGATATCTAATCCTAGAATTTTCCTTATTTCCATTTGTTTAACACCATTTGCTCCTAGTTGTACAATCAATAAATCTTTCACTAAAGAAGATAAATTACGAAGTTCTTTAACTACAGGATCTACATCTGACTTTGACTGTTTTCTTGGCATATCTCTCTCCTTTCTTCTTATTTTTTAACAAATTTTAATAAGCTAGTTATTCTACGCATATCTATACCTAAAATTCTTCTTATGTCTTGCTGAGAAATATCTTTCTCTGCAAACTCAACAATCAAACTATCTTCTAACAAAGTTACTAATCTACTTAATAGCTTAATAAGTTTTTCGTTCATTTCTGAGCGATTAGATTCTTCTCTATTTTTCGGCATATTTCACTCCTTTCCATTTAGAAGATCTTTAATTTTATCCATTTGTTTAACCAAGCCTTGCTCCCCTTTCTCAATCTCCTTCAAAATCTCCTTGAGCTCTCTGTGTTCTTTTTCTTCTTGCCCAATATTCGGATTATACGCATTAGCGGAGAGAATATAGTCATTTTCAATAATTTCTTTTACTGGGGTAAGCCAAGATTGATCTGAAATTTTTCGCTGAAGAAATTTTAAACGTATATCGGGTATATCATTTCTATATTGAGGTCCAAATTTTTTAGCAGCAGAGAGAGAAGAACCATCTCCTAGCATATTATAAAACCAAATTTTTTCTTCGGGATTTAACTTTGGAACTGCTTTCTTTTTAAAGATTAAAACTGAAGTTTTCACGCCAGAATAAGGCTGAAATACTCCACCGGGCATTGAAACTACTGCTTGAAGTTCGGTATTTTCTAAGAGGTAACGGCGAATTTCTTTACCATCGCGGTTTGTGCCAAAAAATGTACCCTCGGGTAAAATTATGCCTGCTCTCCCATTTGGCTTTAAGGCATCAATGACATAGCCTAAAAATAGTACCTGGGTTTTAGTTGATTTAATGGGTAAAGATTTTTTAATTCTTTCTCGATCGACTTTGCCAGCAAACGGTGGATTGGTCATCACTACATCATATCTTTTTAAATCTTCTTCGTCCTCAACACCGGCAACTGTATCTCTTCTTTTTATATCTGATTCTTGAAGTCCATGCAAGAAGAAATTCATCAAAGTCAGACGAGTCATTTCTGGGTCAACATCTTGACCAAAAAAGGTTTCATTTTGTAAAAAATCCCATTGCCTCTTACTTAATTTATCTCCGGGACCACGTTTTATATTGTTATATTCCTCTACAAGTTTTGGGTCGGAATTTTGTAATTTAATCCACTCATAGGTTGCCAAAAGAAATCCTCCTGAGCCGCAAGCAGGATCAAAAACTGTCTCACCTATCTTAGGATTAACCATTGCCACCATATAACGAATAATATGCCGAGGAGTTAAAAATTGACCTAATTCTCCGGCAGCTTCAATTTGGTTTAACAAATCTTCATAGAGGTCGCCTTTTACATCGCTATCCAAGCGAGAAAAATCAATCTCGTCAATAAGATCTAAAGCCCGTTTTAAAGTAACCTCATCGGGGATTAAAAGCTTTGCCCCAGAAAACATTCTACGAATATTTTCTCTACCATCAGAAATATTCTCCATAAAAGGGAAAACTTCATCTCTAATAAATTTGTACAATTCCTTTCCACTCTTATGAATCCATTCTGACCAACGATATTTTTCACTTTTTCCTTTAAAAATAGACTCGTAACTCCTCTTAGTTAATTGGGACTCTTTTTCTAAAGTGGCGTCCTGCTCTTCAAGCATTTTCAGGAAGAAAAGAAAACTCATCTGTTGAATTCTGGTTACAGGATCCTTTAAGCCTGCGCCCCAAAGATAATCATTTAGCCGGTTTAGTTTCTGTTTATATTCTTGCTTTAATTGTAAAACTTGGGGATCCATAAAGTCTCCTTAATTAACAAAAACGCTTGAATTTAATTCTTGAACGGCAACTTGAATTTCGTTTTCACCAAAAATCTTAATGATATTTCTTAATCCGCCAAATTGGCTAAAGAGAGGTTGATTAAAAATAGCGATATCGACCTTTTCTTTATTCGCTAAATATTGGCTTTTTATCATCCTTAAAATCTTTGCCTGCGGGCTATTAAAGTTTTTAGTCAGTAGCCAAGATTCAAAAAGGTCGCTGATCTTTTTTTCTTGGAGTTGCTCCTCAGTAGGTAACTCATAAGTTTTTAAAGCGGCTTTTATAAATTCGTTAAGTGTTCCTTGAGGATATTGATAGGCTGCTCTTAAATTTGCTTCATTAAAATAGAATTCAGGCGTGTTAAGTTTCTGAGACAGTTCCTGAACTTCAGAATCTGACAATTCTTGGCCGGATTTAATTTTTTTAATTAAAGGGTCTACATCAAGAAGCGATTGGACTATCTTCTCCCATTGATATTGATAATCGTCTATATCTACTTTTTCTCCTTCTGGGCCGATTTCAATAGCTTCTCTTTTTACAACTAAATCTACATTTTCGGGCGCATTCTCAGGGATCTGAACAAATAGGCGTTGAATAACTTCTTTCTTTTCTTTTTCTTCCTCTGTAAGCTCCTCTTCTTCAGTACCCCAAGGAATACCGCGCTTTAAGGCAACAACCTCGGAATAAGGATTATAGCTTTCATCATTAAAAGTCTCACAGTTTTTTACAAAATCATAAATACGAAAAGAGGTTTTTCCAATTCTTGGACAGAGACGACTACCACGACCACGCATCTGCTGATAAAGTATGGGGGATTTTGTAGGACGAACCATGACAATATTTTCGGCTTCAGGACAGTCAAAGCCAGTATCGAGCATACCCACAGATACCGCAACATAAGGAAACTCTTCTTGTTTAAATCTTTTTATGGCTCTGTCAACATCAGGAACATTAGAGGTAATAACTTCAGCGTAGCGTCCTTTAAATTCTGAATATGCTTGATTGAAATAATAAGCTAATTGTGCTGCGTGTCGCTGGGTAACGGCGTAAACAATGGCTTTACGATTACGCGTAGATTGACGCCTATCCTCTTCTTGCCTATAAGTTGTAGCAATAAGTTTATTGGCTGCCGGCACGTTAATCTTTCGCTCTAAATCTTCTGGATTATAATCTTCACCTTCAAAGATAATACCTTCAAGACGTGTTTTTGTATCAATTTTTATAATCTCATAACCTGCAATATATCCTTCCTTAATGCCCCGGCGTATTCCATACATGTAAGTGGGTATGCCTTTTTCTCTTAAGATATCCCAACAATCAAATAGTCTATAGGTATTTCGATCTATGAACATGGAAGGCGTAGCTGTAAGACCTATTTTTATGGCGTCAAAATGGGTTAAAACTGCATTATACACAGAATATATAGAACGATGGGCCTCATCAGAAATAACCAAGTCAAAATAGCCGCTGGTAAAATTATTTAATTGTGAATATATTGTTGGCAATGTGGCGATTATAATTGAGCTTTCTTTTTTTACTCTGCCTCCGTAGAGAAGTTCGGAGGGGTAATCTTTCAGATAATCATTAAAGGTCTCTTGGGCTTGTTTTCCTAACTCGATGCGATCAACAAGAAATAAAACACGTTCGATTAATCCAGCCTCAAACAGTCGTTTTATTTGAATAGCTATAGTAAGAGTCTTTCCTGTTCCTGTAGCCATAACGACAAGCATTCTTCTTTTGGCGGATTCAATAGCCTTGTCCATTATTTGGATGGCTTCTTTTTGATAAGGACGAATTTTCCTTGTCTCTCCTTGGACAAAGGCTTGATCAGGGATAGGAATAATTGATAATGGCTTTCTGGATTTTCTTAAAATAGAAATTTTCTCTAGATCTCTTTGGGAAAAGAAAGTTGCGACTTTCTGTTCTGGTTTTTCTTTAAAATCCCAAAAATAAATGTCTTCGCCATTACTCAAGAAAATGAAATCCGTTTTGACTTCTTCCGCATATTCTAAAGCTTGCCGTTTTCCAGCTTCAGGATCTATTGAGAAACGCTTTGCTTCAATAACCGCTAAAGGTCTGCCGCGTCTATCTTTTAATAAATAATCTGCCCGGCCTGTCTTTGTTGATTCTTCGGTTGCTACTTGATTTTTATCTTCAATATCCCAACCGGCTTCGCGTAACCTTCTATCAATAACTATTCTTGCATCTGTTTCCTGAGGCATAATTATTTCCTTCCTACTAATGCATCTAAACTAATCCCAAAGGTATCGGCTAATTTCAGCAATGTCTTCAAGGTCGGATGTTCCGCTGCTCCTTGTTCTATCTTTGTGATAGCATTAAAAGACAGTCCTGCTTTTTCAGCTAATTTTTGCTGGGTCCAATTACGTTCTTTTCGCAATTCTTTGAGTCTCTTAGCAATCATTTTTCTCCTTGACTAAATAATAAAGTTTTAGTATTATATCTTTAGTGCTTAACCTGAGGTATTTGAACGTTATTATTTTACCATATAAAAGATCTTTTTCCATCAAATTTCCGCTCCCTGACATTTTTGATTTTTTGCTCATTTTCGGGCAAAATTTTGCCCCCACCCAAAATTTTGCCTGCTGGTTTTGA